>Ga0307511_10001246_pt1 | contig 26908 bp, 23 predicted proteins | sample 13_EM_MG_FD_200266 | JGI IMG/M metagenome (GOLD analysis project Ga0307511, IMG submission 200266) | Populus trichocarpa ectomycorrhiza microbial communities from riparian zone in the Pacific Northwest, United States - 13_EM | ecosystem: Host-associated > Plants > Roots > Unclassified | place...
GCTGGCAGGACTGGTACGCGGAGGTGGACCGCGAGCTGCGCGCCCTGCGCGAGCGCTGCTCGCAGGTCTTCGTCGCGGGCCTGTCCATGGGCGGCGCGCTGGCCCTGCGGCTGGCCGCCAAGCACGGCGACGAGATCAGCGGCGTCGTGGTCGTCAACCCCGGTATCAAGGTGCACGGCCTCGCCGCGTACGCCCTTCCGGTGGCCCGCCATCTGGTGCGTACGGCGCCGGGTATCGCCAGCGACATCGCGAAGGAGGGCAGCGACGAGGTCGGCTACGACAAGGTGCCGCTGCACTCCGCGCACTCGCTGCGCAATTTCTTCCGGCTGGTCGACCGCGAGCTCCCGCAGGTCACCCAGCCGCTCCTGCTGCTGCACAGCGCCCAGGACCATGTGGTGCCGCCGGCCGACTCGGCCCGTGTCCTCAGTCGCGTTTCCTCGGCCGACGTGACGGAAATCCTGCTGGAACAGAGCTACCACGTCGCGACGTTGGACCACGACGCGGACCGGATTTTCGAGGAGAGCTTCACGTTCATCGGCCGGCTCGCACCCAGTGTCGGCAAGCAGGCGTCCGACACGGGCCGGGTGAGCGAGCAGGAAGGGACGGCCACAGGTGGCTGAGCACGACTCCGACCGCGAGGGCCTCGAACCGGACGAGCAGGGCGTCCCGTTCGACGAGGAGGCCGCGTGGGCCGCGATCGTCGCCGGGTACGGCGACGAGCCCAAGGATCCGCCGGGCGCCAAGCCGTTCAAGTCGATCGAGGACCTGGCGCTGCTCGACCCCGAGAAGAACGACGAGCAGCCCAAGGCCAAGGAGCAGGACAAGGGCAAGGCCACGGACAAGGGCACAGAGGAGCCGGCGCCCGCCAAGCCGCTGGGCAGCTCCGTCTCCTTCGCTCCCGGCGTCGGCGGCCCCCGTGACTACACCGCGCCGGACTCCTCCGAGGAGGACTTCGACGAGGACGACGAGGGCCACTTCGTGCCGCCGGAGCCGCCCCCGCTGCCGGCCGCCGACACGACGGCCAAGTTCGCCTGGCTCGGGGTGATCGGCGGCCCGATCCTCTTGCTGCTGGCGGTGCTGCTCGGCTGGGACATGACCTGGTGGCTGGCGACCGTCGGCATCGGCGGCTTCCTGGGCGGCTTCGGCACGCTGGTGATGCGGATGCGGACGGACGACGAGGAGGGGGACGACCCCGGGCGCGGGGCCGTCGTCTAGCTCGCGGGCACTTTGAGGGCGGCCAGCACCGGAAAGTGGTCGGTGGCCGCCCTCAGGTCTGCCTCCGTCACTCCGGGCAGCCCCAGCGGCACCCCGCAGCCCAGTACCTCGACGCCCTGCGTGGCGAAGATCGCGTCGATGCGCTGGAAGGGGTTGCCGGGTGTCCAGGTGTACTCCTCACCCCAGGGGACGGTGGCCCAGCAGTCCTGCAGTTCCTTGGCCAGCCGCTCGAAGGTCCGGCCGGTGGGGCGGTCGTTGAGGTCGCCGCCCGCGATCACATGGTCCACACCCATTCCGGCCAGCCGGTCGAGCAGCATGCCGCCCTGGTCGTAGCGCTCGTCCTGCCGGAGGCTGAGGTGACAGCTGAGGACGCCGAGCCGGGCGCCGCCGATCCGTACGACCGCGGTGGCGAAGCCGCGCCGGAACTCGCCCGGCGTGAGCGGCAGGAGTACGTCCTCCGTGCGCTCGACCATGGCCCGCAGCGAGCACAGCAGGGCGGGGCCGGCGGCGGTGCCTCCGCCGCTGAGGACGACCAGGTCGGACGCGGACGCCAGCCGGGCCAGCTTCTTGCGCCAGCGGAAGAAGAGGGGGGCTTCCTGGACGAGGACGAGGTCAGGAGCGCAGGCCCTGATCACCCGGGCCAGGGCGTCGGTGTCGTCGCGCATCGAGCGGATGTTGTAGCTCAGGACGCGGATGATCGCCGAACCGTCGGGTTCGGTGCGGGAGTTGGGAAGCGGCGCCATGTGGATCAATTTACGCCGCCCAACAGCTCGGGGCGCGGGGTACGTGTGCGACTGCCGGTCCGATGCGGCTGGTCGCGCAGTTCCCCGCGCCCCTCAAAAGCAGAAAGCGAGGCGCCTTACATGATCGGGTCCGGCTCCCTCGCCAGGTCCGCCGCTCCGACCATGCCCGCCTTGTTGCCCAACTGGGCGGCGATCACGTCGGCGACCGGGCGCCAGTTGCCGCCCACCAGCCAGCGTTTGTAGGACTTGCGGATCGGGTCGAGGACGAGTTCGCCCTCGTCCGAGAGGCCGCCGCCGACGATGAACGCGGAGGGGTCGAAGAGGGAGGCCAGGTCGGCGAGGCCGGCGCCGGCCCAGCGGGCCAGTTCGCGGTAGGAGTCGACGGCGACCGGGTCGCCCTGCCGGGCGGCCATGGAGATGTGCTTGCCCTCGATGCCGTCGGGGGTGCCGTCACCCAGCGAGAGCAGCACATCGGCGGCCTCGGGGGTGGCGTTGGCGCGCTGTTTGGCGTAGCGGACGAGGGCGCGGCCGGAGGCGTACTGCTCCCAGCAGCCCTGTGAGCCGCAGCCGCACAGCAGGCCGTCCGGGACCATGCGGATGTGGCCGAACTCGGCGGCCACGCCGAAGTGTCCGCGGCGCAGCTTGTTGCCGATGATGATGCCGCCGCCGAGGCCGGTGCCGAGGGTGATGCAGATGACGTTGCGGTGGCCCTTGCCGGCGCCGAACTTGTACTCGCCCCAGGCCGCGGCGTTCGCGTCGTTCTCCACGACGACGGGAAGGCCAACGCGGGCCTCGACCTTGTCCTTCAGCGGCTCCTGGCGCCAGTCGATGTTCGGCGCGAAGTAGACCGTGGAGCGCTGGCGGTTGACGTACCCTGCCGCGCCGATGCCCACGCCCACGATCTCGTGCCCGGCGCGCGCTCCTTCGACGGCGGCGGCGATGGCGTCGACGATGCCCTCGGGCGTGCCCGGGGTGGGCACCTGGTGGGTCGACAGGATGTTGCCTTCCTCATCGACCACGCCGGCCGCGATCTTGGTGCCGCCGATGTCGACGCCGATGGTGAGTCCCATGAATCCCTCAGTTTCGGTCGAGCCCCGCTACGGCCCACCGTACCCGAGGGGCCGGCGTCGGATCAGCGACGTCGGTCCGGAGAGCGGGCACTCCGGAGCAGGTCCTAGTCGAGGTCGATGCGCTCCCCGGGGCCGGAGTCCTCCCCGGGGTCGCGCAGGTTCTTCAGTTCGGTGTCGCGGGCCGTCCAGCGCTGTTCCTGGGCCTGGACGGCGGAGCGGTACGCGGCGAGGAGTTCGTTGCCGGCCGCCGCGAGGTGGTCGAAGACGTCCGGGTTGCGTTCGATGACGGGCTCGACGGCGGCCTTGGCCTGCTGGACGACCTGCTTGACCACCTGCTGGGCGGCCGGTCCGGCGACCTGGCCGAGCAGCGGTGACTGGAGGCCGGACAGCTTGTCCGCGACCGTGTCGACGAGCTTGCGCAGTTCCTCGGCGGCCGAGCCCGGGGGCGGGCCGTACTGGGTGCGGCGGCGGGCCTTCTCCGCCGCGAGGTCTTCGGCGGCCGCCGTCGCCCAGGCGTCGGCGTCGGTCGCCCGCACCTCGTCGAGCGCCTCTTCCTTGCCGGCGTCGTACGGGGGGAGCTCTTCGCTCATGACGGACTCCTGACTACGGTTCGTCTCTACGACGTTACCCGAATGGGCGTACGTGCTTCACGTCTCCGCACGCACCAATGCTCACCTTCCCTGCGGCCACAGGCCCGGGTCGGGCGTGAAGCGGATGCGCAGCTCGCCCTCGCGCAGGGCGGCGCCGGCCACGGTGCAGCGGCGCAGGGCCGAGGGCAGGGGGACGATACGGCGGAACCGGCCGACGGTGACGACCAGTTCGTCGCCGCGGCGGACGAGGTCCAGCTCGTCCCGTATCGCGCCGGGCAGCGGGATGTGCCAGACCAGAACGCCGTCCTCGGCCAGTTCGTCGGTCACGGACCACTCGACCGTGGAACCGGTCGCGTTGACACCGGGCACGGCGAGCGCCGTGAGGTCGTCGGTACCGCGCGGGTCGTGGCCGAGGTGGCGGACGGGATGGCAGTCGTACGTGCCCTGCCACTCGTCCAGGGTCTTGCGCTGCTGGACGCCCAGGGCGGCGAGCCAGGTGTCCTCGACGGACTCGGGCAGTACCCGGTTGGCGACCAGCGCATCGGGGCGCAGCCCGCGCAGGGCGAGGGCGAGACCGGCCGCGCGGACGGCGTCGGCGCCAGCTGGTCCGGGTTCGGCGACCAGGCGTACGGATGTGTCGCGGTCGGCGAGGACTGCCTCGACCGCGGCCAGTTCCACGTCCCAGCGGCCCGCGGTGTCGTAGAGCCACTCCGAGGGCATCGGGACGCCGGCGAGGCGGCCGAGGACCGGGCGCAGGGCGCGGGCCGCCTGGCGCTCCGCGGGGAGGAGGCGGCGGAGGTAGCGGCGGAGTTCCTCGGGGAGGGCGAGGAGGGCGAGTGCTTGGGGGGTGGGCGGGAGGTCGACCACGAGCAGGTCGTAGGCCTCCGACAGGGCCGCGTCGCGCAGGGCGCGGAGCAGGGCCAGTTCCTCGGCGCCGGGGAGGGGGGTGAGTTCCTCCGCGTCCAGGCGTGCGGCGCCCAGGAGTTCGAGGGCGGAGGAGGCCCGGGTCTGGAAGGCGGTGAGGTCCGTGCGGAACGACTCCGTGGCGTCGGGGCGCCAGGCGGTGAGGTGTTCGGTGACGTGTACGGGGGCCGCTCCTGTCGGCACGGCGAGGGCCGCGCCGAGGGTGTCGCCTCGGTCTGCCCCCAGGAGCAGGGTGCGGGTGCCGGTGCCTGCGGCGGCTTGTGCGGTGGCTGCGGCGATGGTGCTGCGGCCGCTGCCGCCTGGGCCGGTGATCAGGAGGGTGCGCATGTCTGTGAACGGTAGTCGGTCGGTGGGGGTTGGGCGCCGTTGCCGGGGGCTCCGCCCCCGGGCCCCCGTCGGCCCTGAAGGGGCCTCGTCCTCAAACGCCGGACGGGCTGGATAGTGACCGGCGTTGAAAGGCCCCCTACTTCTCCCCCGACTCCACCCGCTTCTTCAACCCCGCCAGCGCCCGGTCGATGATGACCTTCTCCGCCTTGCGCTTGATCATGCCCAGCATGGGGATCTTGACGTCCACCGTCAGCAGGTACGTGACCTCCGTCGCGCCCGCGGCCGTGCGCTTGAGGAGGTAGGAGCCGTCCAGTGAGCGCAGCATCTGGGACTTGACGAGGGTCCAGGAGACCTCGTTGTCGCCGGTCCAGGTGTACGCGAGGACCTGGTCGTCCTTGATCGCGCCGGCGTCCATGACGAGCCGGACCTGTTCGGCGCGGCCCCGCTCGTCGGTCTTGAGGACGTCCGCCTCCTTCACCTCGCCGGTCCAGTCCGGGTAGCGGGCGAAGTCTGCGATCACCTCCATGACGTCGGCCGGTGCCGCCTCGATCGTGATGCTCGAACTGGTGTGTTCCGCCATCGCTGTGGCTCCTCCAGATGCGGACCGGCAGGGCGTCGTCGTCGTGCGCTTGTGCGTGCAGCGTGAAGGCTACCTCCCCGCCAACCCCCTTACCGCACCCCCTACCTGCGGCATCGGCGAGCGGTCACCATTCCAGTGCCCACGGCTTGCCACTGCCCGCGAAGTGGCCGACGTTCACGCACTCCGTCGCGCCGATCCGCATCCTGCGCACGAGCGGCTGGTGGACGTGGCCGAACAGTGAATAGCGGGGCCTGGTGCGGCGGATGGCGTCCAGGAGGGCCCGGCTGCCGCGCTCGAAGCGGCGCGCGACGGTGTCGTAGACCAGCTCGGGGACCTCGGGCGGAATGTGGGTGCACAGGACGTCGACCTCGCCGACGGCCTCGATCTTGGCGGCGTACTCCTCGTCGCTGATCTCGTACGGGGTGCGCATGGGGGTGCGCAGGCCGCCGCCGACGAAGCCGAACGTCCAGCCGCCGATCTCGACGCGTTCGCCGTCGAGCACGGTGGTTCCGGGTTCGGCGTACTCGGGCCACAGGGTCGGCATGTCGACGTTGCCGTAGGTGGCGTACGTCGGGGTGGGGAAGGCGGCGAACATCTCCGCGTACTGCTTGCGGACCGCCTTCTCGATGAGGGCCGCGCGGTCCCCGCCGACCGTGCTCCAGAGGCGGGCGCCGAGTTCGCGGGCCTCCTCGAAGCGGCGGGCGGTGCGCAGCTCGACCAGGCGGTCGGCGTTCGTCTCGCCGAACAGTTCGGGGAAGATCCCGCGCGCGTGGTCGGCGTAGTCGAGGAAGAGGACCAGGTCGCCCAGGCAGATCAGGGCGTCGGCACCCTCGCCGGCTCCGGCCAGGTCACGGGCGTTGCCGTGCACGTCGCTGACCACATGTACGCGTTTCCTGGAGTTACCGGATGGTGTGGGTGCCATGACGATCAAGCGTAGGCGTGTGCGGCAAACGTGAACAGTGGCGGCCTCGCTTGCCGTTACTGGCCAGTCAAGAAAGGGGTGGACTACTGTGCGCGAGGAAACACCAATCTGTGTGACGCAGCGAACATCTCGCCGGACCCCCCTGTCGTAGGAGCCATACCGGCGGGTAACGTCCGGGCAGTCCAGTCGTGCTCAGGATTTCAATCATCCGGTCCTGACGCACCTGCCCGAGCCTTGGACCGGACCGTCGCATCACACAACGTCGTGGCGCCGGCGCCCTATGAGGAGCAGCAGTCTTGCGCGAGTTCAGCCTTCCGGCTTTGTACGAGGTCCCTGCGGACGGCAACCTGACCGACATCGTCCGCAGAAACGCCGCGCAGCACCCAGATGTCGCCGTCATCGCCCGCAAGGTGAGCGGCGCTTGGCAGGACGTGACCGCCACGGTCTTCCTCGCCGAGGTGCACGCCGCCGCCAAGGGGCTCATCGCCTCCGGCGTCCAGCCCGGCGACCGGGTCGGGCTGATGTCCCGCACGCGGTACGAGTGGACGCTGCTCGACTTCGCGATCTGGTGTGCGGGCGCGATCACCGTGCCGGTGTACGAGACCAGCTCCCCGGAGCAGGTGCAGTGGATCCTGAGCGACTCGGGTGCCACCGCGCTCGTCGTGGAGCAGGACGGGCACGCCGCCGCCGTCGAGTCTGTGCGGGACCGGTTGCCCGCGCTGAAGCACGTCTGGCAGATCGACGCGGGCGCGATCGACGAGCTGGGCCGCGCGGGCAAGGGCGTCTCGGACGCGACCGTCGAGGAGCGCAGCTCGCAGGCGAAGGCCGACGACCCGGCGACCATCGTGTACACCTCGGGTACTACGGGTCGCCCCAAGGGCTGTGTGCTCACCCACCGCAGCTTCTTCGCGGAGTGCGGCAACATCGTGGAGCGGCTGCGCCCGCTGTTCCGCACCGGTGAGTGCTCGGTGCTGCTGTTCCTGCCGCTCGCGCACGTCTTCGGGCGGCTGGTGCAGATCGCGCCGATGATGGCGCCGATCAAGCTGGGCCTGGTCCCGGACATCAAGAACCTCACCGATGAACTCGCCTCGTTCCGGCCGACGTTGATCCTCGGTGTGCCGCGCGTCTTCGAGAAGGTCTACAACTCGGCGCGCGCCAAGGCGCAGGCGGACGGCAAGGGCAAGATCTTCGACAAGGCGGCCGACACCGCGATCGCGTACAGCCGCGCGCTGGACACGCCGTCGGGTCCGTCCCTCGGGCTGAAGATCAAGTACAAGACCTTCGACAAGCTCGTCTACAGCAAGCTGCGTGCCGTCCTCGGCGGCCGGGGCGAGTACGCGATCTCCGGGGGCGCCCCGCTGGGGGAGCGTCTTGGGCACTTCTTCCGGGGGATCGGCTTCACGGTCCTCGAGGGCTACGGGCTGACCGAGTCCTGTGCCGCTACGGCCTTCAACCCGTGGGACCGGACCAAGATCGGCACGGTCGGACAGCCGCTGCCCGGCTCCGTCGTGCGTATCGCGGACGACGGCGAGGTGCTGCTGCACGGCGAGCACCTGTTCAAGGGCTACTGGAACAACGAGGCGGCCACGGCCGAGGCGCTCGCGGACGGCTGGTTCCACACCGGGGACATCGGCACCCTCGACGAGGACGGCTACCTCAGGATCACCGGCCGCAAGAAGGAGATCATCGTCACCGCGGGCGGCAAGAACGTCGCCCCGGCCGTGATCGAGGACCGCATCCGCGCGCACGCGCTGGTCGCGGAGTGCATGGTCGTCGGGGACGGGCGGCCCTTCGTGGGCGCGCTGGTCACCATCGACGACGAGTTCCTGGGCCGCTGGGCGGCGGAGCACGGCAAGCCGGCGGGTTCCACCGCGGCGTCGCTGCGCGACGACCCGGATCTCTTGCAGGCGATCCAGGACGCCGTCGACGACGGCAACGCCGCGGTGTCGAAGGCGGAATCGGTGCGGAAGTTCCGCATTCTGTCCTCCCAGTTCACGGAGGAGTCGGGCCACCTGACGCCGTCCCTGAAGCTCAAGCGCAATGTGGTGGCGAGGGACTACGCGGACGAGATCGAGGCCATCTACCAGAAGTAGAAGGCGAGTTGGGTCAGGTGTCCTCGGCGAGGACCCGTTCCATCGTGCGCTCGGCGAGCGCGGTGATCGTGACGAACGGGTTCACGCCGATGTTGCCGGGCACCAGCGAACCGTCCGTGATGTACAGCTTCGAATACCCCTTCACCCGGCCGTAGTTGTCGGTCGCCTTGCCCAACACGCAACCGCCCAGCGGGTGGTAGCAGAAGTCGTCCGCGAACACCTTGCTGGGCGTGCCGAACAGGTCGGAGCGGTAGATCGTCGCGTTGGCCGAGTTGATCCGGTCGAACAGCTTCTTGGCCATGGCGACCGAGACCGCGCTCTGGGCCGCGGTCCAGCCCAGCTTCACCGTGCCGCTCGCCGAGTCGTAGGTGAAGGAGGCCCGTTGGGGGTTCTTGGTGATCGCCAGATAGAGGCTCACCCAGGTCTCGAACCCGATGGGCAGCGGGGCGATCTCCGCGAAGACCGGGTTGTCGGTGTTGGACCAGTCGTCGATGCCCATGACCGGCATGGTCGCCTGGTTGGCGCCGGTGGTGTCCCAGATGTGGTTGGCGCGGCCCACCATGGTGTTGCCGTTGGGCCCCCAGCCCGCCCCGACCGTGGCGTCCAGCGCGGGCAGCGTGCCGGTGTCCCGGGCGCGGACGAGAAGTTCGGTGGTGCCGAGGCTGCCGCCGCCGAGGAACAGATAGGTACAGCTGTACTGCTTGGTCTCGACGACCGCGCCGGTGTTGTCGATCCGGTCGACGGTCAGCAGGTACGACCCGTCGCTCGCCCGCGTGACGGCCTTCACCTTCTCCATGGTGTGGATGGTGACCTTGCCGGTGCCGAGCGCCGAGGCGAGGTAGGTCTTGTCGAGGCTCTTCTTGCCGTAGTTGTTGCCGTAGATGACCTCCTGGGCGAGCGCGGACTTCGTGACGGTGCCGGCCGCCTCCTGCTGCATGTACCCGAAGTCGTAGACGTTGGGCACGAAGGTGGTCGTCAGGCCGGTGTTCGTGGCGGCCTTCCGTGAGGTGCGGGTGAACTGGTACCACTCGGTCGACTCGAACCACGTCGGGTCGACGGTGTTGACGCCGAGCATGGTGCGGGCGCGCGGGAAGTACGTGTTGTACATCGCGGTCGCGTCCACGGTGGGGAACTGCTCGGTGAAGTACGACTGGCGCGGGGTGACCGCCATCCCGCCGTTGACCAGCGAGCCGCCGCCGACGCCCCGGCCGACGTAGACGGACATGTTGTCGTAGTGCACACGGTCCAGGACGCCCGGGTACGGGGTGATGTCCTTGTTGACGACGTCCAGCCAGAGGAAGCTCGCGAGCGGGGCCTCGGTGCGGGTCTTGAACCACATCGATCGCTGGTCCGGGTTGGCGGTGTTGCAGAAGATCTTGCCGTCGGAGCCGGGGGTGTTCCAGAGCCTGCCCATCTCCAGGACGAGCGTGGTGATGCCGGCCTGGCCGAGGCGGAGGGCGGCGACCGCGCCGCCGTAGCCGGAGCCGACGACGATCGCGGGGGCGGTTTCGACGGCCGCGGGTTCGACCGCCTGCGCCGACTGGAGGCCGATTCGGGTGAGACCGGCCGCGGCGGCGGTCTGGAGGGCGATCATGCCCAGTATTTGACGTCTCGTCAGCTGATGCTGCGTCAGTTTTGCTGTCATGCGCGCAGCATGTGCGGATTATTCGGTTCCGCCAAGGGGCTGCGCCGGTTTTGGGGTGCCGTAGGGGGTGCGGTGGTCGGGCGGGTGCGGGTGCGTGGGGGCTGGTCGCGCCCACGCGGCGGAGCCGCAAATCGCTACGGCCCCGCGCCCCTAGAAGCCCCGAGCGAACCCCCTGTCTTCAGGGGCGCGGGGAACTGCGCGACCAGCCACACACAACCCGCACCCGCCCTGATCGATCAACTGGCACCCCGGATGGCGCCCCTAGAGCAGCGCCCTCAGCCTCTCCGCCAGGAGATCCCACCGCCACTTCTCCTCGACCCACTGCCGCCCCCGCTCTCCCATGTTCCGGCGCAGCTCCGGGTCCCCGAGCAGCGCGACGATCCGGTCGGCGGCCTCTTCCGGTGACCCGCCGCGCACCACCCACCCGGTCTCGCCGTCGAGCACCGCGTCGGGCGCGCCGCCGGAGTCACCGGCGACGACGGGCAGCCCGGTGGCGGACGCCTCCAGGTAGACGATCCCGAGCCCCTCGACGTCGAGCCCGCCGCGCCGGGTCCGGCACGGCATCGCGAAGACGTCACCGGCGCCGTAGTGCGCGGGCAGTTCGGCCCAGGGCACGGCACCCGTGAAGCGCACGGAGTCGCCCACGCCCGTCTCCCGCACGAGCCTGCGCAGCTCCTTCTCGTACGGTCCGCCGCCCACGATCAGCAGAACGGCGTCGGGCTGCCGGGCCAGGATGCGCGGCATGGCGAGGATCAGCGTGTCCTGCCCCTTCCGCGGCACGAGCCGCGAGACGCACACGACCACGGGCCGCTCGGTCAGCCCGAGCCGCGCCCGGATCTCGGCACCGCCGGAACCCGGGTGGAAGACCTTCTCGTCGACACCGGGCGGCAGTTGGACCATCCGCGCCGCCGCCTCCGGGCTCAGCGCACCGGCGATCCGCGACCGTGTGTACTCGCCGAGGTAGGTGATCGTGTCCGTCGACTCCCCGATGCGGTGCAGGAGTTGACGCGAGGCGGGCAGCTGCGCCCACCCGGCCTCGTGTCCGTGCGTGGTGGCCACCAGCCGCTCGGCACCGGCCTTCCGCAGCGCCGGCGCCATCAGCCCGAGCGGCGCCGCCGCCCCGAACCACACCGCCGTACACCCGTGTTCACGCAGCAGCCCGACGGCCGTCCGGGTCGCGGCGGGCGTCGGCAGCAGCATGGTCGTGGAGTCCCGTACGACGGTGAAGGGCTGCTCGGCGTCGAAGGCGGCCGTCGCCTCCACGCCCTCCCGGCCGCGCTTCCAGGTCGAGGCGTAGACGACGAGCCGCTCGGGCTCCAGCCGCAGCGCCATGTTGTGCAGGAAGGCCTGGATGCCCCCGGGCCGGGGCGGAAAGTCATTGGTCACGATCAGGGTCTTGCGCACGCGGCAGACCCTACCGGGCGACTACTCACAGCTCGGCACGGCCGCGCTTCATGGCCATCGCACAGCCGCTCGGGAGAACATGTGGCCCTCACCCGGCAGGCACGGCACGGCACGGAACAGGGGCTCAGGTGGAGATCGCGGGCGCGAGACGGCGGCTGGCAGTGCTGCTGGGGACCTGGGGCCTGACCCGGATCGTTCTGCTGCTGTTCGTCTTCAAGGTGTTCGTGTTCCCCGGCCCGGACGTCACCAGCGATGTGTCGGTGATCTACCAGGGCTGGTACGAGACCCTGCGGCACGGCAGCTTCCCGCTGGACGACGTCACCTGGCAGTACCCGCCCGCCGCCGCCCTCCCGATCCTCTCCCCCGCCCTGCTGGGCTTCCTCGACTACGCGTCGGCGTTCTTCGTCCTGGCCTGCCTCGCCGATCTGGCCGTCCTGGCCCTGCTCGGCTACACCGGCCTGCGCCCCGGCCGGACGCTCCGCGGTGCCTGGGTGTGGGTGGCGGGCGTCCCCCTCCTCGGCCCGACCGTGTACGCGCGCTACGACGTGATGGTGACCGCGGTCGCCGTGGCCGCGCTGCTCGCCGGCGCCCGCCACCCCCGCGTGATGGGCGCGCTGGTGGGCTTCGGCGCCCTGCTGAAGGTGTGGCCGGCGCTGCTCCTGCTGGGCGCGGTCAAGCGCCGGGCGTGGGGCGCGGCGGCGGTGACGGTCGTGGTGGTCGCCTCCGTCTTCGCGGTGTCGATGCCGGGCGGGTTCGCCTTCCTGACCTTCCAGCGCGAGCGGGGCACGGAGGTGGAGTCGCTGGGCTCCCTGGTCTTCCACGTGGCCCGGCACTTCGGCTGGCAGGGCCAGGTGCTCCTGAACTACGGCTCGGTCGAGTTCGTCGGCCCGTACGTCAACTGGGTCAGCACGGCCGCCCTCGGCCTCACCGCGATCGCCTTCGGCTGGCTCATGCTCTGGCGTCTGATGGCGGCCCGCTTCCTCCCGCACACCCTCGCGGACGCGGCCTTCGTGGCGGTGCTGATGTTCACGGTCACCAGCCGGGTGATCAGCCCGCAGTACGTCGTCTGGCTGATCGGCCTCGCGGCCGTCTGCTCCTGCTTCCGGGCCAGCCGGATGAGACTCCCGGTCGGTCTGGTCCTGGCGGCGGCTTTCGTGACGGTCCTGGAGTTCCCGGTCTGGTTCGCCGACGTGGTCGCCAGCGACAACCTCGGCATCGTCCTCCTGCTCCTCCGCAACGGCCTGCTGACCGCGGCGGCGCTCACCGCCGCCCGCGAGCTGTGGCGGGCGTCGGTCACCTGGGCGGACGTACCCCCGCTCCCGAGTCAGGCCACCCGCTCGAAGGCGACCTCGGACTCCTCCTGACGCGGGGCCCGTCCGGCCGGTCACGCGGCGGGCGCGGGGCCGACACGCACTCCCCCATCGCATCGCCCGCCGCGGCAGCCGCCCGGGTCACGGCCTGTGCCGCCTTGCAGCCGTACGCACCGCCCCTCGCCCGTCGGCGTCGACGGGGCGCCGTTCGCCGGCTGCGCCCCGGTCCGCCGGACGGGCCCTGTCGCGCCGGAACAGCACGGCCACCACCGCGCACTGCACGCCCATCGAGAGCGCCATCGCCAGACACACACCGGGCAGCCCGAGCCCCGACAGGCCGTACGCCAGCGGGAGTTGGACCGCCGTGCCGAGCACGGTGACCCGGAGCAGCGCCGGTGCTCCCCCGCTCCCCTCGAAGACCCCGCCGAGCGCGATGAAGCAGGCCATCAGCAGCAGGTAGGGGCCGACGCAGCGCAGGAACAGGGCGCCCTCGTGGGCGACTTGGGGCCCGGTGCCGAACGCGGCCATGATCCAGGGGGCGGTGACGCAGAGCAGGACGGCCGCCGCCACGCCGACCGTGCCGGACACGAGCATCGCCTGCCGGCCGATCTCCCGCCTCGCGTCCTTGCCCGTCCCCCGCAGGTGCGCGGTGTGGATGGAGGCGGCCTGCCGCACGGAGTAGAAGGCCATCGTCGCGACGTACAGAACCTTGTAGCCGATGGCGTACGCGGCCACCGCCGACACCCCGAGCCGCGCCACGATCGCGACCAGCACCAGCGCGCCGCCCTGCCGCACGGTGAAGTCGGCAGACATGGGCAGGCCGGTGGTGAAGGTCCGACGCAGGGCGGCGGAGAGGGGCTGGGTGGGGGCCGACTGTGTGGGGGCGGGTCCTGTGGGCGCGGACTCGACGGGCACGGACTCGACGGCGGCTTGCCCTGTGGGGGCAGCCTCGGCGGGGGCCAACTCTGTGGAGGCCGGCCCGGCGGAGACGGGCACTGTGGAGACGGGCCTGGCGGAAGCAGGCCCAGCGCAGGCGGACTTGGCGGGAGCCAGCCCGGCGGAAGCAGACCCGGCGCAGGCAGACTCGGCAGAAGCCAGCCCGGCGGAGACAGGCCCGGCAGACGCAAACCCGGCGGAGACAGGCCCGGCCGAGGCCACCCCAGCGGAAGCAGACCCCACAGACACAGACACAGACCCAGCGCAGGCACACTCGATAGAGGCCAGCCCTGCGGAAGCAGACGCGACGCAGGCAGACTCGGCGCAGGCAGACCCGGCACAAGCAGACTCGGCACAGGCAGACTCGGCAGACGCAAGCCCGGCAGACACAGACCCGCCCGAGACCACCCCCACAGACGCAGACCCGGCACAGGCGGACTCGACGGGCGCCACCCCCGCGGGCACAGACCCGACGTCGGCGGACTCGGCGGAGGCCACCCCTCTGGAAGCAGTCCGGGCAGGGGCCGGCCCTGTGGACGCGGACCCGCCGGGGAGCGCCTTCCCGCGCGGCAGGGCGTCGGAGTACGCGGCGTTGCGGCGCAGGGCGCGCAACCCCACCGCCAGCGCGAGCATCCGGCACAGCACGGTCGAGGCGGCGGCGCCCCGGACGCCGTAGAGGTGGATGAGGAACGGGTCGCAGAGCAGGATCAGGCCGTTGGCCAGGAGGGCCAGGCGCATCGGGGTCCTGGTGTCGCCGGTGCCCTTGAGGATGCCGTCGACGAGTTGCTGGGCGTAGAAGACGGCGATGCCCGGCAGGGAGATCGTGAAGTAGGCGACCGCGAGCGGGAGTTCGGGGCCGGTGCCGCCGAGGAGCAGGCGGGACAGTGGGGCGCGGAGCAGGAAACCGGCCGCGACGACCGCCGGGGTGACCAGGGCGCACAGGGCCCAGCCGCCGCGGACCGCCGAGCGCAGCGCCGCCGGGTCGCGGGCTCCCCTCGCGTGGGCGACCAGCACGGTCGTACCGGAGGCGAAGACCAGGGCGATGCCCAGCAGCACGTTCTCGGTGCCGGTCGCGACGGCCACCGCGGCGACGGCCGGGCCGCCGAGCCGGGCGACCCAGACGGTGTTGATGATCCCGGCGGCGACGGAGGCGAGGAGCGAGAGGTAGACGGGGTGGGCGAGCGATATGAGCTGTCGACGATGATCGTTCATGGACCACTCCCTCGATACGAGTTACCTCTAAACGAGGTAGCTCGATAAGAGGTACCATGAGGACATCGCGCTCGCAAGAAGGACACATGAAGGAGGACACATGCTGGAGCTCTCGATCCTGGGCTTTCTCGCCGAACAGCCGCTCCACGGCTATGAGTTGAAGGAGCGGATCAAGGCACTCAGCGGCCATGTCCGCCCGGTCAGCGACGGCGCGCTCTACCCGGCGATCACCCGCCTGGTCACCGCGGACAAGCTCGACCAGCACACGGAGGACGGCGCGAGCGCGGCCCCGCGCCGGGTCCTGTCCCTCACCGAGACGGGCCGCGCAGACCTCCTCGAACGCCTCCGCCACCCCAGACAGACCGAGATCACCGACCACGTCCGCTTCAACACGGTCCTGGCCTTCCTACGGCACCTGCCGGACCGGCGGGAGCAGGCGGACGTGCTGCGCCGGCGCCTGGACTTCCTTCAGACCCCCGCGAGTTTCTTCTACCGGGACGGCGAGCCGGTGCGGGCGGAGGAGACCCAAGACCTGTTCCGGCAGGGCATGTTGAGGGTCGCGCGGGCGACGGGCGCGGCCGAGCGGGAGTGGCTCACGGAGGCCATCGCCCAACTGGATCAGGCGAGTTGAGCCTTGAGATAGTCCCGCCACTGTGCGGTGAAGTCGTCCAGGCTCACTCCGAGGACCTTCTTCATCGCATCCTCCACCGCCCCGTCCCGCTTCTTGTGCGCGCCGACGGCCCGGTAGAACTTGCCCAGTCGGACCACGCCCCACCGGTCCTCGACCATCCGGCAGGCCAGCCAGCCGCCCTCGTAGGCCTGCGCCAGCTCGCCGGCCTCGCTGCTGAAGCCGAAGTCCTTGTCGGCGGGGAGGGCGGTCGGGAGGTGGCCGTCCTCGACCGCGCGGTAGAGCTCGGGCGCGGCCTGGGTCGGGGTGCGGCCGGCGCCCCGGTAGCCGATCCAGTCGGCGTAGCCCTCCGAGAGCCAGAGCGGGGTGGCGGAGGTGGTGTGGGCGCGGGTGGCGACATGGGTCGTCTCGTGGGTCAGCACCACCTGCTTGCCGACCGAGCCCAGCATGGCGTACGCGTCCGGGTTGACGATGATCCGGTCCGCCGGCGCGTCGCCCGAACCGCCCGCCTCCCCCGTCGTCACCGCGGCGATGCCCCGGTAGGACGCGGCCGGTGCGCCCAGGAGCCCCGCCATGCCGTCCAGGGAGCCGGGGACGAGCACGACGACGTGCCGGGTCCAGTCGGTGCCCCAGGCGCCCGACACGGCCGGTACGGCGTGGTCCGCGAGCGAGCGGTACTCGCGCAGGCCGGCGGCGGACTGCCCGACCCCCATGACGAGGCTGTACGCGCCCTTGACGACGCTCACCTTCCCCTGGTCCCACAGCTGCTGGCCCGACTTCTTCGCGGGCTTGTCGGAGGCGACGTACCACTGCCCGTCGGCGGTGAGGCGGAGCGTGAGCGTGCGGCCGACGGTGACGGGTGAGGTGTCGTAGCCCCGGACGCGGTAGCTGAGGTCGGCGTCGGCGGTCGCGGTGGCGCCGGTGCGGTGCAGCGAGGTCAGCCGGTAGGACCAGGACGCCAGCGGTACGGCGCTCAGGTTCTCGTACGCGGTGCGCGCGCCGGTGCGGGCGTACGCCGTCTCGTCGTGGTGCAGGACGGCCGCCGCCTGTCCGTCCAGCAGGCGCTGCACCGCCGCCTTCGCGCTGTCCGGCGCCGGCTGCCCGCCGCACGCCACCAGCGAGCCGAACAGCAGACACAGCGCGAGCACTCCGGAGCGCGACGCCCGCCTACGACCAGTCACTTCCCGATCGTACGACCCTTTCGCGCCGGTTCAGACCCTCGTGACCGACGAGACCGGCATCATGCCGACCGGGTCGTAGCGCACCGGCGCGCCGGGGTAGGGGGCGTGGATGACCTGGCCGTTGCCCACGTACATGGCGACATGGCTGGCGTCGGCGCGGTAGACGACCAGATCGCCGGGCTGGGCCTGGGAGAGCGGGATCCGGTGGCCGGCGTAGCGCTGTTCCTGCGAGGTGCGCGGGAGGTGGACGCCCGCCTGGGCGTACGACCACTGCATCAGGCCGGAGCAGTCGAAGCCGCCGGGGCCGGTGGCGCCCCAGACGTAGGGCTTGCCGAGTGCGGACTGGGCGGCGGCCACGGCGGCTGCGGCGCGGCCCGAGGAGGGGACTCCGGCGCCGAGGTCGGGGATGTCCTGGCGGGAGGAGCGGGAGGCCCGGTCGAAGGCGGCGCGGTCGGCGAGCGGCATCCCGTTGAGGATCTGCCGGGCCTTGGCGAGCTTGCTCTCGACGGTCTTCTTGTGACTGGCGACGGCCTTGCGGCTGCGCTCCAGTTCGGCAAGGTGTCCGGTGGCCTCGCTGCGTTCCTGGGCGAGTTCGCGCATGGCGTCCTGGAGGTCCTTGAGCTCGCCCGCCTGCTCGGTGGTGATGCGGTCGAGGACGGAGGCCTTGTCGAGGTAGTCGGCCGGGTCGTCGGAGAACAGCAGCGCGACCGTGGGGTCGATGCCGCCGGAGCGGTACTGGGCGCCGGCGAGTGAACCCAGCGCTTCCCGCATGGTGTTGATGCGCTGCTGCTGCCGGGCGATCCGGTCCTGGGCGTCGCTCACCTGGCGGTGCAGCTGCCCGGCGCGCTCGTCGGCCTTGTCGTAGGCCTGGGTCGCCTTCTCGGCCTCCTGGTAGAGCCGGTCCACCTCGGCCCGGGCGTCGTCGTGCGGCGCGGCCACCGCGGAGGTGGCCGGAAGGGCGCCGAGTGCCGCGGCGGCAGCCCCCAAAACACAGACCGCGGCACTGGCGCCTCGGTCGAACCCGGACGGTGCATGGCGACGACGGGATCCCACGGGAAGCCGCACTCCTTCCGCTGGCGGACACGGACCGCTCCCCCGATGCGGGGAAACGCGCCAGACAGTAGCTCTGTGAAGGGGTGCGGGCCAAAGACCTCCACGGCCACACAACGTGACGCCCCGCCTATGACGCAGGTCATGGGCGGGGCGCGGGGTCAGCCTGGAGTGTCGTAATTCGCCCGTTCGGGCGGTCCGGAACGACCGGATACGGACGGGATCAGATCCGGACGCCGAACTCGAACGTCATGTTGCCGATCGCCTCGTAGCGGACCACGGCACCGGTGTGCGGGGCGTGCAGCACCTGGCCGTTGCCCGCGTAGAGGCCGACGTGGTGGTAGTCGCCGTAGAAGATGACCAGGTCGCCGACCTTGAGGTCGCTCTCGCTGTAGATCCGGGTACCGGCGTTCGCCTGCGCCTCGGAGGTGCGGGGTATGGAGACGCCCGCCTGCGCGTAGGCCCAGGAGGTGAGGCCGGAGCAGTCGAAGGAGGAGGGTCCGGAGGCGCCGTAGACATACGGCGAGCCGATCACGGACTGGGCGGCGGCGAAGGCGGAGGCGGCGCGGCCGGAGGCGGAACCGGTGTTGCCGAGGTTCACCCGCGAGCTGGAGCGGTTGGCGGCCTGCGCCTGCTGCGCGTCGAGGGCCGCCTTCTCCTTGGCGGTCAGGGTGTTGAGCAGCTTCTGGGCCGCGGCCAGCTTGGCCTTGACCTCGTCCTTCTTCTTCTTGAGCTCGGTGCGGGTGGCGGAGAGGTCCTTGAGCTTGGTGCTCGCCTCCGTGCGCTCCTGTGCGAGTTCGCGCTGCTTGCTCTGGATCTTCGTGAGCGCCTCGACCTGCTGAGCGCTCAACTGGTCCATGGTGGACGCCTTGTCGAGGTAGTCGCTCGGGTCCGAGGACAGGAACAGCTGGATCGACGGGTCGATGCCGCCGGTGCGGTACTGGGCGCTGGCCATCGTGCCGAGGCCGTCCCGGAGCTTGTTGAGCTCCTCCTGGCCGCGCGCCACGTTGTCCTGGATGGTGGAGATTTCCTTCTGAAGCTTCTGCTGCTTCTCCTGGGCGCCGTCGAGCTTCTCGGTGGCCTGCTCGGCCTGCTCGTAGAGGGTGTCGACCTTCGCCTTGACCTCGTCCGTCTTGCTGGGCTTCTCGCTCGGCGCGGCATTGGCTGCCTGAGCGCTGAAGGCAACGGCGGCTGCGGCTGCGGTGGTCAGCACAGTCACACGCGTGCGGCTCGGCTGCTTCGGTCGACGATGGGACGCCACGGAGTCGAGCTCCTTCTATTGAGTGATCACCCGTTCGGAGGTTCGAGGCATGACCCTAGTGATGATCCTGTGATCAGTTCAAATCCTCACACGAAAAAATGCCGTCACTCAAAGCATTCTTTGCACATAACCAACATGCAGTGATGGCCGATTGACGCTACGTTGCGTGACCGATCGGTCAATTCCGGCATTAAACCTGTACGTTGACCTTCACGACAGTCGCTTGAGGAGTACCGCAGAAGCGACGGGCCGCGCGCCCGCCTTCGCGATGCCGTCGGCCACCTCGCGGTCGGTCGACGCCACGATGACCGGCCGCCCCGGCGGCTCCGCGCGCACCAGCTGGCGGATCAACTCGTCGGCGGTGACGCCAGGCTTGGAGAACAGCACCCGCACTCCGCGCGGCGGCGCGAGCAGTACCGGCGCGGCCAGCTCGGCCCCGTCGAAGACGCAGGTGACCTCGGCGCCGGTCTGCGCGGCGAGCTGGGAGAGCTGCCCCAGCAGCCTCAACCGCTGCTTCTCCAGGGGCATTTGGGGGTAGCCGGTCTTGGTGACGTTGTAGCCGTCGACAACCAGATGGGCCTGCGGCAGCGCGAGCAACTGGTCGAGGATCGCGGGGTCGTTCTCGGACAGCGCCCGTGCCGCGATGTCTTTGGGGGTCATTCGTCCCGGTTCGACCGCGTCGACGGTCTCGGCGGGCCGTACGGAGACGGGCGGCAGCGCCAGTTCCCTGCGCAGCCCCTGCGCCGCGTCCAGCACTGTGTCGAGCAGCAGCCGTACCCGCATGTCCTCGACGCTGCGCCCCTCCCGGGCCGCCTTACGGGTGGCCTCCAGGGCCGCCTCCGCCTCGGCGAGCCGGGCCTTGAGCCGCCGGGTCTCGACCTCGCCCGCGGACATCTGGGCCTGGCCCTCGGCGCGCGCGGCGTCCGTCTCGGCCCGCAGCTTGCGCAGGGCCGCCTCGCCGCGCTTGATGTCGCTGTGCGCGGAACGCAGCTTGCGGTGAAGCGACTCCGCTTCCTTCTTCGCCGCGTCCAGTTCGGTGCGCAGCCGCTCGGTCTCGGTCCGGGTGGCGTCCCGCGCCTGCGCCAACTCCTCGCGCAGCCGCTCCAGTTCGGCCCGGCTCTCCTCGTCGGCGCGCTCGGCGTCTGCGCGCAGCGCCTCCTCGCCGGCGGCGGTCACCAGCTTGACCCAGCCGGTGGGGCGCAGAACATAGGCCGCGGCCGCCACGTCGAGCGGATCCGCGGCCGGGGGCGGCGAGCCGGAGTCGAGCGCGCCGGCGAGCTCCGACTGGGCCTCTCTCAGCTTCTCCCCGATACGCTGCCGGAACAGCGGATCGGTCTCCAGCGCGGCGGCCATGGCGTTGCCGGCGAACTTGGCGCGCCGGTTGGGGGCGAAGCGGGCGTACTGTCGTAGCTGCGCGGGCAGTTCGGAGACGGTGAGGCCGCCGAACCCGTCGGAGACGATCTGTACGACCCTTCTCCGCACGCTGTCGGGCAGCGGGCGGTCGAGCACCTCGGCGGCGCCGTCGCCCGGCCCCCCGCCTGAGTTCTCCACCATCCCTCACACCCCAATACGTGTGCGGGGCCGCTCCCTCTCAGGAGCCGGCGCCCGGCCTGTCCACGAGTTCCACCTGATCCACGGCGTTGCACCAGCGGCAGCGCACCGACTCGATGGTCTCACTGACCACCTCGCGCTCCTCCACCTTCGGCTCACCCGCCAGGTCCAGGTGGAGGTACTCCACGACCTTCGACGAACGCGTCACGTCGAAGCGCGTGAGGTTGCCGCAGAGGGTGCAGCGCCACCGCGTCGAGGCGGTCGGCAGGGGTACCGTCATCGTGGCTGTCCGCTTCCTTCTTGTTCCAGTTTCCGTGATCGCCGGTTTCCCCGGCGAGTGTGGCTCGTAACCCTACGGCCTGGCGGGTACTCGCCGCTCGGCCGTCCACAGCGGCGAGGCACCCTGCCCCGGTACGTCCCGTTACGCCATGCTCTGTGTCCATGATCAGCAACTGGGCAGCAGCGGCCGTCAGAGCCCTCCGGAACACCTCGGCACCGATGACATACGCCCTGATCGCCCTGTGCTGCCTGATCTTCGTCCTCGGCCCGGCCTCGGGCTTCGTCCCGTCCTACGGCACCGGGGACGCACTGCTCGCCGCCCAGCGGGCGTACTTCCACCGCTGGGGAGTGGTACCGGCCGACCTGTTCGCACACCCCACCCGAGATGCCCTCACCCCCGTCACGGCCCTCTTCGTCCACGGCAGCTGGATCCATCTCCTCGGCAACATGCTCTTCCTCTACGTCTTCGGAGCGATGACCGAGGAACGGCTCGGCCGGGTCGAGTTCACGCTGTTCTACGTGGTCTGCGGCTACCTGGCGCTGCTGGGCTACGCGCTGGCCAACGCCGACTCCGCGCAGTCCCTCGTCGGCGCGTCCGGGGCGATCTCGGCGGTCCTCGGGGCGTTCCTCTACCTCTTCCCCCGGGCCCGCGTGACGAGCCTCCTTCCCTTCCTCTTCTTTCTGCCGCTGCGCTTCCCCGCGTGGGTCGTGCTGCCGTTCTGGGCTGCCCTCCAGTGGCTGGCCGCGGGCCGGGCGGCGCAGGGTCCAGGGGTGGCCTACCTCGCCCACCTGGTCGGCTTCACCCTGGGCTTCGGTTACGCGTGGGTCAGATTCAGGAAAAAGAAGGGCCCGAAGGGCGGCCTTGGAAGGGCGGTGGTGGGAGACGGGCGGGCGACTAGAGTGAGGGCCGCCCCAGCAACGGTCCCCGAGGGAGAGAACCAGCCGTGATCACCGCGATCGTCCTCATCAAGACCAGCGTGGACCGGATTCCGGAGATCGCCGAGTCGATCGCCGCGCTCGAATCCGTGAGCGAGGTCTTCTCCGTCACCGGCACCTACGACCTGATCGCGATGGTGCGGGTCCGGCAGCACGAGGACCTGGCGGAGGTCATCCCGGGCCGGATCAGCAAGATTCCGGGCGTCGAGGGCACGGACACGCACGTCGCCTTCCGGACGTACTCCCAGCACGACCTGGAGGCGGCGTTCGCGATCGGGCTGGACTCCTAGCGGGCGCCCAGCCGCTTCCACAGGGCGACCAGCGCGCCCCAGTTCACGACCTCCCAGGCCGGCAGCTCGGTGCGGTGGCCATCACCGCACCGCAGAGAGAGCCGGGCGTCCCGCCGCTTCGGCCACCACGACGACGGCACCGACCAGTCGGGCAGATCGGCATCGAGCCGCGGCTCCCGCAGGTCGGCCCACCGGTAGGCCGACAGCCCGCCCGGGACGAACAGGCCGTCCGCGTCGGCGGTGAGGGGGCCGAAGGTGACCTGCCTCCCCGCTTCGAGACGGTCCAGCATCGCGGGCACCTGCGCGTCCGCCACCCACTGCCGGACGTGCTCGACGACGGACCGTATCCGCTGGTTCTCGGGGCGGTCCCGGTCCGCCGAGCCGACCTGGATCTGCCACTCGTCGACAATGAAGGCCTGTTCCACCCCGTCGGCGAAGCGCAGCCGGTGCCGGTGGCCGCAGACGTACCAACCGATGCCGTGTCGCTCGTCCTGTCTGACGGTCACGTCCATGGTGGAACGCCAGTGCGTCACGTCCGCCCAGCGGCGGGGCCGCCCGTCGGAGACCAGGACCAGCCCCTCCTCGTACAGCTGGACCGGCCTGCCGCCGAGAAGCCGCGGCAGCCGTCGTACGACCGCCTCGATCAGCGGCTCGCCCAGTCCCGTCGGAGTTCCCACCCCTGGATGGTCACACGGCCGGCACGCAACGGCCGTCCTGCGTACGGTAGTTCCACTTCGCGCCGTCGGTCACGAGCTCCCGTACGGCCGACACGAAGCGCTCCACGTGCTCGTCCGGGGTGCCCGCGCCGAAGCTCACGCGGATCGCGTTGAGGGACTTCTCGCCCGGGGCGGCCTCGGGGGCACCGCACTCGCCCTGGGTCTGGGGGTCGCTGCCGAGCAGGGTGCGGACCAGCGGGTGGGCACAGAAGAGGCCGTCGCGGACGCCGATGCCGTACTCGGCGGAGAGGGCGGCGGCGAAGTGCGAGCTGTTCCAGCCGTCGACGACGAACGAGATGACGCCGACGCGCGGGGCGTCGTCGCCGAAGAGGGACAGGACGCGGACTGCCGGGACCTCGGCCAGGCCCGCCCGCACCTTCTCGATCAGGTACTGCTCGCGCGCGACCAGCGTGTCGAAGCCCGCCTCGGTGAGCGCCTTGCAGGCCGACGCGATGGAGTAGGCGCCGATGACGTTCGGGGAGCCGGCCTCGTGCCGGGCGGCGCTGTCGTGCCACTCGACGTCCACTCCCCCGTCCTGGCGCCGGGTGACCTTGCGGCTGGCGCCGCCGCCCGCGAGGTAGGGGTCGGCGGCCTGGAGCCAGTCGGCGCGGCCCGCGAGGACGCCGGAGCCGAAGGGGGCGTAGAGCTTGTGGCCGGAGAAGGCGATCCAGTCGACGTCGAGGTCCTGGACGGAGACCGGGTGGTGCGGGGCGAGTTGGGCGGCGTCGAGGACGATCCGGGCGCCGTGGGCGTGCGCGGCGGCGGCGAGTTCACGGACCGGCCACAGCTCGCCGGTGACGTTCGAGGCGCCGGTGACGCAGACCAGGGCCGGGCCGAACGGGTCACGGTCGGCGAGGGCCTGCTCCAGGGTCTCGACGGCCTGGGCCGGGGTGCGCGGGGCGTTGAGGTAGGTGACCCGGGCGTCCTTCCAGGGCAGCAGGGACGCGTGGTGCTCGGTCTCGAAGACGAAGACCTGGCAGTCGGCGGGCAGGGCGGCGGCGAGAAGGTTGAGGGAGTCCGTGGTCGAGCGGGTGAAGATCAGCTGGTCGTCGGCGCGGCAGTCGAGGAACTCGGAGACGGTCTTCCGCGCGTTCTCGAAGAGGTCCGTCGACAGCTGGGAGAGGTAGCCGGCACCGCGGTGGACACTGCCGTAGTACGGGGCGTAGGCCGCCACGTCGTCCCAGACGCGCTGCAGGGCGGGTGCGCTGGCCGCGTAGTCGAGCGCCGCGTAGGTGACCTCGCCGCCCGTGACGAGCGGGACGGTGACATCCCGGCCGAGAACGGGCAGCTGGGCACAAATGGTCTGAGCGGCGGCAGTGGTGGAGACAGACATGGCGAACTCCTGTGAGAGGCAAGGCGGTTCCGCCGTGCGAGCGAGCAGGGGCTCAAGCACGGAGGCGGTGAAAGGGGGTATGCGGAGGCGGGGCTCGACGCCCTATCGCATTCGCTTGCTCACAGAGGGCTCCCTCGATGACCAGGACCCCTGGTGTCTTTCGAGGGGCCCGCGCTTGCCGCAGACCTCGCTGCCTGCGGCCTGGTCTTCACCCGGGGCACCCCGCCACGGACGGAGGGTTGCCGGACAGTCGGCCGGGGCCTCATGACTGTCACTCATGACCTGATCCAAAAACCTACGCGATGTGATCGTCGCCCCGCAACCCGTGTCCGGATCGCGGGACGACGACCGCCGTACCGCTACGCGTTGGTGGCCGCCGCCCAGCGCTCCAGAGTGCGCTTGGCCGCCCCCGAGTCGATCGACTCCGCGGCCTGCTCCATCCCGCCCCGGATCCGGTCCGCCAGCGGCCCGTCCCCGCGCTCCAGCGCCACCAGGGCAGCCGCCGAGTTCAGGAGCACGGCGTCCCGCACCGGGCCCGGCTCGCCGTCCAGGAGACGGCGGGCGACACCCGCGTTGTAGTCGGGGTCGGCGCCGCGCAGGGCCTCCACCGGGACGAGGTCGAGGCCGACGTCCCGGGGGTCGAAGGACTCCTCGGTGACCTTGCCGTCGCGGACGATCCACACCCGGGAGGTCGCGGTGGTCGTCAGCTCGTCGAGGCCGTCGTCACCCCGGAACACCAGCGCGGAGGAGCCGCGTTCGGCGAGCACACCCGCGATGAGCCCGGCCATGCGGGTGTCGAAGCAGCCGACCGCCGACGAGGTGACCTTCGCCGGGTTGGTGAGCGGGCCGAGGAGGTTAAACGCGGTCGGAATCCCCAGCGCCCCCCGGACCGCGCCGACGAACCGCATCGACGGGTGGAACTTGGCCGCGAAACAGAAGGTGATCCCGGCCTCCGCCGCCACCCGCGCCACCTGCTCGGTCGGCAGGTTCAAGTTGATGCCGAGCTTCTCCAGCACGTCGGAGGAACCACTCGCCGAGGACGCGGCCCGGTTGCCGTGCTTGACGACCTTCGCACCGGTACCGGCGATCACGATCGCGGACATCGTCGAGATGTTGACCGTCTTGGCCCGGTCGCCGCCCGTACCGACGATGTCGACGGCCGGCCCCGGGATGTCCAGCGGCTTCGCGTGGGCGTACATCGTCTCGACGAGACCGGTGATCTCCTCGACCGTCTCGCCCTTGGCCCGCAACGCCACCAGGAAGCCCGCGATCTGCGCGTCCGCGGCCTCACCGCTCATGATGCGGTCCATCGCCCACGCCGTGTCGGCGGTGCTCAGGTCCTGTCCGGCCAGCAGCGCGCTCAGTACGTCGGGCCAGGAACGGGCCGCCGCGGTGTCGCCTCCAGCGGGGGTCACAGCGCTCATACGGCCGCTCCTGGGTGTCGTAGAAAAATGGTTCAACGATGTGCCCCCACCCTATCCAGCGCGGGACACGGCGAAGGGCCCCGTCCGGTGTTCGGACGGGGCCCTTCGACTGTGGCGTGGCGACGCCTCAGCGATCAGTGGTGGCCGTGGCCGCTCGTGATCTCCTTGTACTCCTCGACGGTGGGCTTGGCGATCTGGGACTCCTCGCCGTAGTACGCCTCGCTCAGCTTGGCGCGCAGCTTCTCGGTGCCCTTGACCTTGCGCTCGACACCGTTCTCGTCGACCGTCGCGCCGATCGCGGCCGGCACGTACTGCTCGTGCGCGGTGAGCGTGTGCAGCGCGTCCTGGCTGAGCGGCTCGTGGATCTCGACGAACTCACCGTGCGGCAGGCGCTTGATGATGCCGGACTCGCGGCCGTGCAGCACCTTGTCCTTGTCGCGGCGCTGGAGGCCGAGGCAGACCCGCTTGGTGGCGAGGAAGACCAGGACCGGCACGACGAAGAAGCCGACGCGCACGAACCAGGTGATCGAGTTGATCGACAGGTGGAAGTGCGTGGCCCAGATGTCGTTGCCGCCACCGACGAGCAGGACGAAGTACCACGAGATCCACGCGGCACCGAAGGCCGTACGGGTCGGGACGTTGCGCGGGCGGTCCAGGATGTGGTGCTCGCTCTTGTCGCCGGTGACCCAGGACTCGATGAACGGGTAGACCGCGATCGCGACCAGGACCAGCGGGAAGACCACCAGCGGGATGAACACGCCCAGGACGAGCGTGTGGCCCCAGAAGTTGATCTCCCAGCCCGGCATGACACGGATCAGGCCCTCGGAGAAGCCCATGTACCAGTCGGGCTGGGCGCCCGTGGACACCATGTCCGGCCGGTAGGGACCCATGGCCCAGATCGGGTTGATCGAGGCGATCGCCGCGACGGCCGCGATGACACCGAAGACCAGGAAGAAGAAGCCTCCGGCCTTGGCCATGTAGACCGGCAGCAGCGGCATGCCGACGACGTTGTTGTTCGTCTTGCCGGGACCCGCGAACTGCGTGTGCTTGTGGTAGAAGACCAGGATCAGGTGGCCGACCACCAGCCCGAGCATGATGCCCGGCAGCAGCAGGATGTGGATCGAGTAGAACCGTGCGACGAAGTCGCCGCCCGGGAACTCTCCGCCGAAGAGGAAGAACGACAGGTACGTGCCGACGATCGGCACGGACAGGACCGCGCCCTCCATGAAGCGGACACCGGTGCCGGAGAGCAGGTCGTCCGGGAGCGAGTAACCGGTGAAGCCGGTGA
>Ga0307511_10001247_pt1 | contig 26907 bp, 19 predicted proteins | sample 13_EM_MG_FD_200266 | JGI IMG/M metagenome (GOLD analysis project Ga0307511, IMG submission 200266) | Populus trichocarpa ectomycorrhiza microbial communities from riparian zone in the Pacific Northwest, United States - 13_EM | ecosystem: Host-associated > Plants > Roots > Unclassified | place...
GCCACCTGTCTGTACATCCCAAAGTTGGATTGTGTCATCAAAAGAACCTGACACAATGTACCTTCCATCTGGTGAGAATGCAACTGAGTTGACTGAATCTGTGTGCCCATGGAGGGGGTCACCAACCTGGCTACCTGTCTGTACATCCCAAAGTTGGATTGTCATATCTAAAGAACCTGACACAATGTGCCTTCCATCTGGTGAGAATGCAACTGATTTGACTGACTCTGTGTGCCCATGATGGAGGGGGTCACCAACCTGGCCACCTGTCTGTGCATCCCAAAGTCGGATTGTCATATCTGAAGAACCTGACACAATGTGCCTTCCATCTGGTGAGAATGCAACTGATGTGACTCTGTGTGTGTGCCCTAGGAGAGGGTTGCCCATCTGGCCACCTGTCTGTGCATCCCAAAGTTGGACTGTCATATCACTTGAACCTGACACAATGTACCTTCCATCTGGTGAGAATGCAACTGATTCGACTGAGCATGTGTGCCCTTGAAGGGGGTTGCCCACCTGGCCATTTGTCTGTACATCCCAAAGTCGGATTGTCATATCATTTGAACCTGACACAATGTGCCTTCCATTCGGTGAGAATGCAACTGATTCAACTGAGCCTGTGTGCCCTTGGAGGGGGCTGCCCACCTGTCCACCTGTCTGTGCATCCCAAAGTCGGATTGTACCATCCAAAGAACCAGATACAATGTGCCTTCCATCTGGTGAGAATGCAACTGAGAAGACTGAATGTGTGTGCCCTTGAAGAACCTGTTGATTCCTGGGCCAGTCTTCCTGTTGTCCTACAACAACTTGTGCAAGCCCTGCAAACTTGTCAATCAGAGATCTTGCCAATATTGACTTGGATGGTGAAAATGGCAAAGCTGACAAGTACAGGTGTGGTGTGCTCTTGTGAATGACCCCAGCAAAGTTCTGCAAAAATTTGATCCCATCCTTGAGGAACATCAAAAGTTCTTCATACTCCATTCTTCTATGCTAATCCAATGTTACTGGGATGACATCTCATGTTACATATGAATAGACTCACCTGCAACCATCCCTCAGCAGACATTAGTGCCCTTTCAGCCTCCCCAATCAACTTTGATACACCAAGGGCCTCCAACCAAAATAGCATCTGCTCTCCAGTGACAAGCCCCCTCACTAATTGTGCCAAGTCTGGATCAAATGCTGCACTTTGAAGGTGAATTGCCCAGAATCGACATGAATACAACAGATGTGATGGAATATTTTCTTCAACCCTCTTTTCCAGGTCTGCCACCTCCAAGTTAGATATGTATGATGTTTCCAGTCTACAGATGTTGAAACAAAGGCCAGTTTGCATGACAGAAAGCGAGGCGACAGCAAGATCACGGTGTGCATCACCCTGCTGAATGAAGAACTCTCCGCTTCGCGTTTCCTCGAGCAAAAAGTCATAGAACGAAGCATGCAGGGGGCGGATAGGAGTGGATAAATCATTGGCCCCAACAAGCAGTGACGTCATGAAGTTGAGGATGAGTCCTACAGGATAGCGGTCATCCTCCCGAGGGAACCTGTTACGCATAAAGTCCAATGCACCAATGGGGAGCGGTTCCTTCAACCACAGGATCTGCCGCATGACCGAACGAAATACCCAGCGCTCATCGGATCCTCTGAGAAGACTCTTCAAAAATGTGGTATACATTTCGTCGAGGAGAGTCCTTCCATCGCCAGGAGCATGAGACATGATATCATGGAAACGGTCTTTGGGGATCACTCCGATTCGGGGGGATATGAAGTCACATGCCAGACGTGCCCATTCGAACACACCACCGGATTTCACAGCGAGCTGTTGGAAATTTTCGTCGGAGAACGTGTCACGGAGACGATTCAAACGGGTAGAAACATAGAGATGAATGTCGCGCATGGTCAATTCCGTATCAATGGCATCGAGTGACCTGGCATAGATATGCGGATTGGTGTTTAATGCCTCCTCAATGTCAACGAGTGGCCGAGAAGTCAGGAGAATCCGGATGTTTGCTGGAAGTTCCGCACCGTATGCAGCAAGGACCTTAAGAACAGTCGCCCTCGTGTGCTCCGCACCACTCTCATCCAAAGCATCAATGACCACCACAACGTTTCCAGTAGGGGAACCTTCCAATTGGGAAAGGGGTTCGAGAATGAGCTTTTTCCACTGTGCTGCGACGTCTGCCGTGTCCCTCAATGAACGGTTGTTGGTCGTCACCTCAACCAAAAACGGTCGCAAACGGAGGTCGCGATCAGCCAAGTCACGCGCGATGGTCGGGAAGAGCTTCAGATGGAGCTGTGCGTGCTGTCTAACACGACTGAAACAGAAGCACGATCCAAGCATGCCGAGATCCCGGGCTTGCAGAGCAATCGTGTGCGCGATGGCCGATTTCCCCTTTCCGGCCTGTCCGTAAAGCCAGAAGATGCGCGGTGTAGCAGCGTCTGTGTTGTTGATCCAATCAACAATTTCATTCAAGATCGTGATTCTCGTGCCATCTAGACACTTCTTTGCCTCGTTCAGTCCGACTCTGTCCGCACAAGCCAAGCAGTTCGAGCTAAGGTCTTCGTAGATCTGTTTGATGCCATATTGGATGTCTGGAATTGGTCGATCTCGAAGCTCTTGCATCAGCTCATCTAACTTCTGGTTATAGTTGGCGACCCTGGTTGTTGTCTCCGAAAGAACACTCTTCCTGAGGCAAGACCCTATGAAAAAGGTGAGCCTCAAGAAGACCATAAGAATAGGTGGCGTACAGAAAGTTTTGGTTTCCGGATACTTTGTGATGAACTGCGCGCATTCCTGTACGACTTGGGCGATCTCCACTAGGACGTCTTTCGTGGCATTGATCTTCGATGGAGACCTGTTTTCCAGGATGACCTCATAAGTTCGTTCGATTCTAATGACGAGGCCCCCGATCGATGCGTCGAGAGTCGCTTGCGACAGGATCAGCTATCCGATTCCGTTAATCGAAGCCATCAGGCATGCTCGATACATACCTTAGAGGCCTTGTTCAATGCACTCAAGGCCATCTGAGCAGATGGATGAATCTATGCGTGATCATCAGTCAAGCTTGGCCGTCTGCCATTGGGATGACAAACCATAGTAATGCCATTGACGACCGTACTGAAAGTGCTAAGGGTTTGGCGATATGCAGTGTTGATGGCATCTAACTGGGTCATCGCAGTGTCTACGCGACCGATTGCGTCGACAGCATCTTGTGCTGGGCCAGAAATGGAGTACATATGTGCGTCCTGTGTGTTGCCAAGTACGGGCGGAACAGATTGGATCTCGCCTTGCACCTGATGAAATCGATAAGCGTGGGCAATGCGCGTAGTTGCAGCACGTACATTCCCTGTGGTTTCTCCAGGACCGGTGGAAGTGGAAGGTTTGAGTACGACGGCCCTGACATTTTCAAAGTCAATCGCCATGGGCTGGATGTGGTTCACCAGATATATGTAGACCCTTCAGATCCAGCTCACGAATGCGTAAATAACGTCGTACCTCTTCGAATACAGCAGATGATCCTTCGTTCCCCACTGAAGCGATAGGGTTAGCCACAAGTGGCTCGGACGATTGCGGTGGTCGCTCAGCCTCCTGCTGTCGTCTGCGCTGGGACCTGGTCAAGACACCCGGCATCCCAGAGGCAGAGAGAGTTGGGTAAGGAGAACGCTGCAACGACATCAGAGCCCCCCTCGCCACCAAAATGTGCTGTGGGATTCGCATACCCTATGTTGGCTGGATTGGCTGTCTGCAGTCTTGCGGTTTTTCTTTGGCATCTCTGGTGTTATACGTTGAGGGGATGGTTTGGTTTACAATTAGCAGGAGAGGGCAAAGGGAGAGAGTGAACCGCAACTCCACAGCTTCGTGCACTGGCCATGAGGCGTGCATGGTGTCCGGTCCGAGCCCGGTCCGCCACCCGCCAGAGTTGTTTTTTCACTTCCTCCATGATCCTTCAAATCTACAAACCTACCCGGGGCAATGAGCAGGCACTGAGGGAAATACTATTCAGCGACTCGGACGCCGATGTGACCAAAATCAATGGTGCTGTCACTGACTCAGATATTGTTGGTCCACCCATTCCACTTTAATCGGGCAACCCCAGTTTCCAGCATATAGCATACGTCAGCTCGACACGGCCCCATGATGATGGCACTGACGCGTCCAACCGCGACGAATACATAAGGATATCGCCAATACGTCCCACCGCTATCTGAGAAGTTAGAACGCTTTTCTGTCTCTCTCCATGCCTATTACCGAGTTTGCATCGCTTGAATTCAAGGCTTCCCGCAGCCTCTCAGAACCCTCCATATTTGCACTCTTCCAAAAGCTTTCTACTTGGCAATCAGAATGCTCAGGCTTCCCGCTACTTTTCTTCACGAACCCCGAGGTACCCTCTGAAATTCACCTCGTCACCGGCTGGGACAGTGTAGAAGCCCATGAAGCCTGGATAGCTGGCGAGCGGAACCAAGAGCTGTTGAGAGTATTCTCTCCGTTCATCAACATCCTGGGGATGGTCCATTTGGACATAGACTTTGATCGCATCCCGAGAGATGCTTTTTTGGTGGTCTGTTTGAAGTACGGTGATCAGAGCAGGGACCAGTTAGAAGGGGAGTTCAAAAGACAACTTGAGGTTCTCTCGGAAAATCAGATCGACGCACTCTGGGTGGAATTTGGTCAGAATATGCAGGAGGGCCGACGTGATGTGTATGTTCTTGCGAGCGAGAAGGCTGGTATGACAGGAAGTGCAGGGTTAGACATAAAGCCGATCGTACAACGGGACCTTTGGAGGCTTGAAGGCTTGTAAATCCATTGTGCTTCCCGTGTTCTAGTACCAGGAAGGAACAAGCTTGGGGCTTATTGAACTAATACCACCAAGCTATGACTTTGTGTACTGCTGTTTGCATTACATATGCATGTAGCGACAAGTAGGTGCAGATTGCCAAAAAAATGCACCACTGTACTGACTCATTGGCCGCAAGACACGCTTTCTCCTGGGAGTCTCTGCGAAATGAACGCTGATCCATCCAAACCTTCCAGCTCCTCCCGCCGACTATCGGGGAGCTCGCGGCGGGACCGCGACCAGGACCGCAAACAACGCATAATGTACGACGACCGACGTGACAGCCATCGTAACCACGACCGCGACAGAGACAGGGATAGGGATAGGGATAGGCGCAGAACGCGGTCCCTTTCCCCGGTTGCTGCACCCTCAAGACGTGCACGGACAGAGGGAAGCAGAAAGGGGAAGGAGCCCGTGCACGATTATTTCGAACCCGGCGAAGTCGAGGAAGAAACGAAAACCCACGATATTGGGGATGATTTTATACCGTTTGAGGACAACGATGACGAAGCCTCTGCCGAGGAGGTGAGACGGTCGGATAAGGGAAAGGCACCAGAACGAGATTGGGACAAGGGGAAACCTCCAAGATATGACGATAACCATCTGGAAAGAGGTAGCAAGAGGAAACGCGACGACCTCTCTGACAACGACGATCGTGGCCGTAGACGAACTGAATGGCAAGTGCACAGCAGGAGCGCTCCATGGGTCGCCAGTGTCGACTGGGGGGGTTGTCGCAATATCGCAGAGGTGTATGTCTGCTTCCATTCCTATTCCATGGCACTCTCAACGAACATCAACAGGATGCACTGCGAAGTGGCAGCCTTCGTAAATTACATGTCGCCCACCCCCGTTGAAGACGAGATTCGTAGTCTCGTCGTCACATTCGTCTCCAGAGCAATCACGTCTGCATTCCCTGACGCACGAATATCGCCATTCGGCAGCTATGAAACCAAGTTATATCTACCGAATGGGTGTGTACATAGACTCGTATAAACTCGACAAGATGCTAACGTCCGGCAGTGATATCGACTTGGTGGTAGACTCGGAAAGAATGGCGTACAGCAACAAAATACACGTTTTATACGCCCTTGCAGATACCCTCAAGCGCGCTAGAATCACCTCAAAAGTTACGGTTATTGCCAAAGCCAAAGTCCCGATCCTCAAATTCGTCACCAACCACGGAAGGCTCAACGTCGACATCAGCGTCAACCAGGGGAACGGTGTTACGGCAGGAAATGTCATCAACGGTTTCCTGCGCGACATGCGTGGGTGTGGGTTTGCATTACGCAGCCTGGTGATGGTGGTGAAAGCGTTCCTCAATCAAAGGGGGATGAATGAAGTCTACACGGGCGGATTGGGAAGTTACAGCATCGTGTGCCTCGTCATCAGCTTCATCCAGATGCACCCGAAAATCAGGAGAGGTGAAATCAATGCCGAGCAGAACCTGGGCGTCCTGGTCATGGAATTCTTTGAGTTCTATGGTTGTTATTTCAACTATGAAGAGGTTGGCATATCGATCAGGAATGGAGGATCGTATTTCAGCAAACATCAAAGAGGATGGTATGACACGCTGAAGAATAACCTTCTTTCCATCGAAGACCCCATTGATCCTTGTAAGTAGACAACACCAGAACCCGTTTACCCAGCCAGCTTACCATGGGAATAGCAAATGACATATCGAAGGGCTCATATGGCATTGCCAAGGTTCGCCAAACGTTTTCAGGTGCCTACGAAATTATGAAGGCAACTGCGTATATACGGGCTAGCATTCTGAACTCTCATCGAGAGGGTCGCAATTACCCATTGCGCCAGGGCTACGACCCTGGAGATATGAGTATTTTGTCGACTATCCTTGGCGTTACTCAGGAGGTATGTCGTACGGCTTGCTTGCAGTAAGGTGGGACCTGACAAATAACTTTTCAGACGATCAATAACCGACGACTCCTGCAAGAGGTATACGATAGGAGAACATTGCACCAGTTACTTGGAGTCGTTGAAGCGCGCTCCTTCCTTCCTCAGCCAAGTACCACGGACCACGGGCTCCCAGAAGGTGATATGGATCTCGGGTCCGACGAAGAGGATGGCGCCAATTTGCGCATATCCAGCGATCATGAAAACTCGGACGAGGGTGGCAAATACCACATACAGAGAAGGCAGCCGGGACGCGGCAGTGTCCCCCTTGACTTTCTAGCCGCCTATACCACTGACGATGACGAAGATCATGACGAGACGAGGGAAGACTCTGGGGACAGTGCAAAGCGCAAAAAGCTGAGCATCGACGAACCTCAATTGTCGTTCCAGCGAATAGAACCCGTTAGCCCATCGTGACTACATAGTTTTCATAGTTGTGTTGTTAAGCCGGTGTATGTATATGTAACTCCTGTATCTCGGGAGACAAGTCGTTTGCACCTTACTACGTTAATTAATTGCAGCAGATATTGGCGCCCGCTGCTGAACGTCTCTTCCGTCCTCGACCAGGGCCGTCAACCCGCTCCTTGCCTGCAGCGTACGCCCGCTTAGTCTTTCCTTGACTATTAATTTCGCCCTTGTTCATCGTTCACATTCGACTATCGTTCCACACCTTGACCTTCTCCCACCGAAAGGTCGAGCTCGACTCTCGAGTTCTCACTTGTCCCGTCCATTATTCAGATTTTTTTTTTTCGCCAACCTTGCACGCCCTACCCTGGTCGGTCGGTTTCTTCTGCTATTCTTGTAAAACCATTTCTTCACTCGCACTCAGTCGTCGTCATGTAAGTGTCAAGGACCTAACCGAATTGCACTCCTGCTGATCCGTTCTACTTCACTTCAGGACTTCCCGAGTGCAAACACCCCCAGTCAACCTCAAGGAGCGCATCGCGGCCCTCCAACAGCGCAATGTCTCCCCCACCCAACATCCCTCTACCCAGATAGCCTCCAAGGGCATCCCCATCGCCAGCACCGGTGCACTTCGCGATAAAATCGCGAAATTCGAGAAAAAAGGAGGGATCCCTGTCCCGCGAGGCAGTTTTGGGATGGGTGCACTGCCCTGTCCAGCAGATACCCAGACAGCGAAAAAACGAGGAGAGCTCTATGGCAACCGGATACAAGGACTCGGTCGACCCAGCGGGCCCCCTGTGAGCCGGTCTGGATCACCTCTACCACTCAACGGAGGCGATTTGCCTGGTCCGCGGAAGAGATGTATCTCTACAGGCGGAGCGCTCTCTCGCGGTCCAATAGCGTTTCGCCCTGATGATTCCGCACCCCCAGTTCCGAATGGTGCCGTCCTCCACACTCCCCGTCGTAATTCGCTTGCGGTGGACTTTGGTCCTGGGAGGCGTGTCGTAAGTGCGGGGTGCGCTGAATTGCCGTCGGAGGGAGTTGCTTTTCCTTCGTCGCCTCCGTTGTGCCCCCTCCAGTTGGAGGAGTCCGATAGTTCCACGACTACGCCGTCCCCTTCAGCGGATTCACCATGCCTTCCTCCAGAAGCACCCGAACCTGAGGTCGGTGCCGATACAGTTGAGGCTCTTGAGCCTATTCAGCAGGCATTGGATCTGGAAGGGAGTGACGTGGAAGAGAAAATTGAGTTGAACACGGTCGAGGCGCAATCATCTACGGTGCTAAGTGATGCCATGCTGGCATCTCCCCTTGTTCATACTGTGACATTGGACAGCCAGCAGGATGCTGTTGTGGATATTCCAGTTGCCAAAGAGAGCCCTTTGGACCCAGAGGTCATCCCCCAACAAACACCGCCCCAATTGCCTCCTGCTTTACCCGACCCCCCATTGGAGCCTCCTTCTCAATCTCCTGATGCTGTATCGCACAATATTTTGCACCCTGCTACCGAGCAGGAGGAAGAGGAAATTGAAATGACCGAGCCAGAGCCAACACAACCCCCTCTTGTGGTACCTGACCCGATTGCGGTATCTCCTTTGCCATCTCTTGCTGCTGTATCGCAGAACGCTTCTTCCCTTGGTACCGAGGTGGAAGAAATGGGAAATGTGAGCAGCGTTGGTCCTTCTCCAACTAGCCCAGATCCACCAGTTGCCGTGCCCCAGCCCGAAGAAGAAAGCACCGAGACTGTCTCAATTACAGATTCTGTTAGCGATGTACAGACCAAGGCACTCCCTCCATCGCCTGAGCTGAAACCTGCAGCGCCTTCGCAAAACAAGTCGACCTTCAGGGCTGTCGTTCATCGCAAAGTTACGGAGACACCTGCTGCCACTGCCCCCGCATCCAGTCTCGCTGCTCCCCCTACACCGCAGGTCGTACGCCCCCGTCGTTCCCCGGGCATTCCCGTAGTTGATGTCACGCCGAGCACCAGTCCTGGGGAACTGACCATCCTGCTTGAAAAAGCAGCCCTGCTAGAACTGAGGCTTACAGAGGGAGATACCTCGGAGAACCTAGATGCTCTATCGGCGAAGACGCCCACTAGTGCGACCTTCCAGCCCGTAAACCCTCGATCGGTGTCTGCGACCACCCTGACGGAGAAACCGTTGCCGATCCTAGATACTGAACTACGTGGTCGGCTCTCTCTCTCCATTCCTGCCATCAGGGAGCCCACGCTCGAGTCAGAAATCCCGGAGATCCCAGAAGAGGACGAGACGTCGGACGGTAGGAGCCTGGCATCGACGACTTTCTCGCAGAGGTCACCGTCACACAGGAAGTACCTTTCTGGTCTGCGGCGTCTCACTGGCCGACGGTCGTCCACGAACATGCCTGGGGCGTATCCTCGCGATAGCATCTCGTTGTCTTCTGAAGACTCTGCGATGGTCGCTACTCCACCTGATAGCCTGAGTGGTAGGAGTGGAGGCTTCGGAATCGCATGGCCGAGTGTTTCTCCGAAGAAGCATGGTCCTGTAGGGCGGGCAAGCTCTTTTACTGACAAGCTGTTCAACCGCAGTCGTACACGGTCGAACGTGAGCACAACGGATACAGGTACTGTTTGTCCCGCCATGCTTCCTTGACAAAGCGCTGAGCCATTTTGCTTTGTTGATAGATCGTAGTTCTGTGTACGAGACACCGCAGCATAGCCTAAACATACCCTCTCCTGGCGTATCGCCTATTGGGCGCCGCAGCGGCCAAGACGCAGGTCCACGACCTACTTCCTGGGTACCGCATGATTCCTGCTCTGATCTCTCACATACTTCGACTTCGAGCTTCATTGACAAGGACATTTTTGACGCCTTTCCCTCAGTCCCCGAAACTGTTCCGCAGGGCCCCTATTCGCATTTAGACGTTGGCGATGCTGCCATTGCCCGGGCATCTACTTTACCCGTGAAAGTCCGGAAACAACCGAATCAGCGACTTTCTATGATGTGATCTGTTGGATGGATGGACTACTTTCTCTTGCTTTTGTTCATCGAGAGGACTTACTTTCGTATGTGAATAGCTTACTATCTCTCATTAGTTCACCCCGTTGTCATTTACTAGCTGCAACCTTTACCCAATCTTGTGCAGTACTACCCCTCGACTTACCTCGTACTACTTATAGTTTTTTTCAAGCTGGTCTGGAGGATGGACGAAATTTATCATTGTTGACCAGTCTTGCGTGATCATGTTGCGAAGTTTCGGTATGGCACAAACTAGAGGTCAATGAGACGCCGTCACGCCAATATATCTAGGCACCACATCAGAGGGTCCCCCTACGGGAAGGTCCAGGAGAGGAGCAAAGTGTGGTCGCCGCTGACGCACTGACAGTGACACTTGAAAGCTTGACTCACGCAAAAGGTTCGTACTAGCTTCAACCGTCCACTAAACCTAAGTCAGGTAAATGTCCTTGTTGCAATTGCACAACCTTATCTTACCTTTAACCATAGTAGGTGCTCTGCCAGTTGAACATTAGGAATCAGGTTCAGTACTGCCCTGACCTTACCTCTGACTATGGGCAGCACGACATACATAGAACTCGGGAGATAGACTTTTACCCGGGTACTCCTTGCACATTTGAAATCGACTTGAGTTCGCACTGGAAAAGGACAGAGTGATATCAAATCTCCGATTATCTCTTGTCCCTCTTATCTGCAGCAGATGGGCTCGAGACCTTCTGAAGAACGTGATTGTGCTTAGATCTGTCTCAGCAGATTCTTCTTCCACTGACCTACACACATATCCACCCTCAGTGGATTGTGCCGATGAATCCCCTTCGGACTTGGACCCTTGATTCACTGCCATTAAGCCATGGTTTACTGTGGCGCGGACTAAGGAGATTAGATATCAAGAATCCAAGTCATTGTTGAAACGCTTGTGTCATTGTTGTGCCATTGGGCGACGGCCAACCTACTTGATTCAGGTATGACCATATGTATGTCTTTTCATTCTCGGAGAGAATCTAAAGACGCGTCCCTTTTCACGATTACCCGATCTGATGGTCTCGCATGTCCTGCTGCTTGACCCTGTTCAATGAAGGCCATAGTAGACTCTAGAGCTATGCTCAACTACGCTATACGGAGGTATTGTGTGACGTTTATGGACTGCTGTACCAGGCGCATGGCCGTGGCCGTGACCACCTGGAAAACTTGGGTGCGCGACCTATTTGGCGAAAGGCTACCGTCCCCATCCACGGGCTCCCATTGATTGGGCCTATGATGCCGGAGGGGATACATACGCATCGGCCACAGGAGGTGACTGCCCCTAAAGAATGTTCCGTCGCCACAACCTCACAACAAGTTGGGACTCATCGCCTTCTCATTCAGTTGCAGAGTCATAGTCGGATCCGTGCACACCGCGACAGTTTTATAGGTTGCATTCTACTAACAAAGGTTTATCATGAGTGGAGCTGCTAAGCTATTTGTGCCAATGCCGAGCGCAGGGCGGGTACTATGAGTTGGAAGTGTCCACGTAATGGATTGTTCCTCGGCCCTTCGCAGTTATGTTTCATTGCGCGCTCGAGGGAAGAAGTCGGCTTTGTTGAACGAATATGGTGGTGAGTTTATTCAGCTGGCGTCATGAAATACACAGCCCTTCCGTTATGTACGATCAGCATGGTTACTGAGCAGTACAATCACGCGGGTGAGTGAACTTCTCTTCGACGACATACAGACCTGTCCAGCATATGTCTGACTGCATTGCTGGCCTCTGTGTGAGGTGTTGCCTCGGTCGTTGCTCTTCGGTTCACGCGCTGTGCAGGCTGTGAGCCTGTGACTAGGAAGATGCCGCAGAAGGAAACACCCTTGGCCTCGCTGCAACCACGTTCATGCTTGTCAAGCCCGCGACTCGTCAGCCGATCGGAAATAAGTCAGCGTGGTGGAATGAATGATGGCTTTCAGTGTATGGCAATGTCTGACTCAAAGTGCTGCAAGTACCTGCGATCTGGATCTGGCCTGTCCTTTCTCGTCCTCTGCCTTCTCGTAAGTAACAAGCATGAGCTGACCACAGTGTCCATATAAAATTTGCTGCCGTCGAGTCCGGCGTTTCTACTTCACAGGCCCTTGCTGCTATCTCCCAGCTCAAATCGACGCTAACGTCACCATTCGTGAGAGGTCCGCTGACTTTCGCATAAATCATGACCGAGCATACAGCATCACCAGAGCCCATTAAAATTTCCGGAGCCTCTGACGCACGCATTGCCCACTGGGTGGACACCCACATCCCTTATAACGGCCAGTTTCGCTCCCCAGACAGCCCACCATCTGTAGTCGAGGAGGTCGAACTAGCAAGCCACCACTCAGACGAGGGCAGTTCCCATTCCTTACCACCCAAAATGGTGCTCAAGTACTCAGACGGTCGCGGCGAGATCCCCATCTCCCACTGGCACTACCCACATTACCCGCACAGGGACCCCCACTACCGCGCTCCTGCACCGCGCTCGCGCCCGCAGACACCCCACCAACGCTCCAAGTCCGCTATGGGCCATCGTCCACCTCCCCCAATCTACCCCCTCGCGCCAGAGGAACTGGACTACGAATCAGCTCCAGAGGACATTCAGGTCCTCCCTGCTGCCCCCAATGCACAACCCCATCGCGTCACAGGTTCATACAGGCCCAGACGGTCTTCAGAGCCTTACCGTGACCCTACTCAGCCCCCTCCCACTCGGGATGTTGCAGACGTGTACGACAGCCCCCCGCCGCGCTATGTTACCCACACCTTGAATGTGCCCGCTTCTGTCACACACTCGCATCCTCAGCACATTCGTGATCCATATAACTATCACCACCCAAGTCATCCGCATTCACGTGGTAACAGACCTTCGCCATCGATCGTTTACGCCCCAGGTGATTATCACAACACCGATCACTTTGCCCCGCCTATGATCGTGCATGCCCCTCACAAAGCCCCCGGCGTGAACTACACGGGACCTTCCCCGAATGGCTTTCCTCAGTATCCTCGCATCACGACTAAGCCGTACCCTCCTGTGCACGGCCAGCTCGGCTTGCTTCCAGAAGAACGACGTGGCCCGCGGGGACCACGCCCCAAGGAAGACCTGCGTGCCTCCCCGATCAGCAAATCAACCAGTGGCAGTTCAAACAGCACGTACTACGTCCTTCCAAACGCAGGCCAGAAGATCAAAGTCTTGGTAAGTTCACAGTGCTTTTCCTTCCACTTCTCGTCGACCAGCTGGCTGACGTGCTTGTGTGTACATCATCACAGAACGGACCCGAACCTTCTCTATACAATGGCAGCTCTACTACTAAATCGACTTCATTACGCACTCCTGACTCCGCGGCTGGTTTTGGCCCCAAACGACCGCTGTTTAACCGGTTGTTGAGCTTTGCCTCGGATTTCCCCTGGGGTTCGAAGGGCCCACGCCCATCTCGAAATAACTTACAACGCAGACATTCAATTGGTATCTCCCGTTCACAATCCCGGGATCGCCGGTGATTACATTTTATGCGCGAATATGCACTCATCAGTAATCTCTTATCTCTCTCTCCTTCTGCGCCTTACTTCCGAGGACCATATTTACTAACGCTAGGTCATTGATGGACGACCTTCGCATCTCCGATCCTCATAGATTATACGACATAGGTTCTCATGCACTTTATAGGCAATCCATGTAGCGCTTTTGAATACCCTCTCTTCTCTCTCCTTGGATTTCTGCCATATCCCTCGGGTATTATCTTCGTTATCATATCTCACATGTAGTTATGATCACCTTTCCCTTGGAATCGTTGAGTAACTTATGCCGCTTCTTTTCCTTTCTCTCTCCCAGTTTTCGCATGTAGCAATGTGACCTCGTTTGCCGTTGAATCTCAATCATGCAGTTCAATTTCCTTCTCATGTCAAGTCACCAGACAATGGTGTTAAACGCCTTGCAGTGGAAAGACGTTGACGCGACGCGTCTACCATGCGTCGAGAGTACGCCACCGTGTTTATTTCGACTAGTACATATGTGCATTTAGTGCACTCCTGTGGACGGGTCGCCTCGAGGCCTCGAGGAGCTGAGGCAATCAGGCACGAAAAGAGATAGGTTTGGACACGTTTTGGAGAGGCTTAAATGAATAGCACTTGGGGCCGTGTGCACGAGACTGAGCCAGACCATGCAGGGTAATCAAGATGATCAATAACGATCGATGCGGAAGATATAGAACTCTATGCACATGTATTGTACATACGCAGATGTGGATAAACTTGGCACAAACTGGGGGGGCTTCTCTCTATCGCCTGGCGTTTGTTCTCGTGAGGGCAGGGTGTTCTGGTGGTTGTTTTTTCATTAAAGGTCGCCGCTCGGCCGTGACGAATCCTTGGCGTTTGTCAGCAGCAGCTCAAACAACCGCACAAATTGTTCCCCCCTCTTCTACCAGCTTCGACACCTTCTCCTTTCACCGCAGTTGCCAGATGGCGTGGTTCTCGATCGTGCTGTGGCATGCGCATGGCGCTCAGATGCGGTCACTGATTGTGATGTGATGAGTGATCACGGTGCACGGTGCACAGTTGCGCAGGGATGCACCGATCGATCGTGAAAGCTGCGAACTTCGCTCGATTGTGCAACTTCCAGCGTTGGCTGGTGAGTTGTCGCGGCATTTTGGAAGGTGGCGTCATTGGAAGTAGTATTGTATCCTATGCAAGTAGGCATGAATAGATATTTACAAATGGGTGCGATACCTTTCTGAATTAGTAGGTGTACCCCTCAGGTCACCCGGATCGGTGCCTTCCCCGCTTCGATTCGCAAGCCGTGGATTGCATCTGGAACCCGAGTCATTTTGAGCGCATTATGCCATATCGCCAACTCGACGAATTTCACCACTGTTTCCCAGAACTTGGCGCAATCGCCGTGGCCTATCAAAAACAAAAACAGAGTTGTGGGTGGTGGGGCAGGTCAGATGACGACGTCAAGACACGATAAGCACTAGACCTTCTATGAAGATCCAAAAGGGGCTATTTGTTGTTCACCATTCTCTGACACCTTGGAAGAGGTCGCTCACTCTCGTTCGTGCACAACGGGAGGGGACCTTACTTCCCCTTCTCTTCTTCCTCCCCCTCATGTGCGCCGCCGCTATGTGTTTGCCATTTAGGGAGTTCCCATAATAGAATATTGGGAGCGTTCGTAAGAGGCGGCGGTGCGCACCATAAATGGGCGCCTAAGGACCCTATTGTTGGTTCTTGGACAGGGAAGCATGGAGCCATTCAAGAAAATGTGTTATCGCCATGACGCTGACATGCAGTAGTGCCACCGACCGCGGTATGGACAAAATCAGTTCCAGCATCGCTTGATGGGGTAACGGTGCTGTCCTATGCTGGAACAGGCATGCTGACCGCTGTGACGCACGCCGGGCGGTAACATCTGTGCTCTGTGAAGGAGTATCATGTCATGAAACATTCCTTGGGTGCGGAGCATGCACCTTGGCTCATTGACGGACAGGAAAGCGTGGTGTGCGGTGGAATTCATTCGGCGACTGTTGTGAGTAGAAGTCAAGGTATCAGTAATGCCAACGCTAGATTTTGAGTTCAACCATTGGAGATAGGGAGTCGACCATCTCGTACATAGCACTGGATGTCGACAAGAACACAAGGTCCTACTACAGGTTATCAAGTCAATCCCTGGCTGTGGGCCGGCAGAAGAAGAGAGACTGACTGCTGTATACGTGTAACGTAACGCGTGCATTTAATTTGCGTGGCCCTAATTCAGCTATTATTGCATAGAAATCTACCTTGGAACGTCGCAGGAAAAAAAATAACCTAGGGACTGCCCTCGAGGATAGATCGTGAAGCAGTGCGCTCCCAAAGCATGTCCTGAGGTGGTTTTTGAGCTTCTCTCCACTCTGGGATCACACAAACCTCGTCAAGCCTCAGTACTGCCAGACATTGCCGTTGAGTGCTTGTACTGCATGGCTCAAAGAACTCTCGGAGATGGTGAAACTGAAGCCGTGGAGACGCCACCGCGAGGTAAACCGAGGGTAGAACGCAACGCAACGGTCAGGGCATATCCACAGGGGTGATAAGTGTTGGGAATCCAGCATAGCTCTGAGTGCATGTAGGAGAAACGAAACAAGGGTCAAACACACCTGCAATAAAGGCAAGACGAGGTGTATCGGATCGAGTGGCTGCGCCGCCTCATATCGTGCCAGGGGTGATAGCGTGACAAAACGATCGAGCGAACGTAGAATGTGGACACGGAAAAATGTGCCGAGGCTAGACTTGGATTCAGGACGGTCGAGGTAAGAAACCCGAAACCACATCGCTGAATGGACTTGCTGGTTGCGTGTCACGAGGTGAGGAACGATGGAATTGACCCATGAAGCTGGTGCATGTGATAGGGTCAGTGGCAGATGTGGTATAACCACGACGAGGCTGCATATAGAGGACGGATCAAATCGATAGCAATGTAAACAGTACAGTAACTGTGTGTTTCTCTTCAATAGAGGGCGTAGTACACGGCGCACTCTGGAGAATGGACGTCAACCGTCGAACGTGCCGCAGCTTGGTGGAGAAAAATGGGACTGTTGGTGCGTTTGGAACGTGAAGACGGTAATGACCAGCTAGAGTGCATTGTCTGTCAAGCATTGACAGAACCACCACCCCGGAAAGGACTGGACAACAACCTTACCCTGTCACTGCTGCAACTCGTCCATTCCAGCGTGCCGTGCTGAAGAGTGCATCGAAGAGTTCGTCCCTAAAGCAGTGCACGAGAATATCAAGGAGAAGGTGGCTTTGCTGGTGAGTGATCGAGCTCAAGAGTTATGCTATGCCTCTGACGCAAGAACATATGAAGCCACGTGACACGGTGAGGCGCAGGGTGCCCATTTCCAACACTCAGACGAGCGTGGTTGGCAGCAACCTTGAACCTGAACTCGACGCCGGGACTTTCTGTTCTTTCTTCTTCGTGCTATTTGGCTGACATTCACAACCTAGCACATCAGAATACCACCCAATATCGTGTCACCGCATCGTGTATTCGTCCGACCCATGACAAGCACACAAGGCGAACCAGCTCTGGCAGAACGAGTACTCCCTGCTCGAGGTGCGGCGCAGCGTGCTTCTGCCAGCTTTGTGGGGCAGCTCATGGACTCGCCCACGCGTTCTGACGAGGGAGCTGATCGCTCAGACAATGAACTTGGCTCGCACCCGTTTGGCGAGACAACTGTGCGCAAGTCGAAGAGCGTCAAGTATCGATACAGCGCGACTGGGAAGCACCTCTCTTCTCCGCTGAAGGGAAGTTCCACTTCGCCAGAACACAAGGGAAAGGCTACGGTGAAACCTAAGTCAAAGCCAAAACCCAAAGTACGCCTCACACCCGCGACTCCACTGTCGTTGTCCCAGCCTACTACGGCAGGCACGGCCAAAGGCAGAAGGACGCTTAAACGCAAGGCATCTTTGTCACCTTCTCGTAGAGAGCTCTCTGCCTCCTCCCGGTTGTCCTCGCCTTTGTCGAGCGTACCACCAAGCCCTAGTATACTGTCCAAGGAGCTTCCGTCAATATTCACTACTCCTGCTCCTACTCAGGCGAAGAAACCAGCGTCACAGACCACAAAGGCGGCTCCTTTGCGGCCTTTAGTGGCTTCGGCCTCAAAGGTGAGCGTGCCGCAACCCTGGTCCACGCCCAAAAAGAAGATGGGCAAGCCCCTACCCAAGCCAGGGCAGGATGCATGGGAGATTGGAACGCCTGTTTGGGTATCAGTGGATCGATCCGGCACCGTCCATGGTGATCCTGTTCAAACTACTGAGAGTGGTGACATGGTTGCTGGATCCAGTGAGCATATGTGGTGGCCTGCTCAGGTAAATTGGGGAATGTGCACCATCAGTATGTACTAAATACAATGTTATGCTGCAGATAATTGCCAAGGAGCCGCTCCGCGTCTCGCTGTTTGGGGATTTCCCATCCAGTTCTTCGACACTTCGCAGGACGTGTACGATCATGACGCCGTCGCCTGCAAACATCTTGTCTATTAATGACGAAACTGGAACCAGGCGTTTTAATCGGTCGATTTTCCATATATCCTCGATCATGGATGACACAATCGACCTCACGAGTTCCCCTCCTCAGAAGAAGCAACGACTAGACAATGGGGCTAGCATTGGTGATCGTTGGGAAGAAGCCGTCACCAGCATGGAAAAGGCCTCAGCGCTTGAGCGCGAGGGACTTCCTGCTCTCATTTTTTCGTATGCCAATGGCAACGGGAACTTCTACGACTCCCTCGACGAGTCTGACCATGACACATCGCACCTTCGAACATCTACTACCGTGCCCCAGACTGTCCCCAAGGCGAAGCCGTTGTCGAGGACCAAGTCTGTGGGGAAACTTAAATCACAGCGGTCGAAGGCGCATCTCAAGGAGACGCATACCCCGATGCCGAGGAGCCATTCTGTTTGTCCACCTGACCCTACCATTCAAATCCCGGGCGAGCTTGTCCTTGCACAGGCGCCTGGGACTGGTTCACACTACTGGCCAGGAAAGATCCTCAAACATCTTCCAGACAAATATGAGAAATATCAGGTCCAGTTCCTCGACGACGAGATTTATTCAGTCAGTCGTAGCAAGTTCTGGACTTCAGAGGAAGAGGGCTTTGTCACCTGTTCACTGGGGAAGTGGGAGAGTTCAGTGCGGACAACGGATGACCCTGAGTCGGAGGACGAGGGCGAGGCGAACGGAGATCGCGGTCGAGATGGCGATGACGATATTCCTCGTGAACCTCCACCGCAACCGGACGAATTTAGAGAGCAATCGGTGTATGCGCAACTAGCGTACGTGAAACCCGTACTGCGCGCGATCCTAGAAAAGAAATACGCACCGACAATGACGAAACACGAAGCATTTATGAAGGGAGGATCGGCGCGCGCAGCGTTACTCAAAGCTGCTGGCGTACGGGGCGGATTGGATGTGCGGTTCATCAAGGCTGTACAGCGAGCAATTTGCAAGTGGGTAATAGGCGACAGTAGTGAGCAGGTCAGATATATGCCGGACGCGAACGGGGATGCAAAGGCAAGCGAAGATGCAGCGGATGCAGCGAATCCATCGGTTCCGCCTGAGCCGGCGAACCAAGTACCCTCGGAAGGCGAGAAGATGGAGGGTATTGAAGAGGCAGTTCCCTCCGGAGATAGGCAACCTGAGGGAGTCGAAAGTGACCCTCGGGTATCAGCCTCGAAAGTGGGTGGTAGCGAGGAAGAAGTTCCTGTGACCTCTCACTCTCCCATGGTAGTCGATCAGCCTAAGCAGGTAACCGTAACCGTCCCCCTTGACTCTTCACACTGACACATTTATAAAGTTCCTCCGTGTCTCCCTCGGTGATGGAAGCGAGGCGCCTTCTCCACTGACCGAAGTAAGTCAGTCTGTGGTACGGCTATTTTTGAATGCTCGGGACGTCACTTGACTGTTCGTTCAGCCTTCTCCCAATGATTCCCATGCTCCGGATCCTGAGCTGGTGGCCGCTGCACCCAGTGAAGCAGTGGCTGAGGTTAGTATTTTGATGGGTTGGTGCACGTGGTGTTAATTGTCTTTTAATGCTTTTAGCCGAGTGCTTCCACCTCGTCAGATGATCCAAGGCAGGAGCTCCCTCGACCAAAAGGATGCGCTGAATTTGAATCATTATTGGGCGTCGACAAGCTAGACGTAAGGCCCATTCCTCACACGGAAAGAATGTGATTGACAACTGTGGCATAGTACTGTCTTAACATTCTCCTGCCAGAGGCTGTCCAGCAATTACTCTTGTGGAGGTCAGGCGACCGGGTTCGTGCGGCCCTACTTTCAGATGAGGAAGAACAGTGGCTGCACGCTCTTGCAGTCAAGAAAGCGAGCGAAACGGATTGGGTTGACGATGTGATGAGACTACGGGAGGCACAAGCGAGATTGTGGGGGATCGACCTGAACAAGGTAACTCAGGAGGAGAAGAAGATCGTTCCTGGGGGAACGAGGACGCGCCCGAGGAGAGCCACTATTTCGAAGTGATTCATTTGGTCGTGCTATTTGTGCGTTGCTGCATCTTCGCTGTGGGATTTGTCTTTGTACATATCTAAGCTGGTTATCTGTCGACGTTTCAAGCTACTTATACGCTGTTCAATGTTCACTTGGATGCCCTGATTTCCTCTTTGAGCTCTGTCTTGAGATACATATCAAATCTTGGGCTTGGGTATTAGTGCAAGTGACGGTCTTGGTAGTGCTATGCACTACTGTCATCATGCTGAAAAGGTTCTCGAGCACACGTCGAGAGGAACGCCAGAGAACCGATCGGGGCGCGCTCGGTTGAGGGCGCTGCTGGAGTGTGTTAACGCACCATCACATACGTGTCACTCGCGGACTGCAGTCTCCGACAAACTCACCGCGTTCGGGTCCACCGTGGTTCAAACTTGCAATATTTGTGAGACTCCACCGTCAACGGCATTCATCCGAATCATCTTTGCGACGCTTCAGCGCAATCGTGAAGTTGGAACGCTCGTCTCGACTATACCAGACGCTGGTTTATGCCCCCACCGACATCCACCGATCCGTGGCTAACTGCGCGCCGGTTCGGAATAGTCATCGATGCTGGCTCAAGTGGGTCGAGACTTCAGATTTACAGCTGGAAAGACCCCAGCGTGGCACTCGCAAATGGGGGAGATACCGTACGTCATATGCTACCCAGGGTGGAGAAAGGCGTAAAAGCAGGCGAAGATTGGATAACGAAGGTTGAGCCTGGTTCGTCCGAGTTTTTTCCTACTTCTTTCATCCATCCCTGCTTGTCCCACAATGAGAAAGGTACAGAATATGTATTAACCAATGTCCCCCACCCAGGCTTGTCAACGTTTGGAGATTCCCCGGAAGGCGTTGCGGGGTATCTAGAACCGCTTATCCAACATGCGCGCTCTCGAATACCGCCGTCCCTCGAGCCCGAAACACCTTTGTTCCTTCTGGCAACAGCTGGCATGCGCCTCCTAAGCCCGATACAACAGGCACGGGTGCTAAGCGCAGCCTGCCAGTATCTCCGGTCTGCGTCCAACTTTCGCATCGAGGAGGAATCCAAGGATGGTCCATGTGGACTGAGTGTCCAGATCATCACCGGGGAGGAAGAGGGGTTGTTTGGGTGGATAGCTGTGAATTATCTTATGGACGGGTTCACAGGACGGAAGAGCGAGAAGACAACGTATGGTTTCCTCGACATGGGAGGCGCCTCAACCCAGATCGCCTTCGAACCCGCCGATAGCGGACTTCGGGACGATGACGAGACCCTCGTAGACGTCAGACTGAGGCTTTTGGGAGGCGAAGAGGTCAAACATCGTGTGTTCGTGACGACGTGGCTTGGGTACGGGACAAACCAAGCCAGGGAGCGTTATGTTACCGAGACAATCAGGCTTGCGGAGGAAGCACAGGCAACTGACAGTATGGGCGGGGCAGCTATACCGGATCCTTGCCTGCCGAAGGACCTCGTACTTTTGGAGACGTCGCCTCGTCTGGATGAATCCTCGCACTCATCAGCACCTCATAAGCTCGTGGGCACCGGCTCGTTCACGCAGTGTCTCCAACAAATGGCCCCTTTGCTGAACAAGAATGCTCCATGTCTGGCTGAACCGTGCCTTTTCAATGGCGTGCATGTCCCACCTATCAACTTTGCGTCATCGCATTTTATCGGTGTCTCAGAGTACTGGTATTCATCGGAGCACGTCTTCGGTCTGGGTGGGGCTTACGATTTTGTGCAGTATGAGCGCGCTGCGTCAAAGTTTTGCGGGAGAGACTGGGACGGGATTGTCGAGCAACACGAACTGTCCAAGCAGGATGGCCGCCTTGGTGGTGACGGTGAGGTGCTGCAGGATGGTCAGGTTGTCAAGACAGGTGTGTGGGGCGACAGAGTCGAGTTGTCGCGGCTGCAGATGCAGTGTTTCAAAGCGGCATGGGTTGTCAATGTCCTTCACGAAGGAATTGGAATCCCTCGTATTGTCGATCCCGGCGGAAATTCTTCTACAAGGGGCGAGCAGGTTGCAGAACAAGCGGAGATGAAGGGGCTCGGGCGACCTATGTTCCAGTCATTGGACAGCGTAGAGGGCACTGCCATCAGTTGGACCCTAGGAAAGATGGTGCTAGAAGCTAGCAAGGGGGTCAAGCCACTATCTAGTCATACGAAGCCCCTTGTGGATCCAGCGCAAGACATACCAGCGACGTCCCAAAATCCACCGATCAAGCTAATCCGTCCACCATTCTTTGATCTGGATGTAATCGAAGAGAAATTATCGCAACACCTGCCACCAGTTCTGACACGCCAGTCACTTGGGTTCTCGCCGATCGCATTCCTCTTCTACGTTATCGTGTTCTTTTTATTGAGTTGCATGATATTCCGTATGCGAAGATCGTTCTGCGTTACATTCCGCCGCATCAGGCGATCACCATTCAAGCGCGACCTAGAGATGACCTACTCGACTGAGGAAGGCAGCCAGGCTCCAGGCACAACGCGACATTCATCTCCTTGGGCAGTAGATTCACTGTTTCGGTCCCTTCGTCGATGGATCTCCTCATCTATGTCATCACATCCACGATTAACACCACTGATCACGACAGCATCTCGACCCCATCTCCGACACGCTCACTCATTGCCTAGTCCCTCCTCACCTGCCCGCACGACACCGACTCAGTACCAAAATGCTTACCCTGCATTCGGAACATCGACTTCGTCCCAATATCACTCTCGGTCGTCTTCGCCAACGCCGACGACCCTCGGGTTTGATGACAATGGTTCAACGACGTCGATGCTCTCGAACGGCATCTCGTCGCTCTCATCCGGTGCACCTAGTGTCGCCCGCTCGCGCAACTCGTCCCAGATGAACCTGGCGACGCTCACCCCGAGACCAACGCCGCTCTCGCGAGCGTCGAGCATGTCGCAGATACCTCCAGACACCTTTGGTGAGGAGTGAAAAGGCACAGTAATCTGTGAGGTCCTCATTCGTCTGATTCGGGATATACATTCCTCTGGAGACTTTTGCTTGTTGAGTACACGCACCATGTTGTAGAGACCATGGTACATGAGACGATCATATTATGATTTTTCCGATACATTTGGTGTTGATAGACGATTTTCTGTCGCTTTACATACCGTACTTCGTTTGTTCTATTCTGATGTACTAATAGGAAGGATGCATGCCGATCTCCTGGTGGTTCTCTTTCCGATAAGATTGAAGTAGAATCTGCTCTTTGAGCTCTGAGTTTCTTTGTCACCAGCCTTCTGAACCTTTGCACTGGTGCAAGCGTAGATTTGAAGGCCATCTAATACACAATGTGCTCTGATTTGCTTTCAGACGACAGCTTTGACGGTGTCTAGTTAAAAGAGGTGGTAGCCCTTAATCGCATATTTTCGTTGTCCCAAGTATCATGCGTTTGCCTCGCCAAATCCCCCCTTCATCTCAGAGGGACCTTTCATCCCTTCAGGAACGGAATAGGGGCGCAGCACGGCGGTCAGTATTTATATGTGTTTGTACTAATACAGAGCTGTAGTCAACCAATATCAAGAAGCTCTCTTTCCTTCTATCTGGACCTGCTTTTAGCCCTCATATTTATCCTTCAAGGGTGCTGTGTTGAAGATGTCTCAGGAATCTGTTGTACTGGAAACAAGCTTGGGGGACGTTCAACTTGAGCTGTACTGGGATCATGCACCTCGCGTACCTTCTTGCATTTTGTTCCTTCACCAAGTGACTCACCCCCTCGCTGCAGACGTGTAAAAACTTCGCAGAACTTGCAAAACGCGGGTATTACAATGGCACCATCTTTCATCGTATCATCGCTGTGAGCCTCCTGAATACAGTGACGTTCTGGGGTTCTGATCGCCTTAATGGTCCGTATAGGACTTCATGATCCAAGGTGGTGATCCGACTGGCACCGGGAGGGGTGGAACAGGTATATATGGGCAGAAATTGTATGTGTCATATTTCTCTTACTGTGTTTGCAGTATCTTATTATACGTCTCGTCAGTGAGGATGAGATTCATCCCGAACTGAGGTTTACAGGAGCAGGCATTCTTGCTATGGCAAACTCGGGTCCTAACTCGAACGGTATGACAGCATTTTGACATTCGTTTACCCACCCGCTTCACATTCTTCCTATCGTAGGCTCACAATTTTTCATATCGCTCGCTCCAACGCCCTACTTGGACAACAAACACACCATATTTGGCCGTATAAGCTCAGGAATGAGAGTTGTGCAGAGGCTAGGCGCAGTGGCAGTAGATGCTCAAGATCGGTAAGTGGTTCTTCGTGTCTGTCGAACTTTTTAATAAGTCGATGCTACTCCCGTAAGGCCAAGGGAAGACGTCAAGATACATCGTGCTCGTACGTTAGCATAGACAACAGTTCAATCTGATGCATCCTTGGCACGATGACGAGCCAATGTTTCCGGACACATAGCCAAAGAGGCGACCGCTTGCACAATCATTGTATATTTCATTGTGCCAATTCGTTTTTCGATGTACGTCCTTCAGGATCGATTACACAAGGTACGGAGTATTCCGCCCTCCTGTATACGTTGTCATGGACCTCGTATAGCATATTATACACGGCATTGGCCTCTAGGTGTCACGCGATCATCATCCGCGTTGGCGAGAGGGATGTCAGGTTGCTTTCACTACATACTTCGGTGTGAAGCAAAAGAAACTGTGTCACTCTTCTTAGAACCAATGATTCCAGTGGAACATTTGAAGTTCATGCATCAAGACCAAGTGCTGAGGCTGGATTGTGACCTGGAATACTTCAAGTCCAGTTTTCATGTTGTGGATGGGTACTTAGTGAATGTCAATGAGGCCTTGAGACCTCATGCACTACCCATCCACAAATAATTAATGAACATACATATTTTAAGATGTTCCACCACACCTTCATTTAATTATATTCACACATTGCATGATTAACTTCAAAGCTGAAGCCTGGTTGCACTGTGCCAACTGTGATCATGACTTCTCCAAACTGACTGCCTCAGCCAAATGGCACAAACTAACTTGCTTCCCATTCACTAGGAAAGACATCACTTGAACAACTTCCCTGAGGGTGGTGGTGGCTGAGGGTCAGTGTATGATGGTTAGGAATTGTCACTGGTATACCCACAACTGTGAGTGGTCTTACCTGCACCCACACCTGAGGATACACTCACTCCCACTAATCAGGTACTACTATGGGTGAAGTCACCAGGTCAATGGGTATTACTACTAGTACATATACAAAACTGTCAAAACTCAAAACATTGTTGCCACTTCTTCCCATGTGCCATTCTACTGAGGTCCAACTCTACACATCCTCTTGGGATAATCAATCTGGTGCATGCACTATAGAATGGCTGTCTCTGACTCTGTGGCACCCACAGAAGCAACTGTCCATGTGGTCCTTTGATCCATCCATCTTTATGAAGTCTGACACATTGGTGAAAATCCTGTTTATCATGGAAACAGAGCCCTTTCTCTCTGCTATGCAGTGCATGGATTGAAACAGAGGAGAATCTGATTGAAGAACATATGATATGCTGCTGAGCACCACTGCATACCATCAAGGCAGTAGACAAACTATGGCATTCTATATCTAAATGGTTACAGCAATATCACTGAAAAGAGTAGTAGGCTCACCTAGTAGGCTCACCATGGGTTGAAGAATACATGAAACATTTATTTGAGTCAATAAATGCATTTCCTTTGACATCTTTGCTTCTGTGTTCTGCTTCATCATCCCCTCTTATAATCTTGGCATCTGAGCATGTCATAATTCTTGTGCCATCAGGGGAGAATGTAACTGATGTGACCCAGTCACCATGCCCTTGAAGTGGACTGCTAATATGCACACCCCTGTCAGCATCCCAGACTCTCACAGTCCTGTCATCTGAGCCTGACACAATTCTGGTGCCATCAGAGGAGAATGTAACTGATGTGACCCTGTCAGTGTGACCTTGAAGTGGACTGCCAATCTGCAAACTCCTTTCAGCATCCCAGACTCTCACAGTCTTGTCAGAGGAGCCTGACACAATCCTTGTTTTGTCAGGGGAGAATGCCACTGATGTAACATGATGAGTGTGACCTTGCAGTGCACTGCCAATCTGCACACCCCTGTCAGCATCCCACATTCTCACAGTCTTGTCAGAGGAACCTGACACAATCCTTGTGCCATCAGGGGAGAATGCAACTGATCTGACCCAGTCAGTGTGGCCTTGAAGTGGACTGCCAATCTGCACACCCCTGTTAGCATCCCAGACTCTCACAGTCTTGTCAGTGGAGCCTGACACAATCTTTGTGCCATCAGGGGAGAATTCAACTAATCTGCCCCAGGGAGTGTGGCCCAGAAGTGGATTGCCAATTTGCACACCCTTGTCAGCATCCCAGACTCTCACAGTCATGTCAGAGGAGCCTGACACAATCCTTGTGCCACCAGGTGAGAATGATGCTGATGTGACATCATCAGTGTGGCCTTGAAGTGGACTTCCAATTTGCACACCATTATCAACATTCCAGACTCTCACAGTCTTGTCACCTGAGCCTGACACAATCCTTGTGCCATCAGCAGAGAATGCAACTGATCTGACCCAGTGAGTGTGGCCTTGCAGTGGGCTGCCAATTTGCACACCCCTGTTAGCATCCCAGACTCTCACAGTCTTGTCATCTGAGCCTGACACAATCTTTGTACCATCAGAGGAGAATGCAACTGATGTGACCCAGCCAGTGTGGCCTTGAAGTGGACTGCCAATCTGCACACCCCTGACAGCATCCCAGAATCTCACAGTCTTGTCAGATTA
>Ga0307511_10001248_pt1 | contig 26904 bp, 28 predicted proteins | sample 13_EM_MG_FD_200266 | JGI IMG/M metagenome (GOLD analysis project Ga0307511, IMG submission 200266) | Populus trichocarpa ectomycorrhiza microbial communities from riparian zone in the Pacific Northwest, United States - 13_EM | ecosystem: Host-associated > Plants > Roots > Unclassified | place...
CGCCGTCGCCGCACACCGCGACCTCGACCCCGACCGCCCGCGCCACCTCACCCGCTCGGTGATCCTCGCCCCCTGAAAGGAACAGGAGAGGCCGTGCCCCTCGTCACCACCGGCGAACTCGTCACCCACGCCGCCGAGTCCCGCTCCGCCGTGGCCGCCTTCAACATCATCACGCTGGAACACATCGAGGCCGTCATCGCCGGCGCCGAGTCCGCCGAGGCGCCCGTCGTCCTCCAAGTGAGCGAGAACGCCGTCAAGTTCCGATACGGCCGCCTTCTCCCGCTCGCCCGCGCGGCCGTCGCCGCCGCCGAACGGGCCGCCGTACCCGTCGCGTTGCACCTCGACCACGTCCAGAGCGACGACCTGCTCCGGCAGGCACAGGCCGCCGGATTCAGCTCCGTCATGTACGACGCTGCCCGCCTGCCCTACGCCGACAACCTCGCCGCGACCCGCGCCGCCGCCGACTGGGCGCACGCCCAGGGGCTGTGGATCGAGGCCGAGTTGGGAGAGGTCGGCGGCAAGAACGGCGAGCCGCCGCTCGACGCCCACGCATCCGGCGCGCGCACCGACCCGGCCCAGGCCCGCGCCTTCGTCACCGACTCCGGCGTGGACGCCCTCGCCGTGGCCATCGGCAGCTCCCACGCCATGACCACCCGTACGGCCGGCCTCGACCACGACCTCCTCAAGCGGCTCACCGCCGCCCTGGACGTCCCCCTCGTCCTGCACGGCTCCTCGGGAGTCCCCGACGACGAGCTGATCGCGGCCGTCGCGGGCGGCATCACCAAGGTGAACGTGGGCACGGCCCTCAACCTCGCGATGACCGGAGCGATCCGCGCCTACCTCGCCGAGCATCCCGAGGCGGTCGACTCCCGCAAGTACCTGAGCGTGGCCCGGGAGGCGATGGCCGGGGCGGTGGCCCGCATCATCGGCGTACTCGCCGCACCCGGCCCGGCTACCGCTTGACGGCCCTCAGCACCACGAACTTCGGGTCGCTGGCGACGAGTTGACTGTTGCCGAACAACCGCTTCAGCTTCACGTGATAGGCGAGATGCCGGTTGCCGACCACCCACAGCTCACCGCCCGACCGCAGCGCGCGCCGTGCGTCGCTGAACATCCGCCACGCCGTCGCGTCGGTCGTCGCCTGGTGGGAGTGGAACGGGGGATTGTTCAGCACGAGGTCCACACTCTCGGCCGGGACCCCGGTCAGCCCGTCCCCGACCCTGAACTCGGCCTGCCCCGGAACCCCGTTGGCCTTGTACGTGGCCTCGGCGGAGGCGACAGCCTGGAACGACTCGTCCACGAACAGGACTTCGGCCTCCGGATCGGCCAGCGACACCGCCGTACCGACGACACCGTTCCCGCACCCCAGGTCAACGACCCGGCGGGGACCGCGACTTGACGGCAGGTGCTGGAGGAAGAAGCGGGTGCCGATGTCGAGGCGCTCGGCGCAGAACACACCCGCGTGATTGACCACGGTGTGCCCGGAGACGACTCCGATGCCATCGGGCAGGGTGTAGCTGTGCGGCCAGGGATTGGCGGCCCGCGTCCCCGACGACCGGGGCGAGCAGTGGATCAGCCGGGCCTTCTTCTCTGCCAGCGAGGTCCGGGTCGGGCCGAGGATCCGCTCGAACAGCTTCAGCGTCGAGGTGTGGATCTCCTTCACCATCCCGGTGCCCACGACCACCGTGCCGGCGTGCACCGCGGGCGCCAGCCGCAGCAACTGGTCCTCCAGCAGCGCGAGACTCTTCGGCACCCGTACCAGCAGCACGTCGACGCGCTCGGGCGGCGGGTCCTGGGTGGTGAGCAGCCTTACAGAATCCGGGGCGACCTCGTTGCGCGCGAGGTTCGCCCTCGTCGCCTCCTGGGTGAGGAACGAGTCCGTGATCTGCACCGGGCCGTACTGCGCGAGCGCCGTGGCCAGGGCGCCCCAGCGGTCGCCCACGATCACCACTGTCCCGGACAGCGGGGTGTCCTGTTCCGCGAGATGTCGCAGCAGGTACTCGTCGGAGGCGTCCCAGGCGCGCAGCCGGTCGCGCGGGTCCTCGGGGAAGCGGGCCAGGGCGCGGTCGCCCCACGGAGTCGTCATGCGGTCGATATGGTCGTCCATCGTGCGCCAAGGCTAACCGAGTACCAGCTCACGGCCGGTCGGGGCAGGATGGAGCGCATGGATGCCGAGCTGTTTCCCCGGGCCCGCACGGAGATCGCGCCGGGCGCGGTGCACGTGCCGGACTGGCTCGACCCGGCCCGCCAGCACGACCTCCTGACGGCCTGCCGCGAGTGGGCCCGGCCGCCCGCAGGCCTGCGCGAGGTCCGCACCCCCGGCGGCGGCACGATGACCGCCCGACAGGTGTGCCTGGGCTGGCACTGGTACCCGTACGCCTACTCCCGCACGACGACCGACGGCGACGGCACCCCCGTGAAGCCGTTCCCGCCCTGGCTCGACGAACTGGGCCGGCGTGCGGTCGCCGACACCCTGGGGGCGCCGACGGCGTCGTACGACATCGCCCTGATCAATTTCTACGACGCCGACGCCCGCATGGGCATGCACCGCGACAGCGACGAGAAGTCCGACGCACCGGTCGTCTCCCTCAGCCTCGGCGACACCTGCGTCTTCCGCTTCGGCAACACCGAGACCCGCACGAAGCCTTACACGGACGTGGAGTTGAGGAGCGGGGACCTGTTCGTGTTCGGTGGCCCGTCGAGGCTGGCGTATCACGGGGTGCCGAGGGTGTACGAGGGCACGGCGCCGGGGGAGTTGGGGCTCAAGGGGAGACTAAACGTGACGCTGAGGGTCAGCGGCTTTTAAGCGGCGGTGAGCTCTGCAGGGGCGCGGGGCTGTATCGATATGCGGCTCCGCCGTGTGGGCGCGAGCAGCCCCCACCGGCCGCAACTGTGAACACGACCCCAAACGGCTCTCTACGGATCATGGGAGACTCCCCCTCATGAGCGGCGAAGGGACAACCTCAAGAGCGCGGCTGGACCGGGGACGCGGAGCCCTCGGCCCCGCACTCGAACTCGTGCACACCGGCCGCGCCCCCACCCGCGCCGTACTGACCGCAGAACTGGGCGTGACCCGGGCAACGGCCGGCGCGGTCGCCGCCGAGCTGGAGGCACTGGGCCTGATCAGGGTCGACGCGAGGCCCGGCGCGGCGGCAGGCTCGCAGGGACGCCCCTCGCACCGGCTGGCGCTCGCGGAGGACGGCCCCGTCGTCCTCGCTGCCCAGGTGCACGCCGACGGCTTCCGCGCCGCGCTCGTCGGTCTGGGGGGCCAGATCGTGGCCACCGCCCCCGGCTGCGAGGCCGTCGACGCCGACCCGGCGAAGGTGCTCGGCTCGGTCGTCGAGGCCGGTGCGGAGCTGCTGCGCGAGACGGGCCGGCGCTGTGTGGGCGCGGGACTCGCCGTGCCGTCCGCCGTCGCCGAGCCCGACGGACTGGCGCTCAACCCGCTGCACCTGGCCTGGCCCGCGGGCGCGCCGGTGCGACGGATCTTCGCCGAGTGCGTGCGCGCGGCCGGCCTCGGCGGACCGGCGTTCGCGGGCAACGACGTCAACCTCGCCGCGCTCGCCGAACACCGGCACGGCGCGGGCCGGGGCGCCCGCGACCTGCTGTGCGTGGCGACCGGGCACCGGGGTGTGGGTGGTGCGCTGGTGCTCGACGGGCGTCTGCACACGGGGAGTTCGGGGCTCGCGCTGGAAGTCGGACACCTCACCGTCAACCCCGAGGGCCGCCCCTGCTACTGCGGCAGCCGCGGCTGTCTCGACGTCGAGGCCGACCCGCTCGCCTTCCTCACGGCCGCCGGTCGTGAGCCCGGCCCCGAGGTGTCCCTGCTCCAGGAGTCCAACGACCTGATCCGCCGGCACTACGACGACCCGTCCGTCCGGAGGGCCGCCGAGACGCTGATCGACCGGCTGGGGCTGGGGCTCGCCGGACTGGTGAACATCCTCAATCCCGACCGGATCATCCTCGGCGGACTGCACCGCACCCTCCTGGACGCCGACCCGGACCGGCTGCGCGCGGTCGTCGCCGACCGCAGCCTGTGGGGGCAGAGCGGGGGCGTGCCGATCCTCGCCTGCACCCTCGACCACAACAGCCTGGTGGGCGCCGCCGAGTTGGCGTGGCAGCCCGTGCTGGACGACCCGCTGGCGGCACTTTCCTGACCGCGCGGACGGCACGTGACGGAAGGAATTGACGAGCCCGTTGGGAGCCGGGGCAGAGTAGGTCTATCGTCGGAAACCTAAGGCCAGAGGATGGAGGCGGCCGGTGATGCCGCAGGATGAGCCCGTGATCGGATGCACGGGGCAGGTGATCATCGGAACCCGTGGAAACGCGGGCCCCGGCGAGATCCTGGTGAGCGTCCGCGGCGGCTCCGAGACCTTCCTCGCCTGGTCTGACGATCCTCTGCCCACGGGGGCGACCGTGCTCGTGATCGAGTCGCGTGGGGGTCGTGAGGTCCACGTCATCGAATGGGTGGATCCATTGGACGCGCTGGGCGGGGACCCCGCCGGCGCAGAGTGAGGAGTACCAATGTTCGGTTACCGCGTTCCCGCTCCCGATGAGGCGATGCTGATCTCGGGTGGCAGGCGGGGACTGGGGGGCGCGCCGTTCCGAGTCGTGACGGGGCACGGAAAGTTCGTGCTCCCGGTTTTCCGCAAGACCCGTTTCCTCACCTTGGCGATGTGCGAGGCAGAGGTCACCGAGACCTGCGTGACCCGGCAGGGCATCGCCCTGAACGTCCGCGCCGTCATCGCCTTCAAGGTCGGCAACGACACCGAGAGCATCATCAACGCGGGCCAGCGCTTCCTGTCCGACCAGGACCAGATGTCGGTCCTGACCGGCCGGATCTTCGCCGGTCACCTGCGGTCCATCATCGGCTCGATGACCGTCGAGGAGATCGTCACCGAGCGGCAGAAGCTCGCCGCCGAGGTCCTGGACACCTCGAAGATCGAGATGGCCAAGATCGGCCTGATCGTGGACTCGCTGCAGATCCAGTCGATCGACGACGGCGACACCGGCTACATCGAGGCCATGTCCGCCCCGCACAAGGCGGCCATCCAGCGGCAGGCCCAGATCGCCCAGGCACAGGCCACGCAGGCCTCGGCCGAGGCGCAGCAGGTCGCGGCCCGCAACCAGGCCGAGTACGCCCGGCAGACCGCCGTCGTCAAGGCCGAGTACTCCGCCGAGGTGGACCGCGCCCAGGCGCAGGCCGCGCAGGCCGGACCGCTGGCACAGGCCCACGCCCAGCAGGAAGTGCTCGCCGCGCAGACCGAACTGGCTCAGCGCCAGGCCGAGTTGCGCCAGCAGCAGCTCGTCGCGGAGATCGTCAAGCCGGCCGAGGCCGAGGCCCAGCGGATCAAGCTGCTCGCCATCGCCGAGGCCGACCGTATGAAGATCCAGGCCGAGGCGGCCGCCTCCTACGACCGGGTCGCGCTCGACCGCATGCTGATCGACCAGCTCCCGCAGATCGTGAAGGAAGCGGCGGGCGGCCTCGCCGGAGCCAACGTCAACGTCCTCAACGGCGCGGACGGCCTCGGCGAGATCGCGGCCGGCCTGGTCTCGCAGGGCCTCACGATCCTCGACTCGGTCCGGGGCAACCTGGGCAACGCGGACAACGACGGCCGCCGCCCCGGCGACGACGTCAAGAACCTCCTCCAGCTCCCGGCGAAGAAGGACGACAAGAAGGACGACGGTCCGGTGGACCTCGACTAGCAGCCGCGCGAGACGGCCGGTCCTACCAGGGAGCCGTGAGGCTCCACAGCGTCGCCACCAGTGGGCGGCGCAGGTCCGCCCGCCGTACGCACAGCCCGATCGGGAGCGGCTCCGGCGCGGGATCCGCCGCGACGACCGCCAGCCGCTCCCGTACGGCACTGCACTCCAGCACCAGCCGGGGCACCACACCCGTCCCGCAGCCCAGCGCGACGAGCGTCAACAGCCCTTCGTGGCCGTCCGGTTCACAGGCCACGTCCGGTGTCGTGCCCCGGGCCCGGAACCAGCGGTCGGCCGCCTCCCGCACCAGACCCCGGTGCGGCAGGACGAAGGGGCCGTCGAGATCCGGATCGGGACGGTCGCGGGCGGTGACCAGCACCAGCTCGGTCACCGCGACCGTCCGGCTCACCAGCGGCTCCGGCAGCCGCGCCGGGATACCCGCGACCGCCACGTCCACCTCACCCTCGTCGAGGCGGGCCAGCGCCGCCGCCGCGTCACCGGTGCGCAGATCGAGTCGCACCTGCGGATGCGCGGCCCGGAACGGCGCCAACAGGTCGGGCAGCAGGGCCTGGCAGGCGGTCACCGTGGCGAACAGGGGGAGACTGCCCGTGAGTTCGGCCGGGTCAGGATGCTCCTCGCGGTAGGTGCGCCACAACTCCACTGCCTGGACGGCGTATTCACGGAACCGGTGCCCCTCCGCAGTCAACGACACCCCGCGCGCCCCACGGTCGAACAACCGGTGCCCGAGGTCGGCCTCCAGCCGCTGCACGGTCCGCGTGAGCGTCGCCGGACTGACATGACAGTCGAGACTCGTCCGCCCGAAGTTCAGCGTCTGCGCCAGATGCAGGAAAAGATGCAGCTCCCGACGGTCGTCCCGCATCCCTTGACCTGGCCCTTTCACTTCTCGCAACAGACCGCTGCACAGATTGCGCTTGCCGCAACACTCGCCCGGAGCCTACAACTCGACCATGACCTCGACCACGCACACCTCCGCCGTCTTCACCCTCGAAACGATGGACGTGCCCGGCGGCACGGAGACCATCCTGCGCGGCGGCCGACACCTCTTCCCGCTGCTCCCGCAGGCCTTCGCCGGCGTCCGCCGCATCGGTGTCATCGGCTGGGGCCCGCAGGGCCGCGCCCAGGCCCGCAACCTGCGCGACTCACTCGCCGGTACGGACATCCGGGTGAGCGTCGGCCTGCGCCCCGGCTCGGCATCGGCCGCCGACGCCCGCGCCCACGGCTTCACCGAGGAGGACGGCACGCTCGGCGACTGGCTCGCCGTCACCGCCGACAGCGACCTGGTGATCCTGCTCATCGCGGACGCCGCCCTCGCCGCCCACCACGAGGAGATCTTCGCGGCCCTCAGGCCCGGCGCCACCATCGGCCTCTCCCACGGCTTCCTCCTCGGTCATCTCCGGGCCACCGGGGGCGAGTTCCCGCCCGGACACGGCGTGATCGCGGTCTGCCCCAAGGGCATGGGCGACTCGGTGCGCCGCCTCTACGAACAGGGCGCGGAGATCAACGGCGCGGGAATCAACAGCAGTTACGCCGTCCACGCCGACCCCGACGGCAAGGCCACCGACCGCGCGCTCGGCTGGTCGGTCGCGCTCGGCTCGCCGTACACCTTCCGCACCACCCTGGAGAGCGAGTACCGCTCCGACATCGTGGGCGAGCGCGCCATCCTGCTCGGCGCCGTCCACGGCATCGTCGAGAGCCTCTACACGCGCTACCGCCTGTCCGGCGACGACCCGGTGACCGCGTACGAGCGCTCCTGCGAGAACGTCACCGGACCGATCGCGCGCACCATCTCGCACGCCGGACTCCGCGCCGTCCGCGAGGAGTTGGACCCGGCCGGACGCGAGGTCTTCGACCGCGCCTACTCGGCGACCTACGGCCCCGCCCGCGAGATCGTCGCCGAGATCTACGACGAGGTCGCCGACGGCACCGAACTGCGCAGCGTCGTCCTCGCCGAACGGCGGCTCGGCGCACGGGAGATGAGCGGGATCGGCGGTTCACCCATGTGGGCCGCCGGAGCGGAGGTCCGCGCCCGCCGGGCCGAACGCGCCCTGCCCGTCGAGCCGTTCACGGCGGGGGTGTTCGTGGCGACGATGACCGCCCAGGTCGACGAGTTCGCCGAGCGTGGCCACCCCTGGTCCGAGATCGTCAACGAGTCGGTCATCGAGGCGGTCGACTCCCTGCTGCCCTACATGCACGCCCGCGATGTGGCGTACATGGTCGACAACTGCTCCCGCACGGCCCGCCTGGGCACCCGCCGCTGGGGCCCGCGCTTCCAGGCGGCCTACGAGCAGATCGCCTACCCGGCGTCCGAACTCCCCCCGAACGAGGCCCTGTTGGCGGCCTTCGACACCCACCCCATGCACGAAGCACTGGCCGCCGCGGCGAAACTCCGCCCGTCCGTGGACATCTCGGTGGTCTGAGCGCGGGTCACCGCGAGGCCGGGAACGGCAGGGCGTCCTGGTAGGCGTTCACCGGCTTGGCGACCTTCTCGACGGTGACGCCGTCGAGCGCGGCCGGGGCGGAACTCGTACCCAGGGTTCCGCCCGCGTGCCAGGTCCCGGTGATCGTCACCCAGGTGTTGGCGGCCAGGGTGGGGCGTAGAAGAGCAGGCTGAGGGCGGGGAGGAAGAGCAGCCAGGCGACGCGGGGCACCTTGGAGTGATTGTGGCCCACATGCCCTTCGGCGGGTTCGGTGTGGTCGTGCCCTGTGTGGTCGTCCACCCCCGGTTCCCGCCGTGACCGTGACCACGCCTCCGCGATGCCCAGCAGGATCAGCAGGAACCCCGAGATGACGAGCATCGGGCGCATGCTCGGCTTGACGTAGCGCAGGCACAGGTCGGTGAAGAGCGAGGCGTGCAGCAGGCCCAGGCCGCTGAGGACGAGCAGGGTCACCTGGAGGGGGCGTCTCACAGCAGTACGGCTCCGATCAGCGCGCTGGACAGGACCGCGACGACCGTGGTGGCGGCGGAGAAGCGGGCCGCGAAGGCTCGGCCGAAGGTGCCGGCCTGGAGGGCGATCAGCTTCAGGTCCACCATGGGTCCCACCACCATGAAAGCCAGCCGGGCGGTGGGGGAGGACCCCGTGAGCGAGGACGCCACGAACGCGTCGGCCTCGGAGCAGACCGTGAGGATGATCGCGAGCGCGGCCAGGAACAGGACCGACAGCCAGGGCGAACCGGCGAACGTGTCGAGCACGGAACGCGGCACCGCGACATTGAAGGTCGCCGCGGCCATGGCCCCGACGAGGAAGCCACCGGCGTGCAGAAAGTCGTGCTGGAACCCGGTGCGGAACTCCGTCCAGCGACTCTGTCCCGGCTGATGCCCGGCATGCCGCACGGCCGGCCGCAGCCACTTCTCCCGCCCCAGCCAGAGCCACAGCCGGCCCATCACCACGGCGGTGGCGAGCGAGGCGAGCAGCCGGGCCAGCACCATGACCGGACTGGCGGGGAACGCGATCGCGGTGGCGGTCAGCACCACCGGGTTGATCGCGGGCGCCGACAGCAGGAACGCGAACGCGGCGGCCGGGGTCACCCCACGCCCGATCAGACTGTTCGCGACCGGCACCGACGCGCACTCGCACCCGGCAGGACGACCCCCGCGACCCCGGCGACCGGCACCGCGAACGCGGCCCGCTTCGGCAGGATCCGCGTGAACACCCGCGCCGGCACGAACGCGTTGACAGCCCCCGACAGTGCCGTGCCCAGCAGCAGGAAGGGCAGCGCCTGGGTGGTGATGGCGAGACAGACGGTCCGCCAGGCCTGCACGGCTGGCGAGTCCAGCCACCGCCCGACGGAGAAGAGCACCAGCCCGGGAAGAACGGCCGCCCCCAGCAATAGCAGCGGCCAGGACCGGGGCCACCCCGCCGCCGCGACATCCTCAGCCTCCGCCGCTCTGGGCGGCTCCACCGTCGTCTGCACACGAGCTCCACATGTTCGATGTCCGCGTCGAACAGAGCGGGCCCTCGCCAACCCCCGACGACCTCCTCCGGCGCGGAGGCGTACCGCACCCTCCTCTCAGTGCCAGTCGACGGCGAACGCCCGCGCAGGGTTCTCCCGGAACACGCGCCCCACCAATTCCTCGCCCAGCTCCACCGCCAGCCGCGGCCCCACCCGCCGCAGCAGATACGGCATCCCCGGCCCGCCGTCCACCGAGCGGGCGCCCGCGACCACCGTGTCCCCGCCGAGCAGCAGCCGGTCACCGAAACCGGCCTCGGCCAACGCCCGCACTCCGTCCGGCATACGCCAGTCCGTGGCGTGGTTCGCCCGGGACGGGCCGTCGAACGCCAGATAGGCGCCCGCGTCGGCAGCCTGTCGCTGGACCACGAGATCGGGGGAGCGGTTGAGGTGGCCGAGGATCACCCGGTGCGGCTCGACGCCCAACTCCCCGCACAACAGGTCCAGTACGTCGAGTGCGCCAGTGCCCAACTCCAGGTGAACCGCGATGGGCGCACCCGTCGCACGGTGGGCCTCGGCCGCCGCGGTCATCGTCCACCGCGCGTGCGCGTCGAGGCCGTGGAAGCCGCCCGCCACCTTGATGACCCCGGCACGGACACCGGACGGCCCGACGCCCTCCGTCAGCTCGGCGACGAACACCTCGGCCAGCCGACCGCGCAAGCCGGCCAACGAGTCCCGCCCGTAATGGGCCGCTTGATGCAACCCGGTCGCGCACACCACATGCACCCCCGTGGCCCGGGACAGCGAGGGCAGATCGGCGACCCGCCGCCCCATCCCGTACGGCGTCCACTGCACGACACCGCCACCGCCCACCGAACGGAACGCGGCCAACTCGGCCCGCGCGGCCGAGGCGTCCTCCAGTTCCTGGCGGGGCAGTTGGGGACTGCGCAGAAAGAGGTGGTCGTGGGCGTCGCACACGCCCAGTTCCCCGGGGGCCACATCCCCCAGCACCGTACGGACGAAGCCGACGGCACTCACCGCTACCACTGCCGACCGCGCGGCAACGCGCCCCGCCCGGGCTCCGAAACGTGCAGCACCTGGAACACGTCCCCCTCCGCCTTCGGCCTGTCGTGCTCCCAGAGCGAGAAGTGGACCAGCTCCCAGCGGTGCGGGTCGACGGCAGCCGCAGCGAGCACCGCGCCGTCCTCCCCGGCCAGCCGCCGGGTCTCACCGACGGCGTCCTCCATGACCGCGGCCAGTTCCACCCCTTCCGGTATCCGCCGTCGGCTGCGCACGGCGACGGCGGCGGGGGAGCCCACGGCGCCACCTTCCTCGTAGGCGAGACCAGCCCACTGTCGAACCTCCGGTCGCCCGAAGTCGTCGGCGAGACGCTGGAAGTCGCCACCCCAGAGGAAGCGGTTCATGCCCTCCACCGTGTTCCACAGGTAGAACGGCGCATACTGGTTGACCGGCGAACCGTGCACCCCGCGCTCACGCAGCAGATACGTCTTGAAGCCGAGCCCGTCCCAGTCGTCGAGCAGATGCCCGACCCGCGCCACTCGCCCCCGGACGACGTCCATGTCGTAGTCGGCGGGCAGGGTGAGTTCGTACTGCATGGCGTGCATCAAGTGCCTCCTCAGGAGGGGTAGTTCGCGGGGTCGACGTGCCCGTGCCAGTCGGCGGTCGTGCCGTCCTCGGCGGCCTCGACGACCGCGAGATGCGTCATGAACGTGCGTGGTCCGGCGCCGTGCCAGTGCCACTCGCCCGGTTCGATCCACACGGTGTCGCCCGCGCGGATCGTCTCGACGGCACCGCCCTTGCGCTGCACGAGTCCCTCGCCCTCCGTCACGTGCAGCACCTGGCCGTGCGGATGGGTGTGCCACGCGGTGTGCGCGCCGGGCGTGAAGTGCACGCTGAACATCCGTATCCGGGACGGTGGTTCGGGCGCCGCGAGCTCGTCGAGCCACACCGCGCCGGTGAAGTTCTCCGCCGGACCCTGCCGCGTGTCGGGGCGCTTCCTGGTGATCTGCACGTACCTGGACTCCTATCGGGAAGACATGGGGGACCTGGGGGAGAGCAGGGAGAGCAGCCCCCGGACACCCGCGTCGAACGCGCCCGGCGAACCGGACGCACGGGCCAGGACATACCCACCCTGCACAGTCGCGAGAATCGTCGCAGCGATCTCCTCGCCGTCCAGCTCCGCCCCGAACTGCCCCTGCTCCTTGCCCTCTTCGACGATTCCGGCGAGCCGCTCACGGATCCAGTCCAGGGTCTCGTCCACCGGCTCGCGCAACTCGGCGCTGGCGATCACGTCCGGATCCATCGTCAGCCGCCCGACCGGACACCCGCGCAGCACATCGCGCTCACGTCGCAGGTACGCCTCGATCCGCTCGTACGGCGTACCCGGTCCGTCGAGTACTCCCGCTGCGGTAGCCCGCAACTCCTCGGCCGTCCGCCGGATCGCTGCCAGCGCCAGATCCGGCTTGCCCTTGAAGTGGTGGTACATGCTGCCCTGCCCGGCGCCCGCGCGCTCCAGGATCGCCTTGGGACTGGTGCCCACATAACCGCGCTCCCACAACAGCTCGCGGGTGGACTCGATCAACCGCTCCGGGGTGCTCATACAGCGACTGTACATACTAGTAGTTACAGAAGTCGAGGACTTAAGGAGCAGCCGGAACGAACGCACCTACTCCCCGGGAGGTACACACACTGCCGCTGGCCGTACGACGACCTGACCCCCTCCCCGGAGCCAGTCTCGATACATCACCGGAAGCCCGTCGAGGGCTCAGGACTCCTTGGAGATGAATCGACATGCAGACTCTGGCGAACTGGAACGGCGGCGGCCCCGGCCCGTGGATCCTGTTCTTCCCGCTGATCTGGGCGGCCGTAGTCGTCGGCGTGGTGACAGTGCTCCGCCGCACGGCCTGGCGCGGACGCGTCGCCCCCTGGCGCGCCATGGCCGACCCCCGCCCCACCGGCGACTCCCCCCTCGCGGTCCTCGGCCGCCGCTTCGCCTCCGGCGAGATCGACGAGGACGAGTACTGGCGCCGACTGTCCGTCCTGGACGAGCAGTTCGGCCGCGTCGGCAAGGGAGGCGGCCCGGCATGACCACCGCGACCACCACCCGCACGGCCGCGCGGGTCGTCGACGCCGTGAAGGTGTACGGCGTCGGCGACACCGCCGTGCGCGCCCTGGACGGGGTGAGCGTCGACTTCCCGGCCGGCCGCTTCACCGCGATCATGGGCCCCTCCGGCTCAGGCAAATCCACCCTGATGCACTGCGCCGCCGGACTCGACACACTCACCTCCGGCGCCGCCCACATCGGCGACACGGAACTCGGCGCGCTCGACGACCGGCGCCTCACCCTCCTCCGCCGCGACCGCGTCGGCTTCGTCTTCCAGGCCTTCAACCTGATCCCGACCCTGACCGTCGCCGAGAACATCACCCTCCCCCTCGACCTCTCCGGAGCCGGCGGCGACCACGACTGGATCGACGAGCTCATCGACGTCGTCGGCCTGCGCGACCGCCTCCACCACCGCCCCTCCGAACTCTCCGGCGGCCAGCAGCAACGCGTCGCCGTGGCAAGGGCGTTCGCGGGCCGCCCCGAGGTCGTCTTCGCCGACGAGCCGACCGGCAACCTCGACTCCCGCTCCGGCGGCGAGGTCCTCGGCCTGCTCCGCCGCGCCGTACGTCAGACGGACCGCACGGTCGTCATGGTCACCCACGACCCGGTGGCCGCCGCCCACGCGGACGAGGTCGTCTTCCTCGCCGACGGACGCCTGGTGGACCGTATGGAATCCCCCACGGCCGACAGGGTGCTGGACCGCCTCAAGGCCTTCGAGGTGAGGTCATGAACGCGTCCGTACGCCTGAGCATGTCCTCCCTGCGGGCCCACAAAAGGCGCTTCGCAGGTACGTTCCTCGCCGTGTTCCTGGGTGTCGCCTTCCTCGCCGGGACCCTCGTCATGGGCGACACCCTGCGCGCCAACTTCGACACCATGTTCGGCGACGCGACCAGCGGTACGGACGCCGTGGTCCGCAGCGCCGACGCCATCACGACCCCCGGCGAGAGCCAGGGCGTACGCCAACCGGTGAGCACATCCCTGGCAAAGACCATCACCCGGGTACCCGGCGTCGCGGCCGCCGCCCCCAGCATCCAGGGCGCGGGCCAACTGGTCGGCGCCAACGGCAAACCGATCGGCGGCAAGGGCCCGCCCACCCTCGCCGGCAACTGGATCACCGACCCGAAACTCAACCCGTACCGCCTGGCCGAGGGCCGCACCCCCACCGCCACCGGCGAGGTCGTAGTCAACCGAGGTGCTGCCGAAAAGGCCACCTGAAGATCGGCGACACCACCACACTGCGCACACCGGACCCCGTCAAGGTGAAGATCGTCGGCCTCGCGACCTTCGCCGGCGAGGACGGCATGGCCCAGGTGACGTACACCGGTATGACCCAGTCCGACGCCGAGAAGTACCTCACCGCCAAGCCCGGCGAGGCATCGAGCATCAGCGTGCGCGCAGGCCCCGGCGTGAGCCAGCAACGACTGGTCGATCGCCTGACTCCCGTACTCCCCAAGGGAGTCGAGGCGATCACGGGACAGCAGTCGGCGCAGGAGAACACGGACATGATCTCCTCTCAATTCCTGACGATCTTCACCACGTTCCTCCTGGTCTTCTCGGGCATCGCCCTCCTGGTGGCGACCTTCTCCATCCACAACACCTTTGCCATCGTCATCGCCCAACGCACCCGCGAGAACGCCCTGTTGCGAGCCCTGGGCGCCTCCCGCCGCCAGGTCACCGCAGCTACAGTCACCGAGGCGAGCGTGGTCGCGGTGACGGCGTCGGCAGCGGGCCTTGCGGGCGGCATCGGCATCGCGGCCGGACTGAAGCTGCTGTTCCCGACAATCGGATTCCCTTTCCCGGACGGCGACTTGGTGATCCACACGCTCTCCCTCGCCCTGCCCCTGCTGGTAGGTACAGTCGTCTGCCTGGCCTCCGCCCTCATGCCGGCCATCCGCGCGGGCCGCACCGCTCCCTTGGCCGCGCTCCGCGAGACGGCGGTCGACGAGTCCGGCGCATCCCGCACGCGAGCGGTGACCGGAATGGGCCTGGCCGCCCTCGCGGTAGCCGTCACACTCACCGGCGTACTGGTCTCACCGTCCCTGCTGCTGGCGGGACTTGGGGCGCTGCTGGCCCTGATCGCCTTCGTCGTCCTGGGCCCGGTCGCCTCCACCACGGCAGTACGCGTCCTGGGCATCCCGCTCGACCGACTGCGCGGCATCACCGGTGGCCTCGCCAGGCGCAACGCCCTGCGCAACCCCCGCCGCACGGCCGCCACCGCGAGCGCACTCATGATCGGCGTAGCCGTCGTATCGCTCTTCACGGTGTTCGCCGCCTCGCTGAAGGCCACGATGGACCAGACCGTGTCCCGCTCCTTCGCCGGGGATGTGGCGGTCAGCACCCCCTCCTTCGGTGCGGGCGGCAGCGGACTGAGCCCTCAACTGGCCGGGGCCATCGGCAGGTTGCCCGAAGTGGACACAGCGGTCGGACTAGGCCGAGGAGTGGCCGAAGTCAACGGCAAGGGAAGGGCGTTGACGGTAACGGACCCCACGGCCCTGGCCCGCACCTTCGACCTGGGCAAGGTCCAGGGCTCCCTGACCACCCAGGGCACCGACGGCATCGCCATCACCCGCACAGAAGCGAACCGCCAACACCTCACCACCGGCAGCAAGGCCCAACTCACCTTCACCGACGGCAAGAAGAAGACCTTCACGGTCCGCGCGGTCTACGGCCAGTCCGAACTGGCCGGCGACTACGTCATCACCCGAGCAGCCTGGTCCCCACACCGCACCCAGGACTCCGACACACTCGTCGCAGTCTCCTTCAAGGACGGAGTGAGCACGGCGAAGGGCAAGGCGGCCGTCGAGAAGATCGCCGACCGCTACGGCGCCCCACAGGTCCAGACCCGCCACGAATACGCCCAGTCCTCGGCAGGCGGTATAGACATGATGCTGACCCTCGTCTACGCCCTACTCGCCCTTGCGGTCCTGATCGCCCTGCTCGGCATCGCCAACACACTGACCCTGGCGATCCACGAACGCACCCGAGAACTGGGCCTGTTGAGGGCCGTGGGCCAGACCCGCCCCCAACTCCGGGCCATGGTCCGCTGGGAGTCGGTCCTGGTGGCAGCCTTCGGCACGCTGGGCGGCCTCACCCTCGGCGCCTTCCTCGGCTGGGTCCTGGTAAAGGCCTCGGACGGAGCGAGCGACAGCACCTTCGCCTTCTCCATCCCACCCCAACAACTCCTCCTGGTAGCCCTGGTAGGCCTGACAGCAGGCGCACTCGCAGGCCTCCGCCCAGCCCGCCGAGCCGCACATCTCGACCTACTCCGAGCCATCGCCACGGAGTAACCCCGGGCAAGGGCCCACCAACCTCAGTGTGCCAACGCGTCGGCCGAGAGGGAGCCGTAGGGGCGCGCCGGTGTCGAGAGCCCCAGCGCGCGGAGGCGCGCAGCGCCGAGCACGGTGGGGCTCTCGACACCGGCTTGAAGCGCCCCGAAGGCGACCGAACCAAAGGAGGTGCGCGCGAGGGTGCCTATCCAGCACGGGCCCAGCTGTCCGGCACCTACCCAACACAGACCCACCTCCCCGGCACCCTCTCAACACCGGCCCAGTCAGCCTTTAAAGCCGACCAGCCCCCTCACAACCCCAACCCCACCCCCCAACCCCACCCCCCCAACCCAAATCACCGCCCGGTCAACCGGCAACGGCCGACCGGGCGGGAGCGTGCTGGGACCGGTGTTCGTCCACCGGAAGTTCGACCTCACTGACGAACCGGTGCGCGGGCTTCTCCGATCCAACCCCCACCCGACGCGCGGGCCGAGCCGATGCCGGCGTAGACACCACCGCCGTCGGCGAAGGCGCAGGCGCAGGCGCAGGCGCAGAAAGCATGAACCAGACAACCTTCCCGGACTCCCCCTCCGGCCGCACCCCCCAGCTCTCGCTGACCGCCGCCACCATGGCAAGCCCCCGCCCACACGTGGCAGTGGTCGCGACGTCGGAGATGTCGCCGGCGACCGGGAGCCGGGGATCGTGGTCGTGGACGGAAACGACGAGGTGGTCGAGCAGCAGCTCGATCTCGACGGTGCACGTCTTGTCGGGCTGGGCGTGCCGGTGGACGTTGGTCAGGAGCTCTGTCACACCGAGCGCCGCCCGGTCTATGAGTGGATCGAGATGCCAGTAGCGCAACTGCGCAGATACGATTCTGCGGACCTGGCCGATCCGCGACGGCAGGGCTTGGAGCTCTACCGCGCAGTGCCTGCTTGGGTGAGTGATCACGGCTGCGACTCCCCGACGAGAGGCCCGGAAGAACACGGAGTTCGGATCCAGCAGGCTGGTCGAGGGAAATAGGCCGCCTGCTGTTGTGCCCGGCGGCTGGTTCGCAGCGTTATCGCCGGTAAACCCAGAGTGACGTGAGACCAGAGTGACGCAGGGGTGGCGGTCCCGCAACTCGCCGCACTTCGCCGCCTGCTCGCGGCGCCGGTCAACTGGCGCTCTCCACTGCCTGCTCGCGCCACGGTCGGCCGCCACCCTGCGTGGCCCGCCCGCCCGCGACGCCCGCCGCCGATCAGTCAGCCGCCCCCACGCCCGGCAGCCTTGCGCACCGCCTCGATGAACCGGCGTGCCGCAGGGGGGCCGGGCTGCCCCGGTGCAGGGTCGTGCTCGCCGAGCGTCAGCAGATATCGGTTGCCGTTCAGGTCGGCCAGCGCCCGGTCCTCCGGGGCGAACCAGGGCTTCGACGCGCGTACCGCCTGCACAGGCGCGCTGTCGATCTCGCTGCCGTAACTGGTGAGCAACTCCAGCCTGCCGTCATTGATCCGGACCTGCCCGGCCCGGGTGAGTGACCGCAGCCGCTTCCCGATCCGCACGCCCGTGGCCGTGAACTCCGGCTCCGCCATGCTTCCCCGCCCCCTTGGTCCAGGACACCTCGTGATCCAGTGTGCGCCCCCGTTCAGGACGTTCGTCCCGCTCCGGTGCAGTCTGCCCGCACCGGGCGTCGAGCACCAGTACGCACGACCCGGTCACGGTGAGTACCCGGAGCACTCGCATAAATGCGCCCCCCAGGATCCGGCGTGATCGCTCCCCAGGGGTGCCTTTGAGCTTCCCAAAGGCATGTTTATGCAGGTGAGAAGCGTGCGGAAGGTGCATATGATCGAGGTGTCGGCCGCGCGAGGCGCCGTCGGCGTGAAGCGTAAGGAGCCCCGCCGTGAGCACCACCCCACAGGCCCCGACCGGTGCCACCCTCGATGTCGACCGCAGCGACGCCGCCTACCGGAGCTGGCTGAAAGAAGCCGTCCGCAAGGTCCAGGCCGACGCCAACCGCTCCGCCGACACCCACCTCCTCCGCTTCCCGCTGCCCGAGCGCTGGGGCATCGACCTGTACCTCAAGGACGAGTCGACCCACCCCACGGGCAGCCTCAAACACCGCCTGGCCCGCTCCCTCTTTCTCTACGGCCTGTGCAATGGCTGGATCCGGCCCACCCGCCCGGTGATCGAGGCGTCCAGCGGCTCGACCGCCGTCTCCGAGGCGTACTTCGCCAAGCTGATCGGCGTCCCCTTCATCGCGGTCATGCCGCGCACGACCAGCGCCGAGAAGATCCGCCTCATCGAATTCCACGGCGGCCGGTGCCACTTCGTGGACGACTCACGCAAGATGTACGAGGAGTCGGCCGCCCTGGCGGTGGAGACCGGCGGCCACTACATGGACCAGTTCACCTACGCGGAGCGGGCCACGGACTGGCGCGGCAACAACAACATCGCCGAATCCATCTTCCGCCAGCTGGAGTTGGAGCGTTTCCCGGAGCCCGCGTGGATCGTCGCGACGGCCGGCACCGGCGGCACCTCGGCGACGCTCGCGCGCTACGTCCACTACACGCAGCGCGACACCCTGGTCTGTGTCGCCGACCCGGAGAACTCCTGCTTCTTCGAGGGCTGGACCACCGGCGATCCGGACGTCACCTGCGACTGCGGCTCCCGTATCGAGGGTATCGGCCGCCCTCGGATGGAACCGAGCTTCGTGCCGGGCGCCGTGGACCGCATGATGAAGGTCCCGGACGCGGCCAGCGTCGCCGCCGTACGAGCCCTGGAACAAGCCATCGGCCGCAAGGCGGGCGGCTCCACCGGCACCGGCCTCTGGAGCGCCCTGAAGATCATCGCCGAAATGGTGGCAGCGGGCCAACAAGGCAGCGTAGTAACCCTGTTGTGCGACCCGGGCGACCGCTACCTGGACAAGTACTACTCGGACGAGTGGCTGGTGGCACAGGGCCTGGACATCGTGCCGTACAGCGAGGCGATCACATCACTGCTGGCGACGGGAGTATGGCCACGGTGAGCTTTTCGGCGCAGGCAGCGCCCCCAGGAGCGCGGGGAACTGCGCGACCAGCCACAGCGGACCCGCGGACGGCCTAGCGCTTCAACCGCCGATCCAACGCAATGACGGCTCCCTTGAACGCCCGCCCCAACCCGGGGCGCGCCATCCTCACCACACCCCGGAACACCGCGTTCCCCTCCACGGCGAACGTCCACTGAACCCGCGTCCCACCCCCGGAAGGGGTCAGCCGCCACTCTTCGGCCATTGCCCGCGCCCCCGGCGCGTTCGTGACGTCGACCCGATACGCGTACACCTCCGCCTCCTTCGCCGCGATCACCGTCTCCCGGAAGTGCCCGCCGCCCTTGAGGCGGATGTCGCGCCCGGCACCGTCGTCGATCGACTCGGCCCGGGTCACGGCCGCGAACCACTCGGCCCACCCGGGCACATCGTCGTTGAGGGCCTGGAAGACGGCTTCCGGCGCCGCCGACATCTCCTGCGCGAAGATCAGCCGTACGGGAGCGGTGTCGATGAAGTCGAGCCCGACGGGGCGGAGATGGTTGGCCATGGACGCGAACCCCCTTGACGGATAAGGGAAGTTGACCGGAGCGAGGTCACGATAGCTGGCGATCCGTCAGATGTCTGCGTCGTCGTCGGGTTCGCCGGCCACCACGAGCCGCCGCAGATGCTCGGAGATGTCCTCGCGCGCCTCGGCCGGCAGCCCCGCGTCCGTCACCAGCGTGTCGACCTGCTCCAGCGCTGCGAACGAACTCAGGCCCACCGTCCCCCACTTGGTGTGGTCGGCGACCACCACGACCCGCCGCGCGGACTGCACCAGCCTGCGATTGGTCTCGGCCTCCGCGAGGTTCGGCGTGGACAGCCCGGCCTCGACCGATATGCCGTGGACGCCGAGGAAGAGCATGTCGAAGTGGAGTGCCGCGATCGCCTGGTCGGCCACCGGGCCCACCAGCGAGTCGGAAGGGGTCCGTACCCCGCCGGTCAGGACGACCGTCGCCGCGCCCTGCCGCTGTCCCGAGGTGCGCTGTGCCGCGTGGAAGACGTCCGCCACCCGCACCGAGTTGGTGACCACGGTGAGATCGGCGACCTCGAGGAGATGGTGCGCCAGCGCGTATGTCGTCGTACCGCCCGAGAGCGCGATCGCCGTGCCGGGCGCGACCAGTTCCGCCGCGGCCCGCGCGATGTCCTCCTTGGCGGTCAGTTCAAGACCCGACTTCGCCTCGAAGCCCGGCTCGTGCGTGCTCGCCTCGACGACCGGCACCGCTCCGCCGTGCACCTTCTCCAGGACGCCCTGACGGGCCAGCGCGTCGAGGTCGCGGCGGACGGTCATGTCCGACACGCCGAGCTTGCGGGTCAGTTCGTTGACGCGGACGCCACCGCGGCGCCGGACCTCATCGAGGATCAGGGCGCGCCGCTGCTCCGCGAGGAGGTTCTGATTCTCACTCACGTACGCTCCGGTCCTTTCGCCTCAACCCGTCCGACCGTCCGGCGCACCGGCTCGGAGCAGGACCTTCGTCCCGGCTGCGGTGCGCGGACGCCCCATCCTTGCACGCCCCCGCAAGCACTGCGCCATCGCCTGTCCCGACGCGCACATGTCATTGGGGCCTCATGTGTCCCCCGAGTTGTCACACGGATCGGGGAGATTCGGTGACAGGGCGTGTGCGATGCGCCGAAAGGGGCGATCCTGGTGGTCACACGGACACAGGCAGACGGTACGTCACGGGGGATGTGCGAACAGTGGAGCGTGTGCAGGAACATGCCGTCACGAGCGGGGCCGACGAGCCCGCCGTACGGCCAGACCGGACCGAACCCGCCCTGGAACTCCTGGTCCACGGAGTCGGCGGTGCCACACCCGAGGACATGCTCGGTGATCCGCGCACGGTGCGGATCACCGGCGACGACACGGCGGCCGTCTTCCGGCGCACCGCCGACGTCGACGCCGAGTCCAGAACCGCCGACGGCCGCACCGGACCGATCCGCGAGGCGTACGTCTGGTGCAACCTGACCTCCGGCAACGGCACCCGCGCCCTGTGGCTGTTGCTGCTGCCGTTCATGGTCGTCAACCTCGCGCACTGGATGCGCCCCACCGCACGCGACCGGAAACGCACAGTGCGCTTCTACGGGCTGCTGGTGCGGCTCGCGGGACTCACCCTGACCGTGCTGCTCGTGGCGGCGGCCTGCGAGGTCGCCCTGGACCTCGCCGCCTGGCAGTGCGCGGGCACGCGCGCGTGCGCCGAGCGCCACGCCTGGCTGGGCTTCCTGTCGCCCGCCGTCTCGCACGACAGCTGGTGGAGCCGCCCCGGCCGCCGCCTCGCGCTCGCCGCCCTGGTGCCGACCGCGCTGACCGCCCTCCTCTGGTACCTGTCCCGCCGTACCTGGAGCGCGTACGAGTCCCAGCGGCCGCTTCCCCGCCGTCCCGAGCCCGACGAGGAGACCGGCCAGAGCTCACTCGGCCGCCCGGGTTTCTGGTACGGCCGCCGTCTGGTCGCCCGACTGCGGGCCGCCCACACGGCGGCGGGCCTCCTGACGGTCGCCGCGGCCGTCACCGTCTCGACGGCGGGCTTCGACCGCGGCCCCGACGGATCCCACGGCCCGGCCTCCTTCGGCGCACTCCTGGAGACGGCACTCGCCGGCCTCGCCTTCGTCGTGGTCTATGTCGTGTGCCGTCGGGGCCGCAGCGAGAACCGCCTCGACCAGGCACTCGACCGCCGTCTCGTACGGTGGCTGCCGCTCGGCGCGCTCCTGCTGCTCGCCCTCGCCCTGCTGTACGCCGCCTGGCCGCGCCCCGGGTGGGAGTCCTCCGGGCGGCTGCCGGGAGACGTCGCCTTCGGCGGGATCGCCCTGGTCCAGGGCCTGCTGGTGATCGTCCTCGCGGTGGTCGCCCATCTGCTGCACCGCACTCACCCCGACCCGCGCGCCGCGATGCGCGGCCTCGGTGGCCCGGCCGTCGCGATGCTCGCCTGCGCCCTGGGTGGTGTGATGTCCGGCGGGGTGTCCCAGCGGGTCTCCGACTGGCTGGACGGCACCGGCATGTCCATCGCGGGACCTCCCGTCCTGCTCACCTGGCAGGCCTCGGTGATCCCGCCGCTGCTCCTCGTCGTCCTCGTGCTCTCCGCCGGACTCGGCCACCGCACCTGGCGGCTGCGCCGCACCGAACTGGGCGCGGTGGCGCACGACTATCCCGGCGAGCGCCGGGACCACGCCCGCACCGCCCGCATCGCGAGCACGCGCGCGATGGCCGCGCTCACCGACCGCGGTCCCCTCCTCGTCGCCGTCACCTCCACCGCGACCCTCCTCCTGGGCGCCGGGGCGCTCGTCGGCGCCTTCAGCACAGACAAGACACCGGAACGGGCCGGAGAGGAGGGGCAGGCTTTCGTGCACGGCGCCGCCCAGACCGCACAGGGCCTCGGCTCCTGGCTGATCGGGCTCGGCTTCATCCTCTTCGTCACCTGGGGCAGACGCGCCTACAAGGACCCCTCCGCGCGGCGCACCATCGGCATCCTGTGGGACGTCGGCACCTTCTGGCCGCGCGCCGCCCACCCCTTCGCGCCGCCCTGCTACGCCGAGCGCGCGGTCCCCGACCTGACCTGGCGGATCGCCACCTGGACCAGTGCCACCGGCGGCCGGCTCGTCCTCTCAGGCCACTCCCAGGGCAGCGTCCTTGCGGCAGCCGCGGCCTGGCAACTCAAACCGGCCCAGCGCAAACGGGTCGCCCTCCTGACCTACGGCTCACCCCTGGAGCGCCTCTACGGCCGCTGGTTCCCCGCCCACTTCGGGCCGGCCGCGCTCAGCCGCCTCCACCACGAGGTCGACTGCTGGCGCAATCTGTACCGGCTCACCGACCCCATCGGCGGCCCTGTCCGGCTGACCGGCGACTGCGGCCCCGAGGTGGACCACGGCCCCCTCAAGGACCCGCTGGAGTACGGCCGTACCGCCCAACACCCGCTGCCCGCCCCGATCCTGGGCCACTCCGACTACCAGGCCGACCCGGCGTTCGCCGTGGAACGGGAGCGGCTGCTGGCCCGGCTGCGGCCCGAGGTGCCGCCTCAGGGCAGCTCGGGCAGGTCCTCCGCGTAGAGCAGGGTCAGGTCGTCCGTGCTCGGCTCCTCGACCTGGGCGACCCGGCTCGCGTGCCGCTCCACCATCGCCTCGAAGGTCTGCCGTGCCGTTCTCCCGTTGCCGAACGCGGCGCCCTTCGGGATCGCGGTGAAGTACTTCGTCAGTCCCTCGGACGCGCCCTCGGCCAGCCGGTACTCGTGCTCCTCGGCCTGCTGCTCGACGATCCTCAGCAGTTCCTCGGCGTTGTAGTCGCTGAAGGTGATGGTCCGTGAGAAGCGGGACGCCACACCGGGGTTGACGGAAAGGAACCGCTCCATCTCGGCCGTGTAGCCCGCGACGATCACCACGACCGCGTCCCGGTGGTCCTCCATCAGCTTCACCAGCGTGTCGATGGCCTCTTTACCGAAGTCGCGGCCCGAGTCCTCCGGGGACAGTGCGTACGCCTCGTCGATGAACAGCACTCCGCCGCGCGCCTTGTCGAAGGCCTCCTGGGTGCGGATCGCCGTCGAGCCGATGTGCTCGCCGACCAGGTCGACGCGGGACACCTCGACGAGATGCCCCTTCTCCAGGACGCCGAGCGAGGCGAGGATCTCGCCGTAGAGCCGGGCGACCGTCGTCTTGCCGGTGCCGGGGGAGCCGGTGAAGACCAGGTGCCGTTTGACGGAAGCCGCCTTGAGGCCGGCCTGCTGGCGGCGGCGGCCCACCTCGATCATGTCGATGAGGGAACGCACCTCGCGCTTGACGCTGTCCAGGCCGACGAGACCGTCGAGTTCGCCGAGGACCGCCTTGGAGGTGCGGGACTCCTTGTCGGGCTCAGGCGCGGTGACCGGGGGTGTCTGCTCGGTGGTGCGCTGGCCGGGGATCGCGCCCAGCACACTGGTCGCCTGGCTCGCCGTCTCCACGGCCGTCTCATGTGCGGTGGGCTGCTTGAGGCCGCTCTCGTCGCTGGTGCAGTCCTCGACGACGGGTCCGGTGCCGGGCCCCGCGTCCGGTCCGGCGTCCGCGAACTCGTAGCCACCGCGCGCGCACCGCTCCGTACGGCACTTCTTGAGCGTCGTACGACAACCGTCTATGACATGGAAGCCGTAGCCGCCGCTGCCCGTCACCCGGCAGCCCTGGAAGGTGCCCCGGCCGCCCGCGGAGACGTAGAAACCGGCCTCGGCGGGGGAGTCGACCGTGCAGCGCTCGATGGTCGGGTCGGCGCCCTTGGTGACGATCACGCCGGTCTGGGTGGCGTCCACGGTGCAGTTGTTCAGGGTGCCGCCGCTGCCGTGGTCGCGGAACCATGCGCCCGTGGCAGCGTCCCGGATCCGGCAGTCGTCGAGCTGCGCGGTGGCGCCGTCACTCACCGACACGGCCGTGTTGCGCACCTGGGAGATGTCGCTGTCGACGACGTCCGCGCGCGAACCGCGGTCGAGCACGAACAGCGCGTCCGGTACGTCGTGCACCCGGCAGGAGTCGAGGACCACCGTCGCGCCGTCGCTGACCCACACCGCCGGATAGTCGCCCGTGCTGTCGAAGATCTCGCACTGGTTGGCGTCCACACGCGTGCCCGGGTCCCACACCGACAGTCCGTTGCGCCCGAACTGACGCACCGTCGTCCTCGTCAGTGTCAGGACCGAACGGGAGCGCAGGTCGACCGCGTTCTCCGGGATGTCGTGGATTCGGCAGTCGGCGAGCGTCAGCACCGCGTCCGTGTCGAGCGTGACGCCGTCCGCGGCCGTACGGTGCACATCGCAGTCGGTGAGGTGCGCGGTGGCGCGGGCGGTGATCTGGACGCCGCTGCCACGCGTCTCGTAGACCTCACAACCCACCGCCTCCAGCGAGGAGTTCTCGCCCGTGGCGGACAGGCCCACCCCCGAGGCGTGGTGGACGCGGCAGCGCTCCAGGCGCGGGTGTCCGCCGGCGCGGACCGCGACGCCCGCCTGGCCGGCCGAGACGACCTCGCACTCCTCGAACACCCCGCCACCGCCGTCGAGTACGGCGATCCCGATGCCGGCCGGGTTGTCGACGGTGCAGCGCCGGACGGTGGGGCGGGCACCGCCGCGCACCTCGATGCCGGACGCGGAGCGTGTGACGATCCGCAGATCCGTCAACTCCGGTGCCCCGTCCTCGACAAGGAGGGCGGGCGCGGCCGAGTCCTGGCCCTCGACATGCAGGTCCTGGACGATCGCCGAGGCGCGCACGGTCAACGGCACGCCGTCCAGGGGCGCGATGCGCACCGAGCCGGGCGAACCCTCGGGGCCGCGCAGGGTCACCGACCGCTGCACGACGAGGTTCTCCCGGTAGGTGCCGGGAGCGACGGTCAGTACGTCGCCCTCGGCCGCGGCCTCCAGGGCGGCGGCGAGCGACGCGTACTCACCTGTGCGGCGCCGCCACCGCGATGTGCCGGTGTGCGTCACCTGGACCGTGCCCTGTGCCATGGCGCTGCTGTGCCCCCACCTCGTGGTACGCGGGTTGATGCCGAAGCCTTCGCCGGTCCACCGTAGCGTGCGTGCGGGCGGTGGGTTGACCAGAGCCGGAAGGCTGTCAGCTGCCGGTACCGGTCCGGCCCCAGTCCGGGCCCGCCCGCTCCCATGCCCGGTCCCAACGCGCGTACCTGCGGCGGACCATGCGCCACAGCACGAACCGTCGGCTGCTGTCGACGAGCCCGGCGGTCAGCAGTGCCGCGCCGAACCCGGCGAGCACGGCGTGCGTCGTCGCCGTGGCCGAGTCCAGCGGGCGGGCCACTATGCGGCCGTGCCGGTCCGTCCAGACCTTGAAGTGGTCGCCCGTGTGCGGGGTGTTGAGGCTCGCCATCACCGCGCCGTGCTGGACGGTGCCGTCCGGTGCGGTCCAGTCGGCGAGGACCCGGGTGCGGACGTCCCGTGCGGTGGCCGAGTCGGGGTCGGGGTCCAGCTCGGCCCCCTTCAGCTTCTTGACCACCGTCGCCGTCACGGCATGCCGGTCCGCGCGCTGCTCACGCACCGACCGCTGCAGGCTGTCCTGCGCGACGGCGCCGACGAGCGAGCCGATCAAGGGCGCGGCGACCAGGACCACCAGCAGGACCACGAGCGCCAGCCAGGCCTCGACCAGATCGGTCGCGCGACGCAGCGGATTGCGCCGCCAGCGCCACAGACCCCTGATTGCTCCCACCGTCCCGCACCCCCTTCCCGCTCCGTGATAACTCCTGGGAGAGCCGTTCGCGCGAGACGAGCGTCGAAGAGAGAGCGAAATCACCTCTCCCCGGGCCTCTCATGAACTTCTCACGGGATCTCAACGACCGGGCCCACGGGGAGGGTTCCCGCCCCCGCACCTCCAACGGTGGATCTTCGCCTACGCGAGAATCCGGACCCGATCGCCGACGCGGATCGTGCCGGTGGACAGGGGCACCAGGTTCTGCCCGAAGATGAGCCTGCCGCCGATACGGCGGTGCCGGGCCAGGGTGCGCAACGGCTCCTTGCCGCGCTCGGCGGTGGCCTGGTCGGTGGTGGTCACGACGCAGCGCCCGCACATCTTCGCGACCCGGAAGGCCACCTCGCCGATCGCCACGCGCGACCAGTCGTCCTCGGCCCAGGCGGCCGTACCCGCCACGACCGCGTTGGGCCGGAACCGGTTCATGGGCAGCGGCCCCTCGGCGGGGTAATCGCCTTGCGCGATCAGGGAGTTGAGGGCGTCCAGGGACGCCTCGGAGGTCAGCAGCAGCGGATAGCCGTCGGCGAAGCCGACCGTCTCACCGGGAAGCCCGTACTCCGGGTCGACGGGGCGGCGCTCGGCCGGATCGTCCATGTGGACGAGACGGACCCCGAACCCCAGATACCCGCCGCACCACACGTGCGCGGCGTCCGGGGCCGGCACAGCGTCCACCT
>Ga0307511_10001249_pt1 | contig 26900 bp, 25 predicted proteins | sample 13_EM_MG_FD_200266 | JGI IMG/M metagenome (GOLD analysis project Ga0307511, IMG submission 200266) | Populus trichocarpa ectomycorrhiza microbial communities from riparian zone in the Pacific Northwest, United States - 13_EM | ecosystem: Host-associated > Plants > Roots > Unclassified | place...
GTTCGTTGCGCCTACTCCGCCGGCCGCTCCTTGCCACCGGCGTTGCCCGCACTCTCGGCAAGCCTGTCCAGCAGCCCCTGCGCCTTGTCGACCGCGCCGTCGATCTGCTCGCTGTGCTTGCCGCCGGTCTTCTCGTCGACGAGCTCACCGGCCTTCTCCAGCCCGTCGGAAATCGCGTCCCCATGCTCCTCGGCCATCTCCTCGGCCTTGTCCTTGAGCTTCCCCAGGTCCCCCAGGTTGTCGAACACGGCAGATCCCCCTTGCTCCGAGTGAGCTTGCGCGGCTGGGAACATCGTCGTCACGGCACCAGCCGGAGGACAAGGCGGCCCGGGCCCGCACACCCGGCGGCCTGAGGCACTGGACGGGCGCGCCCGGAGCGCACTCGCACCGCCTCTGCCGGACCCGCCTGAAACATTTCCGTGGGTCCGTCGCATCAATGGAGTGAGGGCGGTGCGGGCAACAGTCCGCGGGGGCAGGGGGAAACGGTATGAGACGACAGGGACGCGCCGACGAGTACGCGGAGTTCGCCGCCGCACGCGCCGGGCATCTCTATCGGTCCGCATGTCTGCTGACCGCCGGGGACACGCATCTCGCCGAGGACCTGGTGCAGGAGACGCTGGGCAAGCTGTACGTCGGCTGGGGGCGGATGTCCCGGATCGGCAACCCGGCCGGGTACGCGCAGACCGTGCTCACCCGTACGTTCCTCGCACATCAGCGGCGCCGCAGCAGCACCGAACGCGCCACCGACGTACTGCCCGACCGGCCCGATCCCGGCGGCTCCGGCGGTGACACCCCCCTGCGGCTGACCCTGCTCCAGGCCCTGTCCCGGCTGCCCGCCAAGGACCGGGCCGTGGTCGTCCTGCGCTACTGGGAGGACCGGTCCGTCGAGGAGACCGCCGACGTCATGCACGTCAGCTCCGCCGCCGTACGCACCCGCTGCGTCCGCGCGCTGGGCCGGCTGCGGGAACTCCTCGGCGAGAACCTCGACGAATACGCCCGCCCCTGACCGCCCCGCCCGCCCATCCCGCCAACTCCCCTATGCGAAACGGTGGTTCGCCATGCCCGACGCACACTCCAGCGACAGCGCCGACCCCTTCGAGACACGGCTCGCCGCCGGCCTCCGGGACGCGGGCGACGCCTTCGAGACCGACCGGGCCGCGCTCGTCACCGCGGGTGCCCTCAAGGGCCGACGGCGGCTGCTACGACGCCGGAACGCCGCCGTCATGAGCGGCGCCGCCGGTATCGCCCTCGTCGGCGTCGGCACGGCACTGCTCCTGCCGAGCGGCTCCCCCGACACGCAGGGTTCCCCGGCCACCTCCACTCACGCCTCCGCCTCTGCCTCCGCCCACGCTCCCGTCTCCGGCGCCACCCTGATCAGCACGCTTGAGCTCCTGCTCGGCGACGGCGCGTACAGCAAGGCCGAGGCCCGTGGCACGGACGAGGAACTGTCGCCGTACGTCCATGTCGTCTACGACGACGGGAACGGCAAGTCGGCCATCGAGGTCGGCATGGGCCGGGTGCGGCCGGGGAGTGACGAGGCGCGGCAGGCCACCAAGTGCCCGGCGAAGGCGTTCACGCACTACGACGCGTGCGCCACGAACCGGCTGGCGGACGGGTCGGTGGTCATGGTCCTTCAGGGGTACGAGTATCCGGACCGCCGGGTGGACACCAAGTGGTGGAGCGCCGAACTCGTCACCCCGCAGGGGCAGCACGTGAGCGTGAGCGAGTGGAACGCCGCCGCCGAGAAGGACGCACCGATCACCAGGAGCCAACCGCCCCTGTCTCCCGCCCGGTTGACGAAACTCGCGGCTTCCTCCGCGTGGCGGGACGCCATCGACGCGATGCCCGCGCAGGCGTCGACAGTGACCGCGGAACCGAGCGACACCGCTTTCGGCGCTCCCGTCGCCCCGACCCTCAAGAGCCTGCTGCCGAAGGGACTCACCGTCTCCGACAGCAGCGGTGACGACACCGGGTTCGGCTATCTCGTCGTCGACGACGGCAAGGGGAAGAGCCTTGTCCAGGTCAACGTCCAGGCGAACATGTCGGACGTCGAGGGCGACCTCTTCGGCCCGGACGCCGAGGTCCTGTCGGACGGTACGAAGGTCGCCACGCACCAGGGTCCCGGCGAGAAGGGCGGCGCGGGTGTCGTGATGTGGACCGTCGACACCATCCGCACCGACGGCTCGCGCGTGGTGATCAGCGCCTTCAACTCCGGTGCCCAGGACACCACTTCGACCCGTACGACGCCGGCCCTGACGATGAAGCAGCTCCGGGCGATCGCCCTGAGCCCGAGGTGGCGGTAATCCGGCCACCGGCTTGGGACGCTCTTGACCTGACCATGCCAACACATCAACATAGGCGCCACACAGGAAAGCCCATGGGGACACCTCTGGGAACACCTGTGGGAACTCCCCACCCGCACGCCGTACTTCACGCACGTCGCACTGAAACGCCCCCCAACTCCAGCAAGGAGATTTCATGCGACTTCGCATACGCGGCTCAGGCGCCCGAAGCGGCAGACGTACCGCCGCGCTCGCCGCCCTGATGGCCCTCGCCCTCGCCGCCCCCGTCGCGGAGACGGCCACGGCGGCGAAGGCCACCGCCGACAGCGCACGGCAGGCGTCCCCGGCCGCGGACGGCATCCGCCAGTACGAGATCCACGTCGACCACAACACCCCGGTCACGCGTACGGCCATCGCGGCGGCAGGCGTCACGGTGGACGAGTCCGACGAGGAGACCGTGGTCGTCTCCGGCCGCGCCGCCCAGATCAAACAGCTGCGCCAACAGGGCTACACCGTCTCGCTGTTGGGTTCGGCACCCGACCGCTCCTCGGCGGCGGACGGCGCACGGCTCCTCGACTTCCCCACGGCCGACTCGAAGTACCACAACTACGCCGAGGCGAACACGGAGATCGACCAGCGGCTCGCCGCCTACCCCGGCATCATGAGCAAAAAGGTGATCGGCAAGTCGTACCAGGGCCGGGACATCGTCGCCATCAAGGTCAGCGACAACGTGGCCACCGACGAGAACGAGCCCGAGGTCCTCCTCACCTTCCACCAGCACGCGCGCGAACACCTCACGGTGGAGATGGCGTTGTACCTGCTGCGCGAGCTGGGCGCGGGCTACGGCACCGACTCCCGCGTCACGAGCATCGTCAACAGCCGCGAGATCTGGATCGTGCCCGATCTCAACCCGGACGGCGGCGAGTACGACATCGCGACCGGCGCCTACCGGTCCTGGCGCAAGAACCGGCAGCCCAACTCCGGTTCCAGTTACGTCGGTACGGACCTCAACCGGAACTGGAACTACAAGTGGGGCTGCTGCGGCGGCTCTTCGGGCTCGACCTCGTCCGAGACCTACCGGGGCGCGTCCGCCGAGTCGGCGCCCGAGGTGAAGGTGGTCGCGGACTTCGTACGCGGCCGGGTCGTCGGCGGGAAGCAGCAGATCACCGCGGGCATCGACTTCCACACGTACAGCGAACTGGTGCTGTGGCCCTTCGGCTACACGTACTCCGACACCGCCACCGGGATGACCGCGGACGACGCCGCCGCGTTCAAGGCGGTCGGGCAGAAGATGGCCGCGAGCAACGGCTACACGGCCGAGCAGTCCAGCGACCTGTACATCACGGACGGTTCGATCGACGACTACCTCTGGGGCACCCAGAAGATCTTCGACTACACCTTCGAGATGTACCCGACGTCCAGTTCCGCGGGCGGGTTCTACCCGCCCGACGAGGTCATCGAGCGGGAGACCTCCCGGAACCGGGATGCGGTGTTCCAACTGCTGGAGAACGCGGACTGCATGTACCGGTCCATAGGCAAGGCGGCCCAGTACTGCAGCTAGCCGATAGCCGACTCGCCGGCTAGTCCTTGCGGACCTCGGCCTCCGCCTCGGCGAGTGCCGCTTCGTCCACCTCGGCGGACTCGTCGTCCGCGTCCTCGTCGCCGTCGTCGAAGTAGGCGTCGAGAACCGCGTCGAGCTGCGTCTCCCACTCGCTGAACCGGCTCCTGGCCGCCGCCTCGATCTCGATCGGGTACCAGCGGCGGTCAGGAGTGTGCACGGTGATGGTGAACCGCTTGCCGAAGCGCGGGGTCTCGGTCTCGACGGCGCCGATCTCGTCCCAGCGGAACTCGCAGCTCTGGTCGTCCAGGCGCAGTCGTACGCCCTTCTCGTCCGCGACGATCTCCGCACGCCGGTCGGAGGCCTCGAAGACGGGCCCCTCGGACTCGTCGTCGGCGTCAGAGTCCGCGCCACCGTCATCGTCGGCCGCGTCCTCGTCGGAGTCGTCCGCATCGGCATCATCGGCCTCGGCGACGGCCTTCTCGACCTCCGCCTCCTCGCCCGTCGACTCCGCGGCCGACGGCTCCTCGGCCGACGGTTCCTCGACCCCAGGTTCCTCCGACTCCTCCGCCTCGGTCTCCGCGTCCTCCGCCTTCTTGTCCTCCGGTTCGTCGGAGGACACGGCGGGTGCGGTGAGCCCGGGAATGAAGGCCGGGTCGAATCCGGCGCCCGTCACGGGCTCGCCCTTCAGGGGCTGGCTGCTCGAACCTATGCGCTGCTCCACAGCGGGCAGTATGGTCGACGATCCTGTGTCGCACACAGTCGGCCCCAACTTTGTTATCAGACGCCTACAAGCGGCTTACACGAACACACAGCCCGCCGAGACGAACTCGCCGACCATCACACCCGGCACAACGGCGGCAACCGCCGACGGCCGGCCAGAAACCGAACCGGCCGACCGCGACGATCACCACTGCCCAGCGCCTACACGAACAGGCTCAGCACCGCCGCCACCGCGAACCCCGCGACCGACAACACCGACTCCAGCACCGTCCACGTCTTCAACGTGTCCCGCTCGGTGATGCCGAAGTACTTCGCCACCATCCAGAAGCCGCCGTCGTTGACGTGCGAGGCGAAGATGGAGCCCGCCGAGATCGCCATGATGACGAGCGCGACGAAGGCCTGGGAGTGGTCGCCCTCGGCGAGGAGGGGGGCCACGATGCCTGCCGTCGTCACGATCGCGACGGTCGCCGAGCCCTGGGCCACGCGCAGGACCAGGGAGATCAGGTAGGCGAGGACGACCACCGGGAGGCCCACGTCGTGGAAGGTGTCCGAGAGGGCCTGGGCGACGCCGCTCGCCTTGAGGACGGCGCCGAAGACCCCGCCCGCGCCGACGACCAGGATGATGTTGCCGACCGGCTTGAGGGACGCGGTGGAGACGGTCTCCAGGGACTTGCGGGACCAGCCCCGTCGTATACCGAGGAGGTAGTACGCGAGGAGGAGCGCGATGGTCAGGGCGACGAAGGGGCTGCCGAAGAACTCGACCACCGAGCGGCCGGTGGACGGGTCGAAGGCGATCGACGAGAAGGTGGCCGCGAGGATGAGGACCAGGGGCGTGCCGATGATCGCGAGGACCGTACCCAGCGCCACCGGCTTCTCCTGCGGTACGACACCGGACTCGCGCTGTTCTTCGATGACCGCCTGCTTCGCCTCGGCCGCCGCCTCGACCATGTCCTGCGGTACGGCGACGAAGATCCGCTTGCCGACCCAGGCCGCGTAGGCCCACGCGGCGAGCACGGCGGGGATGCCGCAGACGATGCCCATGAGGATGACCCAGCCGAGCTGGACGTGGAGGAGACCCGCGGCCGCCACCGGGCCCGGGTGCGGCGGCAGGAACGCGTGGGTCATCGACAGGCCCGCGAGCAGCGGCAGGCAGTAGAGCAGGATCGACTTGCCGCCGCGCTTGGCGGCGGCGTACACGATCGGCGCGAGGACGAAGATGCCGACGTCGAAGAAGACCGGGATGCCGAAGATCAGGCCGGTGAGGCCCATGGCGAGGGGGGCTCGTTTCTCGCCGAACAGGTTCAGCAGCCTCGACGCCAACACCTCGGCTCCGCCGCTGACTTCGAGGATCGCGCCGAGCATCGTGCCGAGGCCGATGATGATCGCGACATGGCCGAGGATGCCGCCCATGCCGGACTCGATGGTGGAGACGGCGTCGGAGCGCTGGACGGTGCCGAAGAGTTCGGTGACGGACAGGCCGGCCAGCAGGCCGACGGTTATGGAGACGGCGAGGAGGGCCACGAAGGGCTGGAGTCTGACCTTGATGATCAGGAAGAGCAGGAGCGCGATCCCGATGGCGGCGACCGTCAACAGGCCTGCGGTGCCGTCGAAGAGGAGGAGCAGACCTCCGGTGTGGGGTGGGGTCACGGGGGCGGTGGCGGCGAGCGGTAGGGACATCTGGGGGTCCTCGTCGTCGTAAGAACATGGGACTTTCGGGCAGGGGGGATCGCGGTGCGGCACCCCGTGGGGCGCCGAACCGTCGTACGGTGTGCGGGAGTTGGGGCGGTGCCGGCCCGGTACTGGCTCGGTGCTAGCCCAGGACGGCCAGCGCGTCGATCTCGATGAGGAGGCCGGCGGGGAGACCGACGTAGACCGTCGTACGCGCGGCCGGGACCTCGACGAGGTTCTCGAAGTACGCGTTGTAGATCGCGTTCATCTCGGCGAAGTGGTCCACGTCCGTCAGATAGACGCGGAGCATCATCACGTCCTCCCAGCTCGCGCCGCCCTCCTCCAGGATCGCCCGGACGTTGGCGAGGGTCTGGAGGGTCTGCTCGCGCAGGGTCGGGCCGGCCGGCGTGGGCGGCCTGCCCTCCTCGGCGGGGAGGAAGCCGACCTGCCCGGCGACCTGGAGGATGTTCCCCTTGCGGACGCCGTGCGAGAACTTGGCGGGCGGGGTGGTGTGGGTCTTGGGGGTGAGGGCGATCTTCTCGGTCATGAGCTTGCTTCCTTGACGGGGGTTCGGCCGGAGTACTCGCCACTGATGGCGTCCGCCGTACGACGGACCAGCGGGAGCAGGGTGAGGAGTTCGTCGGCGGTGACGACGACGTTGGGCGCGGAGACCGACATCGCGGCGACCACGCGTCCGTCGGCGCCCCGGATCGGCGCGGCGACGCAGTTGATGGACTCTTCGTGGCCGCCGAGGTCGGTGGCCCAGCCCTGTTCCCGCACCTTCTCCAACTCCCGCAGGAAAGCGGGGGCGTTGGGGGTGGAGCGGGCGGTGTACATGGGGTATTCGAGCTTGTCGGCGAGGGCCCGCCGCTCGGCCTCCGGGAGGTCGGCCAGGAGCAGCTTCGCCACGCCCGCGACCGTGATCGCGACCGGCTTGCCGATCCGCGAGTACATGCGCACCGGGTAGCGGCTCTCCACCTTGTCGATGTAGAGGACCTCGTTCTCCTCGTACACCGCGAGGTGGACGGTATGACCGCACTGTTCGTTGAGTCGTACGAGATGGGGGTGGGCGATCTCGCGGATGTCGAGGTTCTCCATCGCCTCCTGGGCGAGGGCGATGAGGCGGGCGCCGAGGCGGTAGCGCTGGTCGGACTGGCGGTAGACGAGGCCGTGCTCGTGCAGGGTGCGCAGGAGGCGCAGGGCCGTCGACTTGTGGACGTCGAGGCGGTCGGCGACCTGGCCGAGGTCGGCGGGGCCCTCGGCGAGCAGCGGCAGGATGCTGAGCGCGCGGTCGACGGTCTGACTCATGGCGTACGTACCTCCTCGTCGGCCCAGTCGGCGGCGTCGGTCCAGCCGGGGCCGAGTCGAAGTCTCCCCCACGCCTGGTCGTCGAGGGCGACCAGGCGGTCGGCGTGGTCGCGGACCGGCGGCGCGGCGAGGTCGCCGGGGGCGGTGAGGGCGGCGGCGGCCGTGAGGTGGCCGTGCCGCAGCCGGTCCCGTACGGGCAGTCCCCTCAGGGTCGCGGAGAGGAACCCGGCGGCGAAGGCGTCCCCGGCGCCGACCTCGGCGACGACGTCGACGTGCGGCGCGGGCACGAAGGTGACGTGCCGCTTGTGGAAGACGGTGGCCCCGCGCCCGCCCTGCTTGACGACGAGCGTCTCGGGGTCGGGGAACGCGGCCCGTACGGCATCGGCCCCGACCAGCCCCCAGACCTCGGCGGCCTCGTCCTCGCCGACGAACACGAGGTCGGCGCCGCGCGCCAGCTCCAGCAGCACGCCCGGTCCGTCGGCCGAACGCCCCAGCGCCGGGCGGTGGTTGACGTCGAAGGAGATCAGCGGGCGGTGGGCGCGGAGCGCGGTCAGTTCACGGACCAGGCCGAGGCAGCCGTCGGAGAGCATCGGGGTGATCCCCGACAGGTGCAGCACCCGCCCGGCCCGTACGGCGGCCAGGTCCACGTTCGCCGCGGCCATCGCGGAGGCGGCGGATCCGGCCCGGTAGTACGCCACCTCGTGCGCGTCGGTGGCCCGGTCCCCGGCGGTGCGGAAGTAGATGCCGGTGGGGCGCACGGGATCGCGCTCCACGGCGGACACATCCACCCCGTACCCGCCGATGGTCTCGACGAGATGGTCGCCGAAGCCGTCGGCCCCGACCCGGCTGACCCACCGGACGGTGTGCCCGGCGGCGGCCAGCACACAGGCGACATTCGACTCGGCGCCGCCGATGGCGCGGTCGAAGGACGGTACGTCGGCGAGGCGGCCGGGGCGGCCGGGTAGGAAGGTGACCATGGACTCGCCCAGCGCTACGACGTCGACGACGTCACGGGCGGCGGTGGACTGTCCGTCGGCGGTCACGATGGTGATGGCTCCTCGTCGGTGCACCGGTTTGCGGCGGCTCCGTTGACCCGGTGTTGGGCGAGATGTTAGACAGCGGTAAGCGATATACGCAATGAAGGTTGCAGAGATTGCAACACTCCAGCTCAGGGAGGCCTCATGGTCCGCGACACCGGTACCGAAGCGCTCGCCCGGCTCGCCGGGGAACGCGTCGACCACCGTTTCAAGGGCCTCCCCCCGGACGCGGACGGCCTGACACTCACCGAGCTGGCGGCCGAGCGCCGCAACCTCTTCACCGGCGGCTTCGCCACCCCCGTCCTCGCCCTCTCCGCCGAGCGCCTGGAGCACAACCTCCGCCTCATGGAGACCTACGCGACCCGCCACGGCCTCGCCTTCGCCCCGCACGGCAAGACCTCCATGGCCCCCCAGCTCTTCCACCGCCAACTCGCCCACGGCGCCTGGGGGATCACCCTCGCCGTCCCCCACCAGGTGCGCGTGGCAAGGGAGTTCGGGATCGGCAGGATCTTCCTGGCGAACGAGCTCGTCGACGCGGCGGCCCTGAAGTGGATCTCCGCGCAACTGGACGCAGACAGCGACTTCCGTTTCATCTGCTACGTCGACTCCGTGCGCGGGGTCGAGTTGATGGACGCTGCTCTGCGCGGCGCCGCCCGCCCGCTGGACGTCGTCGTCGAACTGGCCGCCGGCGAGGGTGCCCGTACCGGCGTGCGCACGGAGGCGGAGTGCGCGGCGGTCGCGGACGCGGTGGGTGCCGTAGAAACTCTGCGGCTGGTCGGGGTCGCCGGGTACGAGGGCGAGGTGCCGCAGGCGGACCCGGAGCGGGTGCACGCGTGGCTTCGCCGACTGACCGCGCTCGCCGTGGAGTTCGACAAAGCGGGGCGGTTCGCGGGAGACGGGCTCGACGAGATCGTGGTCAGCGCGGGCGGCAGCGCCTGGTTCGACGCGGTGGCCGACGTCTTCGCCGAGCTGCCCGAACTCTCGCTCCCCGCGCTGAAGTTGCTGCGTTCGGGGGCCTACGTCTCGCACGACGACGGCCACTACCGCAAGCTGACCCCCTTCACCCGCGTCCCCGAAGAGGGCGCCCTGGAGCCCGCGTTCCGGCTCTGGGCACAGATCGTCTCCCGCCCCTCCCCCGAGCAGGCCTTCGCCAACGCGGGCAAGCGGGACGCGGCCTACGACCTCGACCTCCCCTTCGCCCAGGTCGTCCGCAGGGACGGCACCGAACGCCCGGCGACCGGCGTCGAGGTCACCGGCCTGTCCGACCAGCACGCCTGGCTGCGGACGACGGCCGAGGCGGACCTGGAGGTGGGCGACTGGGTCGGGATGGGCCTGTCCCACCCCTGCACCTCCTTCGACAAGTGGCAGCTGATCCCGGTGGCGGAGGCGGACGGGACGGTCGTCGACTACATCCGTACGTTCTTCTAGGAGGCGTGGCATGGAAGAGCTGGTGATCCGGGACGCGGACGTCGTCGACGGTTCCGGCACACCCTCCTACCGCGCCGATGTCGTCGTCGACGGCGGCCGGATCGTCTCGATCGTGCGGGAGGCGGCACAGGCGGGCTGTCAACGCCCCAAGGCCCGGCGGGAGTTGGACGCGGAGGGGCTGGTCCTCTCCCCCGGCTTCATCGACATGCACGCCCACAGCGACCTCGCCCTGCTCCGCGACCCGGACCACAGCGCCAAGGCCGCACAGGGGGTGACCCTCGAAGTCATCGGCCAGGACGGGCTGTCGTACGCCCCCGTCGACGACCGCACCCTCGCGGAGGTGCGCCGGGCGATCGCCGGGTGGAACGGGTACGGCGACGACATCGACTTCGACTGGCGGTCGGTGGGCGAGTACCTGGACCGGCTGGACTCTGCTTTCGACGGCCGTGGAATCGCGGTCAACGCGGCCTACCTGATCCCGCAGGGCACGGTCCGGATGCTCGCCGTCGGCTGGGAGGACCGGGAGGCGACACCCCAAGAGCTGGACCGGATGCGGCAGTTGGTCGCCGAGGGCCTGGAGCAGGGCGCGGTCGGCATGTCGTCCGGGCTCACCTACACCCCCGGCATGTACGCCAAGGACGCCGAACTCACCGAACTCTGCCGGGTGGTGGCGTCGTACGACGGCTACTACTGCCCGCACCACCGCTCGTACGGCGCGGGCGCGCTGGAGGCCTACGCGGAGATGGTGGAGCTGACGAGGGAGGCCGACTGCTCCCTCCATCTCGCCCACGCCACCATGAACTTCGGTGTGAACGAGGGCCGGGCACCGGAGCTGCTGACCCTCCTGGACGAGGCCCTGGCCACCGGCGCGGACATCAGCCTGGACACCTACCCCTACACCCCCGGCTGCACAACTCTCGTGGCGATGCTGCCGAGTTGGGCGAGCGAGGGCGGCCCGGAGGCGATCCTGAAGCGGCTCGCGGACGACGACACGGCCGACCGTATCCGCCACCACCTGGAGGTGATCGGCTCGGACGGCTGCCACGGGGTGCCGATGGAGTGGGGCACGATCGAGATCTCGGGGGTCGCGGATCCCGCGCTGGCGGACCACGTCGGCCGCCGCCTCGACGGCTGGGCCACGGCCCGCCGACTGCTCCTGGCAGACCGGCTCGCCCCGTCGATCCTCCAGCACGTGGGCCACGAGGAGAACGTCCGGCAGATCATGCGGCACCGCGTCCACACGGGCGGCTCGGACGGCATCCTCCAGGGCGCCAAGCCGCATCCGCGGGCGTACGGCACGTTCCCGCAGTATCTGGGGCGGTATACAAGGGAGTTGGGCGTGCTGTCCCTGGAGGAGTGCGTGGCCCATCTGACGTCCCGCCCGGCGGCCCGTCTGCGCCTGCCGGACCGGGGCCTGGTCAAGGAGGGCTACCGCGCGGACCTGGTGCTGTTCAACCCCGAGACGGTGGCGGCGGGTTCGACGTTCGAGGAGCCGCGCAGACTGCCGACCGGCATCCCCCACGTCCTGATCGACGGCCGTTTCGTCATCGAGGACGGCCGGCGGACCGACGTACTGGCGGGCCGGTCGATCCGTCGCAGTCCCGTGCGACGGAACGCCAACCCCCGCGACTGACCTACGGCTTGGGCAACGTGCAGCCACTCGCACTCAGGGCGAGCACGTTCGCCGAGGTGAAGCAGGCCGGGATGTTGTAGGTCTCCTCGGCGTAGTTGATGCCCTCACGGACCGTCACCGTGCCGTTCTCGTCGACCTCGCACGGGTTGTCGACGGTGCAGGTCTCGCCGTCCTCGTTGCCCGTGTTGTTGACGGCGACGACCTGGCCGGTGCTGGTGTCGATGACCGGGGAGCCGGAGGTGCCGCCGATGGTGTTGCAGGCGGAGGTGTAGCGGACCGAGTCCTTCCAGGTCCAGGAACCCTCCTTCAGCCGGTACACGAACCCGTCGATGTTGCAGCTGTAGATCGTCTTCCAGTAGCCGGAGACGACCTTGATGGCGGTACCGGCGGTCGGGTGCGTGGCGCTCACGGTGAGCGGGCTGATGTTGTACGCGCTCTTGATCGCCGCGTACGTGGTGGTGGTGCGGTAGATCGTCACGTCCGTGTCGGTCATCGTCGAGTAGACGACCTGGTTGGCGCGGAGCGTGGCGACCTTGGTGCCGGCCGAGTTGAGCAGCCCGAAGGTACGGGTGGAGGACTGGCCGGTGATGACCTGGCCCGCCGCCGGGAAGCCGGTCTCCAGGCAGTGGCCGTTGGTCAGCACCAGGGCCGGGGAGGTGTCGGTCGAGTTCGGGAAGCGGATGACCGAGCCGGAGCAGTTGCTGAGCGAGACGGTGCCGGCGAAGTCGACGGTCACGGCCGCCGCCTTCGGTGCCGCCTGCGGCGCGGCGACGGCGGGTACCACGCCCGCCCCGGCGATGGCCAGGCCGGAGAGTGCGGCAAGGAGAGGCTTGTTCATGTGGGGGTCCCCTCTGGAGACGTGAGCGAACGGAGATCTTCCGGTCGCTTCTTGTCTTGTCATGTGCATTGTGATGGTGTGGATGCACGAGGGGCAAGGAACTGTTTCCGGCCGCAGGTCACGGCCGCGCGCCCAACTCGGCGACGCGGCTTGGTAGATGACTTACTTGGGGTGCTTGGTTGCTCCGCGGCCGTGACCGGCGTTGCCGCGCGCGGGGGTGGCCGTGGTGGCGGTCACGGAGGGCGCGGCCGAAGTGGCGGCCGGAGCGGTGGTCGTGGACCCCGCGGTCGTGGGGGTGGCCGCGGCGGAGGCCGAGGGCCGCGCGGACACCGGCGAACCGGCGGCGGGTGCACCGGTCACGGAACCCCCGGGCGAACCGGTGGCGGACTCCCCCGCCCTCGACGTACCGGCCGTCGAACCCGTCGTGGCACTCGTCCGGTCACCCCTGCCCGGCGATCCGTCCGAGGAGGTACCGGAGACGGCGAAGCCGACGACGAGGGCGGCGACGGCTACGACCCCCAGGGCGCCGACGGCGACCACGACCCGGCGCGACCGCCTGGCCCCCCGCCTCCGCAGCTCGGCCCGGCCCACGCCCACGCCCACGCCCGCACCCGCACCCGCGACGCCGTCGTCCCGCACCGGCGGCAGCTCGCGGGTCTCGTCGTACGCGTTCTGCCAGCCGTGGGCGGCCGCCGGATCGACGTACCCGTCGTACGACGGAACAGCCGCGTCGACGTGCGGGAGGTACACGTTCGGCGGGGCCTCGGACTCGCCGGACGCGCCGTTCTCGTCGTGGATCGGGCTGGACATGGCGGCAGATTGTAGGGACAGGATCCGCGCCGGCGACAGCTACCGGCGATAACAGCCCAAACCGACGCGTCTCACGTGGTGGAAAACACGGCCCGCCCCGCGTTACCGGGCCGTAAGCTCACCGACATGCAGGTGATCCAGTCGACCAAGCTCTCCAACGTCTGTTACGAGATCCGGGGCCCGGTTCTCGAAGAGGCGATGCGTCTGGAAGCGGCCGGCCACCGCATCCTGAAGCTCAACACGGGCAATCCGGCCGCGTTCGGGTTCGAGTGCCCGCCCGAGATCCTGGAGGACATCCTCCGGAACGTGTCGTCGGCGCACGGGTACGGCGACGCGAAGGGGCTGCTGGCCGCCCGCCGCGCGGTCGTCATGCACAACCAGACCCTCGGTATCGAGACGGACGTCGAGCACGTCTTCATCGGCAACGGCGTCTCCGAGCTGATCGTCATGGCGATGCAGGGCCTCCTCGACGACGGCGACGAGGTCCTCGTGCCGTCCCCGGACTACCCCCTGTGGACCGCCGCCGTCTCCCTCTCCGGCGGCACCGCCGTCCACTACCGCTGCGACGAGCAGTCCGACTGGATGCCCGACCTCGCCGACGTGGAGCGGAAGATCACCGACCGCACCAAGGCGCTCGTCATCATCAACCCGAACAACCCGACCGGCGCCGTCTACGACGAGGCGATGCTGCGCGGACTGACCGACATCGCCCGCCGCCACAACCTGCTCGTCTGCTCCGACGAGATCTACGACAAGATCCTCTACGACGGTGCCACGCACACCCCTACCGCGAAGATCGCTCCGGACCTGCTGACGCTCACGTTCAACGGGATGTCGAAGGCGTACCGGGTGGCCGGTTACCGGGTCGGGTGGATGTCGATCTCAGGGCCACGCGCGCACGCCGAGTCCTACATCGAGGGTCTGACGATCCTGGCCAACATGCGGCTCTGCGCCAACATGCCCGGCCAGCACGGGGTCGTCGCCGCGCTCAGCGGGCGGCAGACCATCAACGACCTGGTGCTTCCCGGCGGGCGGCTCAAGGAGCAGCGGGATGTCGCCTACGACCTGCTGACCCAGATCCCGGGTGTGACCTGCGTGAAGCCGAAGGGTGCGCTGTATCTGTTCCCGCGGCTCGATCCGCAGGTCTTCAAGGTCAAGGACGACCGGCAGATGGTGCTCGATCTGCTGCGCCGCGAGAAGATCATGGTCGTCCACGGCACCGGGTTCAACTGGTCCGAGCCCGACCACTTCCGGGTCGTGACGCTGCCGACGGTCGGGGATCTGCGGGACGCGGTGACCCGGATCGGAAACTTCCTGGACGGGTACAGCCAGCCGTAAACCTCGGGGACCTGGATTCTTCCGGTCATTTTTTCGGCCGGCACAACTTTAGACGCAATCTAAGCTAGGATGGTTTCCTGTCTGAGCACAGGAGACCATGCCATGTACGAACCGATCCGCACGAAGTCGGTCCACAGCACGGTGGCCCGCACTCCGTCCGACTTTCCTCACCGGTCGCGTGAGGAGGAGCTGGACATTCAGCTGGCGGGGCATTTGGCTGCGCTGCTTGCGGTGACCGATGAGTTGCGGGCGCTGGCGCCTTCGGCCGAGCTGGATGCCGCTGCCGAGCGGCTTGCCGGGCAGTTGACGCGGTTGCGGGGGGCTTCGCCGAGCCGGGCGGGTGTGGCTGCGGCCGCGTCCTCCACGCCCCGTCTTGATGCCCTGCATCAGCGGGCGCATGCGTTGGCCGGGCGGGCGTTGGTGGTTGCCGCGTCCCGCGCTGATACGGCTGCGGCGATTCTGTCTGCCGAGCGGATGGATGCGCATGCGGTGACTGCGGTTGCCTAGTCGCCGTAGGGGTTGCTGACTTCTTGCGGGTGACGGTCCGTCGTGGCTTGTCGCGCCCACGCGGCGGAGCCGCACATCGATACAGCCCCGCGCCCCTGAAGGGGCGCTCCTCTCAACCGTGTTGATCCGGGACCCGTCCGACACCTTCCGTTCATCCCTTTCCTCGGGGAATGTTGGGTTCCGCGAGCACGCTGCCCCTCGTGAGACGTATCGCAGGAATCGTCCTCGCGGTGTTGCTGATCGGCGGAGTGGTGGCAGCCGTCGTAGCGGGCCGGGACAACGGGGACAAGGGCACGGCAACGAAGACCGTGCGTGGAGTGATCGGTTCGGAGAAGGCGGACTTCTTCGCCGATCCCGATGTGGTGAAGGCCCTCGCCGCCAAGGGTTTCACCGTGAAGACGGAGACCTCCGGGTCCTGGGCCATGGAGGGGCTCGACCTCAAGGGGTACGACTTCGCCTTCCCCTCCAGTCAGGCGCCTGCCGACGCGCTCGCCGCCAAGTACAAGGTGCGGCAGCCCCTGCCGCGGCCCTTCTACTCGCCGCTCGTCGTCGTGGCCCATCGCAGCGCCGCCCAGGTCCTCGCGGACAACGGGCTCGCCACGCTGGACAAGGGACAGGACCGCGGCACCCTGAAGATGGGTGCGTATGTGGATGCGGCCAAGGGAGACCGGACCTGGCAGCAGCTCAAGGGGGCTGACCAGCACGGGGAGTTGACCGGCACCCTCTACATCGCGACCACCGATCCGGAGACCTCCAACTCCGGTGCGCTCTACCTCGCCGCCGCTTCCTACGTCGCCAACGGCGGGCGCGTGGCGGCCAGTAGCGCCGATGTCGCTCGCACCGCGCCGCTGATGCGCAAGCTGATCAGTGTGCAGGGCGCCCAACAGTCCAGCTCGGACGCGCCGTTCAGGGACTTCATCAGCGGTGCCGGCAATCCGCTGGTCCTGGTGTACGAGTCGCAGGTGGCCTCGCTGCTCCTCGAGAAGCAGCCGGTCGGCGATCTCGTCGTCCTCTACCCGGACACCACGGCCAACAGCGACCACACCGTCGTACCGCTCACTCCCGAGGGGCGGGCGCTGGGTGAACTCCTCAGCTCCGACCCGACGTTGCGGAAGCTCGCGGTACGGCACGGGTTCCGGCCGCAGGGGGACACCGCCGAGTTCGTCGCGGCGACCGCCGCCCACTCCAGCTACCTCAATCAGACGCTGACCGGTGTCCGGCAGGCGCCCGTGCCCACCTCCACGGTGCTGCACGACATGGCGCGCCGGGCGCGCGGTTGACCGGGGGGACCACATGAGCAGCAGCTTCAACACCAGCCAGAACAGCAGTGAGCACACTCTCAGCGGTGACGACGTCTTCACGCTCACTCCGCCGGAGGCCGTGAAGCCGGTGCCGAGAGAGAAGGCAGGCGGGCTCGTGCCCGTCGACGAATCCGTCCGTACGGACATGGAGCGCAAGGCCGGCGCCTATGTGGAGGGGCTGGCCGCGCTGGACGCCCGGTCGCCCGAGTTCGCGGGCAAGGTCGGCGAGATCACCGCGCTCGGCGCCGGGGAGATGCGCAGCGCGACCGCGCAGTCCAACCGGATGCTGGAGCGGACGGTGCGCAGTCTGCCTTCGAAGGGCGGGGACGCCCAGTCGCAGGTGGCGGGCTCGCTCGTCGAACTCCGGCGGGTGGTCGAGGACTTGGACCCGCGTGATCTGCCCGCCTCGAAGGGGCGGAAGTTCCTGTCCCGGCTGCCCGGCGGCAACAAGCTGCGCGACCACGTCGCCAAGTACGCCTCCGCGCAGGGCACGTTGAACAAGATCGTGGGCTCGCTGCGCGGCGGGCAGGACGAACTGCGGCGCGACAACGCGGCGTTGCAGACCGAGCGGGTCCGGCTCTGGGAGACCATGGGCAAGCTCCAGGAGTACGTGGTCCTGACGCAGGCCCTCGACACCGCCGTCGAGCAGCACATCGCCGGCGTCGAGTCCACCGACCCGAGCCAGGCCGACACCCTGCGCGCGGACGTCCTCTTCCCGGTCCGGCAGAAGCACCAGGACCTGCTGACCCAGCTCGCGGTGTGCGCACAGGGCTACTTGGCGATGGACGTCGTACGGCGCAACAACGACGAACTCATCAAGGGCGTGGACCGGGCGGCGACCACGACCGTCTCGGCCCTCCGGATCTCGGTCATGCTCGCCTCCGCGCTCGAGAACCAGCGCAAGGTCGTCGACCAGGTCAACGCTCTGCGGGGCACGACCGAGGACCTCATCCGGGGCAACGCGGAGATGCTCGCCACCCAGAGCGGCGAGATCCAGCGCATCGCGGCCGATCCTGCGGTGGGCGCGGAGACACTGCGCACCGCCTTCCAGCAGATCTACCGCACCCTCGACGCCATCGACACCTACAAGGTGCAGGCGACCGAGGTGATGGCGGCGACCGTGGAGTCCCTGACGTCCGAACTCCAGAACGCCAGCAGCTACCTGGAGCGCAGCCGTTCGCAGAGCGCGCTGGAAGGGGGTCTCGGATGAGACGCCTCCTCGCCCTCGCACTCGGTACGGTCACGCTGCTGACCGCCTGCACGGCGCAGCAGGAGACGAAGCCCGGAAGCGACAACGCCCCTCGACCCGGCACCCTCCGTGTCCTCGCCTCCAGCGAACTCAGTGACATGACACCGGTGTTCGACCAGGTCCGCAAGGACACCGGCGTCACGATCCGGCCCACCTACATGGGCACCCTGGACGCGGTGGACCTGCTGGCGAAGGGCAAGGCCGACGGGCGGTACGACGCGCTGTGGCTGTCGTCCGACGACTATCTGCGGCTGCGGCCCGACGCGGCGAAGAAGGTCGTGTCCGAGACGTCGATCATGTCGAGCCCGGTCGCGATCGGGGTGAAGACGGCCACCGTGACGGCACTGGGCTGGCAGCCGGACAACGTGACCTGGTCGGGGATCGAACAGGCCGTCCAGGACGGCAGGTTGACCTACGGCATGACCGACCCCGCCCGCTCCAACTCCGGTTTCTCCACGCTGATCTCGGTCGCCTCCGCGCTCTCCGGCGCCCAGTCGGCGCTCACCGACGCGGACGTCACCAAGGCGACTCCCCGGCTGAAGGAGTTCTTCAAGGGGCAGAAGCTGACGTCGGGTTCGTCGGGCTGGCTGGCGGAGGCGTACCAACGCCGCGGGAATGTCGACGCGTTGCTCAACTACGAGTCCGTCCTCAAGGGCATCCCGGGTCTGACCGTGATCCGCCCGAGCGACGGGGTCGTCACCGCCGACTACCCGCTGACCTCCCTCGCCTCGACGGACGCCACGACCCGCGAGAACGTCCGCCGGGTGACGACCGACCTGCGCACGGACGCGTTGCAGAAGCTGATCACCACCCGCACGCACCGCCGCCCGGTCGTCACCTCCGTACCGCCCGCGTCCGGCCTGGACACGAGCCGACGGCGTGAACTCCCGTTCCCCGGCAGCCGGTCCGTCGCCGACGGGCTCCTCGACTCGTACGAGAACAGGCTGCGCCGGCCCTCGCGGACCGTGTACGTCCTGGACACCTCGGGGTCGATGGCGGGCGACCGGCTGTCCCGGCTGAAGAGGGCCCTCACCGATCTGACCGGCGACTTCCGGCAGCGCGAGGAGGTCACGCTGATGCCGTTCGGATCGGCCGTGAAGAGCGTGAGGACGCATGTGGTGAGCCCGGGTGATCCGCAGGCCGGGCTGGATGCCATCCGCGCGGACACCAGGTCGCTCAGCGCCGACGGGAACACCGCGATCTACACCTCGCTGGAGAAGGCGTACGAGCATCTCGGCACCGGCGGCGACACGTTCACGTCGATCGTGCTGATGACGGACGGCGAGAACACGACCGGTGCGAAGGCGAAGGAGTTCGACGGCTTCTATCGTCAACTGCCCTCCGCCCAGCGGGAGATCCCCGTCTTTCCCATCCTCTTCGGCGACTCGGACAAGGCGGAGCTCCAGCACATCGCCGACCTGACCGGCGGCCGTCTCTTCGACGCCCAGAAGGGCTCGCTGGACGGCGCCTTCGAGGAGATCCGTGGCTACCAGTAAGTTCCTGGGCTACCTGGAGTCCCGCAAGAACCTCACCGGCAGCGCGTGCGGGCTGGTGGGGCTGGTGCTGACGTTCGTGGGCGTGGCGGGGCCGTACTGGCCGGTCGTGGTCGTCGGGCTGTACGGCGCGGGTGCGCTGATCGCGCCGCCGGAACGGCCGCCGCTGCCCGACTTCCCGGATCCGTCGGCCCAACTGGCGGAACTGCGCGACGACTTCGAGAAGCTGGGCGGCTATCTCACCGCGATCGAGCTGCCGCCCGCCGCCGACGGCCGGCTCACCGAGCTGAACCAGCTCCTCGCCGGGCTGCTCGATCCGCAGGCCACACAGGATCTCGCGCAGGATCCGGAGGGCGTGCACATCCTGTCGCGGGCGATCCGGCAGGACGTACCGGAGGCGGTCGACACCTTCGTACGGACGCGGTGGTGGACGCGGCTGGCGCCGGGCACCGAGCCGCCGGAACGGCATCTGGAACGGCAGTTGACGGTGCTTCAGGAGGAGGCGCAGGGGCTGGCGGCGAATCTGCGGGAGGCGGAGGCGCGGCGGCAGGAGTCGCACACGCGGTATCTGGAGGACCGGGGGCGTTCCACCTGACGTGGATCAATGGTTGCCCAGCGCGATGAGCACGATGAGCACCAGGACGACGGCGAACAGCACGCCCGCCACCTTCAGCGGGCCGAAGCGGTCGCTCTCCGGCACGGCCACCGGCGGCACCGGGACCGGCACCGGCTGTCGTACCGGCGGGTTGAACACGTCGTGTCCTGTCACCGCGGCGCGGGTGCACCACGGGCAGGTCGGGAGGTGGGAGCCGTAGGTGTGCAGGGGGCGGGTCGGGCAGGCCTGGACGCGGGAGCGTTCCTGGTCGAGGGCGCGCAGCCAGACCTCTGGGGTGGGGCGGGCGGCGGGGGCGTGGACGCCCGGGCCGAAGGCCGTGTGGGCCAGGGTGAGGAGGCCGGGCGGGAGGACCGAGGGGTCGACGGTGCCGCGCGGGATGACGACCGCCTCGGGGCGGACGACGTAGGAGACGCTGGCGGCGATGTTGTCCTTGACCGTCGACTCGGAGGTGCTGTCGTGCGGGACGCCGCCGAAGGGGTGGTTGCCGGCCGTCAGGAGCTGGTAAATGAGCACCGCCAGCGCGAAGTTGTCGCTCTCCGGGGTGGCCGCCGCGCCCGACTGGCGTTCCGGCGAGGAGTAGTCGGTGGTGTGCATCAGGCACGGGAAGTGCTCGCCGGTCCCCGGGTCGGTGAAGGCGATGGAGTCGCAGTCGAGGAACGTGACGAAGCCGTTGGCGTCGACGACGACGTTGCTCGACGAGAAGTCGCCGATGACGAGGCCTTCGTAGTGCATGCGGGCCGTCATGAAGGCGAGGTTCCAGGAGACGCCGAGCAGGAAGCGCCAGTCCGCGCGGTCCGGGAAGAGCCGCAGGCGTTGGGCGCGGGTGAACAGGCCGACCAGCTGGACGTGTCGGGGTTCGCCGAAGCGGCGCATGGCGTAGCCGAGGAAGGTGTCGTCGGGGCCGCGGGCGATGGCGGTGGGCCAGGCGAGTTCGGGCGGCTGGTTGGCGTCGGTGGGGCGGGCCGCGAGAGGTGACATGGTCAGCATGCGGGCGAGGCGGCGCTCCAGGTCCGGTCCCGGGCGGTCGCGGTAGAGCTTGACGACGATCGTGTCGTCGCCCTCGACGGGGAAGACGGCCGCCTGGCCGCCGCCCTTGAGCGGGAGTTCGGCGAGGATGACGGGCTTGCCGTCCAGGTGGACGGTGCGGCCGGTCACGGGGTCACCGCGCGCACGGCCCGCAGGAGCGTCTTGTCGTCGCCGTTGAGGCTGGTCAGCCGGTCGGAGCGGAGGAGCGCGGCGATGTTCTCGCTCGCGCTGTCGGTCACCGGCCCCGGGGTGTCCAGGGAGCGCAACACGGCTTCCACGAAAGAGGTGTTGGGCTGCGGCGGGCCGCCGCCGGGGGTGGAGAGCGCGGCCTGCGCGAGACCGTCGGTGGACAGCAGCACGCCGTCGACGCGCGGGTCCGCCACACAGTCGGTGTGCAGTCGGCGGGGCGCGTCGGGTGAGGTGAGGAACACGGTCTCGTTGCTGTACTCGCTGACGGCGGGCGGCTGCGGCAGGAGGTGGAACTGCCGTTGCCCGTCCTCGGTTCCGGCCCGTACGACGACGAAGCCGTCGCCGACGCTGAGATGGCCGAGCCAGCCGGGGGTGAGGACGACGACGGTGAGGGTGGTGGCGTAGTCGGGGGCGGCGGCGCCGTAGGTGTCCAGGAAGATCTTGGCCACGTCGTGGAAGGCGTCGGCGAGCAGGTCGTGAACCTCGGTGCCCGGCGGGCAGCCGGACGCGGCGGCGGCCCGGCGCCGGAAGTGTTCGGCCGCCAACTCGACGGCGTGCAGGGCCCCTTGGTCGGAGTGCGGGCGGCTGCCCGCGCCGTCCGCGACGGCCAGCACGGTCACCTGCGCGGACGCCACATAGGTGCAGGCGTCCTGGCAGGGGGTGCCGGTGCGGCGGTGGCGGTAGCCCTCGACGCTGAGGCCGTGGATGCGCCAGGGCGACGCGGCCACCGCTCAGCTCTCCCAGGCCGGACGCTGGGTCTTGAACTGGCTGAAGATCTTCTCGAAGACCTCGTCGCCCGCGCCCTTCTGCTCGGCGTTGGCGCTGGCCGACATCATCTGGAGCAGCTCGCGGAACGGGAAGCCCTGGATGCGGGCGTTGAACTTCGGCGCGAACGCCTGGAGCACCTGCTCGCCGCGGTCGGTGATGCCGCCGACGCCGATCGCGTAGAGCCGGAAGCGGCGGGCCTGCTGCTCCTCGGCGAGGACGGGCAGCAGCCGGTGCCAGGAGTCGGTCATATGGCCGGTGCCGTCGGTGGGGAGGCCGTCGGTGACCAGGCAGATCTGCGGGCGGTAGTACTGGAGTCCGGAGGCGCGCAGCTCCGCCTTGCGGGCCGCGACGACATGCATCGCCAGCTCCAGCGCCTCCGTCATCAGCGTCACGCCGGACGCGGTGAAGCGGGGTGCCTGGAAGGCGTGCGCGGGCACGAAGGGGCTCATCGGGGTGCGCGGGTCGAGGAGTTGGGGTCCGCGCCAGGCGCCGACGCCCCGGCCGCCGAAGGTGATCACGGCGACCTCGACGCTGTAGCTGAGGGAGACGTCGTCGTGGAGCTCGCGGGTCCAGTCGGCGAGCGCGTCGTTGAGGGTCTGGATCGGCGCCCCCGCCATGGAACTCGACGTGTCGAGGCACAGCACCAGCGGCAGCCGTTGCGCGTTGTTCTCGAACTCGATGTCGGCGTACTCCGCCGGCAGCGTGGGCGGGTATTCGCTGTGCATGGCTTCTCCTGGTCGACCGGGCGGTAGTACGGGGGTCACAGGGCCTAGCTGCCGCGGGCGTGATGCCGGGCGGCGGGCGGGAAGGCGTACAGGACGTCGGAGTCGGGTTCGCGGGCGTCGGTGACCTCGACCTGCGCGCCGGGCTCGGGCGGGGTGCGGTCCGGTTCGGCCCACACCGCCCGGTACAGGACGTGGTCGAGTTCGACGTAGCCCTGCGGGTGAAGTGCCGTACGGACGACGGCTGTTCGGGACGGGCCGGTGCGGGGGCCGACCCGGCGGCCCGGGGACGGGGGCGGTGCGGGGGCGGGCGGGACGGGCCGGAGTCTGGCGGTGGTCTCCGCGGGTTCCGGGCCTGCGTCCGCCGCGGCCGTGGCCGTGGCTGTCGCCGGGGCGCGGGAGCGGCGGACGGCGAGGAGGAGGCCGAGGAGCAGGAGGAGGAGTACGGCGGTCAGGGCGATGAGCAGGGGCAGCGGGTAGCCGCCCTTGGACTTCGGTTCTCCGACGGCGAAGGTGTGCTTGCCGAGTTCGGCGACGCCCTGCTTCCCGATCAGTTGGCTGCCGGTCCGTGAGGATCCCTGGAGCGCCTTGCACACCTCGTCGTCGCCGCAGCCGCCGAGGGCTTTCAACGTGTCCTTGTCCAGCCGGTCGATCCTGGCGTCCGGGTCGACGAGCCGCTGGCCGGCCAGGATGAACAGCGCGGTGCCGCCCTGGCCGGTGTGGACGCCGGCCGGCACCTGTACCTGAAGGTTCTTGAGGTCCTGACGGACGGCGGCCTGGCTGATCCGCCGACTGCCCTCCAGGTCCAGGGACTTGTTCAGTCTGACCGTGACCACGACCCCGTCGTCGAGCGCGTCCTGCCAACAGCCCAGTCGGGTCGGAAAGTCCTTGCCGCAGTCCGCGGCGGCGGCAGCCGCGGGCCCCGCCGGAATCACCGCGATCAACAAACCGAACAGCAAGGCAGTGCACAACGTACGTCTCATGACGACCCCCCGTTGGCGCCCATAGTGGAGGCAACAGGGCCGTGGCCGAAAGGGGTTGACTGAGAATGCTCAATTCACTTCTACAGCTGGAAAACCTGATGACAACGGGTGAACATCTGTCGCGCCCGTTCCACCCAATCACTGGCCAGAACATCGAAGTCGGCCTGTGAGATCCGGCAGGTCAGCGGGAGGTCGCAGACCCCGGCGAGGCATGGTCCGGGTCCGCGCACGTCCCACACCGAGAGCATGGGATTCAGCTGTTCGGTGTTCCACGCGTTGGACGCGGCGGCGGCGATCGCCAATTGATCCTTGCGCAGAGAATGACCGTCGGTGACAAAAGCGACGAGAAGTCTTTTCGTGGTCATGAAACGCACGGTGAGCGTGCGCCCGGACTCCTCTAGATCGAATTGCAGGGAGAGGGAATCGACCTCGCTCTCGACGTGGTAATTCCGGCGGGCGCCCCAGGTGTGCGTCAACTGCCGCCAGGACGAGGCGATGTCGTAGTCCCGGCCGGGCGGGATCGAGGCCTCAGGCGTCGCCACGGACCACCGCCCGCGTGACCATGTCGTCGGTGAGGCCCGCGTCCAGCAGGGCCTGCGCGTGCAGCAGCAGACAGGACGGCACCGGCAGACTCGTACCGCCCCCGCGCCGGGCCGCCAGCTCACTGCGGCGGACCTCGATCGTGCGAGCCACTGCGGGCGGCGGCCAGACCGCGGTGCGCGGCTGCGCCAGCAACTCCCCCAGCAGGACGTCCAGTCGGGGCCGGTCACCGGGCCGCTTCGCCAGACACCGGGCGAGCAGCGGCCGTAGCCCCGCAGGTACGCCGTCCAGGTCGGGTTCGCGGTGCACCACCCGCAGGCTCACCGCCTCGCCCGAGCCGAACGGCGGCCGGCCGGTCAGCGCGTGGACGAGGACACCGCCGAGGGAGAACACGTCGGTGGGCGGGCCGACCGGCGCGGCCGTCATCTGTTCCGGCGACATGAACGGCGGGGTGCCGACCACGATTCCGGCCTGGGTGAGGCTCGGGGCGCCCTCGACGCGGGAGATGCCGAAGTCGATGACACGGGGGCCGTCGGAGGCCAGCAGTACGTTGGCCGGCTTGAGGTCGCGGTGGACCAGGTTGGCAGCGTGGATCGCCTGCAGCGCCTCGACGAGGAACGCGCCGAGCCTGCGCACCTGGGCCTCGGGCAGCGGTCCGTCGGCGCGGACGGCCTCGGCGAGGGAGGGCCCGGGCACGTACATCGTTGCCAGCCAGGGGAGTTCGGCCTCGGTGTCCGCATCCACCACGGCGGCCGTGTAGGCGCCGCTGACCAGCCGGGCGGCGGCGACCTCGCGGGCGAAGCGCTCGCGGAACTCCGACTCCGCGGCCAGTTCGGGCCGTACGACCTTCACCGCGACCTCGCGGCCGGCCGGGGAACGGCCGAGATACACCCATCCCATACCGCCGGAGCCGAGCCGCCCGGCGATCCGGTACGGCCCCACGCTCAGCGGATCACTGACCGGAGTGCGCACCCCGCTCACCTCACTTCGGGGTTCGTTGCAGGTTGTCCCGAGTGTCCCCCGAAATGCCGGTCTGGGCAGAGGTGATGGGAGAAATGGAGGCCAACGGGTAAGGGCCCGCACGCCGTTGTGCGAGCCCTTACGGTGTCGCTACGGGTTTCAGCCCAGGCGCTGCACCAGCGCCCGGTACTCGTCCCACAGTTCCTTCGGGGTGTGGTCGCCGAAGGTGTTGAGGTGGTCGGGGACCAGCGCCGCTTCCTCGCGCCACACGTCCTTGTCGACGGTGAGCAGGAAGTCGAGGTCGGCCTCGGAGAGTTCGAGGCCCTTGGTGTCGAGGGCGCCCTTGGCCGGCAGCACGCCGATCGGGGTCTCGACGCCCTCGGCGCGGCCGTCGAGGCGGTCGACGATCCATTTCAGGACCCGGCTGTTCTCACCGAAGCCGGGCCACACGAACTTGCCCGCGTCGTTCTTGCGGAACCAGTTCACGTAGTAGATCTTCGGCAGCTTCGCCTGGTCCCTGCCCTTGGCCACATCGATCCAGTGGCCCATGTAGTCGCCCATGTTGTAGCCGCAGAACGGCAGCATGGCGAACGGGTCGCGGCGCAGCTCGCCGACCTTGCCCTCGGCGGCGGCGGTCTTCTCGGAGGCCACGTTGGCGCCGAGGAAGACACCGTGGTTCCAGTCGAAGGACTCCGTCACCAGCGGTACGGCCGAGGCGCGCCGGCCGCCGAACAGGATCGCCGAGATCGGCACGCCCTTGGGGTCCTCCCACTCGGGCGCGATGATCGGGCACTGTGCAGCGGGCACGGTGAAGCGGGCGTTGGGGTGCGCGGCGGGCGAACCGGACTCCGGCGTCCAGGAGTTGCCCTTCCAGTCGGTGAGGTGGGCCGGGGTCTCCTCCGTCATGCCCTCCCACCAGATGTCGTTGTCGTCGGTCAACGCCACGTTGGTGAAGACGGAGTTGCCCCACAGCGTCTTCATCGCGTTGGCGTTGGTGTGCTCGCCGGTGCCGGGCGCGACGCCGAAGAAACCGGCCTCGGGGTTGATCGCGTAGAGCCGGCCGTCCTCGCCGAACCGCATCCAGGCGATGTCGTCACCGATGGTCTCGACGGTCCAGCCGGAGACAGTGGGCTCCAGCATGGCGAGGTTGGTCTTGCCGCAGGCGCTCGGGAAGGCGGCGGCCACGTACTTCGACTCGCCCTGCGGGGGCGTCAGTTTGAGGATCAGCATGTGCTCGGCGAGCCAGCCCTCGTCCCGCGCCATCACGGAGGCGATGCGCAGGGCGTAGCACTTCTTGCCGAGCAGCGCGTTGCCGCCGTAGCCGGAGCCGTAGGACCAGATCTCGCGGCTCTCGGGGAAGTGCGAGATGTACTTGGTGGAGTTGCACGGCCACGGCACGTCCGCCTCGCCCTCGGCCAGCGGTGCTCCGAGCGTGTGCACAGCACGCACGAAGAAACCGTCAGTTCCGAGTTCGTCGAGGACGGGCTGTCCCATGCGGGTCATGGTGCGCATGGAGACGGCGACGTAGGCGGAGTCGGTGATCTCGACGCCGATCGCGGAGAGGTCCGAACCGAGGGGGCCCATGCAGAACGGGACGACGTACATCGTCCGGCCCTTCATGGAGCCGCGGAAGATGCCCTTTTCTCCCGCGAAGATGTCCCGCATCTCGGCGGGAGCCTTCCAGTGGTTGGTGGGACCCGCGTCCGCTTCCTTCTCGGAGCAGATGAACGTCCTGTCCTCGACCCGGGCGACATCGGTCGGGTCGGAGGCGGCGTAGTAGGAGTTGGGGCGCTTGATCGGGTCGAGCTTCTTGAAGGTGCCCTTTTGGACGAGCTCCTCGCTGAGCCGCTCGTACTCCGCTTCGGATCCGTCACACCAGACCACGCTGTCCGGCTGCGTCAGTTCTGCGATCTCGTTCACCCA
>Ga0307511_10001250_pt1 | contig 26891 bp, 28 predicted proteins | sample 13_EM_MG_FD_200266 | JGI IMG/M metagenome (GOLD analysis project Ga0307511, IMG submission 200266) | Populus trichocarpa ectomycorrhiza microbial communities from riparian zone in the Pacific Northwest, United States - 13_EM | ecosystem: Host-associated > Plants > Roots > Unclassified | place...
TAGGCAGAGAGTCCAGGCAGTCATAACAAGGTATTCCCTGACAGTACTGACATCTTAGATTTCATCCAGAACCAGTCAAAGAACACAACGCCACTGCCAACCCCAGCAGTTCAGGTAAAACACATACTAACTTTACAGGATCTCTTCCAGCAGTCAACCCCCTCAAGTCCAGCACCATCTAGGTATTTGGGTAAGATAGGAAGTACATCTGCTAACACACAAAAGAACCCTCTATATACTTTCAAAGAGTATACCCTTCTTTGACGAACTCAACAGGTAACAGCTGCAAAGTCCAAAACACCGCTGCCCTGTGAATCAGGTGAGTAACCACCCATTGGAAAACACCGCTCACTGGATTTGAACCCCACAACGGTTCAACCTCCAGAGATTGAGGTGGCCACTGAGTTCAAGTGTTTTTTCTATCCGCTTTAGTTATCAGTGATTGAGTACACGTAACCAAGCTCAAGTGTTCCTTTCTCGCAAACCCACATATTTGCAGGATGATAATACGGCTCTCACTACTTTCAACGGCACTACATAAGTACGCATGGGTTCAATATAGGTTCGTTCCAAATGAGATTGGGCACCCAAACGGATGGAGCAAGGGCCATCAGTAAACGTGCTCATGTCTTATTTACTTATTACACTTATTTGATCTTATTTGTCCAAATTCCCTGCCATTTGGACACACAAATTTATGTAAGCTTTGGACCCAGATTATAGAATTGACAAATAATCAATATAAGGTTGATTAATCATCAAACAACCACGAAATAAGCGTTTTTCATGTTTTCTGATGAAAGAAATGCTGTCACAAGTGAAATGGGGGAGATTGCGAAACTCGCGTACAAATGAGGTACGGAGTTGAGGGTCGTATGCATCCCAAACTGGGCGAATCTCAATTAGATAACGATGGCGCCGAACACCCACTACTCGGGACTGGGGAACTGTAAAACCAAACATCCAAGTAGATACTACAGACGCAGTCGGAAAACAATGTAAGGTGGACATTTGTCATAATGTGGAAGGCGATATCAGAACGGAACCGTCCAAGATTAAGTTGTGCATACGTGGGCAGCCTCTCGCGTTGGCCCGGTGTCTATTGGGGAGGTCAAGGCAGCACAACTCCACATATGGGACGGCAGTTTGGAGGTGGCGGGAGGGGTGTAAATGGACGTGGGGGGTGATGACGATAAAATCCATGTACCGATGGTATGGAATTGGGGGAACAGGGAATGAGCACCGTGACCATGGGCACGCGACTACGGATATTGGAGAGGAAGAGCACAAGCAAATATCGAGTGGGATTCTGCGGATCAGCTACAGGTAAGTCAATCGAAATGGACGATCAATCTGGGAGACATACTGGTCAGGATCTCTGTTGCTTCCCTGTCCACCTCCAGCAATACCCTCTTGAGACTTCCGTAATGTTGCGCCGACTTCGAACGTAATGCAAGCGATTGGGGGTGCGCTAGGATGTGATCTAACCGTCTAGTGAGATCCTCCCGGTGGCACCACATCCAAATTCCACTGAAGTCCTCCCTGATTGAAGTGTCCATTTCGAGAGAAACATGGATCCGAAGTTTATTCCACTCCGACCAGACAAGGACCAAATATGACTTGAGAATTTCGACATCTCCAAGTGCTCGGACGTGGCGGAGAACCTCGGTGGCCTCGGTCTCAGACGTTAGACATTGGTAATCAGTGCGTGTGAAAGGCGGCTCCTTCTTCAACCATGCCCAAATGCCAACGGGAATGTGTGGTCGTAGGAAGGAAATGAACGCAATTCGCAACAGTGCAGCAACCACAATCCGACCAACCTCCTCCGCTCCTCCGTGTATGGGACCGCCGAGGCCGCGACCACCCACCGGGTGATCGCGTCTTTGTTTAACTTCCACAAACCCCAAAGTACGTGAGGCGACACCAGAGTAATAACCCGGTTCAGGGAGTCAGGGCTCGATTTGTCGAACAGCGTGGCAACAAATGGTTCAATTGCCTTCCATAAGAACCATGCTGCCCCTGAGGCCCTGGTGACACCCAAGAACGCGTCAAGCATCCTACTCTCCCCACCTCTCTCGAGAGAGACAGCGTATGGGAAGAATGCGGCGGTGGCCTTACGCCTGGACCAGATCTGTACCGGATCCCCAAACCGAGCCATGCTTTCAAGTTTCTCAGTTATCAGGCTTGAAACATCGTCCAGTCGGGCACTAATTCCCAGTCAGAATGGTGAATATCTGCCAGACATTGACATACCTCTCATCCTGCGTTGTGGTGTTTGAGGCGGCGCAGCCCAGGTCAATTGCAATGATTAACAGGCAGTCGATGACAACCGATGTAGGCGGTAGGGGGTTCTGGGAGAGGCGATGAAATGCGAAGCGGAGAATCCAACGGGGTACCTTTTTGGGGGAAGATCTTTTATGTGCTCGTCCATATGCATGACTATGAGCAAGTTCGGCGAGATTGTGTGCGAGGATGATATGATCATCGCTGGGCAGTTGGCAGTCCTTCCACTGGATCCTCTTCTGCGGTGAGTGGAATGTGGCATGGATTGCACAGAAACTGTGGTCAGATGGGAGGGCCTCGAAGCTGATCCCGATCGGGAAAGTCCTGATGTGCCGCTGGCGCACGTCTTTGAGAACGCTGAGCGTTGGATCTGCAGTACCAAGGCGGAACAACGCGTGGAGGCAATACAGGCCCGCCACCTCCGCAAGCTCCTCTGACCCCTGGGTGATCACCACTTCGTCACCAAAGACCGACATACAGCCAACGAGAACATTGAAACAAGCTAAAAAGAGTGCAGGATCGGAGTTGGCTACCGTCGTCATTGTAGTAAGTAGCTCCAGGGTCAACAGTTGGATAACTTTATCCAGGGACGTCTGGAGCACCCATATGATGCATTGCAAGTCCAACACGACCGTTTGTGGGTCCGATGCACCCCAAAAACAGCCGCACACCCTCTGAACAATGTTAACGCTCGCCCTGACAATTGCTATCATGAAGCGGCAGGCATCTATGGACAGAAAAAAGAGTAGAAAGATTGGTAGCACGAGTGTGAATCCGAGGAGCAGGATAGCGCCCTCTGCCGAACACTTGAACCCTTTTGCATTGTGCCACCATTCTGTGATCAAACCAACTGTTTCCAAGCGGTTTATAGCTGCGATCGGGACCGGGGGGAGGTTTTGATGGAGATAACGAAGGATTTGTGCACCGGGGGTTTGATATGGGCAGTTCACATATACCGCCCCCGCAAAGATGATGAAAGCATAGAACACAACGCCAAACGAGGTGACGCCGAGGACAACCAACGCGATGGTCGTGTTGATACCCCAAAGGTAGAGAGAGAGTGCACAACCGAGGAGCAGGAGTGCGAACTGCAGCATCAACGGTAACGACTCCATCACATAGCCGAAGTACCAAGTGACGATGCCGTCGAGCTTCCGCTGTCGGTTCTGATAACGCTCAATGGCCGACCCTCGCACGTCGATGGAGGCGTATCGGTTCAACCACTGCTTGCCGAGCATCGCGAGGAAGGCAGAGAAGAGTGAAGCGGCGAGACTTGCGTAAAGGATGGCTTGGACCTGGACCATTATGCGTGGAGGGCCGGACCATTGCGGGACTGCAGGGACGTTATCGCCGAAGGTAGTGTTATCGATCTTGTGGATGAGAACACGGAGGAGAGCGGCGGTTTCCTCGTTCGGGTCTGACTGGAGCTGGGGGTGGACTTGGATGATGAACGCAGAAGTCACCGCGGAGAACAGACCAGCCTGTATGCCGGGTCAGTATATCTATGTGTGAGGAACGTAAGGAACCCACGAATATCAAGGTGGTGTCCAGGTCCTCGTCATACTTCTCGATGAAGTCTTGGTCGTATTCTTTTGCTGCGTCGCAGTACTTCTCGTAGAACTTGGTCCGGCAATCCTTCTGGGTTGGCGGCGACTCTTGATCCTTACTTCACAAGGGTTTGAGTAAAGAGGTTTCGAAGGCGCATGACCTAAGTGACCTATCCACCGGCTGCGTCTTCCGTTCCCCACTTCCATTCCGTAATCCAGCCCCCCCGGGATCCTGGCTAAGCTCGGGTATTAGAAGGGACTAGCGTGAGTAAAAGCGTAACACCTACCCCAACCCAGAACTCTGGATAGATACATCCGAGTCGTTTGAGTTCCGACGTCTTCTGGATCTGGAGCCCAACGTTCAGCGAGGCGAACGGTAATGCCGTGACGTAACGCACCTTCTTCTTCCGTTGTTTCTAGGACTTGTGGGTGGCCCCCCCTCGGTCAAACAGGCCGACTCTTCGCCCTTGCCTTCTCGGCTACAGATGCGGATCAAAAAAACGAAGCTGCGAACCAGTTGGATGTCCCACCCGTCCACCTTGATCTGCTCCAGTTTGGCCATGACGCTAAAGGGTATCGGACTAATTCGCTAGACGGATGAGAGATGAAGACAAGGGGGAGAAAATGGGGCAGGCGTGAAGCGGCGAGAATTGGAATGCGGCTGCCATGCTGCAGACACGTTCCTGACATCGTCATAGATGAACACACACATACACACGTTCCCGACATCACCGACGTTCCCGTAGATTTCAAGTCGCGCATTGTACTGGCATCCGGGAAAATCCAACCGTCGGGTCACAAGCTGGTGCATTCGTAATGGGACGTTCACGTCTCGACAGAACTCAAGCTTGGGAGAGCGGCCAAGTACTGGAGTAACTATTCGAGACGACGGAAATCAAGAACTCAAAGCTCCGAATGGCGAGCTCTCTGGCCCCCGTGCCTGTGGCGGGGTATTAATGCGGTAGTTCCCCATCTCCCCAAAACTCGACCAATACTATGCTGAATTCCCCAAGCATTATGCCATCCGACATTATCTCAGCCTCAATTCTCGTGCCTGTTTTCCTTCTTGCTCGCGAACCTCATCGAAAACTCCAGGAGCTCACCCAAACTTCGTTACTCAGAGTTCGTGTCCCGCCGTCGTTCACAAGGCAAGCTCTCTACCTGATCCACAGCTGGCACACGACCACGAGTCTCGCGTCTACCTATCTCTTCAAAGTTTCCTTACATCCGAGGTATTGTTAAGATACATCCTCGTATAGACCCTCCGGAAAACGACTGTTGTGACATATCATGTCGTTGGACAATGGACCTATCTTTCTCCCGACCCGTTCTTGGAGGAGTACTCTACAGGGTTGGCTCTGGGGCTAACGTAGATCGTCCCATTACAACCAACTTGCGAGTCCTGGGGTCACCGATGGCTCACGGTCGCGGCTTCACTGCTATCCTGTCATGACTTGATAATTTCCCCGAAGGGGTTGATGAGTAAGTTGAACTCCTCGTAGTATTCCTACCTCTTCTCAGCTGATACAATCCGGATCAGGTTTCTCGTCCCTCGCAGAACGTAATCCCTCCGACGAAATTTCCCGTTGATAGCAAGGCAGATGCCACGGAGGGGCCGAAACGTTCCATACTCCGGTCTTGCCTCCAAGTAACAGTATTCCTCCGTAAAACCAAGGGAATCACCGAACTTCGGCCTGGAGCGTCACGAACACCTGGGCGAGGCGGTCTCCCGACTGAAGGGGTCAGTGTCGTAGTTGCTAGCGATGTAAAAATGCCGAAAGACATTCACCAGACGGCAGCAACTGTGCGATTTTCCTGCGTGGACATAATTGTCTGGGTCTCGGAGTCCCTTCCCCGATGCTCACCCCGACCCACGTGCTCCTCCAAAAATGTCGAAGAAATAGGTGGAAGGTTTTGTCATTGGATATAGTCAATGGTCGCTGTGCGTGGTAAGTAATTTAATCACACTGGCCCACGACCTGTTTCTTTTTTCTCGGCTTGTGGGGGGTGGGCACACCCGTCCTCATGGCCACCAATGGATCATCGCTTCGTCGCTGAAACATTACTGTCGAATTCCCCAAGGGGTTACACTCCAAACCTTGGTGTCGTAGGAACTGGGACTACTTCGACGTGTACACTTAACTCGTTGAGTAATAATTCCCTAAGCGGATGGAAGCTGGGCCGGACACTACATATATCAATACTGAATGTACCTTTCGACGCAAGGAGACACCCCGCCCGCCGCGTTCACTCACCTGGTCGGGCGGCCAAATACCATCCAGTTTCGCGCCCCATTTTCCCAAAAAGTCAAGGTTCCTGGCATCCGCTCCTTGTCTTGGTTGAACTCTATCCTCCGCCCGCCCTTGTACCGAGTCCGAATGCCAATGTGATCGAGGGCCAATCACCACCATGAACCCGACCACCGCCCCAGCCCTAAACAAATCGAGCATCACCGCCCTCACGTTGCCAAACCGGGACGAATTTCGATCGAAATTCCCAGAGCTGATCATGAGTAATCATTTCCCCGGTGCAGATTCAGCGTGCGTGAGATACACGTGGACCCGCTATCCACGAGACCAAAGCGCTCTACGCCCGACGTCTAAACAAGGTCGTCAACTGCACACACACACAAAAAGACTCAAGAGGGATCCAGCCGTCGGTCCGTTCCGATGTATGATGTAAGCCCGGCCGAGCGTTGTTTTATCCCTTCGGCTTACCCGACCGGGAGCTGGTCGGGTACATCGGGACAATCGCGAAAGATCGTCGGGCCATCCGTTCAAGTCGGGCCTTCCGAACCGCATATGCCGTGCACCATGTGCCACCACTCAAGCGAGAATTAGCGAGTTTTCTTGCTTTGAACCCTCTCGAAACTCCCACAGAGGCGCAACATCTCCCTTGTTCGAATGAAACGAGAGTGGAACCACGGCGGATCTTGCCCTCGGTCACGGGTGTCCAGACCCCCAACAGTAATTGGATTTCATGTGGGAGGGAGAGCCCAAGATTCCCCTTCTGGTCCCGATCCGAAGGGGGGTTGGCGCGCGGTCGGAGGTGGGGTGGCACATGAGCGATATTTTGATTTTGCTCCTTTTGACATGGCCGATCTGAAATCCCAAATCTGAACTAAAAATTAGGTCCGGCGGTGTGACCGAGGGTTTTTTTTGAAATATGATTCAAAGGAACGACAGACCAACTCTGAAAGGTCAAAGAGCTTGAACCCCTCTCCGGGGACTAAAAAAAAAGATACTTTATTTACCGGCCGTCGATCGAGTTCGCCACCGGACAAAGCGGCCTAATGGTGTCAATGAAAGGCCGTCGGACCGGACACAAAAGACAACTTTAAAATGCGCTCCAACGTATTGTGCCCCAGTTGTCACCGGACACAAGAGTTCGAATGAATACGATCCGGCAAACGTTGTGTCGAATTCATTGGCCTCCATTGCGTCGTACAATACACTCCGGCCGGCGAAGGGCAATCAATAGACCCCACATTGATATTCGACCAGTCCCAGAGAGGGATCATGTCAGTAACATCAAGGAAACGTTGTATCGAATTCTGATTGAATTCACTGTACTCTGTACTGGGTACCGAAGTCTTCGGAAGCGGTGGATCAGCGGAGATGGGTGCTCCCAAGCTTCGTGGTCAGGGCGGTAACAGCTCCAACGTTCCAAACAACCAGCTTCCCATCCACCCCGGTCGTAGTAACCTTAGTGATTGCCCCACCCTGTCCTTGGTGAGGCCGCACGCTCGTGATGGTGTTCTGATGCACCGTGAACAGTTCGGATTCTCCCTGAGAACTCCCACCGCCAGCACCGGCGCCAGAGATACCCCTGGAATCTGCGTTCTTAAAGGTGTTGAAGGCCGCGCTGTTCAATCTCCCAGGTCCACCATGGCTGAACCTGGAAGGACTTAGAGCAGATTTAGGAGCAGATGTGTCGTCGAGGCTTCCGATGAGCTTCCACCCACCCTCGCTTCCGGAGAAGACGTAAGGTTGGCAATCGTGACCGGCGGCGACTATGGCGTCCTCAGAGGTCCATACGAGGGTGACGAGAGGGAGAGTGGATATTCTGACGGTACGGATTGCAGGACCAGATCCTGGATAGACGATACTGATTGTGCTGTCGTGACCTTTGCGAGTATACTCAGCTTCACGTTCGTAGAAATGAATAAAATTGGCTTGCCTGCGAATGCGAGAACATCTCCAGACGGCGAGAAAGAAACGGTATGGACCCAACCTCCAGCAGGGCTAGCGAATTCACCACAAACGGTGCCGAATGGAAGTTTTTCACCCCAGAACGTGGGCGCAGGCCTGGGTACCTCAGAGTAAGTTGCCGGATAATCGGGTCAAAGGGAAGCATACCCACTTCTTGTCAACATCCTTGATATATGCAGAGAAAACGCGAGCCTTCATGTCTGCGCTTCCAGCGGCCAACAAGACGTTGTTCGGATGCCAATCGATGGAAAGAACGGTGGACCTGATAGGTTTCTTGAGGAGTTTCGAGACCCACCAGTCACTCTCTTCGTCAAAGGAGCAAATCGCGATGGCTCTAAAGACGGGTCAACGGCGATTCGGATGGAGCCAACGAATAACGCTTCGGGTCGCACCTAGCACCACTGGCAACAGCAAACTTGTTCTCAAGCGGGCTCCAGCGAACGAAAGTAGCAGCGCGGTTGATATTCAGCAACACCAACGTCGGCTTCCATTCTAACCGACCGGTCTGGGGGTCGTGGGTCTGAGACCACACGTAGGCGTTCCGATCTTGGGACGCGGTGACGATCCTGTTCGAGTTCGGCGCCCAATCGATGGACGTAATCAGTTTGTCGTGCTGTCTGGTCGTCAGCGATCGCGGTTCCCCGCGGAACGTTATACGGAATCGGACGGTACAAACCTCGGATAGAGTCTCTGTAGCCTTCCAATCATTCCCGGCCTTGGAGAATATCTGTACGTCCTTCGAATTCAAGCTAACCGCGACCTCTGATCAAGAAGTAACTTGAGCAACCCGATCTCACATCCGCAGCGGTAAAATTAACACTCACGGGACCTGTCCTGATTAAAAGCATGGGCCGTAATAGGACCCTGAGCGAGAGAGTAAACTTCGGGGGCAGCCATAATAATTGCAGAGGACTCTAGCAGTCAACTACTGCGGCAGGTCGATAATTGAAGGCTCGAAGTGCTGTCGTCGAACGAGCGTCACGCGTGACGGTACGGTAGACGGAAACGGGAAAAGGTTCACACGGTAGCTCGTCCAACCAGAGACAAAAACGTGATGGGCCGTCGTGCGGTTGGCGTTGTTACGCGGGAAGCGCACGCGCACACAACTGCGATTGAATGCAAATGGGCCTGTATGTTGTGCCGAATTTCCTTCTTTTGTCTTGCGTTATATCAGTAACAATACGCTCCTGGTGTCCCGGGAGGTTGTCTGTTGCTCGACTTCGATTGCATCACAGTAACAGGAACAGACGGTGGCTTGATGGTAGCGGAAAGACAACAAATTGATCTTTGGTAACGATGGCCATAGCGACAAAGTGTGGAGGAATTCAACTACTGGGGGAAGTACTTGAGCAGTCAGGGGTAAAAACGTCCTCGTCGTTCGCAACCCGCTTCGAATGGATCAAAACTCTGAAGCAGCCGGCCTCCACCAAAATGAGTTTTGACGGGCGGCCGGGGGATGACGAACTCTGTCACCGGTCATAAATACACAAGTAAATCGAGTAGGAATTACAAAAGTAGAAACAAAAATAAAAAGAATCGTTTGTGGAATTGGTCAATCCCCGCCCGGGGTTTTCTCAAACTGGGACAAGACGCGGAAAGGGATCGAGATCTCGAGTCCACGCTTATGGATCTCTTATCCGCGTACGGTGGAACGGTGGGTTGGACTTCGACCCCTGTACGTTTGGTTCACCGTTTTGATCCTAGTCACCGCCCGTGAGCTAAGGCTCTGATCCTTTGTCTCCGCTTGCAAAAAACAAGGCATGGGCGACCCAAAACGGACTGGGGGGGATCGGCTCAGCCGCTCAGGTCCGCCCGTGGGGGGTTTTGGGTTTCAACGAAACAATCTCTGGTTCCAAACCGCCCGATGTGTCCTGCTAACCTCCCGAGCGCGAGTCGGCTTCCCATGACTATTGGATAACTGTCTTGTCAGCAGTGACATCGAGATCGACACCTTCGTCGGTGGCTTGTTCGTTGATGACGCCCCAAACGGAAGCTTGGAACTGCGAACGCGTGTGGATTAGCACAACCCGCCCGGAGCATGGGACGACGTTGGTGGTCTCACGAGTGTCAACACAAATCCCATCTTGGTCTCCAAATTTCTCAGGTCCTTCAAGAGGTGTTCCTCAGGCAATTGGCTAAGGCGTTTGGTCTCCGTGATCATCTTGTGATAGAAACAGATTAGCGATGGAAAGAGAGATCAGAAACTCTTACGATTTTGAGCCGTTGATTCAGTTTCGCGTACTCCCAGAGGAGCTCAGCCTCTGTCTGAGTGAGTTCCGGATGGTTCTCGTACGGGTTAACCTCGAAAATCTGGGCAGACATGCTCGTCGTTGGTGGTTCCGGAGATGTACTTGGGTCACGTGGGTCGCGATCTGCGACCTCCGCACCAACCACGAGTTTCCACGAGCTGTAATGAAGCAGGACAAACCGGTTCATTCCGCACCGGGAAGGTGTCGCACCCCGGCAATCAAGTAACACAGGCCCAACCTAATATCCGAATTGGGAGGGCTTGGTGTTCGAAGTACAGTATTTGCCGACAGATTAGAATGGCGTAAACATTGGAACCCGATTGGCCCAGGCTTACTCTACGCGCAGCTCTGCGGGCACTGGGAACGATCCTACCACGAGGTTCGTAACAGGAAACCGCATCCCGAATACGTGACCAGTCCTCTCCATGCTGTGCGGGAAACTGAATGATGGAAGGACAATAATGGGAGGACTAGTTGATGAGGCATTTGGGGATGCCGCTCCCGAGTCGTGGGGTGGTCTTGTTCGACAACGGAGGCTCTGCTCAGTGGCTCGGGCTCCGCGAACAAGGAAAGTTGAAATAAAAAAAGCAAAACTACCGAGCCTGGGACACGGCATCACTAGGGTGGACCGGCAGCGGTGACACCGAGCTTCTAGCAGATATCTTTTTCTCGCCATCTCCGCTAACAGCGTCACGGGCGGTTAGCGGGAAGGATTGTGCCCAGGGAGGGGTTCGGATGAGCCGAAACAATAACGATCGGGCGATCGGACAGTGTTGTGGGTTCCCCCTTTTGTGTAAAGGGATACTGCAACATGTCGGTTCGCTCCTTCCTCTTCCGTCACAGCAAGCCCACCGGGACAATAGCTCGTGCCGATACTCTTATAACAGCGGGTCCCAATCCAAACTCTCCCCGTCCCCGCTAACTCGTCCAAGTAGCCATGCCCTCTTCTGCCTCCACCTCCGCTTTCGTCCCTCGTCCCTACCCTCCACCCACCCTCGCAGGTGTCCCCAGCGAGTACATCCTCAGCAGACTCCACCACCTCGCGCCCCACTACTGGAATAAACCCGAGACGGCCGACTGTACAATAGGTAAGCCTCTCTCCCGCCACGCTCATTCACCCCTTCCTGGCGCTCATCTTATCGTGATTCAGTCATTCATGACACCTCCAAACCTCAGCCCGCTACCCAAGGGAAGCGATCGTCCATCTCTCGAAAGTCCTTCGAGGTCGGTCATTCCGTTTTACCTCTTTTCGATCACCGTTGATCTCACAGTAACCATCAGGTCCACATCGATTATCTTTGCTCACAGTCCCGTCTTCTGAGACGCTTCTTTGGCGGGTCTACTACCGCCTCGACCTCGAAATCCCCCTTCTCCGCTCGACCTCCCCATTTTCTTTGCCCATCCAACTCCCACCCCGTCGTCTTCCTCCCCCTCCCTGACCCCTCCTCCTTCGACCTTCTCCTCCACTGGATGTATCACGGTTCGATGAAGAACATCGAGTTCGCTCTCGAAGATGGCACGGTCACATGGGAGGGTCTTGCCCGAAACGTCGAGTATCTCGACATCCGCGACAACATGCGTCAGTTCCTCGGCCACTGGTACGCCCGTAGGCGCTCCCTCTGTGACGGGAGCGACTCGTCGGATTCCTCCGATTCGGAAGAGGACGCGATTTTCTCACCGGTCGAGAGCCCGACCCTCGATCCAGAGACGGATGCCGATGTGGAGGATTCTGACGAGGACGAGGATGAGGGTGATGGGAAGTGCGGTTCTAGGATGAGCTCGAAGAAGATTGCCGCGGTGAAACGGCTCCATGCAGCGAACGGAGTGGATGTCCCGAGGCTGTTGGCCAACTCGAAGCCCCTCCGAGTTGTGATTCCATGAGCTCACTCTATTCTTCATCTCATTACCTCAAACTGTAATTTTGTCCTAATATTCGAACCCTGCCTCGGCACAGGGACAATTCCTCACCGAGTACATACTATTATCTGTCTTACATGCTATCGCACATCTCTGTAATACGTACGCCTTTTTTCGTCGGACATGAAATTGAAGGAATGTATCACTATTCGGACTTCATCCGGTGTTTTGAAAATTCCTTGTGCCTTCTTGTGCGCTCCGAGGAGCGGCAAGTAGACCGAACATCAACGCGTCAGACCCAGAGCCTGGACATGGAACCTCGTGGAAACGTGGGAAATGAATCTAATGCCCTTTATTCTCCAGACCACAGAGGAAACAACATCAGCGCCGAAGGAGCACACCATTTCCACGCTTCCCTCTCCTCGTTCGGAACATACTCAAACATGAAGATCCAACGAGGCACGGAAAGCGCTGGATGGCCAGGCAGAGATTTTCGGTATGTCGTCCCGGCACAATAGCTTTTCTCAAATGCGGTCCTAGCTTTCATTTCAGCCGCTGCTGATCCATATTGACTGTGTGACCGGTGACGGGGTCTTCCCCGTCAACATATGCCGGTTATGTAACTCTCACCAAAATTGAGGAAAGTAACCGGAGGGTCCCAGCTCGAAAAATCCGCGGGGAATTCATCTCTATTCCTCCTCTCTCCGTGAGTATTCGGTTTTCCTTCACGTTTCAACGCACACGCCTGCGGTCTTGGGCTGTGTTTGGAGCTCCTTGCCCCGACCTTGCCCCGTGCCCACTCCAACAGGCCCGGTTATTCCGGAACTCTGACCTGTAGGTTGGCACGGTGATCAGACCATCTCATATAAGTATATACTCTCGCACAGGTGAACGACAAAAACGCTAGAATGATAAAGGAAAGTGCCACATAAACCCTTACGGGAATGCGGATATCGTTAGCAACGGCCGACCCCCCGCGCTAGATCGCGACTCGTGGATCGAAGACGGGACGTGTCATCAAAGTCTCTCTCTCGACACTGCCTACCAACAGGGATAGGGTTAGACCCTCCGGTGCGGAAACAAAACGAGACGGGGATCATTGAATTGCGTTGACGAACCAGTACGGGGTGTGTGCCTCCCCCCAATTCTCGCCGTTGCTGCTTGGACCACCCGCACGGCGTCAGCGCCCAAGCGCGCACTTTCGACGGTTTCGAACCCCCGTCCATCCATTTCAAGCATAAACACAAAAAGATACAATCGTCAGAGCACGGAAGTAAACGGCGGAACCAAAATGGGGACATTGATGAACCTATGATGTTTTTTGTCTACCCTTCGGTTTCCATACAGCTTCCGAGTGCGCGGTCTGGAAGGGTTTGAACTAGTCAGATTACTTATCTGTATGTGGAATTGCGGGATCTAACGGGAGTGGGCCACTCTTATTGTGTTTCCTTCATTCTTCGCCTCTTGACGTCCCGTCGATCACCCAGAAGTCAAGCGGAAGCATTCAAGAACGCTCACGGTCGCGACTCCCACTCATTCCACATTGCCGATTCCAATTCACTCCAGTGTTCCCCATTCGCTCAGCAGCAGGAACCGCGCCCGGAAATGTCCGGGACCAAAAACAAAGCAGCGGAATCACACTGCGTTCCCAAACAAAAGAGGCAGGTTGCCGTCACGAGGCCTGTACGTAAAAACAGCAACATGAACCCTCAACACACAAAAAACACAGAACGTGAGAAGCGCGGCGGGCAGCACAGGTGACTGGAGATCGGATATGAGATAACACGAGATGTGAAATTGACAGGGTATAATGAACAGGATCGTCATGGGTTGTCTGAGACCGTAGAAAGGCCAGGTCCCGGTGACCTATGATCTTCTAATTCTAACCCGGGGCCCTGGGCTTTGACAATAAAATCTCTTGTGGGGTGTCTGTGGTCGTGGCGAAGGTACCGAGGTGGGTACCTGATTTTCATGTTCCCCATTGAGCGGGAAGCAGGCATCGTTTGCGAGTGCCACTTGCCGACGAGTTCCGTCCCTCCCGGGACCCAAGGTGCCTGATAATGATTTCCCATAAGTGTCCGAGGGATCGCCGAGCAATTGAGAGGAGCGCCTCTCTCGTCCCGTGACGAGGAGGAACAAGACTAGGTTCAGAACTCACCTCGTACGTCCTATACCTCATCGAGATCCAGTTGACGTGAGACAACCAGGGGTGCTCCATGACTTCGCTAGTTTCGGAGTATCCGAGCCGATGCTGCGGCTCGAAAGTGAGCAGCCGCGATATGAAGTGTTTGAGGCTGTTCCCCCAGACCTGATCCTCCGGCCATTTATAACTCAGTGTTAGGATGTTGTTGTATACCGATTGGTCACCGTCTCCCTCGAATGGCTGGACACAAAATCGTACACGTTAGACAAATCCTCGGAGAAGCGATAATGAATATGATTGCGGGTGGCGGTGAGACATACCAACGTTTGGGTTAGCATCTCGTAAAGCATGACGCCACTGGCCCACCAATCTACGGCCCTCCCAGTCGGATAACCTTGTTGGATCAACTCCGGTGCCATATACTGGGCAGTCCCCATATCCAGCCAAGATCCGCCTTTCCCTACCCTCTCGGCTATGCCGAGGTCGGTCATCACAAGGTAACCATCGTGCCCGACAAGGAAGTTCGCAGGCTTTATATCCCGAGAGACCAATCCGTGGCTATGGATGAACCCTATCGCGCAAACGACGTTGCAGTAGTAGAAACAAGCATCTATCTCGTCGAACGGTCCAAACTGGTCGATGAGTTGGTGAAAACTTCCGTTAGGCATGAGTTCGAGGACGAGAGAGAGGTTTGCAAAGTCTGAGATTGCAGTAACTGCTCCAGCGAGGAACGGAGACCAAGGTAAATACGACAGGTGTCGTTTTTCAGTGTTGATCTCGTGGTGATCCATCTAGTTTAACCATATCGACTTTCAGTGGCGTGCGCTTACGAAGTAATAAACCCTTCGAATAAAGTTTGGGTTTGAAGAATACGGACCTCACCCGTTAGATGGAGCCCTTTCTTGGAAAGCACCTTCACCGCGACTAGTGAGTTGGAGTTGGAGATTTGCGCCATGACAACTCGGCCCCATGCTCCAGAGCCTGAGAAGAACAGTTGCGGTATGAGCGGATGAGCCGACGCGAGGATGAGTGGGACTGTGTGCGTACCGAGAGATCTCACGACGACAAGGTCCGATGGAGAAATTATGTAGGCCGACTCCACTGAGGGAGTTTGTTTCGGATCCGACTTGGGAGCCGGCTCCGGGTTCCGTTGCTGGGATACAAGGATGAGCATGGTGAAGCGAGCCTCGGTTTTGTGGTAGTAGACAAGCTTACTGGCTGAATCCTCTGCGGGGATGAGTGTGGCGTTGGGTATGATTCCATGTCTTCGGTCGAAATCTAGGCTATTGGCGTCGTGGCGCAGTAGGGAAGGTGGTGGTTTGGGAGAAAAGAGAAGTGGCTAGTCGTCGTGGGCCGTGTCTCGTCATGTCTCGCCCGCGAAAGTAAAACAATGGCATGGACCGTGTCTGACCGTGTTTGGGCGTCTGATCGCGCAGTGGTGCACGTGGTTATCGAGTTGTCGGCGCTTCCTCTCTTCCATCAAGACACCAATAAGCTTCCCGCACCGACTTTCGGCAAAGCGGCTGCGGTCTAATCCGCGAAGATGGATTGGTACTTTCCGCATATTCAGGAACTTCTGGAAGGCCTGGACTAACTTGGGGCTGTAGTTTGGAGTTTAACATCCGTCAACACATCCTGACGGACCTCGCGCGGAATATTGGAGAATGCAAGGACCACGCGTCCGAGCACGATTTGACACCTGCGATTGACCTGGTAACTTCTCATGTTCAGACGCGTGACCAACCTGCGCAAGCTGTGGAGGACGAGGAGGAAGAGGAGGAAAGGATATTCATGGTGCGCCAACTCTCACCCTCCTACTCCTCGAGCGTTGGTTCAAACCTAACAAACGAAACAACAGTCCGCTGCTACAGTACAGTGCAACATCGGATTTGCAGAACTAGCTGTCAACCTTTCGGACGAACATTCCCCGAACACCATCCCCGTCCTGATCGATATCCTGAAGGACGTGCCACACATTGACTTCGATTCGTCTTTGGCTTGGGAAGGTAATTACTGGGTTGATACCGCGTCGTTTGGCGTTTGAATTCACAAGTCCCACGCGTCTAGATTGGGCTCTACCCGACCAACTTGTCTACTCCGTCGTCTCTTCGCTGCTCCAGCTCGCCAACTACAACCCGCAGCTTGGGGAGTCCATCATTGATGCTGTCCTGGAGTTTTCAGCAACCATCGTCGAGAGGATCAAATCTTTCAGTTGTACGTCGATGTTTCTTTCGCTGTCCCCACTGGATGGATACTGATTTCATCCGGATTTCTCTTTCTAGCTGCCGAGATCTTAAGCCAATTTGCCCCCGCCTTCCACGGTTTCTATCGAGCTCTGATATCCACTACTTACCGATGGACACCCCACCACTGGGCTCGCCTTTCGAAAAACCTCAACCCCTTGTTTGATCAACACTCCATCGAAGCGCTCAATCGGCTCGTTACTGATATCGTCCAGCTCGAAGAGACAGACCCGGAAGCCATCCAATTCGTTACGACCTTACTCGCCCGTTATGTCTCTCGTGGTCGCCCATTGAGCGGGTATTTTCTTATCTGTTGCGTCACCGAAGTCCAGTGGGCTGTTTTGACTCAAGCGTTGATCCCTCTTGAACCTGGTGCTGAGGAGATCCAGTTCAGCGAGGCTGCGGCTGCGAACCACGCCTGGGCCAGCCTCTTGCGTTCGCCTCTCGCTACTGCGGCTAAGACGGACAGGGGTTTTGCTGTCGCTTTGGAAGCTTCCAAGGAACTGTCGATGGAGTGTTTCACCGACCTCTTAGTACAGATTGAAGAGATGGAAACCGTTCCCTCTCAGGACTCCTACGCTTCCGAGACGATGTCCGAGAGTCTCGTGAGTTAACTGAATGCGAAAAGAATCCTGTCAGACTGATTTCCATCGTCATGTAGAAACTTTCAGCAGTCTGCTCCGGAGCGTTGGGTGTTCTTGACGATAACCTCCTCACTCGCCTCAAGTTGCTGCTGAGCGAGCAAACTCCATTGACGGACAATCTCGTCCAGGAAGCCGCGCTGAAGTCCACGGCGATCCTAGTCAGAAAGTGAGGGGTTCCTCGGATATATGGACTCTGATCTTACGCCTTCGAAGCTTCCCCAAGATTGCCTATCCGATGGCCACACATGTCAGAAGATTTGTTACTTCTCCCCAACCCATCTTCGAGTCCGAGTTCCCGTTCGGGACTCAAACTCCACTTCCGCTCATCGCTGCGGCGAAATGCCTCGTTTTGTGCATCGAGGTCAGTGGGGGTACGATCAACCTCAGCACCATCGTGTCGCTGATCTTTCGTGTCCGTATTTCAGCTAGCACCCGGCGATGACGCTATGCTATCACACACGTACTCACTTCTGAACTACATCGCGGCCACAAGCAGGTTCTCTGGACTCGACGATATTGGTGATATCGTCGAGGGGGCGGGTGGACAAACTGATTACGCCACGCTCCACTCCGTGGAGTCCGCTTTGAGAGGGCTAACAGAAGAAGAGAAGAGGCTGATCGCTGTGAGCACGATCTCGGTTGTGAGCCGGTTGGCGGTGGAGTTTGAAAACGACGAGGTATGTTCGGCTCCAACCGTCATGATTGTACTGGGTTCCGATATATTTTCCCAGGTGACACGTTTGACTGTTTCGATGCTGTTACAACACCTACGATCCGCGGAACCAACCGTCGAAGCGGTAATCGCTTTCAACCTTGTCGATCTTGCCCTTTGCGCTCCTGAGAATACTTTCGTTGACATTATACGAGCATTCTCGGCCGTCAATAGGGCCGCAAATCCAGATGACCCGAGGTTGTCGAACAACATGGTTCGTCGACTTGATCCTCTCCGTTTCAGGGTTGATTTAGGCATGGCGTCAGGTTCTTGCTGCACAGACTAGGCTGGCGCAGCAGCTCGGCGAGCGCTCTAATTTGTACGAAGTGTACCTTACCGAGCTTTTGGCCTTATTCGTGGACAAGGGTGTGGCTGTTCAGAACGTTGCCGTCTCCGCCCAATCCGCAAAGGTATGTGGTACTATTCATTATTCACGTTTCCTTGCTAATGCGTACGGTAGACGGAGGAAATGACTGAGCAACTTGCTTCCCTCTTATTGCCCATCGAAGCCCTTCTCAGCCACGAGAATTTCGATCCTCAGTCGAATGCGTCTCCAGAGCTCGTTAGTTTGTTCCGGAGCATGTGGTTCCTATGCTCGTTGTTCCACTTCGCGGTATTCGGGGAGAAGGATCAGATTGCGATGAATTGGGTGAGGCCGGTTCTCGGGAAGGTCGCCTCCAAAACCCCAGCTATCGTCGTCGAAGAGGCGATGGACCTTGTTGGGGAGTTGGAATATAACACCGTGATAAGACGGGAGTATGCTCATGCGGTCAGTCATTACGCGAGTTGTTACGCAACGTAATGTTGAACGTTTTCGTAGGCGGTTTCGAAACACCGAGGAATATTGGCTAAACTTATACCTTTAAGGTCCTCTGAGATTCGATCCCTGAACAACAGCCAAGTCGTGTTCCTCCTGACGATGCATGACCTCGAGAGCTTCAGGTCTGCCCAGGGCCTTCCGTCATCGTTGCCCTCATACTTCACAAATACCGGTTTGAACAAGAATGCCCCACTGAGGGGTTGCATGGAATCCATTGCAGAGAAGGTGACCGGGATCCCTTGCACGACGTGTGCGGAAAGTGAATCTCTCTCTAGGTCATGCGTGGGTCTGTCAATGTTTTGAACGCCAAAGCGTCACGCCAAGCTCTCCCGACTGGACTCTCGAGCGAGTTGCGTGTGCTCCTGACGTGGTCTACCCATAGGATCGACAAAGCTAGGGACATCGCGTTGGGATACTTAAACAGGCTGATTACGTCATTCCCGTCGTTGATGTGCAACCCGTCATTGGTATTCGCGATCTTGGAGGTTCTCACACTTTTGCGCAAAGCGTGCGAGAATGAACACTATGATGAGGTGCGGATGGTGCTCTCGACATCTGGATCGAATAGCCGTGCTGACTAACCGAATTGATTCCGTTCAGTTTGATCCAGTGTATGAGTTCCATTCGGAGAGGGTGGATATCACGTTCAGGCTCGTTGACAACTACGAGGTCCGCAACGAGATCCTGGCCCTATTGCTAAGACACTCGACGGCATGGTTCGACGCCGCGCTGACCCGCGCGCCTACGGAACTTCAAGCCACGCTTCAGGTGAGGGCAAGACTCAGGACAGTTTCGGCTTTTATTGAGGGATTTTATCGCAGAAATATCTAGCGGTCACTCAGGTGACCGCTTCAAGCGAAGTGACAGAGCTGGGGGCGTCTTTGGCTGCACGCTTCGGGAGGGAGATCAGCGAGAGTGAGCGGAACTTTAGTAGGTTTCCATCTTGCACACCTACGTCTTGGGCGCTCATCCGTATTTCGAAAGGTTCTTTATCTGCGATTTCTGTTTGGAAGCCCGATCGTACCAAGGCCCTCGCTTCGGAGATCGCGTCGAAATCGTACTTTAGCGGTGAAATCGCTGGGCTGAGGTTGTCCCGGCGCACAGGTAAATTATCGTTGCTCTCAAGCCTTTCCATCGCTCGACAGGATATTATAGGCCAAAATGAACTGGAGAAGCCGCAAGCCCATACATCCCCGATTGCAGAACTGGCGGCCCTTAAGAAACGGATGGCGGAGGCGTTGACCGAGCTTCGTGCGAAGGAAAGCCATTTGACAGTCCGGGACCTTAAGCACCTTCTGTTCAGATGTGCGGCTACATTGATATCTGCACCAAAGGTCAGCATCTGTTTGCCCTCTCATCAGCATCGTTTGTTAACAGTTGGGTTCAGTGTGACTACGAATTGATGAAGCACCTTGTCGTCCTACCGTTTGAAGTCTTCACCCCAGCTTCAATTGCCACAGGAATCGAGGTTTGGACATGGGTCATTTCTGAGAAACCGGAATACGAGATCGGGGTCATGATGGAGATAAACTCGGCTTGGCTTGCGACGGTCAGGTTTGGGAGGGGCATGTTCTCGACCTCACAAAAGTACTCAGACTTGGATCTTTTGTTTTCCCTGGATGCTGACGAAATCCTTTTTGTCAATAGTTACGACGATCCGTTCTTCCACCCGATCAAGTACAGCCCGACAGACAAGGAAGAGATTGGTCGCGGGATGGCCCTCGCGAAGCGGCTGTTGGCTCCCCACGTTCTAATCCTCCAGATGCTGATTAGCCGGTTCCAAGCTGCAAGGTATCGACGACCGGGGCTTATGCTCATCATACAGCGGCTGGTCCTCATTTCCGCACGGGCCCATCGGTATATGAGGTCCGTCCCTTCTTTTTTCCCCAAGGGCACATGGATATTCATACCAACTTCGTTGACAGCACACATCCACTCGCTCGCGAAGCCCGTTTTTCGTTCCTGCTGTTCGGATTTGAGGCTCTGCGCTGCTCGAGCCTGGATGCGTACTGCGAGAACACCTTGCGGGATCCTCTATATTCTGCCGCGTTTGCTTGGTTCTCCGTCCGTCCACTGTGGGTTTCCCGGGATCTTGCGCCAAGTTTTCATTAACCCGAGTGTATACAGGTGGTCTTATGGCGCGAACAAGATCCAAATCCACACCGACGTAAAGCTCCTGTCAGGGTTCTTGTCCTGTTTAGATGGTGACGTTGGACGGGACAACCCAACTTTGTCAAGTCTATCACCGAGTCCTGCACCTCGTATGTTATCACCCGTCGTGAAACTCTTGAAAACTCACTGAGTCCGTAGAGCGCGGAGCTCAGGGCATGGCTCAGGTACTCCGACTACTAGTCGAGAATGAGATCCTCCGTTTGAACGTGTGGAACAATCCAACGAACGATCCTAAACGTGGTGTAGATAGCTCTGGAACAGTTGAGAGGGCGATGGTCGATGTGAGGACACCAGCCGAGACTCCTTCTGGTCTGATAGCTGATGCTCTCTCGACAAGACGATGTGGACGGCATTCGCGAGGCAGACTTGGCAGTTGAACCCTGGAATTGCCATCTACTTGACAGAACGATTCTCAGTTCCCGCATTGGAGAGTGAGGTCACTCGCCTCGTGCGGTCTAACCCGCTCGCGTGCGTTGATGTTCCGGATGCGCTGAATTTCCTCGTTGGAGATAGGCTTGACCCCAATGTTCGACGTGATTTGAGGGTAAGATCCGGTTTCACGTACCGGCTTGGTATCTTATTCAACTTGGATTAGCACCTCCTATTGTGGTCCCTGGTTCCACCGGTCACTGCCATATCTTTCTTCGAGCGTCGGTACCGCAACGACCCACTCATACTGCAATACGCGCATCGCGTGTTGGAACAACACCACGTTGACACTACATTCTTCTTCGTTCCCCAGGTCGTTCAAGCCCTACGATATGACGACCTTGGTAGGTTTGTCATGTCTACTTCCCTGTTGTTAATGCGTAATCGTTCCTCTCCGTAGGCTATGTTTCCAATTTCATCTTCGAGACCGCCAAGGTATCGCAACTGTTCTGCCACCAGATCATCTGGAACATGAAAGCGAACTGTTACAAAGGTGACATGGCCGAAATTGTACGTGACCCTTCTCTCCCTGTCATCTTTCATTGTGACGGTGATATTGTTTCCCAGGAGGACCCAATGAAACCCCAACTCGACGAGATGACCAACCGAGTGGTCGCTTCATTGTCTGGGGAGGCCAAAGAATTCTACGATCGAGAATTTGATTTCTTCCACGAGGTGACATCCATCTCGGGCAAACTGAGGCCTTACATTAAGAAGGAAAAGTCAGAAAAGAAGGTAGTCGACGGTCGTACTCATCGATGACCAGTAGCTGACCCGATTTTACTGATGCTAGGCGAAGATCGATGAGGAGATGGCCAAGATTGTGGTTGACGTTGGAGTTTACCTCCCTAGTAATCCGGATGGTAAGGTTATCGATATCGACAGGAAATCCGGGCGGCCGTTGCAGAGTCATGCCAAGGTGATTCATCTCCCTCTTCCATGATCCGTGCCTTTATATTGAACGAACAACCCCTCTCAGGCACCGTTCATGGCCACGTTCAAAGTCCGCAAGACCAGGACGATTGTCGACATCGATCCCGACGCGGCCGCCGAGAGGCAGGGAGTTGAGACGCACTCCGAGTACGATACCTGGCAGCAGGCGATTTTCAAGGTTGGGGACGACTGCAGACAAGACGTGCTCGCGCTCCAAGTCATTGCGATGTTCAAAAACATCTTCCAGAGCGTTGGGTTGACATTGTATCTCTTCCCTTACCGGGTCACCGCAACAGCTCCCGGGGTATGGATCTCTTTTTGCCTGGTCCATCTGACTTGGGGGTGTACTGACTTATTGCGTAGTGCGGTGTTATTGACGTTGTCCCGAATTCAACATCAAGAGATGAGATGGGACGGGCCAAAGTCAATGACCTGCTCGATTTTTTCGTCGGCAAATACGGTGGAGAGCACACGATCGCGTTCCAGCAAGCCAGGTTGAACTTCATTCAGTCAATGGCTGCATACTCCGTCGCATGCTATATCCTCCAGATCAAGGATAGGCATAATGGAAATATCATGATTGACGGAGAGGGCCACATAGTTCACATCGGTGCGTAAAACCCGTTGTTGACGGTGATTCTGTGCTGACTCGCGTCGCAGATTTCGGGTTCTTGTTTGACATAGATAAGTGTTGTCTCCTAAGCTTTTCGTTCCTCTGACTAACCTTTCGTTTGATTCGTGATAACCACGGCCGGGAGTGAGTTATACCCACGACGCTTCTTGATTAACGTGACTAACAACGACCAGGGCGTTAAATTCGAACCAAGCTCCTTCAAACTTACTCATGAAATGGTGGTTCTCATGGGTGGCCGATACTCACAAGGTTACGCTATGTTCCAGCATCTGACTGTCAAGGCATTCCTCGCTTTGCGACCCTACGCCAACCAACTCATCGATACCATTCGATTGATGCTCGACACGGGACTTCCCTCCTTCAAAGGGGAGGGTACGATTAAACGACTGAGGGATAGGTTCGCGTTGGGACTGAGCGAGAGGGGTGCCGCGGATTGGATGATGAGTCAAGTGAAGAACGCTCATGAGAACGTGAGGAGCACCGCGTACGATGAGTTCCAGAGGGTGAGTCTGAGGAACGTCCGTGTACCTGATCGTGTCTGATAACGCCCTCTTCTAGCTCCAAAATGGTACGCCACTATGTAAGGTATCGATTGACATCGACTCACATCCGTCAACACAGGTATCCCATACAAGTAATGATTCGTATCGTATGATCACATTCATCCTACTCCCTTTCACTTTCTGTGTACCGTCACGACCGTCGTCTCGTACGGGTATTCAAAAACGCCCTCTTCTTCGTTTATCCATATCTTCTGCTCGGTCTCGAGAACATTTTTCACGTCATTCGCAACGATTTTCCGCTCGTCTTCTGGGAGGGCGGAGATGTAGCTCTTACTCAGCGAACGAGCGACGACGCCCTCGACAGTCACGGGCAGGACGTATTTCCAGGTCGTTTCTTCAGAAGTACCGAATAATTTCTGGTAGGAAGGGGCGTCGAAGAATTGACGCCAAAGTCCTGGAAACGTATCGTCACAATGAATCCATCGGAGCATTGAGGGAGACGCACCGAGGCGGAATTGGGGAGTTCCCGCTTCATGAGCTTCGATGATCCCTCTGGTCTTCGCGACCCAAGTGGCACGATTGCTTATGTCGGTGTGTGAATTACACGGAACTAGTTCCGCTGGGTGTATGTCACGTACCGGTCCTCCAAGTTCCAGATAAAAGCCAGCGTGCCTTTGGGCTTGAGGACTCTGGCGAATTCTTGGGCAGCTTTCTCGTAATCAGGGCACCAGTGGAATGCCTGAAAGAGCGTACCACTCTTAGTTTTTGAGTGAGTGTACGAGCGGTTGGAATAGACTCACCTGAGCTACCACAACGAGATCCGCCCAATTATCCTCAGCATCGACACTGTCGAACGTTCCTTCCGCGATCGTCACTCGATCATCTCTTGTCTTCTCCGCAAACACCGTTCGCATCCCGGAACTGGGGTCATACGCTTTCACCGATCCGATAGTATTCGCCTCGGACCAGTCTGGATGGGCGAGGAGAGATCTGGTGAATAATCCTGTTCCTGCTCCGATCCTGTAGTATGGAGTCGGGAGAGTCGGTCAATCAGTCCCGGTGTGATTTGAGAATCGTTAGCAAGATCGTCAGGAAACGGACTCTACGATATTCAACGGTCGTGGAAGTACGACTGAGTCTCGGATGTGTTTCAGAGCGGGTGCTTGATAAGAAGGTCGGGCCCTACGGTTTGAGTTTGCTGGTAAGTGTTGGTGTAATCTAGAACCAAGTAGAAGACTCACCTATCGTAGAGCTCGTTCGTACCCTCCCCAAAACCGACTTTTGCGATATCGTGGACCATCTTACGAGCAAAGCCTGTCGTCCTGAGGCGGGTCGAGAAACTCCCTTCGGGTTTGATTCGGATCGGATCTCACTCCGAGCTGCGGATTCGGAAATGAGTCACTCCACATTCCTTGGGTTGTTCTGAGAGCTCGAGATGGAGCATACAACGAGGTTCACGCCTCCCGAGGCCAGATGGACAGGGAACGTACGGGAGTACAAGGATGGATGCTTTACGAAGTGAGAGTTACGAAACCAAGACTACGACTACCCGGTCTTTGCTTTGAGATCCTTCCAGAGAGTGGAGAATAAGACGCTCCCGATCCCCACAAAGGCAATCTGTAGCCCAACGTAGTTCCTCATTCCAACTATCACACCTGATCCGCCCCATATGGCACCGGTTACACGACCCTAGGCAAGATGAGCTGTCAGCCAAAGAGGCAGCTGCCATAGAGCGCACGACGTTTCACGAACCATATAGTTACTACACTGAATCGCAGTACTGACCCTGGCATTCCATTCACCAGGGAGCTTCTTGCTCAATAGGCTCAACGTACATGTCGTCGAGAGGTTAAACCCGAGTGCGACGAACATCCAAGACACCAGAAGGGTCGCGAAAGTGATCCCTTTGGGGGATTTGATCACCAATGCTTCGAACACAACCAAACCGACCATGCCGATGAATGATCCCGCCGCCAGGGTCATCCTATCCTGTACCCTCTTCCCCACAAAGATGTTGGCGAGGAGCAGAGGGAAGGTCGTTGCTCCACCAATGGCGATGAGGTTCCCCGACTTGAATGGAGAGTAGCCAAGCGAAGACTCATTCGAGGCCGCGAAGACGGGGATATTTGCCTCCCACGAGCCGAGGATGAAGAAACAGGACATTGCGAACCAACACATCGTGATCATCACGCCCCACTGACTCGGTCCGAAAACAAACTCCTCCCTTTCGTCGACATCCTGGGGAAGGGATATAGGCCTGGAGAGTCGTTGGGAGGGGAGATCCATCTGCTGTTCCTGTGGCTGTGACCGAAGTGACTGGAGTTCTGTTCCGCTGGTGTGGAATGATCGCGTCGCTGGCGCCTTTTCTTCCACATCTTCAAAGAAGAGTGTCGCGGCACCCCAGAACAAAAGCCAGGTGGCAGCCATGAACCACCCAGGACTTGTGAATCCGTTGAAAACGAGTCGATCTCCATTGGGCCCGAATCCAATCTTGTACAGTACTCCTCCAAGGAAGGGGCCAAGAGAGAGTCCGAACCCTTGCCCTACGACGAGGTACGCTGCGAGGGTTGTTCGGCGACGAATTCCGACGATGCGTGGATCCGAGCAGTACTTCTTCGAGTACATGAAGAAAGTAAACGCGAAGCCCATGATCATACGCCCGATAAGGATCAGATAGAGGAAGTTTGCCTTGTGAGCGAGGGCGTGACAAAGGTTCCCGACGATGGCCGAGAAACAACAGAAGTGAATTGGACTCTTGTAAAACCCTGATATGATCGATAAGATTCACACCCAAGCAGATATAGAGGCTAAGTACCTTTATCATATTTCAAGAGAGGCATGAGGATTATGGCCGAGGTAAGCGTTGGGATACCGATGACGAGACCGGAAAACGTTTCGCCTCCTCCTAGCCTTTCGGCGTACACGCTCGACGACGGAACGATGATGAAGAAAGAGATCTGGTGTCCGGGAGGAATTCAACACGAGAATGACAGAGCCGGGGGAAAATGTGGAATGACCTGCATGAGCACGTTCGTCGTAAGCACAACGACCAGAGAACTCGTTTTCGGGAGCTTGAACTCCGGATTCTCGTCATCTCCAACGACTACTTCTTCTGGGTCTGCAACTTGCCGCTTCCCCGGGCTCGAGTTCGGTTGAGGCACGAGTTGCAACGGTTCTTCGAGGACTGCCACGTCTGCTTTCGACATCTTGGGTTTGAGAGTTCTGACTAAGCCTCGCGACAAGCGCCTTCTTGAATCTGGGCGACAAAGCTGTTGACATTGACCATGAATCTCCGCCTACGGTCCGGACTGTGTGGCGCGGAAATGAGCGTTATGAGGTCACTTGATGAAGCCGATGACTGGGGCAATCCGGGGATGTTGTCCGCATGGTGGTTCGTACTATACAATCGGTTCGCCGCGGTCCGTGTTCTCGTTCCGGCAACAGCCGTCGATCATCCCGGGTCAGAAAGCTCTCATTCGACCTGTGTACTACAAGGACAGCTCCGCGGATA
>Ga0307511_10001251_pt1 | contig 26868 bp, 40 predicted proteins | sample 13_EM_MG_FD_200266 | JGI IMG/M metagenome (GOLD analysis project Ga0307511, IMG submission 200266) | Populus trichocarpa ectomycorrhiza microbial communities from riparian zone in the Pacific Northwest, United States - 13_EM | ecosystem: Host-associated > Plants > Roots > Unclassified | place...
CAGATACGTCGGGGAGTTGAAAGGCTTCCATGGGAGACCGAACTCTCACCATGGTGAGCAACTTATATGTCACCGACCGGGACCAGGGATAGGTGATCGGTGATTGCCAAGAACGTCTGAAGCATGAAAAGAAGCACAACGTATAATGGGTAATGATGCATGGTGCACAATATGTAAATACACGGCGTGGATAATTACTGGTCCCTACATACATTTCATTCGCATAAACATGTCTGCGTCAAGTGTGTCAAGTACAAAATAGTCCCCACTGTACTTCGTGTCCGCTATCAACACTGCCCCATGAACAATATCTTCCAGCGGAATCACTTCACACCTGTCCCGAGATCGGAGGTGCCACCTGTAGATCGACAGGTTTTTGTCACCGGACCTCGTGGTGGTCCGAGTACTTTTATCCAATCCCTGGACAAGTGCAAGGTTGTAGTCGCACCCATTTACATGGCAGACGAAGACGAAAACAAGCCGTGCAAACCTACGGCCTCGTTCGGAATCGATGAAGACAAAATCGTACCGTGGACGCCCGCTGAAGAGTGGATTGCAGCGTAGGTAGTCTGTCTTCGTGTACCAATCAACCATTGATTCGTATTTCACCTTGACAAACCGATATTCTGTGATCTGGGCACAATCGGTGATGTAAATCGTAGATTATGACGTTAATGAAAATTGATGATCGTACCTGGTGTGCATTGTTGATGGCGATTTCATCCTCAGGGCTCAATGCCTGGATCGCAATGGAGACGCGCGAACAAAAGCTTTTGAACGCCAGGTCTGCCTTCTGGTCCGTGAGGAGCTTTTGAATATCGCACGCCTTTTGTTTTGCCCCCAGGATAATCACATGGTTCGTTCCGGCCGTAGTGATTGTCACCGTGTGCCTCGACCCCTTGGCGTGGTTGATGGGACCCTCGCTTACGGTTCCAGCGTTTACAGAGTATTTCTCTGCTTTCTTGTGAAAGTAATCAAATTGTTCGACCTGAGACCGAAGGAACAACAAGACTAAGTCTTGGTGTTCCACTCGGAGGATCTTATGAAAAATTAGTCATACTAGCGTAGGTGAATCGAGTAATTATTACTTACCTGACCCTCCACGTTTTTGAAATTTGTGACTGATACATATGAGGCCCCCAGTGGGCCGTGCATCTTCTCAAAGGTCTTCGTGGTGAAATTTCGGGTAACACCCTTTGCCTCGATGTCGTCGAAGAGGTGTTGGATTAGGTGCATTTTTGGGAAGTTCCAGGCCCCCTTTGCGTAGGTCTAGTCGTCCAAATGTATTAGTTGGAGGTTATTTGAGTGTGAGACGGACAGCCTACGTTTGCCAGCTTCACAAACTTCTTTACAACTAGTCTACCGTACTCAATGGTAGCATCCGAGTGAGCCTCGAAGGATGCTAAAAGGTCCATCTCGACGTACGCCCGGATGCAGCGTAGGAGGGTGTGGCCCTCCTCATCAGTATCAAATGCATTTCGCATCACCTGGACACATATCTGATGTGATTGAAACACCCATCAGTAGCACGTATCAGAGTATTATTAATATCATACCTTTGACATATCCTCCCACTTAGATCCGTCCGTAAAATCCACTGATAGATATGTCTCGAAGTGGTTCAATCCCCTCCAGCGTGGTACGCTGTCCGCTCTATCACGAGTTGTCAGGAATATATGATGATGAGATATAAAAAACGGTACGTACATCTTATTAACCTGAGCACATGTATTCCGACCCAACGCCTCCACAAGTTCCTTGAGTGGGTCCCACAGGTGGTGCCGAAACAGGCCGCCGGGGAGAGTATGGAGGCGATCAAAAGACAGCGCCTCGTATGGGTCTGAGTTGTTGATCCTCCAGAATACATTCTGTCAAGGATCCTTAGCAGTAATACATAAAGGGGGTAACAAGAACGAAGACGTACATCAACATCTCGTAGACCAGCAGCCTTCAAGATTTCCTCCCCTTCATTCACGGTATGTTGTTCTTGTGCCTCCAGAATTATTGCCTTCATGTCGGCCGTCGTTCGGAGGGGAGCCTTCGCTGAATGATCGCCCAGCTTATCCTCAGGAATTAAGCATCGTGGGCATGGAACCAGGCTACCCACCCCCCGGATCAGCGCCATTATTGATCTGATTGTCACCCGTCCGGGGGATACGGTACGTTATTCAGCTAATACTGATTTTATGTAATTACTCACTGTTCTTCATAGTCTGCAGCGAGGATTAGTATTAGTGGGTAGATATGACGCTGTACCCCATCCCCACAATTCACCCAGCAGCCGGTCTCTGAGTAGTGTTTGATGGTTTCAAGTAGTTTGTAAAAAGACTCGTGCCAGACCACGCGTTTGAAGTTGACCCAGCCGGGTCGGCCCTTATCTTCGGCGGCATCCCCAACCTACATTAGCAACGACGATCAAATTCAGGTCCAACGAAATCAATTGTTTTGGACGCACCACCGGAAGCCACCCGACAACTCGGGCGCCACCAATCCCATTGCTATTTCGAACCTCAACTGGGAGGTTAACAATCCTCGCCATCACAGGGTACCCCTTTTTCTTTCCAAAGGACGAGAGGCAGGTTTTGTCCGCGTAGATTTCGAGGCAGAGCATTTTAGCGTCTTCTGGTAACGATGACTTCATTATTCATTAGCATAAATTTGAAATGGAACCGTTTGAATTGTTTACCTGGATATCCCAGAAGCGCTTCCCAGTCCATGGCTCCGTGAAGATTCGTTCAGAGCGCTCCCCATCGAATCTGGAGACCCTCTGCGCATCCCACTCGAACTGCTTCACGATCTCCGGATTGATAAGGTGGTCCATGACCCACCCCCACAGTGGGCGACACCAAGTCTCGTAGGTTCTTTTTTCGCCCTCAAACTTACACTCGATATTGTGGCGTGTGAACTAAATATCACGTTGGGTTAATTGATGTTAGCTAGAGCACGGACTACATAGTTACGGGGGTCAGCATCATGCTCGCTTTCTCCAATGACTCCCTTAGGTCTTTGTAGTTCCGGAATGTGAGTGATCCCGGTGCCTCCTGGCAACGCTGGAAGAGCTTGATTAGCTTCTCAATCTGTGGCTGATTGAGTGCTGTGTCGTGGACGAGTTCTGCGAACTCAAAGTCTTCCCTGGAATGGAACGGGAGCCACGGCGTGTCATCTGGTGGGCTCGTTGGATCGGATCGATCGGTCAAGGACGCCTTGTATTCCTCAGCGCTGAGGACACGAGTAGCCCTGCCACTCTGAGGGTGGTACTCGATCGTGATGTCCCCGGCCGTTGGAACCCGTGGGCTGTGTTCTATGATCCTCAAGGTGAGCGAATCCACTCATCAAACCCTGATAGTCACTTACCGCTCCCTCCTGCTTCGAGGGGCTCCCCTGATCCTCCAGCGTCCACCTCATTGAGATCCCAAAAGATCTCATCATCCCTAGCTGGGTTGTCCTCCTCGGCCAGCTCGTCTTCCTCAGCCGGGTCGTCTGCAATCTGGATGTCAGATCGGGTCGTCAACGGCTGGGGTGTTTGGGACGTACCATGTTCATCCAATCCGGGGCCGGTATCAGCTGCCGTGTCGGCTGTGGGATGTTTGGCGTAGCATGCTGTTATGTGATTCTCGAAGCCCCTCGAGTTCAAGACACGTCCGCACTTCCCACAGGTCTTCCTTGTCTTTGTGGGGCGCCGTTTCACCCGAAGGTTGGGAGGCATATGTGAGGCGAAACGAAGCTGGACGAAGAGTCTCAGATCTCTGGTTATATCTGGGTATCTCTCTATCGCCCTCACTTATGATAATTCTCATTATCTTTGCTTCTCGTTGATGATATCTCGTTATCTTTGCTTCTTTGTATGTCAATCGCTTAAATGATCAACGCTTCTAATTGCCATCCAATCATGAGGGTCATAACTCAATTAAAATGAGATGATAATTACATAACAATTAGCTACAGATTAAAATTCCGCGAGGGTTTTTCCGACAAAGTTGTGAGTGGATCGAACTTGATTCGCATTCAAGCCCGGACTGAGCCCGCGCCTGGAAGACCATGTACCAACGAAACCCCACACACGTTGTAAGCCATAAAGAGGCGCTTGCTAGGTTTACACGCGGTAGTTCCTAACCCTTCCACCTTTCGAACCCACGTATGTTTAACCTACATGTGGATCGGTAGGGTACGAAGAAGGTGGTCCTCCCACCCATGTCATGGACCTGTTCACCTATTCCTTACCGCGCTCGGTTTCGAAACACCTGCTCAAGGCGGCGACTGCCCAAATGGCCGAAATTGACAAGTGAGCACCCGGGCACCCTGACTCTCACTTCAAACCCGCCTGACCCTCCCCAGGGATCTCCACGCAGGGCTGGAGGCCAAAGGCTTCAGAACATCATTAGGAGAGGACGACGCGGGCCTCGTTTGGCTCATGTGGGTTCGTGCCGGCGGGTTTTATATTGGTGAGTAAATTCGAACACCCCGGGAAACCATTGGGGGAGCTTAACGAACACCTTTAGATGTCGGGGCCAGCTCTATGATCGCCAACGGTCAAATCAAGGTCAAGAGTGGCCCGAAGCTCCAGGGGTTCGACGAAACGGGTGCGCTTTTCGATGACGGAAGCAAAGTTGAAGTAGATGTCGTCGTGATCGCCACAGGGCAAGCCGGTGCTCACCAAACGAACGTTGCCCTGGTGATATAACCCTGTCTCTTTCTTAGGTACGAGAACGCCCGGGAGGCGGTCAGGGAGCTCTGCGTCCCAGAAGTCGGCGAAAATATCAAACCTATCTGGGGTGTTGATGGGGAGTACGAGTTGAATTCGGTCTGGCGAGATTGCGGCGTCGACAAGATGTGGATTTTGTTCGGTATGGTTGGGTTCCAATGCTACCCGCGTCACCCACTTAACTTCGCCTTCCCAAAATCACTCGGAAACAGGAAACGTGGGTACATCGAGGTACCATTCAAGGCTCGTAGCACTCCAAATCAAAGCCATGAAGGAAGGAATATTTAACGGGGAGAGGTATTCGCTATGATCTATAAAGGAGTCGGATTAATTACATGTGGTGTTTTGGAACGTAACGTATAGTCAAGATTACAGGTGAGATGTCACCGAAACGAACCAAAGTCGGCTCGAAGCAGGAAAAAAAATATAGACGAAGCAAACCAGAGTGGTATTTCGATGTGTGTCCTGTGTCTGTGGGATTAGTACCCTCTCCCACGACCTCGACCTCTTTGATTGTATCCTCCCTTGTTCCCGTAAGACTCGAAACCAGTGCTATATGGTCCACCGGACTGGTAACCCCCGCCGGGCTGATAACCCCCGCCGGACTGGTAGGTTCCGCCTGCTTGATATCCACCGCCTCCATTGTGGCCACCTCGGCCGTAACCGGTGTTCTGCGGGGGTTGGTTGTATCCACCACTGTGACCACCGTACCCATATCCTCCTCCTTGTTGACCTCCTTGACCGCCATACCCGCCGCCACCACCGTATGGCGGTGCTCCTCCTCTTTGGGAAGGAGGGCCTCCTCCCCTTCCACCGTACCCATTCGCCCCACCGCCGTAGGAGCCGTCATATCCTGAATTGTATCCTCCTCGGCTACCTCCGTAGGAAGGTTGTTGATACGGAGGACGCGAGTCATACGACGACTGAGGTGGTCCTCTATAACCGCCCTGTTGCTGGTACGGATTGTTGGTTTGTGGTGGGTACTCCCCGTATGAGTTGGTCTGGGCTGGAGTTGAGGAAGGGTAGGAATAGTTCGAAGATTGGTTATGTCCCCCTCCCCCATAATCCCGGCCACCGCCATACGACCCATTCCGTGAGTCTCTGTTGTACCGGGGCTCGCGAGGATTCCCTTCATGCATGTAGATGTTGCGTTGACCCCGACCGCCTCCTCGTCCACCACGGTCTCCGCCGCCACGACCACGACCACCGCGCCTGGTGACTTCCAAATCTTCTGGAGTGAGGACCCTGGGTGGCTTGGAGACGCCGGGTAGAAGCATCGATCGGTGATGTGTCAGTTGTTTAGGGAAGAAGTAGAACGCAGAGAGACTGCGGTCGTTGGCAATGTCATAGAGACCTTGCGAAGTCAATGGAGAATAGTATGTTGAGCCGGGTATACAATCTGGGTTCGGCAGGAGAGACCCGTTTATACCCTTACTTGGATGGTAGTCCATTGGCACGGGCTGGAGTGTCATAAGAACCTGCCTGGGCGAATGGGGAGGAGAGAAGGGTGTCGCACGTACCTGTTGACTCTTTTTCTTGCCGTAAAGGGCCTCCAGCGAAGGATACAGAGGGTTGTCGTCAGATACGAGGAGTAGATTGTTCCCCCACTTGTTTCTGTCCACTTCGGCCTCCGTCAGGTTTGGATAGCGTGGTTGCATCGACCCCAAGAGTCGATTTTCATCGATGAACGGCAGAAGGGCGACACCTTGCCACGTCATCTTCTTTCCGTTCATATCGATCTCGAACGTAGTCGGATAGAAATCGATGATGGGAGATTCAGAGTCAGTCATAAGGTCGTGGAACACTGCGGGGATGTGTTTTCGACTATACGATTGTCAGTATTATGGTGCAGAATTAACTATAACAGAACGAACCTAGCAGCGGGGAATACGCTCATAAGCTGTTCGAATGGCTTGAATGGCTGACCGAGATCGAACTTGATATCCATATGCTCGACGTCGAGGAAATCTGCGGCGAAGGGAGCGAAATGGTAGGGGTAGTACCATTGCCACGATGGAGTCTAGTGTTTTGTAAGAATCCCTCGTGAGAGGTGAACGATGCAATTACAACTCACTCCTTGATAGTAGTAATGGAGAACCCAAGCGAGACCTTCGACGTAGTGCGTTGTGATCCTGAGATGAATTTTAGTTCGTCACTCGTGCACGTTGAGTTAGACAAGCTTACTTTTGCCTGAACTCCAAGTCGGTGTATGGGACGCCGAACTTCTGCTCATAATATCGTTCACGATAACCGGGCTCCCAGAGTCTATACTCAAGATCATAAGAGTTGTGATGGAAAATGGAGAATACAAACACTCACTTGACGGTATCCTCCTGTTCCACGGTTCCATCAGGATTTACCTTGAGCGCTAATGGTCCCTTCCCCGGCTCTTCGTCCTCATCCGGGATGGCAGGTGTACCCTCCGAGTCTTCGGCCTCCTCCAGCTTCCGTTTGACTCCAGATAGGAAACTCTCGGCGGCAGTGCTCATCTCGATCTCCGCAGTCCCATTCGGGGTCTCGGTCTCCAGGGAGCCCTCCATGAAAGAGTCCCCACCGAGTCCTGGAATCTCATCCTCTTCTGCAACGTCCGACGTGATAGGAAGAATCGGGTCCGCGACGGCGGGTGAATCTGCCGCGGCAGATGAAGGAGCCGGCGATGACCCAGATTGGAACCCACCCAACTCCGCTTTGAGAACTTCTGCCGCGCTCATGTTGGCCATTCGGATCGCCCGGCGGTTGGCGACAATGTCGCGATTGGAACCTCCAAGAGCGAGAGTGGCAGCGGTTGCGTTCTGGGCAGCATCGACAGTCTTCGGACCCCCCAAACCTATCGAGTCCGCTCGAGCGGCAAAGTCGGGCCGTGGGGGTAAGGAGGCATGCAGGGGAGGAAACGGAGCGGGAGGTGCGGGATCAGCCGTTAAGTTTAACGACGGTGAAGGGCCATTGCTCTGGGCCTTGCTCTGGGCCTTGCTCTGGGCCTGGTCACTCTTTCCTTCCATGTCTAGTTTCCGTCGTTTGGCGTTTTGGTCCTGTCGCTCCTCAGCTAGTAAAGAAAGAAAATGCAAAAAGCGGCGATTGAACAAGCAATGCCGGTTTTTTATTTAGATATTTGGTTAACGCGCTCATGGGGTGGGGGGATAATGCACCTTCACGTCTGCGTCTGAATATATCGTCCTCTCGTCTGGCAAGTCCCGAGAGAATTATCTCAGCTCTCGAGAGCTCAAGTTGGCCGTGGTTTGTAAGATAGCCGCCCATTCTTGCCAGCTCATCTTTCCAGATCTTCAACAGAGTATCAATCGCGCCCTCTCGAATCTCAAGTGATGGTAGATGGGGTAGGAAATCATTGCCGACAAAAAAGATGAGGAGCACCCAGTCATCAATAGCTTGTTCGAGACTGAAAGGGAAAGGAATTTGTGGGACATTGAGCTCGACTTCGAGATACTCGCGCAGAGTGGAGACATCGAGAAATATGAAGGGTTTTTTCTTGGGTGGCTCCTTCTTTACTTCAGCTTTGGTTCCGGTACATTGTGCTGCGTAGTGTCCCTCCTGTCCACAGATGCGACATGCGCCGGGACTGGTATCCTGGAAAAAGACATCCTCACGAAGAACCTTAAAGTGGGGTTCATGAGTAGCGAGCGCAAGCATGATGAGATCCGCATCCTTCAGGTAGGGTAAGCCGCCACGAAACTTCTGGAGAAGGCAGAGACGAACCAAGCCGTAAATAACGTGTTTAGTGTTAGGGTCGTGTCCGTGGTTAACTCGTTGGCGGCGAATGAAGTCCATGATCTTATGCTCTCCCTCACCCGGGACGCTGGAATCCGAAATGTAAACTTGCATCTGTTGAGAGGGTAAGCTCGTGTGGATCGCAAGAGGGAGGTTGTGGCGTACATCCTTCCAACCGGGGTCTGTGTTAAGCTTTTGAGCTACCCAGTATCGTAGTGAATTAGCAAGGAGGTGCATGAAAGGCGTGCCAGGGGTGATGGCATTGGAATCCCAGGCTTCTTTAGTTTCCGAGGTAATCTCATTGCCCATTGCTGGACGATTGTAAGCATACCCCTGCGTCATATGGGGAAATATAACGCACCCTTCCATTCGGCCTCGGCCTCTAAACGTGCCTCATATTTTTCACGTGCCTCTTGGGCAGAACGGAATCGTCGGGACCGTTGCTGGTTCATCTTCGCCCTAGGGGCGACTCCATCTTGGGGAATCGTTTGTATTTGGTGGAAGTCGAGTTGTATAGGCAACTTACCGATGGCCATAAAAAGCAACTTCCGCGGTCGAATCATATTCACGACCCGTTCCGTATACTTGAAGACTTCCACCATCATCTCTTCCTCGGTCTCCGGGGCAGGTTTCCCTTCGGGGTGCGTACAAGGATGGACCTACGCGCAAGTTAGGGTGTCAGCCACGGTTTTGAAACCAATTCACTTCGAAAACGCACAATGCCGTTCATATCCAGGTAGAGGTTGTCAAATTCCATACCATTAGGGTTCGGACCGGAGATGTTGACAGGGACCAAGATGTCTTGACCATCTTCTCCAGGAAGTGTGGCCTCCTCTTCCTCCACTACCGGTGCGACTAACGAGAACGTTAAACCTTGCGACACGGGGCTGCGTGGGCGCTTACCAATCTTCGGGTACTTTTTGCTCAGCCAACGAAAGAGAGCGGGGACACCCTGTATGCGTTGGGGGGTCAGTCGGTGCGGGGGGCGCGAGACCAAGAAGCATGAAGCTCACCATGGCAGGTCGTTATGTGGAAAAGGTATGGGGGTGACGGAGTAAGGCTGCCTCGGATCTTCCCGAACCGAGCCGATCGCGCCGCCTGAAAATAACGAGTCAGCGATGACAGCGGGTCTGGTCAGGGCGAAATTAATGGGCATTTTTAAGACGACACATCTACCTCCAGGTCTACAAAAAAAACAGAGCTAGAGCCTCAACCTCCAATGGCAGAAACGATCAGGCCGCACGCCCCCGCCTTCTCCGCCCGCACACCCAACTCGAGCGTCACCCCCTGGGTCTTCGAGTATGTCATCCTGCACCTCACCAACGCCTTCCCAGAACCTCCAGCACCAAGAACCAACCCGGCCAGTTGCAGTGTATGAACGGAGGTTGAGGTAGTGTCTTCCGTGCCTCCCAGCGCTTGCATGTTGAGAATCTCAATGATGGAATCGCAGGCAGCTGTGGAAAAGGAGATTCAGTAACCGGTGACAGAAATTGCAAACATAGAGACGTGGACCTACCTTTGAGGCTTTCCATTGCGGAGAGCGAGAACGTTTCTGTCGCACTTGCGCCTCCCCTCAACCTGTCCCACTCTGTCGAGAACGTAACATAGGTTGGGATGATGTAATCTCCAGCTCCCAGTTCGACCTCCTCCAACTGATACTCGTCTTCGTAGCCCTCTTCCTCGGGCTCGCCAGTCGATGGATCAACTTCCTTGCTGACGAACTTGAGTACGCATTGGAACGACCCAGAAGCATACTCCTCTGGGGAGTCCCGAGTGAAGGAAACATATACAATTCCGGGCGAGGTCGTTGCCGACAGAGACGGAAGTGGGATAATGAAATCCTCTGTAAGGGTGGACTCGGCGGAGGGTTGCATAACGACAGCGACCTGTTCCAAGACGGTATCTGGTATTGTGTTCGAGATGTTGAACTGAACCCGCCATTAGTGTCGTCCAACCGTTAAAGGACAGCTACATACTTGGAATACAATGTGTTCCGCGTAGATGTGTTTGACACAAGAAACCTGGTACTCCGTCTCACTCTCAGTCAGCTGAGAAGACTTCGAGCTTCCCAGGACCTCGCCGTACGACGCCAGCTCGGGGACTTCGTTGAGCTGTTGTACGTACGCTGACTGGGTCTCCACAGCAGTTAACTGTGGTGTGGGTGCAGCCTCCCTCTTAGTTGGGGCACCAACGGTTTCGAGCGAGCTCGGTCCTGTGTGGGGGTGAGAGCTGAAAGAAAGTGATGTTCCAAATGGGACCTACGAGCAGCCTCAGCGGCGGCCTGAGCCCTGCTGATTTTCGGGATAGAGGAGGTGTCGAATGGAGTCGTAGAAGCCGACGGGTCGTTCACGTATGAGACAAGTTTCAACTCGAGGGCGTCCAGCGAGAAGACAGATTCTGGGATCTGGTCAGCAGGCCGCAGGTACCAGACACCCCCGGTGATTCACCTTCTTTCACGTAGGTATCAGCCAGTAAACTCTCCCTGAACAGTCTCAAGTACATCGCCGCACGATCTCGGACCTCGTCATCAACATCATCCAGACACCTCGAAGGGCCTATCAGACACGAGAGAACGGGACACACGATATAACTCACCTATTCAGAAGGGTATTGATGCTCTTCTTCAACCCGTCGTCGTTCGAGTTCAAACCAAACTTAGCCAGGCTCCCGACAGCTGCGGCCCGAACGGTAGCATTCTCCAGCACGACCCGATTGTATATGAACCTGATATATTTGGTCGGCTGTGGCGCCTTGGGACCCTCGATACCCAACAGGTGTAGAATCCTGACAGACAACTTGGTAAACTCGCAGTCCTCGATGAATTCACAAAGATGCGAGAGGGCCTGTTCCTTGCAAGCGGAGATATATTTGACCATCTCGAAGATGGCCTCCACGACCGCACGCTTGAAATCGTACCCTCCTTCATCACGGAGGACACCGGAGAGAAAGGAGAGCATGGCCGCGTGCTTTTCTGGGAATTTGAGGCAAAGCGATCGGATAGCATCAACAACGATGACCTTGAACTCGTCGCTGATGTCACTCATGAATCCGCTGATCTGTTTCATCAGCCTGTCAACGGAAGCCTCATTGCCGGTCTGCGTTTACCCGTAAGTCACCAATATACGCTTTTCGCTGCCCAGGGCACGGACCTTGAGTAAGGTAGTAATTGCATAAGTGGCGACGCTGCGGTTGGCATCGCCGATGAGGTTTTCGAGATCGACGTTTACAGAGGCGACACTCGATGGATGTGTGACAGCCAAGGCGGCCAAAGTCCGGGTTGCCGCAAAACGCAGAGTAGCCTTCGGTGACGACAAAAAGAGTTGGAGGACTGGGATGAAAGTTCGAACTTGTAACTCAGTCGAAGATGTGGGAAATCACCCACCTCCAATTGCCCGCATAAGTTGGAAAGTGGGGGCATTCTTCATTTCGCAGATGACTCGAGCGGCTTCAAGGTTGACCATATCACTCTTATGTTTTAACCAACCGTCGAGAAGATCGAGTATTTGTTTTTGGACGCTGCAAGGCCAATGTCAGCCTCGTTCAATTAAAACAAAGGGGTGAAACAAACTTGGGGTCCTCCTCCAGAACCTTGGCAGCATATCTGATCAGCATGCATAAAGCCATCGGGTTTTTCAATGTCGTGCCTGCGCCGGTCTTTCCTCCGCCCAACTGCTGGATCATCTTCGTCACGGCCATTCTGTCCTGTTGCCTAATCAAGTAGAGCAACCCCAGGGCGTGGTATTGGGTAATGTAGCTGGTGGAAGGGATCGCTTGGTAGCCTGAGGTTTGTGGACCAGCACCTCCCCCCCACCCAGAAAGGTATCCACTACCAGATGAGCTGCCGAATAGCGATGCTGAAGACTTGGCGTTGACGGCTTCTTGAGCTTCGTTGGCCCACCGCTTTACGACGTCTTTGGCGTTAGGGAATAGGTGGTAGGAGGAGACCAATGCGGCAGAGGAAATCGAAGGGGTCTTGTCTACCATCGCCGCTTTGAAGAACCTCTCAACACCCTGAGCCATCGACGGCTGATTTACCCGCAGGGTCAGTCAGGGTCTCAAATCCAAAAAACGAGAAACGCACGTCGATAATCCGGCACAAGGCTCGGATCGAGTTCGGTCGGTAGATGACTTCGGAGTTCGGTTGCATATCCTTCATGATGCTGCTGGTGACCATAATGACATCTTCCGCCGTGCCCGCAAGTTCTTTGATAGCTAAGTAGACCATCTGCCGCAGGGCGCTCTGCGTCCATAGCGTCAGCCCAATCCAACCAGCCAGTCAGATATAAGAAAGAACGAACATCTTTATGCTGGAACAACTTCGTAGTGCCGAAGAACAGAGTGGTGGCCTCCTGTGTGCTGAAACTTTCGCCAATATAGAGAAGATGGACGACCCTCGTGAGCAATGCCCTGCATTTTCGTGGACTGATTGGAGAATCGTTGAAGACACGAGCTTCCTGAATCACTGTTGTCTTGTTGTTGTAGTACGCGCTGAGGCCTTCGTCGTCCTTTTTTGAAGCGAAAGCCATGGCTGTGAGACGAGTGGTGTTGGCGGCGGGCTACGTTGATCGACACGTACAAGCTTGACCACATCATTTTTACCCTCAGCCGAGCACCGTCCGCCCGAAGACGACCAAGGGTCATTTTTACGCCCAAAACCTCGCACGGCTTTTGCTTGCGGTCTGTAGCAAACCCTCGCTGGCGACGAGTACGCAATTGTGTCCAACCAACCAGCAGAATACAGGCTCCTGGGTTCGCTATCGCTATTAAGGTACCAAGGGGTTAACCTACGCTCTTTGTGACTACAGTTACCGTCCCTTTGAGTCATTTGCGAAGAAGAAAAAACCTCGAGTCTCATTGCCGGACGTCGGCCGTCTAGGAGTGTGGCCACCAGTGCCCGGACATTCGTCGTAGACTTCCAAACCCTGTGTTCACGCCGACCAATACAAATGGTAATATTGGCAGGCTGGCCGCGGAAGTATAGGTAGTTCCCCATAATCTATTCCGCACCGTTTACGCATCTGATCTGTACGGCAAGGTCGTGTGCCCGGTGGCGGGACATTATTCCATTACTGCCATTCAAAGTTATCTTCGTGGTCTCCAAGGGTTATCAGCCGGAGCCGGCTGGGTATTCCAGACCTTCTTCGGCGTAACCGACGAAGTTGCCTGCTCTTTACGGCGGCAACAACCGTTTCACCGTCGCAGGGGTGTTCACGGGCCCCGCGTTGCCCCACCGGTACCCCGTCCACCAGGCACGACGCGTCCGCGCACAAGACACCCTCGTTGAAGTGCTCGAGTCGGGTTCAACGTTTACGACGTTGCTGGTACCTTCGTGGAGCTAGTAGCGCGTTGGTGGTGGCCTGGAGAAGAATGCCTGAAGACCAGTATACCGCCGCCTTAAGTAAATCATGGTATTACCTTTTCTCAATTTACTTCGCCCAACAGTACCGGCAGCAGTTCTCGGTAATCCGCTCCTCAGGGAGATGGGCATACTGTGGAGGGTGGCAGAAGTGAGTGACCGAGGGGAGGGCCAAAGTGGCCATCCATCCATTCAGATGGGGAAGGTGTTCGTGGTTCTCCTATGATTACTCTTGTACTTGTGACCCCGAAGCCTCACCACCGCTGCGGCGTCGTACGAACCCCTCAATCACGATGCTGTAGCTCTCTAGAAGTGACCCCTACGCTAGTGCCGGAACACGTAAACAGCCTGGCAGAGAGCCGCATTGTCTTGCTTGAACCTTATTGGTATGTGTATAGAACCGGGTGTTTTCTGTGGACCTGAAGGTCAGCGGCAAACCGAAACCCACCATGAATAGGGTAGCCAGTCTCACGTTTAATCCGAAACGCCGTATGTCGCTGCTCTCGATGAATTCAATTGATCCGTCGCAGAAAATGCATCTAAGCGGCCTGCGACGATATGACGTTGTACAGACTCCCGGGGTGATCTCCTGCTCGGTCCTTGCTACAAGTGCTGGGATGAGCGATCGTGTGAAACACTCGCTGATCCGTCCGGATACTGAATTGATCACGCCCGAGTCACAATAACCCAATAACCTTCCTCCCTCCCCACACACTCTCAAAGATCACTGTGCACGTAATGAGTTCGGAACAGCCGTCCCAAACGCTGGAACAGGGAAAGGATCCCACTCAGCCCCCTCGATCTCAGAAATCTATGACGAAAGCTGAACGACGGGAGTTGCAGGAGAAACAACGCGCCGCCAAGGCCGCCGCGAAAGCTTCAGGATCAACCGGCCAGGCGAACAAACCTACGGGCAAACAGCCTGAAGGTGGCGGGGAGAAGTTGCCTGGAAAGCAGAGTGGGAAGCAGGGTTCTGGGAGTGGACCAAGCACGCAACCACAAACTCTACATCAACGGAGGGCTTCGAGAGGCAGCGGGATTGCCGGAGAGATCGCCTGGCCAGGTGGAGGAACTGGCGGAAATATTGCCTCAGATCTTGCTTCGGGGACCATAAACCCTCGTGGTGTCCGGATCTTTTCGCACTTTGGCTTGCAGCACAAGTACGGGGCTGGCAAGGGCTTGATCCACCCTGCAATCATACGACTTGGCCTCCTTTTCTCTGATTTTAAAATCACTGGGGCGAACGCGCGATGTCTCGCAACGCTCATTGCGTTCAAGCACGTACGAAGTTTCTAGTTTCTCATCCGAGCTGGGGCTAACTGTGATCCAGGTGATTCAAGACTACACTACGCCCCAGAATAACACACTGTCCCGACATTTAATGACGCACTTGTCGGCTCAGATCAGCCATCTCGTCGCCGCGAGGCCTATGTCTGTGACTATGGGCAATGCCATCCGGCAACTTAAGTTGGAGATTAGCGGGGTGGATATCGATCTGCCGGAACAAGATGTGAGCGACTTCTGAATCAGTGTGTTATTCCCTGATAGAGCCATTGTAGGCTAAAGAAGCGTTGTGTGGAAAAATAGACAACTACATCGAGGAGAGAATTACCGCTGCGGGTCAGGTTATCGCGCAGTCGGCGGGTTTGAAGATCAAAGACGGGGACATACTACTGACATACGCTCGGTATGTCTCATGATCCGCTGCCTTCGGACCTCCCTCCCATGCCGATAATCAGGTCATCTGTGGTCGAGAAAGTACTTCTACGGGCGCGGAATGAGGGGAAGGATTTCTCTGTTTATGTTGTCGACTCAAGACCGATGCTAGAAGGTTTGGTTTGGTGCTACCTGGCGAAGCTATAGAACTAAACCTCTTTAGGCAAGAAACTACTGACGGCGTTGTCGTCAGCTGGAATCCCATGCACATATCTCCTCCTTCCCGCCATCGGTTCCGTTATTGCAGAAGTTTCAACCGTCTTCATAGGTGCTCACTCCCTCCACTCAAACGGAGCCGTGTACTCCAGAGCTGGGACTGCTCTCGTTTCGATGATGGCGAAACAGCACTCAATACCGGTCGTCGTTTGTTGCGAGACGTACAAAATCTCGGAGACGTTACAATTGGACAGTTTCACGAAAAATGAACTCGGTACGCCGATTCAACAGCACATGCAACGGAACCCCGAGAGCTCATTGGTAATTCCTGCAGGCCCGTTGAACGGGATGTTTTCGACGTTCCCAATTTCGATACCACGCGAGTCGCTGGCCACGAAGAACACGGCCAATCTAGAGATCCTGAACCCGTTATATGATCTAACCCCGCCAAAGAATATCACCGCAGTGGTGACCGAGGTGGGAGTGATCCCACCGACCTCAATAGGCACGATCCACATCGCTCTCGGGAGACAGATGATTTAGCCGTTGGTATTCCGTGGTGGCACTTCGGCCCGAGTTTTACGGTTTGTGATGGCTGGAAGGGCCCGCCAAAGTCCAGGTACTTAGTGCGGAGTAGCTAGTTCGAACGTGCGGGAACGATTGCATACCCAGTGATGTAACTTGTCTGCGCCTGTTCTTGAGAGTCAATTATCGATCAACTTGACGCGAACTCTTGCATCATAGCTGCCAAGAGCGTGACACAGAACATTTAAGGACCACGTGGTAATCGTATTCCCCTCTAAGTGCAGACAATCGTGATTATTTGGGACAGGGTAGTAAAGGTTGCGAGGAATCATGTGCGTTGGGACGGGACATTACGGGAAGCCTTTTCCGCGGTGTTCCGTTCGATCAGTTGTTTCTCCACCCATTCAAAGACGAGATCCGTAGCACGTTCAACAGGATGATCGAACACGAAGGGTAACCCCGGGACGAGTGAAAGGCCGGTTACGGTCGGACCCCATATCCTAAGTCTGGGGTTCCGCACGTTGGTGAACAGGGGCTTGGAGTACCTGACGGCCGTGTGAATCGTGAATGCAGGCAGAGCCCTAAATAGAACGAAAGGGGATGACCATCAGAGACACGTTCCAATACGCATGAGGATACGCAGGGTTCCTACCCCGGGAGGTTGGGACGAGGATACGCACATAGACGCTATCGACTGGAACACGGCCCGTTTTACCACCAACATTCCGATGCGTGTGGATTCGGAAAAGTTTGCGGCTTCTATCGGAGACGGGCCCCTTTGGTAGGCTTTGTAGCCTTCATAACCCACATCGCTGTATAGAAAGAAGGAAAAAGGAAAATAATAAGAGTAAGGTTCGGAGCATTCGGGGCGATGGTGATGGTACTTACCCAGTTAGATAAATCCAGGAAACGCCGTATGCGGCGGTGACGATCCTCGGGGGTACAATTGGGCGGAATGCTTCACCAATGTCGCTGGTCTAACGTGTGAAGTCTACCTTGCGAACGTGTGAAAAAAGCGTGTGCGTTGAGGAACACCCACATAGGCTATATAACGCGAGCCCGCCCTCAACGCCGTCCGCAGACGGGCACCGTAGGCGGCATAGCGGACGCCCGAGTCGACGGAATCAACGTCCTCATCAACCAGGGACTTGATCTCGTCCTTAACCTGTTGGGTTATCCCCTCGCTCTCCGGACTGGTGGAGGTCATTGGAACGGGTGTGATCGTGACAGTGGTCACGCTTACCTTGCTTGTTCCGCTTTCCGCTTTCAGTCAAAACGTCCCACTCCCAGTCACATCCAACACCCCCGACAGCTTTATACACCCGGAGACCGTCGACGACAACGACGACACCGACGATGGATGTACAGCTCAACGAGAATACCGCTACCAGCGACAAGATCAGCGCGTACTATTCCCTCGTCTTCCCAACCATCACCTACTACCTCCAGACCCCCAATGTCACTATCGGTCGGAGGTGCATCCCTCCCAACTCACCCTCATCCTCGGCGGCTGCTCCTCAAATTGACATAGACCTCGGCTCTCTCAAGAGCGTCTCTAGGTTGCACGCCAATATCGAGTATGACGAAGCAGAGGAACGGTGGGTTCTGGCGGTGCATGGAAGGAACGGTGCTTGGGTAGATGGCGTATGGATCCAACCAGGGAAGAGGGCACCTCTCAACGAAAGGCGCGTCTCCCCCCTGTTTCACGTCACACTCCTTACTCATGAACGTGCCCGGTCAACAGGTCCCAGATCCAAATTGCTTCAAGGACCTTCCACTTCGAGCTGCCCCCTCCACCAGATACCCCTCCTGCAGAAGATGTGCCGTCCCCTGCAACCTCACACGTCTCTCTACAGAGAGAGCGTTCCCCCTCCGTGGACATCACCTCCATCTCGCCAGATTCATCCATACCCTCATGTTCACCACCGCCCCCACCCCCTCCACCGGTACCGGACGAGAAACCCGAGCCAGCGCCTGCCAAAGCCGAAGGTGCCGGAAAGAACACCAAATCCCAGCCGAACCCGAAGAAGAGAAAGAAGTCCGACATAGAAGTGCCAATAGTCAAACCCGAAGTAATGCCACCCAAGCCACCGTATACATACGCCCAGCTATGTTATCGAGCTATCAAGGCCCATGGCGGAAAGGCAACTTTGCAAGACATTGTTGGGTGGATGATAGATTCCTTTGACTGGTACAAGTATAACGTCGCATCTGGTTGGGGGGTAAGCTTTGTGAATCTCCTCACGTTCCGCAACATTCTGAGGTCGCGGTATAGAATTCTGTTCGACATAACCTGTCCTCCGGAAAGACTTTCAAGAAGATGGAACGATCGCAAGGAGAGCGTGGCAAGGGGTACTACTGGTCTATCGACGAGAACTACGAACATATTGTTCTGGAGCAAGACGCCAAACTGGAACAAAGCCAGTCAGCCGCGAACAGAGAGAAAGCGAAGAAGAACAAGGGACCACTACCACCACCCTTGACCTCCCAACCGCTAGCTTCCAAGACGGTTGCGAACCCCAATGGTTCCCAGACCTCTACCTTCCGTGCACACCCCGTTTCAACTGCAGTCGTCAAAGTTGAACGTTCAAACCAACCCTTTACTAATCATACCCTACCACCCGTGGGCCCCGGCGTTCCCTATCCACCGGTTCCAGCTAATACTCTCTCTGGTACTCACCTCCAGCAGGCCCCCCAACAAGCTCCCCCAGTACCCTCGAGTTCGACATATCCGGCAACTGGCGGAAAGGCGCCGGGTATCCCACCCACCGTCCGGATTCCCATCATCGTTGGACCGGTCCCCGAATCATACGTTCCTTCTTCGACTAGTGAACTTTCCACATCAACTTCCCCACACCTCCCTACGCCACCGATCGTATTACATGAGAACACGCTAATACTGAACCCGACGATCTTTGGACATCTGACGAACGAGCAATTGAAGGGTCTCGAGACTCTGGGTGCCCAGAAGGCGCTGGAGATTTTGCAGGGATACATTGTAAGATTTTTGAAGGAGAGGATTAGGACGGAGAGCGGGAAGGGCCGTGGGAGAGGTGGAGCAGGTGTAAGGGGGCGAGGGCGAGGAAGGGGCGGACCACCTGGAGTTGGTGCCGGAAGACCGCTGGCCAAGGCTGAAGGGATGGAAGGGAACGCGAAGCAACCCAACCCAGCCTCGCAGCTAACAGCGACCCTGAACCCCCTTCAACCTGTGAAGCCCCCGGCGGGTGGAGATGATGAGGATGTTGTGGTGGATATAGAGGGTGATACAGATGACACCGAGAGGGCGAGCAAACGGAGGAGGGTGGACGATTCCGCGGAGACAGAAGCGGCTTCGGACTCGTCTGCTTCGTCTGCGACGGTCGTACCGAGGCAAGGTTCCCCACCCATGGCTTCATTGACTTGAGCTGTTCTCTCCTTGAGCCCCCCTCTTCCAACCACACCCTCGGCTTGACGACGATGACGACTGCGACGATACGACGTTCATGGTTCTACCTTTCTTTTGGTGGCTATTTATCCACTTTTCTTTCCCATTCTTTGCGTCTTCCCGGCGCCCTATATACTGTAGTAGTTACTAACCCAAAGAACTTGTTTTCCGTTTGTTCTGTTCTTTTTTTTCATTCTTCTTCCCCTTCCACAGAAGTGCGTACGGCTCTCCTCTTTCTCCCTACCTTTTCTTCATTGGTTTGCTGTACTACACATTTTCTACCCGTTTTTTTTTGTTTCTTCCTTTTTGTGGAGTTAACCTGACCCAGGGCCTCGCGGCCTCCTCTTGTATACATGGCCTCTGGCAGTGGAGGTATATCAAGGAGACTAGATAAACAGATCCCGTGGCGACCGGTCCCAGCGATGACACATTTTCGTGCGTATGCTGGCGCCTCTTCCAATCTTGCCCCAGAGGCTGTTGTACGACACGGCGTCTGTCGGTCCGGCCAGTGCGGAAGTTAAGCAGTGGCTCTCTGTGCCGTAGTTACGAAAGGCTGAGGGCTGCGGGAAGTGGCCGCGCTTCCAACCGACTCACCAGAAGCAGTGCGTACGAGGCGCGAATCGTCAGTGATCCTCCACCGTGGCATGGTTCACGACGGGTCGGAGGTTCAGGCTGAATCCCAACCACACTTTCTATTGAAGGTTTGTCGGAACATGCTTTGTACCCCCCACCTATCTACGCGGCTGAGCCACCCGCATGTGTTCCTCCGTCAAGGAGATGGCCCCCTTTGGGCCCTTCACCTCTTACGATTGAGTATGGTGTGCTCCGATTTGTTTTAAAACCGACCTGAACGAGCACTACGATCCCATGGGCTTCGGTGAAGGGAATATGGAGGTTACTTCAAAGACAGATCCGCTGATTCGTGAGTGAAATCAATCCTTGGATTGTTTTTAGGGTGGCGGATGAATACGCTACGATGTGACGGATCGTACTGGCCCGGGTCCTGCTAGACAAAAAACCACGGGTGTCTGAGAACAGGAAGCCACGGACCTCATCCCCTCTACTTCTATTAGTGGGAAATTTGTAGTATCCGCTCTCAAAGACAAGCATAGCATGCCCTTTGTCCCCACACGCGCCAGCAAAACGCTCGAGTTACGATGGACGGCCAACCGTACTGCTGTTCCCGTTCTCTGGTGTCCTGGCAGGCTGTCAGCAAAATGGCTGAATCCCTGCGGTGCCGGGGCGGGAGTTTATTTCCATGTGGTGGAATGGAGCCGTTCGGAAGTTGCCGGATAAATGTCGGAGAATTCGGGCCGCGGGTACAGCGTTGCCTTTCCCTAGTTCCGTTCTGAGACCGCTCCTCGCTCGTCCCTCCGTCAGTAACCTGTTTACAACGACCATTACAACTCGCTGCTCGCTTCCGTACCGGATGACGACAGACAAAAAATAAGGAACCGCTGGAGGGATGGGCGAGACGCTGCGGAGTGATTACCCTGTGGCTGAATGCCAACTTGCATCCGACCCCGGTCTTGCCCCCCGCGTTCGGGGTTTCCTCGTTGGCCTGTTCGCGCAGCCGACTATCGTTAGTGGAATAGGAACGTCTGAACTCCATCAGAATCGCCTCCGGGCTGGAGTCGCTCGTTCTCCTGGGGGATGGGACTCATTGGCAGGTCCTCCTTGAACTATCGACTACTATCGACCATGGGGAATAGACCGCCCGTGGCCTCGTGCCGCTCCCGTTACGTCCGGGTCGGGCACCTTTTTTTATTCAACCGCGATCAATCAGCCCCGCGATTGGCAGGCGTTCCACTTCCCGCGGGCGTTCATTGATAATCATCAAACTGGTGTGTATATTTGAGATTCACTTGACCTCGTCGCGTTTCTCTTCCATCCCTCGCGATGCCAACTCCCAAATTTCTGAGGAAGTTTTCCTCGAAGGAGTCGTCTAATGACTCCCCCGATGCGAGCCCCAATACCACCCCCACGATCCGCGCGGAGGAGATCCCTCCGGAGACACCTACGATCGCGGATCCCAACGTTCCCCAATACTCCGATGCCATGAAGGAAGCTTGGAGCGCAGCGAATGCGGAACTGCCACGGGCACATGGTGCAGAGAAGTTCCTCAATAACGTCGGTACGTTGATCGCGCCAGTTCCGCAGTGTCTGTATGCTAATGTCGATACAGCAAAGGTACAGAACGCAGTGACGCTCTCAGATGGACAGCAAGCGGTGGTCGACACACTTGCCACCCCGGCCAAGGCGCTACTTGCCACACCTCAGATCACCGATGCCATGGAGAAGGGTGTCAACTCTTTCATGGAGGCGGTTCCTGTCCTCATGAATGCGTTGGATGAGGTTGCAAAAATACATCCATTCATATCCGGTACGGGCGAGTAAGTTCTGGATACGCAAGTCCTCATCGGTAATTTGCTAGTTGCCGTCCTCGCATTCAAGGCCGTTTACACACTCGAGGTGAAGCGCCGGAGCAACGACATGAGGGTCATCGCCCTTTATACCGAGTACGCCGCATGAGATTCATCTCGATGATCTTCGCCTCATTAATCGACCTCCAGGATGAAGGATATGATGGCCGTTCTCATCCAGTAGGTCCTCCCATCAATCGTACATTGTTCGCCTGATTGAAATGGCCACAGGTTGAAAGATATATCGGATCCCAAGAAGTTGGCACCCGACGGCCAGACGGTCGAAGGACGGATGCAGAAGCTGTGTGTCAGCGTCGCAGAAGATATCAAGCGATGTGCGAATACTTGTGACACCTACCTAAAGTCAGTGTCCGTCGCGTATCGTTATCTCCCCATTCTTAATAGCAAATCAGGAAGAAGATACTTGTAAAGATCTTCTCTGGGCCTATATGGGAGGGGCGACTCTTGGAGTTCGTTCAGGTCTTCACGGACAGGCGGAAAGAATTCGAATTTGCGCTGACGATCCATACTGCCATTGGGGTCGATGAAGCAAACGTCAAGCTCAACGCTGTTGATAAGAGAACCGTAGAGCTCGACCAGAAGTATGTTCCTTGAATGTCGGTCGTTCACCCAAAGTCTAATACCTTGAATTAGGATGGAAGTGATGATTCAGCTCTTCCAGAAGTTTGTCACTCCTGAGCAGAGACAGCTAACAATTCTCGTCGAACAGAAGGGCGGAGATGCGGTTATCGACAATGAACAAGCTATGAGGGAACTTTCGGATGCCGAAGCCTCGATGTCCGCACCAATCGGGATTGAAAGACACAGGCCGGCTAAAAAGTTCGATCTCGTGGAAATTCAACACGAGATCCGAGATAACCCCGCCAATGCGATTGAGAAGAACGCGGAGTTCTTCAATCGCAAATTCGATATACAGACGAGGCAGATTCAAGAGGACATTGAACGCGCCGTGAGACGAGAGGGAGACAGGATTATCTCAGCTGTGACTGGGGGCCCACACGAGCGCATCGTAGACCCGGTGCGTATCCTTTTCAGATCGCGAAATTTCGCCTGACCTTTCCTTCAGGACATCTATCGAGTCTGGAAGGAGATGGTCAGTGAGTTCCATTCAATCGGCTGTGCCCGTACTCAGTGAACCTAGGGGTGGCGCGGGAGTGTCAAGGCTAGGCATTTTGTCCTCGCGCTGAAAGATCATTACGCGGAAATGGTCGCTGGGAGTCTTGCTGAAGGTGCTGGAGGCGTTGCCACTTCGGATAAATGGGCACTGCGGTTCATTAGCGTCAACTACGCCAGGAACATTCTGGAAGCTTTCGATGAAGACGCAAGTGGTTTCGTTACAGTCAAGGAGGTCAATGATTTTACTCGCTCCCGGCCGCTAGACTGGAGGTGGGTTCTTGGAGGAACCCTGTCTGGCACAACTTACTTACATGAACCAGTCTCCCGCACTGGTTAGCGTATTGGGCCACCGGTTCGCTGCCGCCCCTGCTGCCTTCGATGGTTTCAGACTAACAGTGACAAGGTTGGCAGATGACTTCTACAAGCTATTGCGAGAAGATCGGAGAGATCTTCGATGGTATGATCCGTTTGTCGGATGAAGTCCTTCCGGAGAATCGGAAGGAAGTGAACGAGTACATCTGTTATGTCTGGGAGGAAGTGAATATCTTCACAAGGTCGATCAAGTTGGAGAAGGGCACAGAGGAACTCAGGACGAAGTTCAAATCTCACGTTGACGCGGAAGAGGCGAGGCTGGAGAAGAACTTGGAGGATATTAAGTATGACATTGACAGTTATGATTCGGTTCAATTGATTTCAGGCCATGGGAGGGTTGAGACGGTACGGTCCCTCTCAATGCGCACTCGTTCCCAACTAATTCCTGAACAGACGCTGCTCCCGATGTTATATCTTCTCCTCAAGCGAGACTTGCAGAAGATCAGCCTCGCTCGCAAGCATGTCCTTTCTGATTCTGAGCTTTGGGACGCAGTGGAAACAATCGAATCGATCACCCTTTCCGCCCAATATAGGATCACAGATCTGAGAGGTGAGAAATATTCACATAGCCCACCATCTCAGCTTACCTGTCCCCCCAAGCAATATTCGAGCAGCAGAATTTACCACCTAAGGAGCAGTTCACCATTTTTGCTAAAGGTCTGGTAAGTGGTATGGGTTCGTGGATCTCACTGGGTTGATCTGACCGTCACCGTGCAGTATAGCAGGCGCAGTGAGGATGTTGGTTTCCACGGGGACAGGCTTCGGTCGTTACCGGATCCCGTCCCAACGAAGAACGAGATCATTCCAGACCCGGATTCAATCCCCCTGAGCATCTTGAACCACCCCATCGGCAATAAGCACGAGGTGGATTTCGCAGCGTACGATTCCCCTCCCCCCACGGTTTCCTCACCCGCTGATGGACCAGACGCCGTGTGAGTTTGGGTTTCTGCTGCCGTGGGTCGAACTGACCGAGGCGCGTAGACTCGGGACGTATTATGGTTTCATTTATGAGGACGGTGAAACTCTTCAACCAATGGCGAAGTGGACGTTCAGCCGCGGTAGTGAAGACAATTCAATTGTCTCATCGGGGACGCATTACGACACAGGATACCACAAACGATACACCCTCACCGGTACCACAGGACTTCTCGAGGGTGGGAAAATGCAAGTGGAACTGAAGGTTGGCTATGCGTCCATATACCCGGACGTTACCATGAAGGGGCACTTCGACCCAGAGGAGAACTCTCTTAGGGGGACATTGACGATGTCAGACGGTACTCAAGGAGAGTTTGTGTTCAAACGCCACCCAGACTTCGTCCGCCTCTACCCTGCACCATCTACGACGGACGCACGTGCACGATGGAACTTTGCGACGACGGTGGTTCGAGATCGTATTCGACGGGAGTCGTGGTCGCCCACGTACATTCTCAAGCGGATCAAGGATGGGAAGCGTTACATGGAACTGGCGCTCAGAGATGAGTACTACGGGAAGGAACTCAACGATGACGAATCGGACGAATATCGTAGCCTCCTCTCTTCCCTCTACGAAGCCGATGCGCGGTTCTATGCCTCGCTGATCAACATCAAGCTGAGCAAGATTCCTATCCAGTGCGTTAACCGTTGCTCATGGAATTTATGACCGGCGCTCACCCTCGTGAATACAGATCTACCGACTGCGACTCCTGTGGTGCTGCCCCTGGAGGAGCGCGTATTCTTTGCATGGATTGTCACGACAATAGAACGGTGGACTTCTGCTCAGAGCCCGAGTGTTTCAATTCCGTGGTCACATCCAAGACTCGGCCGGGGTTGAAGACTCCGCATACGCCGAATCATGATATGTTGAAGGTTCACCGTATCCTTTTCGACCGGGACACGGGGAAGGTGGAGAAAAACGCTAAGAGTGCCCTGGAGGCTGCACGGAAGACGGTTTCGGACCTCGAGGCGAAGAAGAAACCGATGCCTCTATGCTTTCACTGTCAGAAAGCGGTATCATTACCCTGCTGGTACTGCGTGGACTGCACGAGTTAGTCCTTACAGAATGCCTACACCTCCTCTTGCTCATGAGTTTTTTTGTGTAGAGGAAAAATTCATCTGTGCCGATTGCGAACAGAAGTGTCTCGCGTTCAACGATACACACACCAAGAAGCACACGCTCGTGAGGGTCATCCAAAAGGTTGAGGAGTCCAAGGTTTCGACGGAGGAAAGGCTGAAGGCCCTTGAGGGACAGCTAGGATCCGTCCAGGAGGAGTTATCGAAGATGAGGCAGCTGTTCTCGAAATTGTTCGAGAAGGGCGCGGAAGGGTCTCCGAGTGATCCACTGACGAAGGGTGACGTCCTTGACGCAGCAGCGGCGGGACCGACTCTGGGAGGGCCTCCTCTCACCAAAGGGGAGGATGATGGGGGTGGTGAGGGCGAGAGGGGTTCCGGTGACGAAGACGAGGATGGAGACGAGGATTCAGACGAAGAGGGTGACTAGGTCAGCCCCCGACCGGATTGGTACCACGATGGATAATCGATGTAGAAATATACTCCCTATCTGTCGTGGCGAATAGTTGTCAGGCCGCCATCGTTCCCAACGCTCCACTGGTGTCGAACTCGTCCTCGAATTCGCAATCTGAGGAGGCCTATGATGTTCCCGCCAAAAGCGAGTTGGATTCACTGAACCAGAACACCCAGAGATATTTTCACCAAACCTCTCCGAAAAAAATGCGGTTCTTGTGCTCTACCTCAACCGGATTCGTCCGAGGAACAATCAGTGCCACACAGATGTGGGGAACCCTTTGACACTCTCAAATTGCCGAGAGCGCTGGGAGCTCGAGATCTATGCACTGCATCCAAGGACCATGGAACTGAACCTCGTTTCATCACTTTGACAACCATTCAAAGGATAGCATTGACCAGGTCACTAACGCCCCAGGAATCGCCAACGTTAGATCGCTCCAACTGGGCTGAACTCGGTGATTCCCTGTGCCGGTTGGTTAGCCGATTGGAGTGCGGCTTGGAGTGGCTCTCAACGAGCAGGCGTGGGGGGGGGGAGCTGGGCTTTGAGAAATGCCTACCAAGGTTTTACTGAAAGCATGAGGCCGGCGGCGGGTAAGGATAATGAGACCGTTGTTTGCTGTTTGGATGGGGTGAAGCAGCCCCGAGGAAGGGGGTGATCGTTAGAACCCGTACTGCCGGGCATATGGCAGTCAGCGTGATTCACTTGCGCATCGCCGGTAAAAGTGCTTTTGACTTATTTCTTATTCAAGCTTATTCGATCTTATTTGTTTCGGTCCCCCGCCAAACGGACCCACGAAATTATATAAGGCTCGGACCTGGATTCTACAATGAC
>Ga0307511_10001252_pt1 | contig 26858 bp, 26 predicted proteins | sample 13_EM_MG_FD_200266 | JGI IMG/M metagenome (GOLD analysis project Ga0307511, IMG submission 200266) | Populus trichocarpa ectomycorrhiza microbial communities from riparian zone in the Pacific Northwest, United States - 13_EM | ecosystem: Host-associated > Plants > Roots > Unclassified | place...
CGATTCCCCCGTCGTAACAGATCGCTCAGGTGCTTCCCCCCGCAGCGGCGTCACCGTGACCTGAACACGGTGACGCCGCTGCAGTTTGGGCGAAATGTCAGCGTATGGGCCCGGTCGCAGTGGCCTGAAGTGATCGCTTCAGCCCCTCCCCAGCGCCCGCGTCAACTCGATCTCGATCACCACCCGGGACGGGTTCGGCGACGGGGTCCGCCCGTAGCGCCCGGCGTACCGGCGCTCCGCCTCCGCGACCCGGTCCGGCTCCGCGTGTACGAAGGCCCGGCCCTCCAGCGTCGCCCAGCGCCGCCCGTCCACCTGGCACACGGCGACCCGTGCCCCGAGCGGGCCGGCGGTCAGCACGTGCGCCACCTTCCGGCTCGACTTGTCCGCGATCACCCGAGCCAGCCGCGCCTCCGGGTCGTATGTCACTCCGACAGGCACGACATGCGGGCTGCCGTCGGGGCGCGGGGTCGTGAGGGTGCACAGGTGCCGTTCCTGCCAGAAGGTGAGGTACGACGGGTCGGGGTCGCCCGGGTCGACCGGATATGAGGCCATGGTCCCGGAACTTAGTCCCCCGATCCGCCCCGCCACTGCCTTGAGTGGAATAGACTCAACTTTGTGCACGTTGACCGAGTCAGTCCGTGTACGAAGGCTGTAGGAGGAGGAGTAGCGGAACGTGGACGCCGAGCTGACCAACAGGAGCCGGGAAGCGATCAACGCGGCCAGCAGCCGCGCCGTCACCGGGGGGCACGCCGATCTGACCCCGGCGCACCTGCTTCTCTCGCTGCTCGCGGGGGAGGACAACGAGAACATCACCGACCTGCTGGCCGCCGTCGACGCCGACCAGGCCGCCGTACGGTCCGGGGCCGAGCGCGTGCTCGCCTCACTGCCCAGCGTGACCGGATCGACCGTCGCGCCCCCGCAGCCCAGCCGTGAACTGCTCGCGGTGCTCGCGGACGCCGACGAGCGCGCGAAGGAGCTCGGCGACGAGTACCTCTCGACCGAGCACCTGCTGATCGGCATCGCCGCGAAGGGCGGCGCGGCCGGGGACGTACTCTCCCAGCAGGGGGCCAGTGCGAAGAAGCTGCTGGACGCGTTCCAGAAGAGCAGGGGAGGGCGCCGGGTGACCACACCCGACCCCGAGGGGCAGTACAAGGCACTGGAGAAGTTCGGCACGGACTTCACGGCCGCCGCGCGCGAGGGCAAGCTCGACCCCGTCATCGGGCGGGACCAGGAGATCCGGCGGGTCGTCCAGGTGCTGTCCCGCCGCACCAAGAACAACCCCGTCCTCATCGGCGAGCCCGGCGTCGGCAAGACCGCCGTCGTCGAGGGGCTGGCCCAGCGGATCGTCAAGGGGGACGTGCCGGAGTCCCTCAAGAACAAGCGGCTGGTCTCGCTCGACCTCGGCGCGATGGTCGCGGGCGCGAAGTACCGCGGCGAGTTCGAGGAGCGGCTCAAGACCGTCCTGGCCGAGATCAAGGACTCCGACGGCCAGATCATCACCTTCATCGACGAGCTGCACACCGTCGTGGGCGCGGGCGCCGGCGGCGACTCCGCCATGGACGCCGGCAACATGCTCAAGCCCATGCTCGCCCGCGGCGAACTCCGCATGGTCGGCGCGACCACGCTGGACGAGTACCGCGAGCGCATCGAGAAGGACCCGGCGCTGGAGCGCCGCTTCCAGCAGGTGCTGGTCGCGGAGCCGAGCGTCGAGGACACCATCGCGATCCTGCGCGGACTCAAGGGCCGCTACGAGGCGCACCACAAGGTGGTGATCGCCGACAGCGCGCTGGTGGCCGCGTCGACGCTGTCCGACCGCTACATCACCTCCCGCTTCCTCCCCGACAAGGCGATCGACCTCGTCGACGAGGCGGCCTCCCGCCTGCGCATGGAAATCGACTCCTCCCCGGTCGAGATCGACGAACTCCAGCGCTCCGTCGACCGGTTGAAGATGGAGGAGCTGGCGCTCGAGAAGGAGACGGACGCCGCCTCCATCGAGCGCCTGGAGAAGCTGCGCCGCGACCTCGCCGACCGCGAGGAGGAGCTGCGCGGCCTCAACGCCCGCTGGGAGAAGGAGAAGCAGTCCCTCAACCGGGTCGGCGAGCTGAAGGAGAAGCTCGACGAACTCCGCGGCCAGGCCGAACGCGCCCAGCGCGACGGCGACTTCGACACCGCCTCCAAGCTGCTCTACGGCGAGATCCCCTCCCTGGAGCGGGACTTGGAGGAGGCGTCCGAGGCGGAGGAAGAAGCCGCCAAGGACACGATGGTGAAGGAAGAGGTCGGCCCGGACGACATCGCGGACGTGGTGGGTTCCTGGACCGGCATCCCCGCAGGCCGCCTCCTGGAGGGCGAGACGCAGAAACTCCTGCGCATGGAGGAGGAGTTGGGCCGCCGGCTCATCGGCCAGCAGGAGGCCGTACAGGCGGTCTCCGACGCGGTACGGCGCACCCGCGCCGGCATCGCGGACCCCGACCGCCCCACCGGCTCCTTCCTCTTCCTCGGCCCGACGGGCGTCGGTAAGACGGAACTCGCCAAGGCCCTCGCGGACTTCCTCTTCGACGACGAACGGGCCATGGTCCGCATCGACATGTCGGAGTACGGCGAGAAGCACAGCGTGGCCCGGCTGGTCGGAGCGCCTCCCGGCTACGTCGGCTACGAGGAGGGCGGCCAGCTCACGGAGGCGGTGCGCAGGCGCCCGTACTCGGTGATCCTGCTGGACGAGGTCGAGAAGGCGCACCCGGAGGTCTTCGACGTCCTGCTCCAGGTCCTGGACGACGGGCGGTTGACGGACGGTCAGGGCCGCACGGTCGACTTCCGCAACACCATCCTGATCCTCACGTCCAACCTCGGCAGCAACTTCCTGATCGACCCGAGCACCGGCGAGGACGAGAAGAAGGAACAGGTCCTCCAGGTGGTCCGGGCCTCCTTCAAACCGGAGTTCCTCAACCGGCTGGACGACCTGGTGGTCTTCTCCGCCCTCAACCGGGAGGAGCTGGGCCGGATCGCCGCGCTCCAGATCGGCCGCCTGGCCAAGCGCCTCGCGGAACGCCGCCTCACCCTGGAGATCACCGACGAGGCCCTGACCTGGCTCGCGGACAACGGCAACGACCCGGCGTACGGGGCGCGACCGCTGCGGCGGCTGGTGCAGACCGCGATCGGCGACCGCCTCGCCAAGGAGATCCTGGCGGGCGAGGTAAAGGACGGCGACACGGTACGGGTGGACGCGTTCGGCGACGGGCTGATCGTGGGGCCGGCGACCGGCAAGACGCTGTGACGCCCGGCGCTCAGTAGGAACTCGCGTCGAAGGTGACGAGGGCGGTGTCCCCCGCGGACCCGCCCTCGTAGTGCACGCTCACCGTCACGGCGTAGGCGCCGGGCGTGTACGTGTGCGCGTGCGTTTCGCGGACGGCGTGGACGCACCTGTCGTCGTCCCCGTCGCAGGGGAAGTCCGTGGCGTCCGGGAACGAGTCGGCCAGCCATCCCTGCACCGCCGCGCGCGGCACGCGGAAACTGCCGTCGTACGCCTGGCCTCCCCAGGTGTGCGAGGTGCAGTCCTCGTCCCGGGTGCCCTCGGGCAGCGCGGCGCCGGAGAAGTCCATGGCCTCGGCGCAGCCGGCCCTGGTGACGGTGCCGGGAGGGTCGTCACTGGAGGCGGCGTAGAACATCGTGCGTCCGAACCACCAGCCCGCCCACACCACGAAGACCAGGCATGTCCACCACATCCCCCGGAGCAGCCACCGCGTCGCAGTCAGCATGTGCATGACCGTATCCGGTCAGCCCGTGGCGGACAGACCCGGCAGGGGTTGCCACGCCCCTCCCCGGATGGGGGAGGATGGCGGAATCCGTACGAAGGGAAATACACGGTGAGCATCGACCCGTCCTCGATTCCGAACTTCGGGGGCCAGCCCGAGCCGCAGCAAGGACCGGCGGGCCCCGTCGTCCCGGATCAGGACCTCGTGAAGCAGCTCCTCGACCAGATGGAGCTGAAGTATGTCGTCGACGACGAGGGAGACCTCGCGGCGCCGTGGGAGCAGTTCCGTACGTACTTCATGTTCCGCGGTGAGGACGACCAGCTCGTCTTCTCCGTCCGGACGTTCTACGACCGTCCCCACGAGATCGACTCCAAGCCGCAGCTGCTGGAGTCCATCGACGACTGGAACCGACGCACCCTGTGGCCCAAGGTCTACAGCCACACTCACGACGACGGCACCGTCCGTCTGATCGGTGAGGCGCAGATGCTGATCGGCACCGGCGTCGACCTGAACCACTTCGTCTCCTCGACGGTCAGCTGGGTGCGCGCCGCCATCGAGTTCGACCGCTGGCTCGTCGAGCAGCTCGGTCTGACCGAGGAAGTCGACGAGGCCACGGAGAAGCCGGAGGACGACGAGGAGTAGTCCTCGGTCCCGTATGCCCATAGCACCCGTAGTACCCGTAGTACCTGCTTGAACGAGAGCCCGGCCCGGTACGCGACGACCATCACCGTCGCGTGCGGGGACCGGGCTCTCGTCGTTTCCGGAGTTGACGTTCAAGAGGTGTTCGGGCTCGCTGGGGAAGGGCTTCCGGAGGCGAACGCGAGGATGTCGCGGACCGCCGCGCGCAGGGTGCCGAAGTGACGATGCACGCCGTCCACCGGCACGGGAGTGTTCACACCCCACACCGTCATTCCGGCCCGCAGCCCTGCCCGCACTCCGGACGGCGCGTCCTCGACGACGAGACAGTCCCCGGGCGCGGCGCCGAGCCGCGCCGCGGCCCGCAGATACGGCACCGGCGACGGTTTGCCCTCCTCCACGGCGGCGGCGTCCACCAGTACCTCCGGGACCGGCAGCCCGGTCCGCGCGAAGCGTCCGCGCACCCGGTGCTCATAGTTGGAGGTGACCAGGGCCCAGGCCCCGGGGCGCAGGGCGCCCAGCAGCTCCGAGGCGCCGTCGTAGGCCGAATAGACGCCGGAACGGACGTCGTCGTCCTCCAGCTCGTGCAGAGCGGCCAGGCACTCCCGGGGATCCTGGTCCGGGGCGACCCGCGCGAAGGTCTCCATCGGCGTTGTCCGCAAGGCCACCTGGTGGACCTCGTCGGGGTCCAGCCCGTGCTGCTGTGCCCAGGTCCGCCACACCAGACGCTGATTGGCCACGGCGTCGATCAACGTGCCGTCGACATCGAACAGGACGTACTTCACCGCACCGGCCCCCTTCCGCGGCTCAGCCCGCCAGCGACTTCAGCCGTCCCGCCGCCTCCTCCAGTACCCCCACCCGCTTGCAGAACGCGAACCGCACGAACGGTGCCCCCGCCTCCCGGTGGTCGTAGAAGACCGCGTTGGGGATGGCGACGACGCCGGCGCGCTCGGGCAGCGCGCGGCAGAAGGCGAAGCCGTCGGTCTCGCCGAGCGGGCGGATGTCGGTGGTGATGAAGTACGTGCCGGCCGGGCGGAAGACCTCGAACCCCGCCTCCGTCAGGCCGGCCGCCAGGACGTCCCGCTTGGCGAGCATGTCCGCGCGGAAGGCGTCGAAATAGGAGTCGGGCAGGGAGAGGGCTTCCGCGACCGCGTACTGGAAGGGGCCCGACGCCACGTACGTGAGGAACTGCTTCGCCGAGCGTACGGCTGTGACCAGGTCCGGGGTTCCCGTCACCCACCCGACCTTCCACCCCGTGAACGAGAACGTCTTGCCCGCCGAGCCGATCGACACCGTGCGCCCCCGCATCCCCGGGAACGTCGCGAGCGGGATGTGCTCGGCCGTGTCGAACACCAGGTGCTCGTACACCTCGTCCGTGATCACCAACAGATCGCGTTCTACGGCGAGTTCGGCGATGGCGGTGAGTTCCTCGCGGGTGAGGACCGTGCCGGTCGGGTTGTGCGGGGTGTTGATCAGGAGGAGGCGGGTGCGGTCGGTGACGGCAGCGCGCAGTTCGTCGAGGTCGAGGCGGAAGCTGCCCTCGGAGGGGCGGAGCGTGACCGGTACGCGCGTGCCGCCCGCCATCGCGATGCAGGCGGCGTAGGAGTCGTAGTACGGCTCGAAGGCGATGACCTCGTCGCCCGGTTCCACCAGGGCCAGCAGCGCCGCGGCGATCGCCTCCGTCGCGCCCGCCGTGACCAGGACCTCGGCGTCGGGGTCGTAGGACAGGCCGTAGCGGCGTTCCTGGTGGGCGGCGATCGCGGTGCGGAGTTCGGGGACGCCGGGGCCCGGCGGGTACTGGTTGCCGCGTCCGTCGCGCAGCGCGCGGACCGCCGCCTCGCGGATCTCCTCGGGGCCGTCCGTGTCGGGGAAGCCCTGGCCGAGGTTGATCGACCCGGTCTTCAGGGCGAGGGCGGACATCTCGGCGAAGATCGTCGTTCCGAACTCGGCGAGCCGGCGGTTGAGGAGGGGGCGTGCGCTGGAGGTCATGCCCGTCATCCTGCGCCCAAGCTCTGGAGTTCCTCAACTCTGCTTTGGCCGGTGAGACGGCCGGGCATCCCTGCTTCACGCACCACACGAGGCGCCCACGGGGGGCCGCTTCGGGGGAATCGGAAGGAGGGTGACGCCATGTTCTTCTTCGTCATCCTGGCGGTGATCGCGGTCGTCTTCGTGGGGGCCGTAGTTCGAGCGGGGCGCAAGTCGGGCCGCAGGACGGGGGCGTACGGGGGTGGAGGCGGAGGCGCCGCCGGTACGAGCAGCTGGTGGGCCGGGGACGGGGGGTCGTCGTCCTCGGGCGGTGGTCACTCCGGGGGGCACCACGGGGGCCACTCCTGCGGCGGCGGCCACTCCTCCTGCGGTGGCGGCTCGTCGTGCGGCGGCGGCTCGTCCTGCGGGGGCGGTGGCGGCTGCGGCGGGGGCAGCTGAACGGACGTGGCAGCGGACGCGGCGACGGACGGGGTGACAGCTGACACGGGGCAGCTGAGCACCGCGGAAGGGGCCGCGTCCGGGGTCACGGCGCCCGTCGGGAGACCACTCCCGGCGGGCGCTCCGGCGCGCGCCTTACACGCCTGGGCGTACGCCTTGGTTGAACAGTTGAGCTGTGGAGCCCCCTGAGGGATGGAAACCCCACGAAGTTGGGTAAAAAGACTGTGGCGGCGCCACCGTTCATGATTCCCTCTACATCACCGACGCAGCCCCTCGGGCGCCTGCAGACACCTTCTCCTGACTGGGCCGACCGGGCCGATGCCCCGGTGTCGGCCGGGGTGTGCCAGACCCCCACACCTCCCCTTTCTTTGCGTGCTAGCGGAGCCGATCCATGCTCACGACCCTTCAGACCTCTTACACCGACACGCGCGCGGCCGACCTCGCCTGGACCCTGGGGCGCGAGCCGCTGCCCGCGCTGGCCACACTCGACCTGGAACTCGCCGGTGCGCGGCTCCAGTTGAGACTGCTCGGCGCGTCCCACCAGGTACTCCTGGACGAGGAGCGGGGCAGCTGTTCGGAGACGGTCGCGTGCATCCCGGGTTCCAGCACACCGCTGCCGCTCGGGGTCGCCAAGCGGATCGGCGACTGGGAGTACGAGTTCGCGGCCCGGGTCGAGGTGCTGTCCCCGGGGCAGTTCGCGGGCCGCGCCCAGGAGCTGCTGGCCCTGGTCGCCGATCATCCCAACGGTCTGGCGGGGGTCTTCCCCGGCAGCCCGCACGCCTTCACCGCGCTGCTCGCCCAGCGGTACGAGGGCCAGGTGCACTGGCGTACCTGGCACGCCTATCCGCAGGACGGCCAGCTGGTGGCGACCCGGACGCGGGTGGGCGTACGAGTGCCGGTGGCCTATCCGGTGCCGACTCCCGTCTGAGCCGCAGGGTCACGGCGGGGCTGCACCGGAGGGCTGCGCCACCCTCGGCCGTCGTAAACACATTCCACACGTGTGGGTGACGAAGCGTGCCCGTCCCGTGACGTAACGTCGCAGCGTGATCGAACCGCACGCGCCGGCCCGGCCGAGTACCCAGCCGCCCTGGGCAGGCCCCGCGCGGCTGCCCGTACGGCCGGGCACGGGCCGGTTCCTGGTGCTCGCGGGGGTCTTCGTCTGCGCGGCCTGCGGACTCGTGTACGAACTCGAACTCGTCGCCCTCGCCTCGTACTTGATCGGCGACTCGGTCACCCAGGCCTCCGTCGTCCTCTCCGTCATGGTCTTCGCGATGGGCATCGGCTCGCTCGCCGCGAAGCGCCTGCGCTGGCACGCGGCGGCCGGTTTCGGCGCGGTCGAGGCGGCCCTCGCGCTGATCGGCGGCTGCAGCGCGATGGCGTTGTACGCGGTCTTCGCCTGGACCGGGAACTGGGGCGGCCTGTGGGCACAGGGCCCGCGCTGTCTCCTGGTCGCCTTCTCCCTCGCGATCGGTCTGCTGATCGGCGCCGAGGTGCCGTTGCTGATGGAGCTGATCCAGCGCATCCGGCGCCAGGACGCGGGCGGCGCGGTCGCCGACCTCTTCGCGGCGGACTATGTGGGCGCACTCGTCGGCGGCCTCGCGTTCCCCTTCCTGCTCCTCCCGTTCCTGGGCCAGCTCACCGGCACCCTGCTCACCGGCACGGTCAACGTGGTCGCCGGCGGCTGTCTGGTCCTCGGCCTGTTCCGCCGCGACCTCACCCGCCGGGGCCGCTGGCTCCTCGTGCTCGCCAACCTCACCGTCCTCGGCCTGCTCGCCTCCGCCGCCGTACTGGTCGACGACTTCGAACGGGCCGCGCGGCACGCCGTCTACGGCAAGGACGTCCGGGTGGCTCTCCAGACGGACGTCCAGGAGGTCGTCCTCACCGGCGGCGACCACGGCCGCCCCCTCGACCTCTTCCTCGACGGCCGCCTCCGGGTCAGCGAACGCGACGAGCGCCGCTACCACGAGGCCCTCGTCCACCCCGCGATGGACGGCCCCCGCGCGCGCGTGCTCGTCCTCGGCGGCGGCGACGGCCTCGCGGCCCGCGACGTCCTCCGCAACCGGGGCGTGCGCCGCGTCGACATCGTCGAACTCGACGCGGCGGTCGTCCAGTTGGCCCGCCACGACACCGCCCTGGCCGCGCTCAACGACCACGTCTACGGCGACCCGCGCGTCCACGTCACCACCGGCGACGCCTTCGACCTGCTGCGCCGGGTCCACCCGGGGACGTACGACGTGGTCATCGCCGACCTCCCCGACCCCGGCATCACCGCCAGCACCAAGCTGTACTCCCAGGAGTTCTACGGCCTCGCCCGCCGCGCCCTCACCGAGCGGGGCCGGCTGGTCGTGCACGCGGGACCGGTCGCCTCCCGGCGCCGCGTCTTCTGGACCGTGGTCTCCACCGTCCGCGCGGCCGGCCTCCGCCCCGTCCCCTACCGCGTCGGCGGCCGGGCCTCGGGCTTCGCGGCAGGCCCCGACCGTACGGCCGGAACGTCCCGTTCCCCGCGCGACTGGGGATTCGTGCTGGCGGCGCGGGGGGCGGCGCCCGCGGAGCCGGGCCTGGAGAGCGACGAACGGGCGGCGGAGCGGACCCGGGTGCCGGGGCTGCCGGCTTCCACGCTGGTGCATCCCCGGTACTGATGTGCTGCCGGTCCGCTCCAACACGGCGGCACTTCCCAGCAACGGCAGGTGTACCCGGGGTCAACCTAGGTAGGCTCCGCAAGCATGGAGCTTGAGGTGCACGTTCCGGTTTCGCCCGAGCGGCTGCGAGCCGCGCTCGGTGACCCCGCCCGGGTCGCCCGCGCCGTCCCCGGCCTCCAGCAGGACGCCGGCACCGAACCCGTCGCCGGCCGCCTGAAGGTCCGCGTCGGCGGCCACTCCATCACCTACCGGGGGTCGGTGCGCGTCTGCGCCGGGGACGACGGCTCGTACGCCGTCGAGGGCGACGCGACCGAGGCCCGCGGCACCGGCTCCGTCAAACTCGCCCTCACCGTGCGCGTCCGAGAGTCCGACGGCGGCTCCACGATCACCTTCGACGGTACGGCGACGGCGGACGGCCGGGTCACCGAGCTGGCCCCGGACGCGGTGCACGCGGCGACGACCAGGCTGCTGGAGCGGTTCGCGGCGAACCTGGGGGCCGAGGCGGACCCGGACCCGGCGGAGGAACCGGTGCAGGTCGACGACACCGACGACGTGGACGACGTAGAAGTTGATGACGTGGACGACGTGGAAGCGGACGACGTGGATCTGGACGACCCGGAGACGGACATGGCGGGCGCCGTCGAGGAGCTCCACGTCTCCGAGACCTTCGCCGAGACGCCTCAGCCGCCCGCCGAGGCCGCGCACGCGCGCCGCACGATGATCGGCCGCAGCGCGGAGGAGGTCGACCACGCGCCGCCGCGCGGGCGTTACGCGCCCGTCCCCGCGCCGCAGACCGTTTCCGCGAACGCCACGCTCCGCTGGGCGGCCCCCGCCGCCGCGCTGGTCCTGGCGTCGGCGATCGTGGTGAACAGGGTGCTGCGCAAACGTCGTTGAGCGGCCCAGTAGGGTCGTGCCGTGAGTAACGAAGAGATCACGCTGACCGCGGGCGACGCGGAAGTGACGGTGCAGCCGGGCAACGGCGGCCGTATCGGAGGACTTCGCGTCGGCGGCACCGAACTGCTGCGCCAGGGCGAGCGGTTCGGGTGCTTCCCGATGGTCCCCTGGTGCGGGCGGATCCGTGACGGCCGCTTCCTGGACGGCGGGACCGTCCACCAGATGCCCCTCAACTCCCCGCCGCACGCCATCCACGGCACCGTCCGCGACGGCGCCTGGCGCACCGCCCGCAGGACGGCCGACGAGACGGTCATCACGTACGACCTGGTCGAGCCGTGGCCCTTCCCGGGCCGCGTCACCCAGGCCGTCGCGCTGACCGGGGACTCCCTGACGCTCACCATGGCGATCGAGGCGTACGGCGACTCGTTCCCGGCGCAGATCGGCTGGCACCCGTGGTTCAACCGCAACCTCGGCGGCGAGGACGTGCTCGTCGACTTCAGCCCCGCCTGGCAGGAGGAGCGCGGCGACGACCACCTGCCCACCGGCAACCGCGTCGACGTGAAGCCCGGCCCCTGGGACGACTGCTTCGGCATGCCGGACGGCGTCGACGTCACCCTGACCTGGCCGGGGCAGCTGGCGCTGAAGGTGACGAGCCCGGAGCAGTGGGTCGTCGTCTACGACGAGCAGGAGGCCGCCGTCTGCGTGGAACCGCAGACCGGCCCGCCGAACGGCCTCAACACCCTGCCCCGCCTGGTCACCCCGATCGAGCCGCTGGAAGCCACGATGACCTGGACCTGGACGCGCTTCTAGGCCGGTGGGCATCGCCTCTAAGCTGACAGGCATGACGGACGTACGCGGCGCGCTGCTGCAGCAGATCAAGGACAAGGCCGTGGTGCACGGCAAGGTGACCCTCTCGTCGGGTCTGGAGGCCGACTACTACATCGACCTCCGCCGCGTCACCCTCGACGGCGAGGCGGCCCCGCTCGTCGGGCAGGTGCTGCTGGACCTGACCACCGACCTCGACTTCGACGCGGTCGGCGGGCTGACCATGGGCGCCGACCCGGTCGCCACGTCGATGCTGCACGCCGCCGCCGCGCGCGGGCGGAAGCTGGACGCCTTCGTCGTGCGCAAGGCCGCGAAGGCGCACGGCATGCAGCGTCAGGTGGAGGGTCCGGAGATCGCGGGCCGCCGGGTCCTGGTCGTCGAGGACACCTCCACCACCGGCGGTTCCCCGCTCACCGCCGTCGAGGCCGTACGCGCGGCCGGTGCCGAGGTCGTCGGCGTCGCGACCATCGTGGACCGGGCGACCGGCGCCGCGGAGAAGATCGAGGCGGGTGCGGGAGTGCCGTATCTCTTCGCCTACTCCAAGGACGAGCTGGGCCTGGACTGACCGCCCACTCCGAGCATCCGGCCGCGTCTGGAAAGATGGGGCCGACGATGACGTCGCACCCAAGGTCTAGGTCAGGGCCGTAGCACGCAGATCGCGAAGATCGCCAACCCGCAGATACCAAGGAGCGGACCATGCCCATCGCAACCCCCGAGGTCTACAACGAGATGCTCGACCGGGCGAAGGCAGGCAAGTTCGCCTACCCGGCCATCAATGTGACTTCGACCCAGACCCTGCACGCTGCGCTGCGCGGCTTCGCGGAGGCCGAGAGCGACGGCATCGTCCAGATCTCCACGGGTGGCGCCGAGTTCCTGGGCGGCCAGTACGCCAAGGAGATGGTCACGGGTTCCGTGGCGCTCGCCGAGTTCGCGCACATCGTCGCCGAGAAGTACCCGGTCACGGTCGCGCTGCACACGGACCACTGCCCCAAGGACAAGCTCGACGGCTACGTCCGTCCGCTGCTCGCCGTCTCCGAGGAGCGCGTGAAGGCCGGCGGCAACCCGCTGTTCCAGTCCCACATGTGGGACGGCTCGGCGGAGACCCTCGCCGACAACCTCGCCATCGCGCAGGAGCTGCTGGCCCGCGCCGCCGCCGCGAAGATCATCCTCGAGGTGGAGATCACCCCGACCGGCGGCGAGGAGGACGGCGTCTCGCACGAGATCAACGACTCCCTCTACACCACGGTCGACGACGCGATCCGTACGGTCGAGGCGCTCGGCCTCGGCGAGAAGGGCCGCTACCTGCTGGCCGCGTCCTTCGGCAACGTGCACGGTGTGTACAAGCCGGGCAACGTCGTGCTCCGCCCCGAGCTGCTCAAGGAGCTGAGCGACGGCGTGGCCGCGAAGTACGGCAAGGCCTCCCCGTTCGACTTCGTCTTCCACGGCGGCTCCGGCTCCACCGAGCAGGAGATCGCCACCGCGCTGGAGAACGGCGTGGTGAAGATGAACCTGGACACCGACACCCAGTACGCGTTCACGCGCCCGGTCGCGGACCACATGTTCCGCAACTACGACGGTGTCCTGAAGGTCGACGGCGAGGTCGGCTCCAAGAAGACCTACGACCCGCGGACCTGGGGCAAGCTGGCCGAGGCGTCGATGGCCGCGCGCGTCACCGAGGCCTGCGCGAACCTGCGCTCGACGGGCACGAAGATCAAGTAAGTCGGTCTGCCCGTCCGTCTGTTGCGCGAGCCCGGTGCTACGGCACCGGGCTCGCTGTATACCTGGGGGCATGTCCTCCGACGTCCGGATCGCCTCGCCCCAGGGCAAGTGGATCCTGCTCACCACGGTGCTCGGTTCCAGCATGGCCATGGTGGACTCCACCGTCGTCAACGTCGCCCTGCCGCGCATCGGCCGCGACCTGAACGCCGACCTGGCCGCCCTCCAGTGGACGGTCAACGCGTACATGCTCACGCTGGCCGGACTGATCCTCCTCGGCGGCTCCCTCGGTGACCGCTACGGCCGCCGCAAGATCTTCGTCCTCGGTGTGGTGTGGTTCGCGGCGGCCTCGCTGCTGTGCGGGCTGGCCCCCAACACCGGGGTCCTGATCGCCGCCCGCGCGCTCCAGGGCGTCGGCGGCGCGCTCCTCACCCCCGGCTCCCTCGCCCTCATCCAGGCCTCCTTCCACCCCGACGACCGGGCCAGGGCGGTCGGCCTGTGGTCCGGTTTCGGCGGTATCGGCGCGGCGATCGGCCCGTTCCTGGGCGGCTGGCTGGTGGACGGCCCCGGCTGGCGCTGGGTGTTCCTGATCAACGTGCCGATGGCGCTGGTGTGCGCCCCCATCGCCGTACGCCATGTCCCCGAGTCGGCGGACGGCCGCACACACGGCCGCTTCGACGTACTGGGCGCGGCGCTCGGCGCGATCGCGTTGGCGTTGGTGACGTATGCGCTGATCGAGGCGAGCGACGGCTCCCTGCCCGTCGTGATCGTCACCGCCGTCGCGGGCGTGGCCGCGGGGGTCGCGTTCGTCTACGTCGAGAAGCGCAGCCCCGATCCGATGATGCCGCCGAGCATCTTCGCGTCCCGCCAGTTCACGGCGGTCAACCTGGTCACGCTCTGCGTCTACGCGGCCTTCAGCGGTTTCTTCTTCCTCACCGCGCTCCAACTCCAGGTCGTGGCGGGCTACTCGGCGCTGGAGGCCGGCACGGCCCTGCTCCCGACGACCGCCCTGATGCTCCTGTTCTCGGCCCGCTCGGGCGAACTGGCCCAGCGCATCGGCCCCCGTATCCCGCTCACCGTCGGGCCGTTGTTGTGCGCGGCGGCGATGCTGCTGATGCTGCGGGTCGGCCCCGACGCCTCCTATCTCGCCGACGTCGTACCGGCCCTCCTCGTGATGGGCGCCGGCATGGTCATCCTGGTCGCGCCGCTCACGGCCACCGTCCTCGCCTCCGTCGACACCGCCCGCGCGGGCCTGGCCAGCGGCATCAACAACGCGGCGGCCCGCGCGGCCGGCCTCATCGCGATCGCCGCGCTGCCGCTGCTCGCGGGGATGGGCTCGGAGGCGTACCGGTCGGCGAGCGCCTTCGACCACGCCTTCGACCGGGCGATGGGGTGGTGCGCGGGGGTGCTGGTGGTGGGTTCGATCCTGGCCTGCGCGACGGTCCGCCGCCCGCCCCCGGACTGCCGCCACCCGGAGTGCCTCACCCACGGCTCGATCACGGCTCCGCCGCTGGAGCCACGGGTGGGGAAGGGGCGGCTCGACGCGGGGTAGCGGGTGGATGCCGGGCAATGGCCGCGGCTGGGGGAGACTGGAACCCATGACGACTCACGAGAACCTCCTCGGGGGACCGCCCCCGACCCACCTCCCCGAAGACCCCGGGCCGCGCGACCTCCTCGCGAGCGGGGCCGCGCCCGCCGAGGTCGCCGCGAAGTATCCGACCTCCTCGCTCGCCTGGGCCCTGCTGGCAGACGACGCCTTCGAGCGGGGCAGCGTCGTGGAGTCGTACGCCTATGCCCGTACGGGTTACCACCGCGGGCTCGACTCGCTGCGGCGCAACGGCTGGAAGGGGCACGGTCCGGTGCCCTGGGAGCACGAGCCGAACCGCGGGTTCCTGCGTGCCCTGCACGCCCTTGCGCGGGCCGCGCAGGCGATCGGGGAGCAGGAGGAGTACGCGCGGTGCAGCCAGTTCCTGAAGGACTCCTCGCCCACGGCGGCCCAGACGCTGGGCTAGCCCGGGTGCTGTGATGCAGGTCCGCCTGGTGTGACCAGGCGGACCTTGCGGTCTTGCGGGACGATTGTGCAGGATGCCCGGTGGGGACCGGGGCCCCCGTGTCGGAATTCGGCAGGGGCGGACCGCTACCCGGAGTACGCATCAGGAGACAGCGATGTCCCAGCAGGCTCAGGAAACGCAGGAGCCCGAGGCCCCGCATCTCGACTTCCAGGGAACGACCCCCTACGAGGACTACGTCCAGGCCGACGTCCTCACCCACCTCCAGCACACCCGCTCCGACGACCCCGGCGAGATGGTCTTCCTGGTCACCACCCAGGTGATGGAGCTGTGGTTCACCGTCATCGTGCACGAGTGGGAGACCGCCGCACGGGCCCTGCGCGAGGACCGGGTGCCGGTCGCGATCGACGCGCTGAAGCGTTCCGTACGGGAGCTGGAGGCGCTGAACGCCTCCTGGCGGCCCCTCGGACAGCTCACGCCGGCCCAGTTCAACTCGTACCGGGCGGCCCTCGGCGAGGGCAGCGGCTTCCAGTCGGCGATGTACCGCCGGATGGAGTTCCTGCTCGGCGAGAAGTCCGCGTCCATGCTCGTCCCGCACCGCGGCGCACCGCGCGTGCACGCCGAGTTGGAGAAGGCACTGCACGAACCGAGCCTCTACGACGAGGTGTTGAGGCTCCTGGACAGGCGCGGGCACACGGTCCCGGAGGCCGTGCTCACGCGTGACGTGTCGCTGCGCTACGAGCCGTCGGAGCAGGTGGAGGAGGTGTGGACCGCCCTCTACTCCGGTGACTCCGGTGACGAACTCGCCCGGCTCGGCGAGGCGTTGACCGATGTCGCCGAGCTGGTGTGGCGATGGCGCAACGACCATCTCGTCGCCACCCGGCGCGCGATGGGCGCGAAGACCGGTACGGGCGGCTCCGCCGGGGTGGCCTGGCTGGAGAAGCGCGCACAGAAGAACGTCTTCCCCGAGCTGTGGACGGCGCGCTCTCATGTCTGAACTCGCGCTCAAGGCAGAGAAGTTGGACGCCGCCGACGAACTGGCGGGCGTCCGTGCGCAGTTCGTCCTCGGTGACGATGTCGTGTACCTGGACGGGAACTCGCTCGGCGCGCTGCCGGTAGGGGTCCCCGGCCGGGTCGAGGACGTCGTCCGGCGGCAGTGGGGCGAGCTGCGGATCCGGTCCTGGGACGAGAGCGGGTGGTGGACCGCGCCCGAGCGGATCGGCGACCGGATCGCCCCGCTGGTCGGGGCCGCGGCCGGGCAGATCGTCGTCGGCGACTCCACAAGTGTCAATGTGTTCAAGGCGGTTGTGGCGGCCGTGCGGATGGCGGGCCCGGGGCGGGACGAGATCGTCGTCGACGCCACGACCTTTCCCACGGACGGGTACATCGCCGAGTCGGCGGCCCGGATGACCGGCTGCACGGTGCGGCCGGTGACCCCGGCCGAGGTGCCGGGCGTGCTCGGCGACCGTACGGCGGCGGTGCTCCTCAACCACGTCGACTACCGCACCGGCCGGCTGCACGACCTGCCCGCGCTCACCGCCGCCGTCCACGCGGCCGGTGCCGTGGCCGTCTGGGACCTGTGCCACAGCGCGGGCGCCCTGCCGGTCGGACTCGACGAGCACGGGGTGGACCTCGCGGTCGGCTGCACCTACAAGTACCTGAACGGCGGCCCGGGTTCACCGGCGTATCTGTATGTGCGGTCCGATCTCCAGAGCCGCTTCGACTCCCCGCTCCCGGGCTGGAACTCGCACGCCGAACCCTTCGGCATGCGGCCCGCCTACGAACCGGCGCCGGGCGCGCTGCGCGGCCGGGTCGGCACCCCGGACATCCTGTCCATGCTCGCCCTGGAGGCGGCCCTCGACGTGTGGGACGCCGACGGCGTCTCGGTCGGGGCGGTGCGGGCCAAGTCCCTCGCGCTGACGGACTTCTTCCTGGAGTGCGTGGCGTCGTACGTGCCGTCGGGGCGGGTGGAGTCGGTGACTCCGGTCGCCCACGAGGAGCGGGGGAGTCAGGTCGCGCTGCGGTGCGCGGACGCGGGTGACGTGATGAAGCGGCTGATCGAGCGGGGTGTGGTCGGCGACTTCCGGCACCCGGACGTGCTGCGGTTCGGATTCACGCCGCTGTACGTCGGGTTCGCGGACGTGGAACGGGCGGCGCGGGTGCTGGGGGACCTGGTCCGCTAGGACCTCTGGAAGGTGTGTACCTCGATCTAACCGCTGTGGGTCGATGGAGTGGTTAGATGTCGGCGATGTGCCAGTGACGTGCCGGTGATGTGCACCGCAGAACCGTTTACGCCTCACCGAGCGTGACAACCGCGGTCTCCGTGCACGTCACTGGCCTGGTAGCGTCCCGGCCGACGGCCGAATTTCTCCGCGTGTCTCTCTCCTGGTCGCCATATCCCGTCACATCCCGATCCGTCCAAGTCCTCCCCCAGTGCCGAAAGCCTGGGAGGTGCCCCCATCGTCGCTGAGAGGTTGGAGCATGCCGGACGACGCCGCTGCCGCACGTGCCGCCGCAGCCGCCGTAGAAGAGGAGTCGGCCTTCTCGCACCCCGCCGTGGAGCCCGACGGCACCGCCGCGTACGGCGACCACCCCGACCAGCTGATCGACTTCTACGCCCCGCACGGCGAGCGGGTGCCGGGCGAACCGGCGCCGCTGGTCGTCGTCCTGCACGGGGGTGCGTGGCGGGCGCCGTACGACCGCCGGCACATCACCCCGTTCGCGGACTTCCTGGCCCGCCGGGGGTTCGCGGTGGCCAATGTCGAGTACCGGCGGGGGGCGGCGCTGCCCGCGCAGGGCGGTACGGGCCCGGTCGCGGGCCGTTGGCCGGAGACCTTCGACGATGTCGCGGCGGCGCTCGACGCGCTGCCCGCGCTCGTCCGGGAGGCGCTTCCGCAGGCCGATCCGCGCCGTACGGTGCTCACCGGGCACTCGGCGGGCGGCCATCTCGCGCTGTGGGCGGCGGCCCGGCATGTCCTCCCCAAGGACGCCCCCTGGCGCACCGACGCCCCCGCCGCGCTGCGCGGTGTGGTCGCCCTCGCCCCGATCGCCGACTTCACGGTCGCCGAGAAGCTCGCGGTGTGCGGGGGAGCGGCGGGTCAACTCCTGGGTGGAGAGGCCAAGTTCGCGGAGCGGCTGCCGTACGCCGATCCGGCGCTCCTGCTTCCCACCGGCATCGCGACCACGCTGGTCCAGGGCCGCGCCGACCTCGTAGTCCCGCAGGCTGTCGCCGAGTCGTACGCGGACGCGGCGGCGAAGTCCGGCGAGGTAGTGGGCCTCACGCTCCTTGAGGACGTCGGCCATTTCCCCCTGATCGACCCGGCGGCGGACGCGTGCGCGGTGGTGGCGGAGGAGATCGCACAACTGGCCTGGTGAGCAGCCGACTTCGGTCGGCTTTCGTCCACCCCGGTCCGCCCCGGTCATACCCGTAGTACCTGAGAGCTACGGCGCAGATGAGTTCCCTGGCGGGACGCGGACGACGTGCGCGGATCGGTAATTTCCCTTCCAGATCGGCCCGACGGCGGGCGGAGCGGGAGGGGAGACGGGTATGGGGGTTGTTGATGCCTGCGCGGAGACCGGTACGGCGGTAGCCGACTCGGTGGAGAGGGGCCGGGCTGGGGAGGCCGAGGCGCCACGCGCCCGCAACAAGCGTCGCCGTACCGGAAGTTGGCGCCGAGCACTCCTCGCCGCGTTCGTCATAGGCGCCGTCGTGGTCCCTCTCTCGGCCGCGGCCCGGCCCGAGATCCCCGCCCCCGCTCCGGCCGCGCTCGCACCGCTCACCGCGGCCACGTTGGCCGAGACGTACGCGGCGAACGGCGCGAACGCCGCCGAGGCGTCCCGCATGGCCGCCGCCGACGGGGACGAGCGCCGCGCCGCCGCTGACCGCGCCATGGCCGACCCGGACCGTCAGCTCCTCGCCTACGACGGCCGCGGCCCGGGCCTGGCGACGGAGGTCCTCGGCGACCTGGCCCACGCCGACCGGATAGCCGTCCTGGTCCCGGGCTCGGACACCTCGCTCGACACCTACGACCGCTTCCGCGCCACCGCGCTGAACCTCCGCCGCCAACTGACCCACGACGCCCCGAACTCCCGTACGGCGGTGGTGTCCTGGCTCGGCTACGACACCCCGCGCACGGTGAGCGCCACGGTGCTGACCGCGGACAGGGCGTACCAAGCGGCCCCGCGCCTAAGGGAGTTCATACGGCAGCTGCGCGGTATCACCGGCCGCACGGCGCGGATCGCGCTGCTGTGCCACTCGTACGGCACGGTCGTCTGCGGCCGGGCCGCCGCCGGCCTGGACGTGTCCGACCTCGTCCTCGTCGGCAGCCCCGGAACGGGCGCGGACTCCGCCGCGGGGCTGCGTACTTCGGCACGTGTCTGGGCGGCGCGCGGCGCCGACGACTGGGTGGGGGACGTCCCGCACGTCAGCGCCGACCTGTTCGGCACGACAGTCGGCTTCGGTACGGATCCGGTGTCCCCGGAGTTCGGTGCCCGCGTCTTCGCGGCCGGAGCCGGCGGCCACAGCGACTACTTCTCACCGGGCTCTGCCTCCCTGGCCAACCTCGCCCGGATCGTCCTCGGCGAGACCACGGAGGTGACCCATGCGTGAACGCCTTGGCCAGGCCGCCGTCCGCCTCGACGCCGCGACCCCGCCCGACCGGGACCGTGCCGTGGACGCCCTGCGCGCCCTCGCGATCCTCGGAGTCGTCCTCGGCCACTGGCTGGTGACGGCGCTGGTCGCGGACGGCGGCACCCTGCGCACGGCGAGCCCGCTGCGGGACATGCCCTGGCTGGCGCCCATCTCCTGGGTGTTCCAGACGCTGGCGGTGTTCTTCCTGGTCGGCGGCCATGTGGCGACCCGGGGTTACGCCTCCGCACGCGCCCGGGGCACGACGTACGGTCAGTGGCTGGCCGCCCGGCTGGCCCGGCTGTTCACCCCGGTCGCCGCGGTCCTCGTCGTGTGGACGGTGACGGCCGTCGCGCTGCTCCTGTCCGGCACGGACTTCGACACGGTCCGCGCCCTGGTCAAACTGGCGTTGTCGCCGATGTGGTTCCTGGTCGTGTTCGCGGGCCTGACGGCGGCCACCCCGCTGCTGACCCGGCTCAACCCGCTGTGGCCGCTGGCCGTCGTACTGCACGTGGACCTGATCCGTTTCGGGCTCGGCGGCCCGTCCTGGCTCGGCTGGGTCAACGTGGCGGCGGGCTGGCTCGTGCCCTACACCCTCGGCGCGGCCTGGACCCGGGGCGAGTTGGACCGGGCCCGGGCGGGCTGGGTCCTCCTGGCCGGCGGTACGGCGGCGACGGCGGCCCTCGTCCTGTGGGCGGGCTACCCGGCGTCGATGGTCGGCGTCCCCGGCACCACGATCTCCAACCTGGACCCGCCGACCCTGGCCGCCGTCACCTTCGGCCTGGCCCAGTGCGGCCTGGCCCTGCTGCTCCGGGACCGGCTGCGCCGCGCACTGCGCAGGCCGCTCGCCTGGTCGGCGGTGACCCTGGTCAACCTCTCGGCGATGACGGTCTTCCTCTGGCACCAGACGGCCCTGATGGCCACCACCGCCGCGACCCTGCCCGCCGGCCGTATGCCCGGCCTGCACACCCGCCCCGACGACCTGACCTGGGTGGCGGTCCGACTGGCCTGGCTCCCGGTGTTCGCGCTGACGCTGACGGTCTGCTGGGCGGCGTTCCGGGTGTACGAACAGGGTCCGAGGCGCCGACCGTCACGCCGCTCACGGGTCGCCCGCGCCCACACCCACTCGCCCCACCCGGCAGCGAAGAGCCCTCACCGTGCCTAGGGTTGACCGGGTGAACGCAGCCGCCGACGGTGCCGAGCCCCCGAACTCCGCACCCATCCTGTTTCCCAGGCACCGCTGGCTGCGTCACATCACCTACGCGCTCGTCTCCCTCGCCGCTCTCGGCCTCTCGCTGTCCGGCATGGACGAGATGATGAGCGAGTACGAACTGGGCGTATTCCAGGCCCTGTTGGCCAGTTTCGCGCAGGGCGTCGCCCTGGTCCTCGCCCTGCGTCGGCCCGTTCCTGCCTGGGCCCTGTCCCTCACCGCCACGGCCTTCACCGCGCTGACCGCGCGTGCTGCCATGGATCCCCTCCCCACCGTGGATTCCCTCCCGGCCATGACCCCCGGCCCCGACTGGCCCTGGAGCACCACCGAAGTCATCGTCCAGGCCGCCGTCCTGCTGCTCGTGGCCCTGCGCGTGCCCACTCGCAAGGCCCTCGCGGCGCTGGCCGCGACCGCCCTGACGACGTTCGTCGTCCAGGGGCTCGTCGGCGCCCAGCACTACTCCTCGACGGGCATGGTCGCGGTGGCCGTCTGCGCGGTCGCCGTCCTCATCGGCACCGCCCTGCGCGGTCGCAGCGAGGCTCGTACCCAACTCGTGGAGCAGGTCACGATCACGGCGGAGGAGCGCAACCGCCGCACACTCCTGGAGGAGCGCAGCCGTATCGCCCGCGAACTGCACGACGTGGTCGCCCACCACATGTCGGTGATCTCCATCCAGGCCCAAGTGGCGCCCCTCCTGGTCGAGAACCCGTCGGAGGAACTCAAGGAGAACCTCGACGGCATCAGACAGAACGCCCTCGAAGCTCTCGCCGAACTGCGCCGGGTACTCGGCGTGCTCCGCTCGGAGAACCCGGAGTATCCCGACGATCCCTACGCCCTGGCCGCCGCCCCCGGCACGGGGGCCGCCCCCGACGCCCCGCAGCCCACCCTCGACCGCCTGGACGCCCTGATCGAGAACACCAGGGCCGCCGGTCTCGATGTGCGCGGCGACGTGAGAGGCGAGGTACGCCCGCTGGCACCCGGCGTGGAGCTGTCGGCGTACCGGATCGTTCAGGAGGCCCTGAGCAACGCGCTGCGGCACGCCCCCGGTTCCACCGTCGCCGTCGAGGTCGCCCACGACCCCGACGGACTGCGGCTGATCGTCACCAACTCCCGCCCGCAGCAGGCCGCCCCGCCCTCCCCGGGCGCCGGACACGGTCTGCTCGGCATGCGGGAGCGCGCGGCGATGCTCGGCGGTCACCTGACCGCGACGAGAACGTTCCAGGGCGGCTTCGCGGTCGTCGCGTTCCTTCCCAGGGACGGCGTCGCACTCCCCGACGGCCCTCACGGCCCTCACGGCCCTCACGGACCCCACGGCCCGGACAGCCCCGACGGCTCGGACAGCCCCGCCGGCTCCGATGCCCCCGACAGACCCGCCGCCCCCGCCACCTCCGCATCCGCCGCCCCCGAGATCATCTTCCCGACAGGAGACGACACCCCATGACGAGCGGCACCATCCGTGTACTCATCGCCGACGACCAGCAGATGGTCCGCCAGGGCTTCACCGTGCTGCTGAACGCGCAGCCCGGCATAGAGGTGGTCGGCCAGGCGGTCGACGGCCTGGACGCGGTGGTCAAGGTGGCCGAACTCGCCCCGGACGTCGTCCTCATGGACATCCGCATGCCCGAGCTCGGCGGCATCGAGGCCACCCGCCGCATCACGGAGGCGACCCCGCACATCAAGGTCCTGGTGCTCACCACCTTCGACCTCGACGAGTACGTGTACGAGGCGCTGCGCGCCGGTGCCTCCGGTTTCCTCCTCAAGGACGCGTCCGCGGAGCAACTCGCCGAGGCGGTACGGGTGGTGGCCGCCGGTGACGCACTGCTCGCACCGGGCGTCACCCGCCGGCTGATCGCCGAGTTCTCCCGGCTGAACGGGACACCGCGCACCCCCCTCAAGTCACGCGTCGGCGACCTCACCGAACGCGAGACGGAGGTGCTCGCGCTGATCGCGCAGGGTCTGTCCAACGCGGAGATCGCCGAGCACCTGGTCGTCGCCGAACAGACCGTGAAGACCCATGTCGGCCGCATCCTGGTGAAGTTGGGGCTGCGGGACCGCACACAGGCGGCGGTGTTCGCGTACGAGTCGGGGTTGGTGCGGCCGGGCGGGGGCCGGTGAAGCCACGGGGCCGCTGAGGCGACTGAAGGCCGTCCACTGCCAGGCCTCCGGCATACCCGTAGTACCTGAGACGGACGGGCGAAGACCCGTCTCACAGGTGACGACGGCGACGGACCGCTCCGCCTACCGTTTTGAATGTGACCGAGACGACCCAGCAGTTGCCGCAGACGGGCGGGGCCAAGCCGCGCAGCCCGGAGTTCAGGCTTGCCGCGGACGCCCTGCGCGGACTGCGGCAGGACCTGTTCCACGATGCCTTCGCCTACCGCCCGCTGCCCCCCTCCACCGCCGACGGCCCGCTGACCCGGCGTCTGAAGGGCCGGGCACGGGAGTACGCGGCCTGGAGCCCGCACGCCCTGATCACCGCGATCGGCCTGCTCGCGATGTTCGTCGCGACGAACGACGAGGCCCGCGGCGCGGGCAGCAACCTCATCCTCGGGCTGCTCGCCCTGGTGCCGGTGCTGCTGACCATGGTGCGGCCGATCGGCGCCTTCTGGCTGTCCATGGCCGCGACCCCGGTCGCCACCGCCCTGGCGACCGGGTTCGACGACGAGTGGCCGTGGCGGAACGGCAGCTTCCTCTGCCACCTGTCCGTGCTCGCGATCGTGGCGATACGCACCCGGCCGCGCACGGCCGCCTGGATGTGGGCGCTGACGGCGGTCTACGGCATCGGCGCCACCAGCTTCGCCGGCGGACACGCCTTCGGCTCGAACAGCGCGCAGATGCTGTTCCTCTCCGCCCTGATGCTGCTCGGCGTCGCCGTCTGGCAGATACGTCGGGAGGCCCGGCAGGAGGTGACCGCGCAGCAGACGGTGACGGCCCACGAGCGGTCCCGGCGCACCCTCCTGGAGGAGCGCACGACGATCGCCCGCGAGCTGCACGACGTGGTGGCCCACCACATGTCGGTGGTCGCCATCCAGGCGGAGGCCGCGCCCTACCGGGTGGAGAACCCGCCGCCGGAGCTGGAGCGCGCGTTCGTCACGATCCGGGAGAACGCGGTGGCGGCCCTGACCGAACTGCGCCGCGTCCTGGGCGTGGTGCGCGCGGAGGACTACGAGGCACCGGACGCCCCGCAGCCCACCCTCGCCGACATGGACGCGCTGCTGGCCAATGTGCGCGATGCCGGCCTGAGCGTCGACAAGGCGGTGACGGGGGCGGTGCGTGAACTCCCGCAGGGCGTCGAGCTGTCGGCGTACCGGATAGTGCAGGAGGCGTTGAGCAACACCCTGCGGCACGCGCCCGGTGCGAGCGCCCGGGTGGAGATCGGTTATGTGCTGGGCGGGTTGGGCCTGCGGATAGTCAACGGCCCGATGCCCGAGCCGAGTCTGGTGAAGCCCTCGCCCGGCGCGGGGCACGGCATCACGGGGATGCGGGAGCGGGTCTCCATGCTGAACGGCGAGATGACGGCGGCCCCGGCGGACGACGGCGGCTACGAGGTGACGGTGTTCCTGCCGGTTCCGAGTGCGAGCGAAGGTGAGGCATGACGATCCGTGTGCTGATCGCGGACGACCAGATGATGGTGCGCGAGGGCTTCTCGGTCCTGTTGGGCGCGATGCCGGACATCGAGGTCGTCGGCGAGGCGGTGAACGGACGGGACGCGGTCGAGCGGGTGCGTGAACTGGCCCCGGACGTCGTCCTGATGGACATCCGGATGCCCGAGATGAACGGCATCGAGGCGACCCGCGAGATCGTCGCGGCGAACGGCGCGGCGAAGGTGCTGGTGCTCACCACCTTCGACCTCGACGAGTACGTGTACCAGGCGCTGCGCGCGGGAGCCTCCGGCTTCCTGCTCAAGGACGCCTCGGCACGCCAACTCGCCGACGGGGTGCGGGTGGTGGCGGCCGGCGAGGCGCTGCTGGCCCCCTCCGTGACCAAACGGCTGATCACGGAGTTCTCGAAGCTGTCCGAGTCGCCCCGGCTGATACCGGCCGCGCAGCAGGCGGCGTACGGAGATCTCACCGAGCGGGAGACGGAGGTGCTGGTCCTCATCGCCCAGGGGCTGTCGAACGTGGAGATCGCCGAGCGGCTGGTGGTCGCCGAGTCGACGATCAAGACCCATGTCAGCCGTGTCCTGGTGAAGCTGGGGCTGCGGGACCGGACTCAGGCGGCGGTGTTCGCGTACGAGGCGCGGCTGGTGACGCCGGGGTGATGCGGGATTCCGAGGTGACTCCGATGAAACGCTGAGCCGATTCTGTCCCCGGCTGTGAGGGGACGTTGATCAGCGGCGGGCGGTTCCGTTCGAGAGTGGTGCGCAGCAACTGGTACTTCCACCGAACTCCCCCTCTCGATGGAGTGATCCATGGCCTTCGCCCCGCGCAAGAAGAAATCCGCCAAGCGCTTCTCCCCTCGCACGATCGGTGTGCTCGGTGCCCTCACCGTGGGGGCCTCGCTGCTCACGGCTCCCCAGGCGCTCGCCGCCGACACCCCGACCAACGCCGAACTCCTGAAGGCCTGCAACTGGGCCAGTTTCTGCAAGTTCCGCCCGCAGAGCTACTGGAGCTACACCGGCCCGGCGCACCAGGTCGGCAGTACCGCGTACAACTGCGGCACCCAGACCAACCAGCACCGGATCGACTGGTCGGACACGACCACCGCCGGCAACACGGTCGGCGTCTCGGTCACGGCGGGCTACAAGTTCGCCGAGGTCTTCGAGGTGCAGGTCGAGACGAGCTACAGCCACACCTGGCAGAACTCCCACACCGACACCGAGTCCAACACGGTCAACATCCCCTCGGGAAGCTACGGTTGGATCGAGCGCGGCACCTCCAAGCAGCAGGCGAAGGGGTGGTGGGAGATCCAGTTCAGGGACAAGTACTACGGCCACTACGACTGGTACGTGTACGACTACCAGGAGTCCGGCTTCAACAACGACAACCCCAGCTACGGCTATGTCACCTTCAAGGACAAGCCGATGAGCCTGGCTGATCGCGGCCGGCACTGCTGACGGGCGGGGCGTGATGTTCCGTACCGTCGCTCTCGCGGCCGGCTCGCTCCTCCTTCTCCCCGGCCTTCTCTCCGGCTGCGCGAGCGCGAACGCCGCGGGTGCGCACGTCGGTTACGCGGACCGTGCGGGGCCGGCGGTGATCGGTACCGACGGCTCGGCCCGGAGCCGGGTCGTGGCGGCGCTCTACGGCGAACTCCTCACCCGGGCGGGGCAGAAGGTGCGGACGGCGGACGCCTCGTACGCGTCCCCGATCGCCACCGCACAGGCCGTGGTGGACGGCAGGATCAGCATCGCGCCCGCCTACGAGTCCACCCTGCTGCGGGCGATGCCGGGCGGGCAGACCATGCCCGGGAACATGGAGGCGACGCTGAGCATGGCGTTGCCGCCGGGGATCGTCGCGTTGCCTCCGGCGGCGGCGCAGGGCGGGGTCGTCCTCGCGGTGACCAGGTCCACCGCGGGGCGGCACAAGCTGCGCAGCCTCGCCGACGTCCGCGGGGCAGGCACCGGTCTGACGCTCGGCGGTTCCGCGTCCGGCGATCCCGACGCACCGTCCGTCGCCGCCCTCAAGAAGGTGTACGGCATCACGCTCACCCCGGCCGGGACAGCGGAGGCGGCGGACATCCGGGTGCTGCGCAGCACCGACCCGGTGATCGCCTGGGACGGGCTGGTGGTGCTCGCCGACCCGAAGTCCGTCGTACCGCCCGAGCATGTCTTCCCGTTGATCAGCGCCCCCGCCGTGGACCTGGCCGGCCGGACGGCGCTGGCCAGGGTCAACACCCTGCTGACGACAGCCCAGTTGGCGAAACTCACCGCGTCGGTCGACGCGGGCGAGACCCCAGGCAGGGCGGCCAGGGCCTGGCTGCGGGCCAAAGGCCTGCAGCGCTAGGAGCAGGCCCGTAACCGATCACATCTGCGCACACCACCCAAGAATGGCGGTAGTTCGATGTCCATGCGCACGGTCAGACGCAAGGTCGTCATGGCGATGCTCGCCGTGGCCGCCACCGTCGGCGGTCTCGCGGCCCCCGGGACGGCCTCCGCGGCAGGCGACAAGTTCGTGACCCTCAGGGTCTGCA
>Ga0307511_10001253_pt1 | contig 26854 bp, 33 predicted proteins | sample 13_EM_MG_FD_200266 | JGI IMG/M metagenome (GOLD analysis project Ga0307511, IMG submission 200266) | Populus trichocarpa ectomycorrhiza microbial communities from riparian zone in the Pacific Northwest, United States - 13_EM | ecosystem: Host-associated > Plants > Roots > Unclassified | place...
TGAACAAGCATTAGGCATTGGATGGACCGAGCGCGGCGGGTCAGCAACCCCCAGGTGACGTCACGTTGTCAATTGGTCCTTTGTAACTGTTGGAACGTACAATGTAGGGGCCACGGTGGGGGCTCGATCTCGAAGCGGGTGAGTGTGAGTAGGTCGGCCGTTCCTTGTTGGGAGAGAGGGCCACAAACTGGCTTCTGCTGTTTGTGGAGAGGTGTTTTGTTGAGAGAAGGGAACGTTTGACTAACGCTCCCCACACATGGTAAGCTTGGATCCTCACCTTCCCCCCCAGGTTTCATGGACGCGAGCCTTGAGCCTTGTCTTCATGATAGTCCTTTCCCCGGAACCATCTGTCGTCCGTACCACCAGAGTCTATCAATTCATTACGCACGGTGGTCTTGCCTTTGAGGGATGGGTCAGAATCTGCCAGGTCTTTTCGCAGCGGCCGTCCTCCGATGTCGGTCTCATTCAGGTTGCGAACAGTAGAGAATGCGGTGTCGTGGTCCTGAAGCAGTCAATCAGGTGGGGGAGAGTCAGATAATGAACGACTTCAAACAAGATATATACCGGGGAACTCCCAGAAGTCGTAGCCCTTGGGCTTTCTTGTCTCGCGGTCAAGCATAAGACTGGTGGGTGAATGTGGGGCTGCGGGCGCGGAGCCTGATACGCTGATCGGATGTCCACCGAAAGCCGACGGAAAACGTCGATGAGTTGATCCCGTGCGGGTGGGATGAACAGGGTTTGTGATTTGGGAGTGGACACGCCCATGTTGTACGGTACATTTCCGACTGCCGAGAGGGTGAGTGGACGTGAGGTGAGGCCGAGAGCGTGGAGAGCGTGGGACGACTTTACTCATTGCGGCGGATCCATTGCGCAGCCAAACTTTCCCTCAAGCCACGCTAGACCGGTTCGAATACTGGGCCATCGCCAGGAGACGCGTGACCGTGACCCGCCTGACCACTTCGATCAGAACGGTCTAGATCTGGGCCTCGGAGCTCAAGATCAAAATGTTTGTACCAAATGGGTAAGGCCGGTGGCAGGTCTACATGCATACCAACTATCCCTTGTGAGACGTGTAAGATACGGGTATGAGTGTATTCCACGCGCACAAGCAGAACGTACTCCCTGATGAGCGGAAGGTTCGTGGATATATAAACCCCGGCAGCCTGGGGGAGGGGGGCCTGTCAACCCCCCCCCCCAGACGATAGGGGTCCGGTATAGCGAACATGCCAAGCGAATCAGGTCTTTCCGGTGCGCTTCCTCTCCGCTCGTGGTGGGTGGTGCATCAACTCACCGAATCGTCAGACACGTACTTCTGGGCTGACATCTACTCATCGGAGATTACTTCGAACGAATGTCTCTCAAGGGTTCAGTCTCTCTTAAGCTGTTCGTCCAAAATCACCGTCGCTCGGAGTTTCCAGGGGAGCGAGGCCCAAACGTTCATAGATTTTCTCGCCCGGGTGAGTAAATTATGTCCGCCGTGACTCGAGAGCCAACGGCGTGAAAGCAGGTGCTTGCGCAGTCATACCTCGATGCAAAACTCCAGCAGCGAGGTCTGCGGCTTCTCTCCAAGATCTGCAAAGCCCACAGAATCATACCCGTCTCGTATGTTCTTCGACATGAGCTCATACGCGTCGGGAGAATTGTATCCTACGGTGGATTCGCAGACGTGAGCTCCGGAGAATACCTGGGATCCCATGTGGCCATCAAGCATCTCAAGATGAGGGAGGAGGGTTCTGATGGGAGTTTCCGGGTACCTTCAATCAACTCCGCACATTACCACTGCTCAGCTTTTACCCAGCGGTTATGTCGAGAGACCATCAGTTGGAAACATTTGTGCCATCCGAACATCTTGCCTTTGCTCGGGGTTTCTGTGCCCACGGACTCACGTTGTTTCCGCATTATCACTGAGTGGATGTCCGGCGGGAATGTGATGGAGTACGCGAGATCCAATCCAAACGCAAACCGTTTGGGACTGGTGAGCCCGCTTGCTATTTTCCCACATTTTCCTCTCCCACTCACCAACATCTTGTAGCTCTCTGGGGCCACGTCTGGTATGGCCTACCTCCATGATCTCCAGGTCGTTCACGGGGATCTCAAAGGAGCAAGTCCCACGTCCTCGATACTCCTTTACGTAGCTGACAAGTAACACAGGCAAACATCCTCGTTGACGGCGCAGGCACCGTTCGTGTTGCGGATTTTGGACACATGGCCATGGTTGAATCGAGCACGGTGTTCTTATCTGAGACGGTCGTTTCCTGTGGGGGGACGTTTTGCTGGATGGCCCCAGAGCTACTGGAGCCATCGCGTTTCGATTCCAACGGCCGTCCAACTCGCGAATCGGATTGTTATGCGCTTGGAATGGTCATATATGAGGTGGGCTGGTTGCGTTCTTTACGATTGTCCCCCATTCATCCATCCCAGGTCCTAACCGGCCTCCGGCCGTTCCACGGTCTCTGCGCTTACGAACCCGTACCGGCTATACTGAGAGGTCAGCGTCCAGAGAAGCCTATTGGCGCCGAATCTCTAGGCCTCTCTTGCGATCTATGGGGGTTGGTGCAGCTGTGTTGGAGCGAGTCGAGTTCAATTCGACCGACCGCCCAGCGGTTGTTTGACCACCTTTCGCTGGCCTCCCTTGCTTGGGCTCCCCCTCCAATGTACCCTGTCGGTGAGGTCGAGGCTTTCGGCATCACCTATTCGGATTCGTCTGGTTCTTCGTTTTGGGAATCTCGCTGACGAGCTCGACGGCGAAGTGTAGGAACTCGTAGCTCGAAAGATTGTCCAGCTGTCTCCATGTTATGCTTCTTATCCGCCCGTGTACTCTAGAAAACCGCTCCTGTTATGTTATGTTCGTCCCTTCGTATGTACTTGTATCCTCGGGTCAACCTGGCATTTTTATCGATTATCCTCCGGTGGGCGATCTCACAAGCCACGCTATCAACAGCTATTCACGCTATCGGAGCCTATCCCAAGCGAACTGTTCACGTCGTCCCATCGGGTAGTCGCCACGACCCTCCTGGTGAAGTACCTCCATTTCCCTCCCACAATTATGTCTTGCAGCAGGGTGAAATGGGCCCTATTTTCTCCTGCTTGACGCTGAGCGCACCACCCGAGCCGAGTGTGCGTTTCATGGTTTTCCGTTTGACGTTGGGGGTACGTGTGATTTTTGCCTTCACGAATAAGGTCGCACATGTCATCGAAACTGTTCAACAAATCGACTCCGAGGTGGTTTACCGAGCATTGGTTGCCCTTGGGGAAATGGTTACGCCGCCAAACAGCTCAACACTTCGCTGTTAGCAGAAGAGGTCGCTTAGACAAAATTTATGCTTGAAGGCGTTGGGAAGATGTCCTTTGCCGCAAGGCCCGGTTGGTCAGCAGCGAATCTGGCTGCGGAAAAGCGAAAGGCTGTCAACTTGAGCAGGGAATTGCGACTGTGTTGTAAATACACGGTGGCCATGTCGGGGTGGATGGCCGGAATAGCCGGAACTTTGTGGTGTTTGTAACGCCTTTGGTGTATGTAAAAACTTTGTATTGTGTGGTTTGGTACTCGTGGATACAGGTAAATGACGGTCTTTCGACATAACCTCTGGGTAAAAGCTGAGTGCCGAAAGCTGAGCGATGGTAATGCATGGAGTCAATTGAAACTCTGATCGGAATCCCACTCGTTCACCTTGAGACGCATGGTGACCATGGGGAATCCCAGGTATTCTCCATGGTGAGAAGCCTACTGTGGGTTTTACAGATTTGAGAAAGGAATCGTAGACCCTGCTGCTGGGGCTCTTCGCATGACCGCTCAAGGACCTACGTTTCTCGCCCCAAGTTATCGAAGCACGGCGCACCTGATTTGTTCACCGGGTTGAGAAATCTACAAGCTCTTGGACTTCACTTCCACGGAAGCTCCAAGTGACAGAGATTTTAAATGGACGTCTTTGGGGGCTCGACTTCTGAGAGGCGTTCGTGTTGGGTGGTCTCTGGCGGGTGGGTGATTGCCCAGAAACATCTGCGTAGCAATCCGGTGAGCCGATCTATCCACCACGGACGAAGGAAGGGGAGGGTACCGAAACGGCCTACTTCGCATGGCGTGTTCGTGTACCGGGTGGCTGCCTCCTCGAAGAGGTTGATGACCGGCCCCCGAGTTGCTGCGGTTGGTGTATTCACGGACCGTCATACGGGTTGGTTGCAAACAAGCATTAGGCATTGGATGAATCAAGGGTTGCAGGTCGGCAACCCCCAGGCGACGCTACGTTGTCAATTGCTTCTTGGCCGTCCGTTGAAATGTACAATGTAGGGGCCACGGTGGGGACTAGATCCCGAAGCGGGTGCGTGTGAGTAGGCCTGCCGTTCCTTGTTGGGAGAGAGGACCTCAAACTATCTTCTGCTGTTTGTGGGTTCTGGGTGGAGAGGAATTTTGTTGAGAGAAGGGGCATTTGGCTAAGGCTTCCCATATATGGTAAGTTCCCATCCGTCCCCCCAGGTTCCATGGATCATTGGATGCGAGACTTTGGCTGACTGTGCCACCGGTAGGGAGATTTAGAAGAAAGAAAGGTCCACTTGAGCTTGAGCCTTGTCGTCTGTCTTCGTGGTAGTCCTCTCCCCGGAACCGTCATTGTCATATGTACTGCCAGGGCCTAGTATGAATTCACTACACACGGTGGTCTTTGAGGAATGGGTCAGAATCTGCCAGGTCCATTTGCAATGGCCGCCCTCCGACATCGGTCCCATCCAGGTTGTAAACGGTAGACAATGCAGTGTCGTGGTCCTGAGGAGGCGGTGAATCAGGCAGGGGAGAGTCAGATCATAAATGACTTAATCGGTGTGATGCAAGAGGAACAAGGTATATACCCGTGAACTCGCAGAAGCCGTGACCCTTGAGTTTTCCCGTCTCACGATCAAACGCAAGGCTGGTGGATGAGATTGGGGCTACGGGACGCATGGCTGGTAGCGATACACGAATCTGACACACCGAAAGCCGGCGACCCGACCGACAGATTCGAATACGTCGATGAGTTGATCCTGTGCGGGCGGGGTGAGTGGGGTGGCCGTTTGGGTGAGTCTGGACTGGACGTACCTTGCTCATGTTGTATGGGACATTTCCAACGAATGAAGGGGGTGAACAGATTTGAGCCAATGCTGAGCGAGGAGAGAGCGCAGGGGATCGGGCACCATCAGAGGGTGCCCGCAAAAGCGATGGATTACCACATTGGGAATGTTTGGCGGCCTACAAGCTGTGCGAGCGGGACGGACTCCGAGTTTGTAAGTAATCCTTGACAGCTGTCATTATGACAGATTCCGTCCTCCCGTGGACCCGTTCTGCGAGGGCTCAGCGCTCAGCGCTCATACCTTCCGCATCACGGCAGTTCCCATGCAAGTTCTTGCGAACACGTTGTAGCCTTACGGTCACTGAATGACCCGATTTCTCGTAGTTTCAGGCTATGCTCGAAGTAGAATGAGTTAAACGAGCGCCCCATCTAATCCGGGTAAGGCTCACCCCCATTAGTATGTAACAATGACGGCTCCCACCACCCTGATATGACGGTTCGTGGATATATAAACCCCGGCCTCTTGGGGGCCTCTGTCGACGACCCCTCCGAGACGACAGCGGTCCAGTATAGTGAACATGCTACCCGAATCAGATCTTTCCGGTGTGCTTCCTCTCCTCCGCTCGCAGTGGATGGGTCATCAGCTCACTGGATCGTTAGACGCGCAGTTCTGGACCGACATCTACTCATTGGAGATCACTTCGAACGAATGTCTCTCGAGAGTTCAGTCTCTCTTGAGCTGTCCGTCCAAAATCACCGTCGCTCGGAGTTTCCAGGGGAGCGAGGCCCAAACGTTCATAGATTTTCTCGCCCGGGTGAGTAAATTATGTCCGTCGTGGCTCGAGAACTAACGGCTTGAAACGTAGGTACTTGCGCGGTCGTACTTCGATGCAAAACTCCGGCAGCGAGGTCTACGGCTTCTCTCCAAGATCTGCAAAGCCCACAAAATCATACCCGCCTCGTATGTTCTTCGACATGAGCTCATACGCTTCGGGAGGGTTTCCTACTACGGCGGGTTCGCAGACGTGAGCGATGGGGAATACTTGGGACTCCCAGTGGCCATCAAGCGTCTCAAGATGAACGATGGGGATTCTGATCAAGGTTTTAGGGTACCCTCAATCAATTCCACACATTATCACCACTCAGCTTTTGCCCAGCGGTTATGTCGGGAGATCATCAGTTGGAAGTATTTGTCCCATCCGAACATCTTGCCTTTGCTCGGGGCTTCTGTGTCCACGGACCCACGTTGTTTCCGCATTCTCACCGAGTGGATGTCCGGCGGGAATGTGATGCAGTACACAAGATCCAATCCAGACGCAAACCGCTTGAGGCTGGTGAGCCCGCTCGCTATTTTCCCTCCCTCGCTCTTCTCCCACCCACCAACATGTTATAGCTCTCTGAAGCCACGTCTGGTGTGGCTTACCTCCATGATCTCCAGGTCGTCCACGGGGATCTCAAAGGGGCAAGTCCAACGTTCGACTTGATACTCCTTTTACCTGGCTGACAAGTGACACAGGCGAACATCCTTGTTGACGACACAGGCACCACTCGTGTTGCGGATTTTGGACTCATGGCCATGGTTGAGCTGAGCACGGTGTTCTTATCCGAGAGTGCTGTTTCCTGTGGGGGGACATTTTGCTGGATGGCCCCGGAGCTACTGGAGCCATCGCGTTTCGGTTCCAACGGCAGTCCAGCTCGCGAATCAGATTGTTATGCGCTTGGGATGGTCATATACGAGGTGGGTTGGCTGCGTTCTTTACGATTGCCCCTCACTCATCTATCCCAGGTTCTAACCGGCCTCCGCCCGTTCCACCGTCTCTGCGCTTATGAACCCGTACCGGCTATACTGAGAGGTCAACGTCCAGAGAAGCCTATCGACGCCGAATCTCTAGGCCTCACCTGCGACCTATGGGAGTTGGTACAGTTGTGTTGGAGCGAGTCAAGTTCAGCTCGACCAACCGCCCAACGGCTATTCGATCACCTTTCGCTGGCCTCTCTTGCTTGGGCTCCCCCTCCATTGTATCCCGCCAATGAGATCGACGGTTTCGGCATCACCGATTCGGATTCATCTGATTTTTTATTTTGAGAATCTCCCTAACGAGCTCGACGGGCGAGGCGTAGGGACTGATACCTCGAACGACGGTCCAGTTGTCTCCATGTTATACCATTTATCCCCCTGTATGCCTCAGAAGATCGCACCCGTTATGTCGTGTTATGTTCCTCCGTATGTACTTGTACCCTTGTGTTAGCCTGGCATTCTTATCGATTATTCTCCGGCACGTAATCCCACAAGTCACTCACGACCGATCAGCGGGTTTGCCGTCGTCAACATGTCTTGGTTTGTTACGGGAATGGAAAGCAGAGCTCACATTGGGAATAAGTCGGCGAGGAAAGAGGGCTGTGGAACATTCGACAGTCTTCCAGGTTAACCCAACCAATCGAGAACAGGGTTTCAGACTTCACGAGGTTTGGTATCCGTGGGATCGCGGTCTAGAGGCGTCTGGATCAAGGTATGCGGACAAGGAAGAGCCGCGATATGTGAGCGATCGTGGGAACTTGGTGATGGGGGCTCCCGGGCCATGACGTGGTGCTAAGTACCATCCGGTGCGTATGGGGAGCACTGTATGTAGCGATTGACCATTACCCCCAACCTCGCCTCCACACCTTTTGTCAAATGGCCTCTCTCTTAAACTCTGCGTATGACTCGCTGTCTTCTGCCTTTCGACGAGGGTTGATCAAGGTTCTGGCCACTGGTCCTGTGCCCCAACATATCGCGTTTGTCATGGACGGGAACAGGCGGTACGCTCGGCAACGGAATATGGCGATAAAGCAGGGACACACGGACGGGTTTAACGCACTTCGACAGGTTCGTCCGTCATATGTTTCATTCCAATCCCTTCTTTTGAGTTTAGCTCATCGTATACCTTGTCCGATGGTGTAGATGTTGGAAATATGTTTGCGACTGGGAGTGAAGTGTGTCACCGTGTTTGCTTTCTCGATTGAGAACTTCAAGAGGAGCGAGGACGAGGTAGATGCGTTGATGGAACTTGCAGAGACTAAGCTATTAGAACTCACGAAGCACGGGTAGGTCCGACCTCTCCCCTTGCTTTCCGATCACTGACATGTCTTTGATCTCAGTGAAATGCTGGACGAGTACGGCGTGAGGTTGAATGTGTTAGGGAGGGTCGAGATGCTTCCGGAGAAAGTGCAGGAGAGCGTTCGTGTCGCCCAGGAGATGACAAGGAACAATGACAGGTGCGCCACCCCCGGCCTCTTTCTTGTTTTTATCGCTGATGAGAGTTTGTCCCGAAGGTCTATCCTGAACCTCTGTATGCCATACACGTCAAGGGACGAGATAGCTACGGCAGTGCAGTCTGCCGTGCAGGAAAAGGTGGCGAGCGAACTGGATGATACAGAGTATCGGTGCATACCTTTCCTGCTTGTCACTATTCTCTCTTGTTTACGTTGAGCATATCAGGATCACCGAAGAGGATATCGAGAAGTACATGATGACAAACCTCGCCGGTTCCCCTCCCCTCGATATTCTGGTACGGTCGAGCGGTGTGAAGCGGCTTAGCGACTTTTTAATGTGGCAGGTATGGTCCTCTACGACATATGCAGACCGTCTCGTGTTTCTCATGGGTTGTTTCTCTGCAGGCGTCGGAAAACGTGCAACTTCATTTCACTCCTACTTATTGGCCGGATATTGGGTTTTGGGACCTTTTCCCTGTTATTCTGGATTATCAGGCCAAGGTGTGGAGTCAGCAACCGCAGCTGGGGGTCTGAGTGATCGTGGTGCTGACGGTGGGGGGACGTTCCGCCGACAACCGCACGCCGATAGAGTACACAGTAGTAGTAGTGTTCATTGGCTTCATCTCGGTTGTCGGGGAATCAATGTGCTCAGTGACCGGCGTGAACAGCGTGACAGCAGCCGCAGCCAGGCCGGAGATCGCTCGATCACTGAACTCCGCCCCATCCGTTGCCCGTGATACCACCACCGTCGCCCACCCATAACGCTGGGGTTTTAAACCCAACCCCCCGACACACCACACGGGATGATATCAGTACGTTTAGGTAAACAAAGTTACCCAGTGACTCTTGCTGACTTGCACTGAACATACAAACAGGCGTTCTTCATCTTCAATCAGAAGGGAGAGGTTCGTGGTGAAGAGTGGAGATTCGGCTATGACAGTTCTGAGCTCTCCGTATTGTGGCTAGGTCATTATCTCGCGACTTTATCGACCAGACCTCAAGTAAACTCGCCTTCGCACCTGAGCCTCGGATGAGCAGAAGCTGACTACGTTCACCAGGCGGTCCATCGCGGATGTGTTCCGGATTCAGGTCGTCTCGAATAGCGACGTTCGGTCACCCATTATTACTCTGGGGTCAACGAGTTTCTTTCACGTCAGGATGAACAACCTTTACATTGTCGCGGTCACCAAGTCAGCATCACACACTCTCGCAATTTCACAGTCTGATCTGTTTGTTACGCAGAAATAATGTCAATGCGGCTATGGTTTTCGAGTTCTGCTATCGGTTTATATCTATTGCCAAGTCGTACTTTGGGAAACTGGATGAGGAGTCCGTCAAGAACAACTTCGTGCTGATTTACGAACTCATCGATGGTGCGTCACTCGTTCCTTTTTCTTCTGTATTTGACGTTAAAAGCACGTCTGTCCGACTACCGACAGAGATTATCGACTTCGGGTACCCACAAAATAGCGAAATCGATACTCTCAAGACCTTTATCATGACGGAAAGCATTGTATCCTCGCCGACAGCTGCAGTAAGCGGACTTGATCAGCCTTAACAGCACCTATCAACGTTCACAACAGGAAGAATCTTCAAAGATCACTACGCAAGCCACTGGTGCCACGAGTTGGCGCCGCACGGACGTCAAGTACAAGAAGAACGAAGCCTTTGTCGATGTGGTGGAAACTGTGAACCTCAGTATGAGCGCAAAGGGTGAGCTCACACGCGGTCGCTCCCGGTCGGTTTTTAAACAACTTGTCCGCAGGCAATGTTCTACGAGCTGACGTAGACGGCCACATCCTCATGAGGGCGTATCTTTCTGGTACGCCAGAGTGTAAGTTCGGTCTGAACGACAAGCTGGTTATAGACAAGAGCGAGAAGGGTACGGGAGACGCTGTGGAACTTGATGATTGTCGATTCCATCAATGCGTGCGGTTGAATGAATTCGACTCGACTCGGACGATCAGCTTCATCCCGCCAGATGGCGAATTCGAGCTCATGAGGTAAGATCGGGGGTTCTCGTGGTCTCAGTTCCGCCTTAGAATTGATGAAACCTCGTAGCTATCGTTCCACATCAAATGTGAAGCTTCCCATCAAAGTGTTGGCCACGGTGAACGAGATTGGAACCACTGGCGTCTCCTATATCATCGCGATCAAGACCAACTTCGACGCGAAGCTCTCCGCCTCCAGCCTTGTCGTCAAGATACCCACCCCATTGAACACCACCAACGTCGAATGCAAGGTCCCCAATGGCAAGGCCAAATATGTCCCGGCAGAAAACGTTGTTGTCTGGAAGTAAGACCTCGAAGTCAACGAGTTATCAATCCCGCTGACTTTGAGATCTCCCGCTCCATAGGATCCCTAGAATGCAGGGCGGATCCGAAGTGACGCTGTCTGCTCATGCCACCCTGACATCCACGACGACCAAACAGGTGTGGGCGAGGCCGCCGATTGATGTGGATTTCCAGGTCTTGATGTTTACGGCTTCGGGGTTGATTGTGAGGTTCTTGAAGGTGTTTGAGAAGAGTAACTATCAGAGCGTGAAATGGGTGAGGTACTTAACAAAAGCCAGTGGGTCATATCAAGTCCGGGTGAGTGATTTGGTTTCGCCTTTCGGGGCTTGGACTTGTACTGACTAATTGGTCATTGTGTAGTTCTGAGACGAATATATGCGCACGTATTTCATCTATAATCTCATTGGATATCTATATTTTCCTTCGCGCACCCGGAGCGCTGCCTTCTCCGCTGTGAGTCTGCGGACTTAAGGAGATCAGTCTGATCAGCTTCGACCAGCTTGGGGTTCGCGTTGTTTATGGTCGCGGGGTCACTCGAAACAAGGGTACGGGGTTACGTTCATCCTACGGCTAACGCAAGCCTTCCAGGGGTCTCGAAATGATACTCTCAAACCCTATGCGTCCACGAGCCCTCTGTTGTGGCTGAATACTACAAAAACATAAACAAGGTAACTACGTTTACACAATTAATATGTGGCAAGAGGGTATATGGTATTGCGATTCGATGCCCGGTCATCAGCACAATAAAACACGCTTGGTAGATGGAGGACAGGTCAAAGCGCATACTGTGTTCCCCTGACTACCCCGAGGCCATAATGGTCCCCCCACCCAACCACAAGACTGAGATTGGGGGTACTCCATCCCGGCGAACTCCAGAGCCTACCCACAAGCCTCGCCGATCACCTACTGGGTCCCACTGAGTCCATGGTACTGGCCATCGCGATCGTCTCAGAAACATGGGTCGGACCTTCCTCTAAAGCTTCCGTTCCACGCGGCCTGAACCCCTTACGAGCCCGGGCGTACGAGAGTTGTCCGAGATCGCTGTGCCCTGTGTATAAAGAGATCGATTCGTCCGCACGATGTACGGAAGTGATTTCGTTGAGCGACCAGCCGCCTCCGGTAGCCGCGGCTTTCTTGAGGGAGAGCAAGAGTCGTGTGATCATGATTGGGAGGAAAACGTCATTCCCGACTGCGGGGAGGAGTTGGAGAACGGGCTAAACAAAGTGGTGGGGGGGACCGATAAATTTTTGTGGAGCAAAAATTGTGAGATGGCCGATACTCACTCTTGCGAAGATGAGGGTTACCACGAAGACCAGATGAGATGTAAAGATTATAAAGAAGTAGATGGTGGCATCTTGGACGATCGTTCGTACGATCGTTGGTCTCGATATGGATGTTGCGGTGGCGTGTAAACCAGATTTGAGGCCGAACCCGATAATGACGGCAAAAGCGGCCAAGTCTTGAAAGTGTGTGAGGATCTAAAGGCGCACTTAACGTAAAAACGTAGGTTGTCTCACCGAAGGAGAGCGAGATACAGGTATATCCTATCTCGATAGGGCGCTGCCTCGCGAAAACACAAAGTCGGAAGGGCTCCAGTGGGATCTGGGGCATGACGATAGCTATGATTCGGCCATCACCGAATATCAGAAATGCAGGAAGGGAGAGTCGTAATCCGGTTAGGGGAAGATGTTGCGGATGCCATTCAAATTTGGATCACCGGCACAAAAGTAGGAGGGTGGGTGATAAAACGGGGGCAATCAGAGCCTCGCCCACATGTAGAACGTTCAATCAATTAGACCCACCAGGGTTAATGGCGCCAAGCGTTACGAGATACACCCCAAGTGCGAACTGCGGTATCGTCACTGCGCAGAAGAACGCCGCTATAGCTCTGTTCTTCAATGTCAGGGCATATATCCTGAGAATGTATCCATCAGTACCGGAGGTCCTTTTCGATCATCGAACAAACGTGAAGTGTACCGACTGACCTGGCAGTCAGAAAGATCTGGGCCATCAGCGTGAGGAAGACAAATATGGCGAGTTCTATCCATGCGGTATGGTTGCACCTGGGCGAGGGAACGACAATGTCTGGGTCACGTTAAAGTGGATGAGGAGGGACTGAAAGTGCGCACATCTATCGTCACGGACCCCCGTGAGTCAGCTGAAAAGGTAGACCCATGGGGGGAGATACGCACCTCGTGAGTGAAGCCGGGCCACCACACGACAAGGAGAATCCAAATTTCGTAGAGGATTGGGATGTATCTGTTCTAGGAAGCCCGCGACTGGTTAGCACGCGATCGTGTGAGCAATCGGTGGATTGAATTTACCAGCAGAAAGAGGTAGAAGACTAAGTGGCAGTCAGTAAGCCCGTGAAGAAGAAACACGGAGAACCAAACGGACTCCATGTTTTCCTTCCTTTCCAAGCGTACTCGATCTGCGTCGAAGTTAGTGTGTGGGTATTGATACTGCAGATCGAGGAGACAGACCTCGTCGGGGAGCGTCAAGAAATAATCAAAGAATAACAACGTCTCTGCAGCGGACGCGTAGTACTATAGTCACGAATCGTCTCAGCCACTTGCGGGAATCCCGGCAGAACCCCGGTGTTACCACGAACCTTGATGGACTGGCTGCACAGGGAGGAATCAGCGGAAAGATCACAGAGGTGCGCGTGGGGACGTAAAACGTACATGTCATACCCAGCGTTTATTAAAGCTTGTAAGGTCGTGGTTGAAGACATCGCAGCGGCGAGCCAGAATGTGATGGGGTGAGGGGGAGGCAACCGCCGGATCCTCATCCGGCGGGTCCTGGGTTTTGTATGCGAGGATACCGTCCCTCACGTGGTTGGAGTAACCTCAGCAGGCCTGGACTGATTGATACAAGGTTATGTGTGGTGGCCCTGACGGTTACAGGTTCCGGGTTGTTGACGATATGGGGAGATGGTGACATACATGGCCCCGCCATCAGAGCGCCAGGCGCAACCCCGATTCCTTGGCGAAACGGACTTCAGGGGTTTGTAAATGGCATGGTGTAGGGAAACTGTCAGCTGTTTGCGGGACGTGAACAGTTTTACCGGCATCTCCTGGTGGCGACTGGTCGTAGTTTTTTTTTTGGAAAGAGATCCCAGTGATCGGCGGAGACTGAACTCGATCAGCTGGGAGTGAATGGACCGGACAATAATCACATATAGAGCAGGGACAGCCCAGCATTCCGGTTTGAGTATGCTTCTGCGACTCTGTCGCTGAAGGGGAAAATGTACATCCGTGAGCTTCTGAGGGGTAGGGTCCAATTGATTTACCGATCGTGGAAGATGTTTACTTGCCACATAACGCCGAAGAGGGTGAGGTGCGTCCCATAAAAGAATCATCAGCTTGGATCATCTTCGAGGGACCAGCTGTACGCGCGAGACGGCTGTGTTATGAGAGAATGGGGCGGGACTTCGAATGTTCTTTGGGTGTCCACGGGTACGACAGGTTCCAGGAGCCCCTGAGAATGTACCACGTGGTTCTTGAGCAGTCCTACCCACTGGTTTCAGGCCAGCGTCTTGTTGATGTCGGCAGTTCATGTCACCAACCCGGGATGTATTATTTCTTGTGCGTGCAAGGTGTTGAAACAGACGGAACGTGCGGGGCGAGCCCACGAGAGGTGTTACCGTGAAGGATCGCAGCAGAAGTGTATCGGATACCGTTGATTCCATGCGGTCGTGGGGTCAGTGTGGAGGTTCTCAATAGTTCGTAAGCCTGTAACCATATAGATACACATACAAACGAGTACCTGAGGACTTTAAAGGGGGGTTCAGAGACCCGACCGCTCTGTCGGATCGCAGAAGGTGCGGGTGTCTGCAACTGGCACCCTTCCACGATAATTGGAGATACATCGGGTGGCCTTGCGGATAGTAACCCAACGGCAATAGTCCGCGTGCTTCGACTTCTCCCATTGCCTCGCTTCTAAGATTTCTCCGGATCCCCGAAGTCATTAAGCTCCGATTCTTCGCTCAAGAAGAAGCCGTTGAAAGGTGAATACACGGCATCGATGACGATGCAGAGAGATAAGATACACCCACCGTGAATGATTATTACTCGTGGCGGAGCGTCCGACGATACGGCGACATGAGATGGGGGGGAAAGCCACACCCGCGCGTGCGTTTCACCGCTGGCGCTGGGGTCCCGGACCGACCTGATCGTGTTTGCCCGGCCGGAACTGCGGGTGCGGAACGTATAGATTAAAGAGTAAGCATCCGAGAGTTGGAGAGGGATGATAAATAACATGAGGAAGGTTTCGCCCTTGTACCTATAGCAGTCGGTATAGGATCGGAAACCGAGCACTGGCAACCGAGGGTGCTCGCGCTCCTTCCTCCTCTGCCAAGCCCGCATAAAACGTACCTCCCATAAGAATACCATCCGTGGAGTGTGTTCTCCCAGATTAGGGCCGTTTGTAATTGGGATCTATCCTCCCGAACTTCAACGTACCTTCGGTGGATTTACGGCCACCTCAATCTGGTTTCAATTCCAGTAGGTGCCGAGTCCGCAATTTTCTACGAGTTCTATAGTTCCTCCCCCAGGGGTTGCCTCGCTGGCGCATTCCGACCCGGTATAGTACCTGAGGATCGGGAAGTTGGGGGACACCTTTGAGCCTGTCTGTCGGAGGCGCCGGGAAAGTCGCGTGACCTGAGGATACTTGATTAGGAACTTGCCATCAGCCGCTGCGACCGTTGTGCGAGCGGGGATCACTGCAAAACTCTTATCGGCGTACTCGCCCGCCACGCGCAACAAGATTGGGATAAAGTAGGCTTGATGTTCTGGAGGTATTTCGTTGGGATTCCACCCCCCACCGTTGCTTGCGAACCAGTCGACGACCGCTAATGCTCTCTCCATGACCGAAAAGATTTCATCTTCCAAATGGGTCTTCAATCGACAGCCTGCTGAACAAGGATGACGTATCCCTCGAAGCCATACTCGACGAGGACGACCTACTACAGGAGTGCAAGGCCCAGAACACTAGGCTCATCGACTACTTCCAGCGCATAGATGTCCTTCACCGCTTGATGGGTTACGTGACTGGCCAAATAGATGGAGAAGAGAACGGCAGTTTCAAGTTGCGTCCATTTCTCTCTACCCTCGTCTCCCCGTTCCTCGTGGGTCTGACGGATCAGCGACAGGTACCCCCATGTTGCCACCGAAGTCTTGTGTAGCGAGATCTGGTCAATCATCGAGACTTGCGTCAAGCATTCCAACCAACTCCTCGTTCCGTTCTGGGAAACCGTCCTAGACCGCCCGGCCGAAGAGATGAAGACCCAAATGGTTCTCGCCTCCCATTTCACCAAGGTGAACTCTGTGTTTCTGGGGAAGAAGCCGGCCGAGGTGCGTTTCATACATCCTTCCCCACCCCCTCTACGTATTCTTTTTCCGAAAGGGACCGAGTTTCATTTCGTCAGATGTTAGCTTTCATCCAAGCCCAGCCGTCAGTAATAGACAAGCTTCTGTACCACATCGAAACCCCCGCATTCGCGGATCTGTTGATGAGGATCGTGCAACTAGATGAACAACCTGCTGGCGTTGGTGTTCTTCAGGTGTGTTCTATCCCAATAACACCATGTGTTCCTGACCTAACCCGCATATAGTGGCTTTCCAAAGAGGGTCTGATGCCCAAGCTCATTGAGCGGTTGTCACCAAAATATCCGAGTGACATGCACGCCGTGGTCTCAGAAGTCATCAAGGGAATCATCGCCATTGTAGCCCCTTCGCCTGGTTCGGGCGCCTCAGAAGGCGCCAGTCACACCCCTCCGTCAAATCTTTTTGCCCGAGAATTGGCGCTACGGGAGAGTCTGTCACAGCTTACCCAGTACATCTTGACTCTGTACGGCCCTGACCCACCGATCCCGGAAGGGAGAGAAGGTCTCCAGCCCGAAAGGCTCCCAAATCACGAATCCTCCACTTCCGCCGTGATCCACTCGATTGGAATCATCATCGAACTCATTCGGCAGAACAACTCGGACTATTTTGAGCCGTACCTATTTCACACCCTGCGGAACAGGCTCATCCAGTACCAGCAACAAATACACACCTACTCCAACAGGGAAGGGCGGCAGCTGTTGGAGAAAGCCATGCAGGAGATGGTGGAGCGCATGGGTGTCGTCCATCTCGGTCCATTGATAGACCTCATGTGCGACCGCCTGGAGGACTTCCAACGGTACCTCGTGCAGCCTCGGTCGCTTGTGAAGCATCTTTCTTATTCACCCTTCTACAGCTTCTGACCCATGTCTGTTTTAGACAGGGACGATATCCACAACGATTGGTGACATCAGCCCACTCACCTTCGAACGGTACAGGATCTGCGAGCTCTACGCTGAATTACTTCACGCTTCCAACATGTCTATTTTGAACCGTTCACCAGAGTTTGATCACCTGTACGACAACATGGGGAGATTGCAGGGTGGGCTATCCTCCCTGGAGGAGCTCGCCAAAGTCATCTCGATAGGGAACGGCGCGGACAGGGATCCAGATGCAATGGATGATCAAGAAGATTCTATCGAACCTGCAAAAGAGCTACCCGTGTCGACGGGACGCCCAACGTTATTGCTTGACTCCGACGAAGATATGATTGTCGAAGAACCTGGAAGCTCGGATGACGAAACAATGGAAGAGATTTCAATGTCTCCCCTGCCGAGTAGCGCCTCTCTGCCTCCGGAGTCGTCTTCTCCCGTTCAGAACACAATCCACACTCCTCCCCAGTCCGCTTCCCCCGTCTCGGCTAACCCCACTCACTCCGCTGGCCAGAAGCGGAAGAGCACGGATTCCTTTGGGTCTAACCATCGGTCGATGGGCAAGAGTTCAAGACAGAACTCAAGGAAAACACTGTCCTCGAGCACCAGGACGAGTCTGCCTTTGGGCGAGAAACTCAAGAAGAGGTTTCTGGAGCTCAACATCCTGTCGACTTTGCTTGTAAGTCAGGTACCTGGGTGTACACCGCTTGAGAATTTACCCATTCCGTTGGTAGGATCTGTTTTTCGAGTTCCCATGGAACAATTTCCTCCATAGCGTGGTTTACGACATCATCCACCAGATTTTAACAGGGCGGGAAGAGCATGGGTGTAATCGGGAGCTGATAGTTTCACTGTTCCGGGACGCCAAGGTTATGCATCGGATAGTAGAAGGCCAGAAGCAAAACGACATAGAAAGGTAGGTCTTGGTTTGGGCTTCCCAATGCTAGAACCTGACGGAAATTTCTCAGTGCAAAACCAAAAGGCCTGCGGTTGGGGTACATGGGTCACCTAACACTCATCTCAGAAGACGTCCTCACTGCATTAGAACACTCCTCTCCCGACCTCCGCCTCATTATCATGAAGTTTACACCCCAACCAGAATGGAATGACTACGTTAACGGCCGTTACCAAGAGACCAAAAACAAGGACACGAGTCTCCTCGGAGGAGGTAAACCTGCCCTCTCAATGACCAGACCCGGGAGCGCGGCTTCCTGGAAGGTCGATGAACAGGACATCGCCACTACCGCTTCTGGTCCTCCACTCAGTCCAGGTGCAGGTGGATTGAATGCTGTGGGAGCGGTGAAAGAAATTGCGAGTCGGGTAGCGGAGAGTCAGAAAGAGTTCAGGAAGAGTGCGGTGGAGAGGAGGGAAGTTAGCACCCATCTCGATCCCGGAGCGAGCGACGAGGGAAGACCTAGTTCAGGCGGCAGCCAGGCTGGATCTTCTCGGGTTGGTGTTCGATTTACTCCCCTCCGGTCATTGCTAACCCCCACGTCTTCTTACTTCTGCTATAGTCGTTCAAGTTCCCTGAAGATTTTGGGTCCTCCTCGGACGATGATGATTCCGATGAAGATGACGCGGGCGGTTGGTTGGCGACATCAACGTTCAGACCTTCAGCAGCGGCGCATGACTCACGAGATATGGTCTCGGAAAGCACCCTTCCCGTACGTTGTGACTTTCACAGCGATCGGATTTTGCTCTCTGATGAATAATCTACCGCAGGACGCATTTTCTCCGAGGAGGCGAGGAATGGACCGTAGGCCCCTGTCAGAAGGGTTTGACGTGAGTGCAGCTATCATGCATTTTCTTCTCTAGTCGTGAAAGGGGATGTGACAGGATGTCTTCAACCCCGCTGGAGCTTATGGTTCAGGTGGCAGTGACCGCTTTGGAGGGGACGACGTAAGTGTGGCGGTTCGACTCTTCACACCATTCACACATCAACCTCATGCAGGACGATGGTTTTGGCCCGTTTGCAGACCCAGGACCCATCAGTGACGCAGACCCTTTCACTTTTTCCACATCTTTCTCACGAGAGTTAGATGACTCCACATTCGACACCTTTGGGGACTTTGGGGAGTTTCAAGCTGCCTCTGGTGGCGACGGTGAACTGGGACACGGAAGTCAAGGGAGTGATTTAGGCGATTCTGGCGCTTTTGGGGATCTTGTCGACTCGAGGGGATCTGGCGGGTTCGGTGAGATGGGGGGAGTGGGGAGTGGAGAAATGATGTCGAGTTGGATTGTGTCAGACAGTTGGACGATGACGACGGCCAGTGGGTCCTTCGCGGAGGATGGGGAAGTGCAGGACCGGGAACGTCGACGGCGAGACACGGGGGGCGACTGACCATCGAAGTAATGGATTGTGTCTTCTGTCTATTTGTTTTCGCTTTATTTCTCCCTTTTTTTACATTGGCCACATCTTCTACGCGAACGAAGTGCTCAAGAGCGGGTACGTTCTGTGTTCCCGGTCAGGATTGTGATCGTCCCTGAGAGCTGAATATGAATGGTTCGTTGAGACGATTGTCTCTTTTCATACAGATATCCCCGCTAACCTACGTTTTGAGTGAATGGATGCCCTGGATGAATGTCAAGTTGACGTGGTTTCGCACCCCGTGAGCTCGACGTTAGAAGTCACGGACACCGCACTGAACGGCCACGCCGATTTCAGCACGGCCGATCACCTGCACGGCCACGGATTCTTGCACGGATAACTGCACTGCAGGCCCGACCACGTTTAGATTTACCTTTTTGTTCTATTGTCCAGTACCGCGCGCACGGACATCTAGATAGCTGTATATAAAGCTCCGTGTCGACCTCGAATTCGAATAGGGCATCAGCTTTTCCCCTCATCTCTGTACGCACAATCTCTCAAAGTCACGTGGGGCCAGGATAACGGTCCCCCATCACCATCGAAATACCCTCCCAACCCATCTCGTTCCCCTACCCCACCGTTCTCCAACGAAAATACCTACTAGCACCCTCAGGATGTCGCCCCCAACGTTCCCACAAGAACTGATCGACAAGATCATTGACCAGTTCGGTGGAACCCCCAGGTCGGACAATGACCATGTTCCAAACAAAAGCGTGTTGGCGACCCTCTCGATGGTTGCCAAAGCGTGGAAGGAACGTAGCCAAAAACACCTGTTCTCGGTAATCGAGTTCCGAGGATACCCCACGCCGATCGTCGAGTCCGACTTTAACGAGTTGAATCTGGTATTCTCTCTGACCAAGGACCTCGAGATCGACGGGAACTGGGAGATTTACTCTCAGTTCGACGGCCTGGCGATGGCCAGTCTCCGCTGCTTTCGGAACCTGGAATCCCTGACCCTCGCCGGTTGGTATTTCAGGTGGCACAACGCCAGACAGCTCAAGAACTGTTTCAGTCACTTGGGCGAAACCTTGATTCACCTCAAGGTGGAGGGAACGGCCAGTTCGGAGGCGTTGATCCACCTCACGTCGATGCTTCCACGATTGATAATTATCGAGCTCTCGATCACCACGGTTCCCGGTGAGGGCGGGCCGATCTCCAGGGAAGAACTCCCCACGACGGGGAGCTTTCAAGGATACCTACATCTCTGGGGACTCTCCGAAGTGCATAACGACTTCCTTTCCTTCGTCTCGTCCACCTCTCCCAGGTTTGATTCGATCTGCATCGACGATTGCGATACCGGTGGTGGAACTGCGAAGCTGGTCAAATCATCTGCCGCTTCCCTTGAGTCGCTGGAACTGTACATTGACTCGGGCGATATAGGAGGTGAGTTCCCGGTCCCTTGATGCCGAGTTATGTCCTAATTTCGTTCGCCCAGATAACCTGACATCGCTTTCCGAGTGTACCCAGCTGCGGGAGGTTTCTATTTCTTATCCATACCCCGAATCGACTGCGTCACTTCTCCAAACCATTCGCTCTCCCCACTTTAAGAAATTCATGGTACAATTTAACCTCTGGCCCCACGGGACACAGTTCGGGGATGGGGACTCAGATGCGTGGAGGAACACAGACAATGAACTCTGCATGGCGTATGGCCTCTGGACCAAGCACGTTGGGGGGCCGATTGATGTCACCTTTCGCCTGCCGAGGGTGGATAGAATAGATTATTCGTTGGAAGAGTATCAAAGAGATCTCAAAAAATTATTCCCTCGGCTTATCGAGAACGTTCCGGTCAATATTGTATGTTAGAGGTAGAATGTAACAGGAAAATCGTTTCCTAGAAAGGGACCCGCAAGGGGAAGTTATTCGTCAATACACTTTTTACCGATACTCGAATCTAGCAAGTGCCTGCGTATAACCCACCCCCACATCGGCCATGGTGAAAATGGCCAACTTTCCCCCTCCCTGTCCAGGTCTGGTATCCTGGAAAAATTATCGAGGTATCGTAGTAAAACCTCAGGTGGCGACTGCTCGCGTAAACCCAGCAATGCGTGGGGGAGGTGTGCCCGATTGTCATTAGTGGTAACCAAACCGCCCTCCCCCTGCGCCGTGCTGGCCAGAAGGGTGGTGCAATCAATAGAACATCGACCTAGAAAGTATCGTCCATCACCATGTCCAAAGGATGTCGATCCTCGGACGGAGCAGGTGAAAATTGGAGAACGCTAAAAGGGAAATTTCAGCTTTACTTCACCGAGAGTCGAATTCCAATGTACCTGGTTCCCCCACCACCTCCATCGTGCTCGGCATTGAGTAGCCGATCCAAACCCTCCAGCCGGTTTACAATACTTTCGAACCTCGCAGATGCGCCAAATTTGTTCCCCAGGTGTGCGGTCCGCGTAACGGCGATCCATTCCTTCAAGTTCGTCGATGACGCCGGCCGGCGACGTACACTATTCAGCGTGACCTCCTTCATCCAGTTCCACTGCTCCGGCAAGAGCTCTGGAGAGGTTAACCACACGATTTTCAACCAACACTCCAACTTGTCCCATTGTGCCCAACGCTCGAGGTCATGAGTGATATCGCAGATCAAGGGGTTCGCGGATACGGGGAGTTGAATGGTAGCCATCCCACCCTTCAGTGGGGTTTTAGACGTGAGCGTGAATAAGATTTCCATATAGTTGTCGGGAAGGACCGGTCGTGACGACGAAGCGGCCCAATCGCAGATAAAGGGGGTCCAATACAGGGTGAAGTGTGGGGTAGTCAAGATTCGATCAGGGATAGAACCGAGCCTGGCTGCCAGATAGACCAACCGATGGACCCCACGTCGCTCGAACGCGCTGAAACCCGCGACGCCCATTGCATAGAACATAGCCATCGCGAGGCGGGGAGTTATATTCAGGTCCGCTGCGAGCAGGATCGCGTCGGCGAGAATGTCTTGTGTATTTTCTGGATCTTCTATGAACGTAACGTACGCGAGAAGCGCGTCGGCCGTGGAGTTCTCGTCCCAATCGCCTTGTGTGAGGAATTGGAGGATGTAGCCAAGGGTTTGGGACAGATGCTTGCGTATCACCGCTTGCGGGCTGCTGTGCTGGCGAAAACCGATCCTCAACGCGAGCTGGACGATCTCCTTCGCTTCCTGATCCCTACGGCCAGACTCGCGAACCGCGTTGCACCAATGAACGACGAAGGTTATGAGGCTGTACCGCTCATACTTCCACTGTGTTATGCACTCCAGCGTCGGCACCACATCGGGATAACCAGATCGTATGGCCGCTGATATCCTTTCGCAAGTAACTTTGATCGCTAGATCCACGAGCTTCCTGTGTAAACAGTGCCACCCATTGGTATAGGCGTAGCTAACTCGGAGTGACGGGGACGCACACTTTATCAGCTATAAACAGGTCATCAATGGTGACTTGCAAGCCCAGGTTCATGCCGATGATCACCATACAATTGAAGAGCGCTTCTTTCGGTGCTCCGTCGAACGCGATAACTTGGTAGGCAAAGGAGAGGGGATCGATTGTGGATGGCAATGGTCGCCGCCAACGCACCCAATTGAGGCAAAGGGAAAGGTCGGATATCCAACAGAGATGATTTGTCGACATGCCTTCAAGTAAGTAGAATCCTTGGAAAGGATTGCCCCTTGCAATGCCCGTGAGGATTGATGAAAGGGAAACTGTGTCTGCATCGCCAGTGAAAAAAGTGGGTAGGTCGATTGGAAGGTCAGATTCCGGCAGCGTATCCCTGGATGCGCAAAGGCTCTGGACGTAAAACTGCACCAGCGCCCGACCAGAGGCGTACGCCCTGTCACGACTTCCGGGAAGGAGGGTGTTCCGATAGTCGAAGCAGTCTCGGTAAAGGGCGGTGAGCTGGTGAGGCGATGCGGCAAGAGGAACTCCTGCGTGCCATTGGATGCTCATGAACTGTCGTAATGCCACATCCATTACTTCGGGGTCCGTGATCGTGTCCAGTGTCCAGCCGACACACAAGGCGTCTAGTTGGTTCCTCCTCCGGTCGAACCTCATTCGGTCTGGTTTCAGCAATCCATCTTCCGAAAAGAAGAGATACTCCATGGGGGGTACATCTAACGAGCGGGGCAAAGCCGTCGCACCGGTGGGAATCGTCGTCCGGGGCTGCAACAGAACGAGGAAGGAGAAGGTAGGGTTGATGTGTGTGTACAAAAAGGTTCGCAGAAAAGAGAAGGCACGATGTGCGCCGAATGCACGGAGGACGAGGGAGAGGGGGGTTTGGAATGGGCACTCGTAGGATATGGTCCCTGCGACAACGATCGAAATGTAGAGTAGGATGCCGAACCCGGTCACGCCGATGATGGTTCCAGCGATGGTTTGGTTTATAGTCCACATATATTGGGACAGGCCGCAGCCGAGGAGTAGCAGTGCGAGCTGTAGCGCTACTGGTAGGCTCTCCATCAGAACGTGGAAGTGCCAGCGATGCAGACCATTGAGCTTCCGTTGACGGTCACCACATCGTTCTGCGATCGAGCCTCCTTTGTTTCGCGTGTAGCGATTCACCCACTGCTTCCCCAACATCGCGACGAACGCGGCAAGAAGGGACGTCACCAAGCTCGCATAGAGAAGATTCGCGGCCACAACGAGCTCCTCTGGGGGTCCGTCCCAGGTTGGGAGGTCTGGAGGTGTTGGAAACGCGGAGCTATTGATGGAGTGGATGAGGTAACGCATGTATGCAGCGTTCATTTCGTCGTATGCCGGCTCCAACTTTGATTGTACTTCGATGACGAATGCGGAGCTCACTGCCGAGAACAGACCGGCCTTTCTCCAAGTCAGCAGCTACGGGGAGAAACTCGGGAAGAGAGACTCACAAAAACCAGGGTCGTGTTCAAGTCTTCGTCGTACTTCTTCACATAGTCGTGGTCATATTGACTAGACTCCCTTTGGTACGCAGTGTAGAAATCGGCCCGTGTATCTTTGGTCTTGATTGGGGGAAAGAAGTCGCGCAGTGCATCCTGGACACTGACTGTCAATCAGCGGGTCAAGCGGCAAAACCAAGTTCGCAACGTTGGATCCGCACCTGTTGGGATCTATTTTTATAAACTCACTCGGGGGCGTACCATCCGGTGATTCGCCCATATTCCGAGCCACAGGTAGGAGGAGCAGTGGGCAAGTGGGGGATCGTGGCCGTTGGACGATGGGTCAAGGTCTTCGGGCGGTTCTGTTCGGAGGCGGCCGCGCCAATCACGTATCAATTGATCCGCGCGCGTGAGCCTGCCAAGCCACCCAACGCCGGACCCCCAGCTCTGCCCGAACAAATGTGGTGACAAAACTCAATATTAAAATACAGTGCTGAGTACTGGGAGCAAGCATAAAGGGTGCGGTAGATCGTTAGTTGTCCGCAAGATCTCCTACATTGCGTCGTGGTAGTCTTCGTCGTCCGTCAATTCCTCTCGTGCAGAGTCGCCCCCCCCCGACACTGGTGGTTTCTTCAGGGCCTCGCCTCTGGCCTTTCGTGAAAGGTGGCCCCGCGACGCGCTTGTTGGAGTATCATCTTCATCCTCCGTGTAGTCTGACACGACCTCCTGCTTTTTCTTCGCCCGACCACGACGCTTCTGTTGCGCCTTGGGTTGTTTTCTTCCTCCTCCAGACTCCCGTGGAGTGGTATTGTCGAGCGCCTTCCATTTGATTGCCAGGTCACTTTCGAAGTCGTAATCATATGAAACACATTTCATTCCCCAGACGACTATTCGCTACATGTGGGACCCAATAATTTATCAGCATCTTTGGTGGGGCGAATAATAGAACCGACAATCATACCTCTTCTCCATGATTGAACGCTTTACGTATGGCTTTTTGTAGCTCTTCGGCCAAACGTCTCCTGACATCCCGAGATTCTATCGCCTTATATTTCGCCGCTAACTGTGCTTCGGTCGGCTCCTTCTTCAAGGAGGCACGAAGGGCGATCCGAGCGAGGGAACGATTTGCAAGAAGCCCCCCTCCAAAGTATCCCAGCCAAATCGTTTTCGTCTGCGTGAGAGATATGTTAATAGTCGTGGCCCTTGAAGCGGGAACGGGGCGGTACCTTTTCAGGCAGTTCGCGCCACTCATGTTTGGAGATATCCTCAAGCTTGGTGAATGTGTATTGGCCGACATAGACGCACCGCTTGTCTGCATGACGGGCGAACGTGCGATACACAATCGGATTCCCCTCTGCATCGCAGTGATCGTTATTTTCATCCAACCGGAAGAATAACCCTGGCCACCCAGGCTCCGGTGGCAAGAAGGGGTTATGATCGAAATTCCCATGACAAAAGTTTCGGTAGGGGTGCATTGTTTGTGCTAATTTCCCGATTTTTGGGAACGACGAGACAGCTTCACCACCATAAATGGCACTGATATCCATTCTAGTGATAAGGAAGCTGTCGTGAGTCAGTCTGCTCCGATCCACATCGAGAGGAGGTCCGAGTTGGTCCAAGCGATGATGAAGCAACTCTCGCTTTTGCCCATAGTTTTCAAGTTTGGCGTCCCTGTGTGGCTTCCACTTGTACCCCCCAGACAAAACCTACGCGACGGAGGTTTCAAATTACGTCGACTCTAGAAGAAACGACCGAACTCCATACCGGTTTCTCTGGTGGACCCGCGACGTTGACGGAGACCACCTGTGTCTGTGATGTAGTTCCCAGGGTGGGATCCTTGGATCCAGATGGGCAATTGTTCTCTAATCTCGAGCGCTTTCCAGGAGCTTCTTTACCGGCTGGAGGCGCTAGAATCACCAGCTCAGCGACGGGCAGGGGGTTATCTATGATGACCATACCTATCTTCTTCCTCTTCGGAGTTGAAGTCGAACGTTGAACGATTATTTCATCGTCCGAGTCGTCGATCTCCATCGGGTTGTCGACAGAGCCCGAAGGTGGGAGGTGATGGGATTGTTCCGCCTCCTCCTTTACCGTTACTAGTATCGGTGTCGATGAGGCAGGAGTGGGTAGTGTGGATACTTGGCTCATGGGGCCAGGTGTGAGGTCGGGTTCAGGGTCAGGTATGGGGTCGGGAGTGTTCTGGCGGCAAATGTAAACAACAAAAATCATTGAATCGACAGAAGAAATTTCGGACCTCGGTCTGCGTCGCTGGTATAACTCCCTCTGCTGCCAGAACCGTGATTGCTGGCAACGGGGCAGGCGCAGAATCAACGGTTTCGACCACCACGGGCTGAGATTGACTAGGGCTCGATTCCGCGCCTTGCATAGCGGATACGAACTTCTTCCAGTTCTCACGAAACTTTTCTTCCTGGGGCGCCATAAATTTCCACGTCATCTGAGAGTGCGGGGTGAGGAGTTGTTTCGAATCCATCCCCAATCCGAGTAAATCCTGAAGCCTTTCGAAATCCGTATTTGCCTGCAACAGCGATTCGAATACATGGTGGATGAGCTCCCCGACCCTTTCGGAGGCTCGCTGGTCGGTTGACATCGGTGCTGGCGTTGACGAAAGCACCAGGAAAGTGCGGTACGTGGGAAAATACGGCAGGGGCCCGATTCTTCTCCGTTTTCCCGGACACAGCCACCGCTCGTACGGATCGTCAACAGGATGTTGAACTGATCGATGATTGAGTGCAATGTAATGCCTTTTCAAGTTCGAGGCACAGGAACCGAAAGGGACACCTGGATATATTCGGTACTTAGCTC
>Ga0307511_10001254_pt1 | contig 26848 bp, 43 predicted proteins | sample 13_EM_MG_FD_200266 | JGI IMG/M metagenome (GOLD analysis project Ga0307511, IMG submission 200266) | Populus trichocarpa ectomycorrhiza microbial communities from riparian zone in the Pacific Northwest, United States - 13_EM | ecosystem: Host-associated > Plants > Roots > Unclassified | place...
CACCACAAACGAGATGGCGCAAACGAAGACGACCAAGAAGCGAAAGGCTTCGCCCACTTTGACCGAGTCTGATATCGACGACGTGCCGCCTAAACGGAGAGCAACGGCGAGGAAGAGCACGGGTGGTGTCCCCGTTGGTCGGAGGTTACCAGCTGGCAGTTCTGCTGGTCCCTCCGCCCGAAGAACTTCTGGTGCTCAGTCTGCTTGGGGAGCAGGAAGTAAAGGAGGTGGGGAAGGTGGTAGTAAGTGCTATGCTTATGAGATCGAGCGTAATTATTGATCGTTTGCTGCGGTGGTGGTCGTTAGGTCAAGCCGCTCCACAAAGGAAGAAGAAAAGGTTTAGGCCTGGGACTGTTGCACTCCGAGAGATCAGAAAGTACCAGCGGAGCACGGACCTTCTCCTTCGAAAGCTCCCATTTTCACGACTTGTACGTGCTTCCCTACCCTCCTACCAATCTCATGTAACAATTGGTTCTAAATCCCGGTTTGTAGGTTCGGGAAGTCGCACAGGACATGACGACACAATCGAACGACTACGCAGAAGTCGGATTACGGTGGCAGAGTTCGGCCATCCTCGCTCTTCAAGAAGCGGCGGAGGCCTACCTCGTTCATCTATTCGAAGACGCGTAAGTTTTGAGTCCTCCCACTCCCGCGAAAACCGCGTCAAACCCTACAGAGTCTGAGAGAATTTGTTCAGGAACCTTTGCGCGATCCACGCAAAGCGCGTTACAATCATGCAGCGCGATATCCAGCTCGCCCGACGAATACGTGGGCCGTGGGGAGGTGTATGATTGCGCTGTTCTTTATCTGCTTCACATTCAAACTTCATCTCGTTTTACCTGCTCTCCTTCTATCACTCTTGCATACCCTCTCCCGATTGCGACACCTCTACCATCTATCCGCCCCCACACTACCACGATTCTTACCCTTTCCTCGGCGCTAGGCCGCATGACGAATACTGATCACGAGCGTGAATCTGTGTTCATGCACGAAAGTTCGAAATCCCTGCGAAGTCACTCCAAGAATGACCCAAAAACGCGCTCACTGACTGAAGATCTCCTTTCAAAAAACGCAGGGTCCGCTGTGTACACCTACTATATATCCGCTATGGGCCAGACAGAAGAATGGGTTTGGTGGAGAGAGAAGAAAATACGCTCCCCGAACGGAGGGAATTGTTATGCATGGGACTTGGTTTAAGTTTGAAGTAGCAAGAAAACAGGTTGTAATGAGAAGAAAAGGAGAAAGCCGGTTGTGGGACGAGAAGACGTTGAGTAGGGGGGACGGGTGGGTAGTGGCAGGATGGGGCGACGATGGAGAGAAGATAGAGGTGATAATGATAGACAGATGCTGATAACATAGAACGAGCCACAGCTTTGGAGAACACGGAATGAGGAAGCGGGGTTGGCATCTACGTCCGACAGGGTTTGGGCATATGAAAGAAATGGGAGTGGTAACTAGCTACGACCACGAAAACACGGAGGTTGTGGGGTAGAGGAATAGAATTGGTGGGGGGGATGGAAAGCGGTAACATTGCACAAAAACACCATGATATATGCGAAAACTTTATGGGGTGGCTGATGACATCTTACATAGACTTCAAGAAGGAACTCGGAGTGCTCAGAAGAAACGAAGGAGCGCATCACAAAGGGGATGGGGAATGATAACGTCCGAACCGAGAAGGAGAGGAATGAAGTGCTTGCAAAGAAAGTCGATGGTTGTGATGACGAGAGTGATTAAAGTGACGAAGAGGTCCAAGGGAGTCCAGTAGGGTAAAGCGAAACGATCGCTGGGAAAGCGACTATCGACATGGTGACATGAACGTTGTTGGATGCAGATGGAGTGAGGGTGAGAGGGGCGAATCCCCCGATCGTAGCCAAAGACGGGAGATGAATGCGGATGGGAAGGGCAAATGAATGTAGTGTGGCTGGGCGCGACGCGATTGTAGTGGGGTGCAGAGGGACACCCAGCATATGCAGGTCATGAATAAATGAGGGGGGGAGCAGCGACGGCAGGGCAGGTGGACCTTATCTTCCTCTGCGGGAAGAGGGGATGAAATGTTAGAATACCGTATTCAATCGTCTTGGAGGTCCAGGTGAAGGAACGACCCAAGATCCAGATCCTTGGGAATTGCTCGGCGGTATCGACGGTCTTGATCTTGTCGAATTCCTCCACTGGTTCTGGTCATTCGTGGTCCCAGAAGGCCTTCGATTGCTGTTGACAGATCCTTGGTTGGACCGTTGCCCGTGCCCGGGCTGATTTGGATCCGACTCTCCGCTTGAACTCCTCTGGTGCCCTGCGGGACGTCGTGTCGGAGAGGTTCCCTGATTTAGCGGCAGCCTATCCGCACTCTGGCTAGCCGCCTTCCCTAACGAAGTTGAAACCCTGTTGGGAGAATTCGACGATGATGACTGCCTCCGATCGCCCGTCCGTTGCATCATGAAGGGGGCTGTTGGAGGTAATAGTGGCGTATTGTCCATCGTATAGTAGGGCATCTGGGGAGCCATCTGCATTGGCATTGGCATCGGCATAGACATCTGCATCGGCATCTGCGGCATCATGGGTACTCCCCAAGGGTAACCGTAGGGCTGCATCAACATTGGGGACTGGGGAGGGGTCTCGGGAAGCACTGAAGACCGTCGCCCCAGCATCCTGGTAACGTCTTCGGCAGATGATACCGTACGTGAGGACTTCAGAGAGGGCGGCGGTGCGGAGTGAATTGACTGAGGTTTGGAGGTTCCTCGCAAACTGTTGAACGATTCATTCCTCGATGGCGGGTACGAAACTCCTGGCGAAGATCCATCCGAGCTCTCTCGCCGTGATGTGTCATAAGCCGGCCGTGAGTAGCTTCCTTGCCTCCGACTGTTTGGCGGTTGGATCTCCGGGAGGTCCACTGACGACAGGTTGACTTTGAACATCTGGGATTCTCGTCGCTTCCGTGCGGCGATGACCTCCTGTTGGTAGAGCCTCTTCTTCTTCTCGTCTTCGGCCGCCGTCCTCTCAGCTTCCCAAGCCCGCTTCTCCTGTTCCCACTTCTTCTTCTCTGCCTGGTGTTTTAGTCTTTCTTCCTCAAGCGCCCTCCGCCCCTTCTCCAGTTCCAGGAATTTGGCTCGGTCCTCTCTGCCTCGTTTGATCCGCATGACCTGTCCGAGGGGCACATGGTCGTCCTTATCCTCCTTCTCCTCCACATCGAACCTGACACTCGATCGTGTCCGTTTTCTGGGAGCAGGGACATTGGCGGGTGTAGAAGAGGACGGAACTGAAACAGGGGCGGGTTGGGAAAGTGGAAGTATTGGTTTAAGCGCCTTTGTCTGACCTGAGGACAGCGGAGTGATCCCGATTCGCAGTGGGGATGGGGAGGCCTTGTAAGGTTGGTTCCGCGTCTGCGCATTTAGGGCGGTGGTCGTGGTCGGAGCTAGATCCGGGTTAGAAATCGGGGGCTCGCGTGGGATAAACTATAGCGCTTACATGGAAGAGGAAGCTGGAGGTCGGTCGTCGAGGATGACGACAAAGTGGGAAGCCAAGGAACCTCCGACTGTTCCTCTACGTTGTATCCGGCCAAGACCTCGATGGTTTCTGAAACTTCAAGAGCCTCGACACCCAGGGCACCGCCAGTAACATTTTGCACAACAATGTCATCAAGCCGTCCCGATGGACCGAGGGTGTAGACAGACATGCGGTCTTCGAAACAAGGACGGGAAATCCATCGTTGTAAGCCCCGGCTAACATTACTAACCCGTTTGACGTCGCAAAATGCACCGTTGTCCGATTTGGGCAGAAGGAAATGTGGTTTTGCGGGCAAAGTGCGGCGTGATGTAAAGGATGTGATGGATCGTTCCTCGGAGGCTGACAGGTCGCGACGCGTGAGACGGCGCAACAGTTGTGTTCTGTGTAGAGTCGAGGCCGTCGTTTCCTGGTAGGGGAGAGCGGAAATGGGGTTGGCGGATCTTGGGAATAGAGGGACGTTTGGGAGGTGTAACAGAGGAGGAGTAGAGAAAGCCGGTGCAAGCGCACATGTCGTCAATGAGTGGAGGAACGCGTGAGGTGAAACGGGTTGCGTGGAAGCAATTGAGGGTGAAGAGGAGGTCACGGAGGCCCCATCGTCCAGCTCTTCAGAGTCGTCAGATCTAGCGATGGTTGGAATCGGTGCAAGACCCGGAGAGTTGAGAACCGAGCCCAATGAACCACCTCTAACGGGAAGTGACGGGGCGAGTTTCCTTTCTGACCATCGGTCGGACTTCCTGCCGGGTATACTTGGAGCGATCTCAGAGTCATCATCGGGAGTGGCAGGGGCGGGCGAATCCGTGGAGGACGAGGAGGATGAATATGCCTGAAGAGGTGGCTGGGGAACGGGTGGCTGTGGGTCCCGAATAGCAGCTGTCTGGACGGCCTTTAGAGAAAGGCTCCTGAAGAATCGAGACTGTTTCTTGACCGATGAGGACTTGGTCGGAGGTTCGGACCTAGCACCGCTGGAGGCGGAAGAAACGGTAGTTGTGTCTGACTTGTCATTGCGCTTGAAGAGAGAGGCGAAACGACGCATTTTGGAGAGGGGTCGTGGAGGAACCTAACACATGAGCCGGGTGGTGGGAGAGGATGAAGGAAGAACGAAAAGGGAGTGAGGAGGGAATTGAGTGAGGTTGAAGGGAGAGAAAAGATGGATCGGCCTGCCGCATTCCCGAGTCGTCACAACGGCCTCCTCCCGCCCCCCGGCTCCACTTTGCACAAGTGCAATAAATAAAAAAGATGTCGATGATCCCTCGAGCCCGTGTGGTCGCCCTATCTTATTCTAGTCGCATCTACCCTTCCGGTTACTCCTCAGCCTACGCGTTTTACTCAGTGAGGTCTAAGACGTCGAAGCCACTACACGTTTGTCATCCCGTCGTAACGTGCGCCACCGCGGCCCGGGCTTATGAGCGACAGATGACGACATTCCACACCCAGTCGCCATCCATCAATTGCTTTCTCACGGCACCCAAACGTGCGGGGAAGATAGCCGACTGAAACGGGTGAGAGACGGAATTTAGAGATCCTGCTTGAGGAGACGAACCGAGACATGTCCGGATGTTGGAGTGGCCACCGGCGATCAGCGCCCCACCTACAGGTGGTGACTGCAACCGACGACAGATGGGATCACTCACAACGCAGCCGCGAATTTCCCGGACGCCCCGGAAACTAGCTCAATCCCCACCCTCGATCCAACTCGAGGCCGACCAAACTTCCTTATGTGTCTTCCTCACGCGACAAGAAGCTGTGTCTATTCACCACAGCGCCTCCTATCGGACTGTTCGCGCCATTTCCGCACGACCTCGCATCAAGTCATTTCATCGTTTCGCAAAGATGACACCGAAATGAACAACAGGACGTGCACCTTGACCCCAAACATGTATCGTAGGGGTTGATTATGTAAGGTTGCACCGAGGAGGGTCTCCACCTCAACCCGCAGCTGGGAAGATGAGCGTCCGTGAGAAAGATATTTTGATCGGGTTCCTCAGGCCCGATCGCACAGTGGGCGGCCAGACAGCCAGAGAACCAACTCGAGTCCGTGTTGACCTTCCTTGCCAATCTCTCCAAACGATCCTCAAAGTTGGGTGGGAGGGATACGGATTCACATCGGCTCTTACAGCTCCACAGCTCGATAACCTCGGACGTGCCTGACGGAAGCTGATCAGTTCACCCCTCACTCGCCCCCAGCAGGAGGCCGGACCCCAGTGGCGCAGAACTTCCTGATCCCCCTAACCACCCCTCATTTATAACTTCATCTAATTCGTCCCTTGATACACGCCCGCCCTGGTCGCACTGTATTTACAGTACCCTCTTGGAGGATAGTTTCGTTGAACACTCGCTCGAGGGCCAAGATCAAACAATCACCCTCTGTCAGGACCAAGGGCACACACTGCCCACGTTCCTTCCGGCGGAATCGTAACGGCGAAAAGCGCAGCTGTGCCATGGTGGAAAATTACAAAATCCTGCCCTCCCAACGCCGTGGGAGCGTTTTTGTCAGGTGCGCGTCAATCCTCATAAATAATCCCGCGTTCCCCTTGATGAAACTCTGGCCCGGCCTCCGGGTTGACAAGGCACGAGGCTTGAATCACCGGGTCCTGACCCCTGCCGCCGGCATGCTGGCAAGTGGACCAACTGGCAGAGATCAGGATGTATAAGCCCACGCATTCACAGTTGTACCCCCATTTAATACAGGATACCTCCGCATGCCTGGTTTGTCCGGCAACTCCGACATCGTCCTGGTGGATTTACTGAGCCATCCCTCAACATGTCCGTTCCCAGGGCACGCTGCCGTTTTGTCGGCACAACCTATTGCTTATCCCACCATCCCCAAACCGATAGACCGGACCCGAAGAGGTCAACCCTTGGCGTTCATAGCTCGAACTCAAAAACTGACCGTTCCATGCAACGCCCAAACACGCTCGACAGGTCGAGACCTGAGAAAACAGGGTGAAGAGCACCGCAGTCACCTTGCGGAGAGCACACTGCCGCCTCCGTCTGATCTCTGCTGTTTCGAGCATCGACCCTTTCACGCACGTTCGGTCATTCCTCTCCCTCTTCACTACCCTCGAATTCCGACTCCGGCCCCGCCAATTCTTTCTCTTGCTTGTCCTTCTTCTTCTTCCACCGCAGGAACCGCCTTTCGAAGCGTTCCACGACGGCATATATCACCTCATCCCCAACCCCACACCAGCGCGCTGCCCGTTCAACTACGAGCGCATACTCCTCTGGAACGGACCCCAGTACATCATGGGCATAGTAGATCTTGTGTGACTCTCCTGGATGGAGAACAGTAGCCGTTGTGCCCTCTGCAAGTGCTGGATCTGCCAGATCCTGCGCTGGAAGTTGGGGTAGCGGATGTACCCGTTGCCCTGCGAGCCGGGCCCTGCGTTCCTCTTTGGTTGGGGGCGTATCGATCGGGTAATACCCTTCCGCCAGCCGGTTTGCATCTGGAATCGGGAACGATCGGCTTTCGTTGAATTTCTGAATAGACATTCACAAACCGTTTCCATCGTTGATGTTAACCAGTGCCTTCTCTGCGCAGAATTCGAGGAACTCGTCCAATTCATCCTTGGAGAGTTCTTGCACGTGCCTAAGCTTCAGGGTTAGCCTCGAATTGGATGGCCTAGAATGGCGCACCATACATCTCAGTAGTAGATGAGAGAATGTTCTCAATTGAACGTTCGTGCTCCCCATTCAGCTGCTTCAATAATGTCATGTACTCGCCCAACTTCGGGAATGCGTATGCCGGGTCCCCGGAATGAGAGGCAATTCTAACGTTCGTGTGGCCATCAGTACCCTGGAGGGATTATCCGGAGAAACATACCGAGTACGGCCGTCGAGTCCATACACAAGCCTAAGCACAACGATCGCCGTAGAGATCAGAGCAACCTCCGGGGGCACATTATCCGATTTGTGTACCCTTGGGTCGTTTTGTTTTAGACCTCTCAGCCTCGGCGAGGAGATGTTATGCAGGACCAGGGGTAGAGATAATACCTGTGCAAGCTTCTTGGTCATAGTATACAACACGGCTGATGAACGTTCAGTTACTCTGAGAAGTTACCCGACCGATAGGTCTGGACGTACCCGAGCCAGCGAGTGCTCTGACTGCCCTCCACAAAAGAGGGGCGGCGTTCACCTCGGGCATGGCGATACGGTGGTTGACGAAGACCCGCTTTGCTAGGCGAGAAGACAACGCATGGAGAAACTTTGTCTGTGGCGGAAACTAAGCTTATCCAAAATCTGTAAGTTTGGCCCGTAGTAACTTGACCGGAAAGAACGGACGTGAGGGCCCAGCGCCTGTACATTCTGCTTCGTCAAGTGCAATTTCATCTCTGGTGGAATCAGCATGACAACATTCAAGTACGGCAGGTCGTATAGATCAATGATCCTGCACGGGGTTACGGAATTTACGGTTTTGAGTTAACTCCCCTCAAAGTGCTGAAGTTCTGAAGCCGATCACTCACTTCGTAAAATCCCGAAATGTGACAGGGATGCGTAAGGTCCAACAGGCTAATATTAAGACGGCGACATTGTTAGCCGGGAGCTCGTGTATTCCTCGCGCTTTGCGGGCACTCTGAACGTGTTTGATCGGAGCGGATGAGAGATCGGGATCGTCGTCCTCGGAGGAGGAAGCGGAGAGTTGTTCTAGCAGGGCCTCAAGTTCCGGATCTTCACCCTCTTCTGAGGACGAGGAATCTGTGGATTCTGAATCCGATCCTTCGTCCTTCACATCTCCGGACTGTCCAGGATGTACGAGCTCTCGTTCGGAGAAGCCCTTGGTCGGGGAAGAGGGCTCGGGCTCTCCGTCCCGTTTGTGCAGAAGGGGTTCTGGTGAGATCGCGTGCGGGAGGGTGCTAAGGTGCAGAGCCCAGATATCTCGACAGACTGTCTGCGAAAAGTAAGTCGTGATTCTGAGAGCCAGCTACGACGAGCGCACCTCGAACTCTGGAGGGAGCTTCCACAGCTCAACCAGAGCCTTGATCTGGTGTCTCAGCACAAGTTGCAGGCATTGGAAATAGTGATAACGAGCCCTGTTGCCGTGGTATACTGGTTATCAGCCAAGGGGATTAACCTTCACTGCAGTTCCACGCGTCAACCTTGAATGACTCACATCGAGGATCCCCATTGCTCTTTTTCTCCTTCTTCTTGCGACCGGACTTTAGCGTTCTCTTCTGGAGTGTATGCGGACCGAATTCATCCAGAATCCTCGTCTCGTTTCTGTAGTTCTTAACACGCAGGACTGGGTAAATCGATGCAAGCGAAATATCGTGTTCGGCAGACCTCTAATACGTGTCCTTCCCTACACGTCACGTACCCAGTTCCAGGCGCGCGGTGCCACTCCCGTGATCCGCAGACGATACACGGTTTACGAGGAGACATACTATCCACGCGCTCGAAACTACCGCGGGCCTGGTTGCGGATGGTACGATTTCGGAGTTCGAATCCCGATAGTCGATCACGGGTAGGGCGGGGACGACCTCAAGACAAGCTGACCGTCCGCAACACCAGACGTTATCATGTGGGCCGTCGGGCCACCAACAGATGTTTACACCCCAAGGTCGCAATAAGCACCTGAGAACCCCCAAACCGTGTACACCAAACGATCAAGTGACTAGCGCACATGATGGGGTTCGCGCGGGTGGAGCTGTAGCCCTTCCCGACCCTAGTGATTTGGAAGGTCGACTTAGCTTCGAGAGAAATAGCCGGCTCGCGGTTACTAGACTGGTGACCAGTGATTTGGAGACTGTCCACAAACCAACGCAACGGACGGGGTCCCGACAGTCCCCTAAAAGGCTGTGCGTTCTTCAGTCATGTGTACACGGGCCAGTACACTACAGCCGTTCGGACGGTCGCCCATTCTCAGCAAATGGGTTTCTTGAATGTTAAAGCTAAAGCCTCGGGGGCTGGTCGTGGTGTATCCACCCACTCGCACGTCTGCGACCACGACAGCGCCGGTCCGCGAGCGGGCTAACGAGGACTCCGGCATATACTGACGTTCCACCTACCTGGTAGTCCGTCCACCGCTTGTGACCTGGCCTGGTCTCGTGGTCGTGATGGTCTTGTGCCTGCTCTGCACCGACCTCCCCGCTCCCCTGTTCGCGGCGATGGTCCAGAAACAAAGGCTCAATTGCTTCGTTTGAAAAAAGGGTCCCGGGAGACGGCAGCGGAGAAGACGCAGAAGCCTGTGCTATTGTTCCCCTGGCTATGCTCTTACCTCCGGTCGCGTCGCGGTGAACATGACCCCCGCGGTCACTGCGTTCGACGTCGTTCTGCGCCCCCGTCGCTGTTGCCAGGCCCCCTTTTACAAGCGTCCGAGTTTCTGGCGCCGCTGTCGCTTATCCTCGAAACTACCGCGCGTATTCTGTGACCACATCCACGCTCTATGAAGTCACTTCTCCAGAATCAGATGTGCCTAGACTAGTTACGAGCCTTGTGCCTACATAAGGGCACCGCGGCGCGGATTCCCATTTGGGGCATTCGCGGTGCTACCACTGCGTCAGTGGCTATGGAGGCGCTCAACCAAACTTTGTCAAACAGGGTTCTGCGACCCAAGGAGAAAGACCGTATGCGTAAGAAGGGAATGGGGAGGTGACACCTCCGTAGGAAACCTTTAGGTTAGCTTTCAACTAACCTCGGTGGGTTTCATGTGGCTCGAAATTCACGTTTTCGTTCACCGCTCGACCAAAGCTGTCTGCCTTTCAGGATAACGCGTTTCTCGGTCGCCTCCTTGGTGCACCATGTATTACACTTCCCAGGTGCGCGTTACACCAATGGGCCCTTCGCAAGTCTTTAGCGCTCTACCCGCCCGGCTGAGGCGGGTGATCTCGGGAGGGTGCCTAGCGCGAGCCCCACGTAAGGCCATACGGACCGGTGCGCAAGAGCGTTCCCCCCGGGTGCCATAGAGTACTCTATCTCTCCAGCGAATCGCCAAGCTCCGTACTACACCAAAAAAGAAACGCCCTTAGCGCTCTGCCAACCCCTGCCTGTCGTTCTCCCCGTCCCATTCCCACCTCTTTGTCCAATTTGTTCGGGTCGTTCTGGCCTGTTCCTGAGCTGCTCATATGTGGATTTTGTGCCTCTAAAACCCCCCACATATAGGTGCGGTGCCCTACGAGTTATTCCGATCCCCCCATTCCCTCTCCACAAAACCTTCTCCACAAAACCTACCAAGGGGCCTTGCTTTCCAGAGCTGTACGTTGGATGGAAAGAGTGTTCGTCCAAATTTTAGACTATATCTATATTCTCTACTACCGCACGCACCTCAGCACATCAATCTTTGTGATCGTGTGCGAGGGGGACGAAAGGGTGAGAATTTGCAAAGCTATACCATGTATACACAAGTCCAAAGAAGCATCCGGGAGCTGTCAGGCACCTATCCATTGCGTCAGGACAATTGATATCGTCTTCAAACCCCGCATCCATGATCACGACCCCACGGCTTTTTAACTCGAAATAGGATGTACCACACTCGGGTGCGAGAACCTCGAAATCTCGACCCGAAACAGTGGGGCACGAACTCCTACCAAAGTTAGTGCTCGACAATCGTTCCAAGTGAGCCGGCTACCTGGTGGAAGTTTTGGGTGCACGTGGTCCAGTCTCGAATGATCGGCGCGCTTAAGATTCTGAAACCTCAACGTCACCGTCACCATACTTGGCCAGTGACCACACCGACGGTCATGAGGCCGCATTACCTGTTCCTCTGGCTAGCGTTGCTGGTAGCGTGTGTGTTAGCGTAAGTCCCTGCAGATTCATCCTCAGTTGCTTTGTCGGGTATTCATGATTGCGTCAACCGATTCAGTTGGGAAAAAGTGCGTGGAACGGGGATTCAATGTTCGAGGCGTTACACAGGACCTGACAATCCGCATGGGCCTCCATAGGAAGATCATGAAATTTTCGATCTCGTGAGTGCCGTGGAGAAGGCGGAAGGTAGGTCCCCGTGCTGTTCCGTTACACACGTTGTTTACGGCGTGTTGAAACGCTGGCAGGCAAAGGGACCACGTTCTATTCGTGGTTAGACGTAGTATCAACGGCGACTACGGTTGAGATCTCCAAGGCGTACCGGAAGAAAAGTATACAGCTACAGTACGTGAACATGTTCCATTCTTCTGATAGATATATATAGCCCTTACTAACAATTCTGATGCGGCCGCTAGTCCAGACAAGAACCCAGGCGTGGCCGGGATTCACGAGCGGTTTGCGCGACTTGGTGTCATTGCTGCGATTCTAAAAAATCCCGAGTCCCGCAAGAGGTTAGTGGTGTGATCACGGGGCTCCCCTTCGTTCGATTCAATTTCCAACGCGCACCTTCATATCCAAACAGATACGACTTCTTCTACAAGAACGGGGTCCCCAAATGGAGGGGAACTGGATACTATTACTCTAGATTTAGACCTGGGATCGGGGTGAGTGGACATTCCTGTCTCACGATCCTCGTGTACTCATCACTTCCATTTTGTCAACACCGTCATCGGAAAAATTATCGTGCGGAAACGCAGACGGTCTCGACGTTCCTGGTCCTTCTCACGACGGGGTTGCAGTATATGGTTCAGAGACTGAATTATGCCAAGGACTTGGAACGAATAGAAAGGATCAGGCAAGATGCGAAAACGGCAGCGTGGGGAAATAGATTGGTTCCACCGGAGGGCCAAAAGAAGGTAAGTGTGATCTAGACCCGGGTGGCATGATACAGCACTGACGAGATGATTGCGATGGAATCGTGTGCCGGATCCACTAGGTCAAGGTGAACCTCGGCGGAGGAATTCGGTTCGACGAGGAAGGCAACGCGATCTCTGGGAAGACGATCGACATGGTCGTAGAGGGAGAAGACGTCTACATCGTAAGCGTACGGGTCGCGCCGGTAATCCATTATCCTGACTTTTTTTCTGTCAGGCGGAAGGCGGAGAGCTTATCCTTTTGGATCAATCGAGCGCGACCCGCGCCTCACTGAAAAACACCTGGTTCGTCGGGTTGTTCCGACGGCTGGGAGAGAGATTTGTGAAACAGGAGGGGGAAGAGACTGCAGACGATCTGAGCCCGGAAGACAGTGGATCGGAAGCAGGCGGGTATGATAGCGCCTCCAGCAAGAAGGCACGCCGGATGGCAGCGGGACGGGCGGGGGGTATGCGGCGAAAGGCTGTGAAAAACCGCAAACCGGTAAAGGCTACATCCTGAGAGCAGCCTAGATGGGTAGATTTTCGTGGCTACCGTACGGTTGCATAGAAGAATATTTTACGATAAGCCTAAGGGCGAGGCGGAGTTAACAGAACGGGAAACTTTTCCCTTTCCGGGTTTCGTTTCACCCACCCCCACGGACCGGCTCCCACCGGTTTGCAAATCCTATTAAAGCCAGAGCCCGCGAGTTATCTCCTCCCTCATCCCCAACCTCCATCTCTTCCTCTGCTTCACAGTAGTCTCAATGTCCTACCTCTACCGTCCAGACCTCTTGGCCCCATACCTCGCTCTTGACCAGGGCGAGAAAATCCAGGCCGAATGTGTGTCTCGCCCGCCCCTTGTACCACATCTAACGTTGAAACTGATGCATATGCGCAGACGTTTGGGTTGACGGTGACGGTGGCCTCCGTTCCAAGACTTGCGTACGTTCATTCCCCTAGATCCCCTGGTGTGTCGTCTGACCGTTGTCACACAGACTGTTGACCAAAAAGTCACCGATATTGGTCAACTGCGCGTCTGGGATTTCGACGGTTCTTCCACCAACCAAGCCCCCGGTGGCAACTCCGATGTCTACTTGAGGCCCGCCGCCATCTTCAAGGACCCCTTCCGTAAAGGGGACAACATCCTCGTCCTCGCCGAGTGTTACAACAACGACGGCACTCCGAACAAGACCAATTACCGTCACCATGCCGCCAAGGTTATGGACCTCGCCAAAGACCACAAACCCTGGTTCGGTCTTGAGCAGGAGTACACCTTGTTCGACGTCGACGGTTCCCCATACGGTTGGCCGAAAAATGGATTCCCTGGCCCCCAAGGCCCTTACTACTGTGGTGCTGGTACGCGAATTTATTTTGACGGCAACTCCACAGATCTGATTTCTCATCTAGGCGCCGGGAAGGTCTATGCACGTGACCTCATCGAGGCTCACTACCGCGTCTGCTTGTACGCTGGTATCAAAATCAGCGGTATCAACGCCGAGGTTATGCCTTCCCAGTGGGAGTTCCAGGTTGGCCCCTGTGAGGGTATTGAGATGGGTGACCACCTCTGGATGGCCCGTTACCTCCTCGTCCGTCTTGCCGAGCAGTGGGGCGTCAAGGTCTCCTTCCACCCCAAGCCTCTGGCCGGTGACTGGAACGGTGCTGGGTGCCATACCAACTACAGTACCGCCGCCATGCGTGTTGAGGGTGGCATGAAGGTCATTGAGGCTGCCATCGAAAAACTCGCCCAGAAGCACGACGAACACATCGCTGTGTACGGAGATGACAACGACATGCGTCTCACTGGTCGCCACGAGACCGGTCACATCGGAACCTTCAGTTCTGGTGTTGCCAACCGTGGTGCTTCCATCCGTATCCCTCGTCACGTCGCCGCCAAGGGTTTCGGCTACTTGGAGGACAGGCGTCCCGCTTCCAACATTGGTGAGCCCCACTCGTGCTTTACCACCCTACCTTGAAGTTGCTCTAACACTCCGTGATTCATAGATCCTTATCGCGTGACGGGCATCATCGTCGAGACCACTATTATCAACGCTTAGATTCCTTAGACTTAATTATGTCTTGCCCTCGGCGTGGGCGGAGGTGAAATTATTCTTGTAATTACAGACTCTATGTAAACTTGATGTTAAACCAGTCGTGTACACCGCACTTACCACGGAGGCTGGTTGGAGAATCGACTCGTTTGTTTCTCCTATTATTTGCGAATCTTCGCGCGTTCATTTCCAAGGTCCGCCGGAGCGATCGACTGCCTGAGTCAGGTTACTTGTGCCTCTTGGCGGCGAGCGACGATGTCCTTGTCCGACAAGATTTCGTTGCCAGACTTCCTCAAACAGCTGACCTCTAATAAAATCCCTCATTCAAAGGCCATACATATCGCGTCGAAGATGTCTGTTCTTACTTTACAGATTACCGATTGTCTGGCAATGCTGACTCGTGGTGAAGATACAAAACCCATCACACACCGGCCGCATTGACTGGGCTGACCAATGCTTCCCTCCAATCACTCGGAATTGAGGAGAAAGAGTGGAGACGGTCAACCTTGGCGGCGTTCAAGAAAGCCAACTGGAACTCAACTAGCACGAGGGCTGTTAGCACCACTGAGGCGCGAGCAAATGCACATCCCAGGATAGGAGACATCAAGTCTGTGGGATCTACTGTTTTACTGCCCACCTCAGGACCTGAAGGTCCCAAAACTAAGGTGCGTCTGCATCTCGCCTAGTCGATGATGGGCCAGGCAACCAACTGAATACGCCCAGGTATTCAATACCACTTCGTCTGGGTCAACATCTCCCCAGAAGCGGAAACGGAGCGCTGTGGATGACGAGCTCCCAGACCGACCTCCAGAAGAAATGGAGAGTGCCAAATGCGGAAACTTCGACTTCAAGGAGATCCTCGTCGAGGATCTCCTGAGGTTGAAGAGTACAGTGATCAATCGAGCCCCCATTATGACTGCATGGGCGACAATCGTTGCTGAGCGGCTGGGGTTCGAGAGGGAGGAATCTCTTAGTATTGGTGAGTGCGTCTTACACAGGTTGTCCTCAGCCGCTGATGCGAACTTTACGGACAGCAAGTGTGTACACGGAGATGAACGCGGTCTCGAAAGCCGTTTCAATCGGAGTGCGCAGCCCCAACAAAGGGGAGGGAACCCAAGAACCCACGGGCGGGTCTCAACCGTACGTGAACCTCATGGGTCGTCGGTAAGTACTAAGTGCCCGGCGCGCACATGTACACACATTCGGTCATGAACCATGGGGTAACCTCGGACCTAATTTCGGCAGGATTCCATTATACCGCTCCCGACTCTCCCACGACCGATCACAATGGAGGGCCTTATCTTCCGGGACAACAGTCTCACCGCTCAATGCCTACAAATACATCACCACCTCTATGAGACAAACGACTCCAAACATCATTGGGGCGATGCGGGTGTTAGCCGGATCCTACGAACCGGAAGAGTTAAATCGGATAGGGTTTTCGTTGTATTGCGATTTTAGACCGGAGATCGAGCCTGGGAAGAGCGGATGGGGGAAGCGAGGGAAGGTGTCGTGTGAAACTATTCTCAAGTTGAGGAAGGAGAGGGTGGAACAAGGGGGTGTCGTCGGCGATATCAACGAGGGAGTGAAACCTACTCCAACGATCCAGCACCTCCCAAAGCTTAAGGTTGAATATGACTTAGGAGGTGAAGAACCCCGGTCGAAAAGGTCACGGGTTCATGACACAGGGGAACTAGACGAGGACGAACTGTTTGGTGCCTGACACGGATGTAGATAGATGGCCATCCTTCGATGTGTTGTACACATGTAAACAAAGGGATCGTGTACATTACACCCGCCTCGTCAAATCTATGATATCATCTAAGGGGAGTTGCCCAAGACCACGCTGTTTTTATCCCTGTATCCAAGTTTATCCTTCGGGGTCCATCCAATGAGCGCCGAGGTTCAGGCGGGGGTATGGGCTTAAGTGGCAGAAAAAAGAAGAGAAGTGGAAGGAGCGGTGTTTAATTGAGATTCTTGATGATCTCTGCAGTGAACTCGGAGGTGGTGGCAGAACCTAAAAGCCGTCGAAAGGTCAGAAACGGACGTGAAAAAAGTTTTCGTATGAGGTTTACGTACCGCCCACATCGGCAGTTCGGACCTTGCCAGCGTTGATAACGTCGAAGGTGGCGGAGGCGATCTTATTGGCGATCGAGTCGAGTCTGGGTATGGTTTGAGTGCTAGTTGATTTTGATATACGGAAGCTGAATGATGGCACTTACCCAAGGTGCCTGAGCAGCATAGTGGCAGAAAGGATCATGGCAGCGGGGTTAGCCCTATTGGTCCCCATGATATCGCTAGCGACGTGTCGGCAGCCAGGCTCGAAAAGAGCGTACTCCTAAATGCGTGTCATGGAGTTTTAGTTCCGGAACGGGTGAATCCGTGCCGCTGAACATACCGATCCGACGTTGCATCCTGGGACGATGCCGGGTCCACCAACGAGAGCGGCGCCAATGTTGGAAACGATGGCACCGTAGAGGTTAGGCATGACCATCACGTCGAACTGTTGGGGCTTAGCAACCAACTGCATGGAACTGTGGGGAACGGCGTCAGTATGAAGGCTAGGGGGGTCGTCGTGCAGTAACGTACGTGTTGTCGACGATCATGTCGTTGTAAGTGATCCCGGAGGACTTGTATTCCTCGGCGATGCGACGGAAGGTATTAAGGAATAAACCATCACCGAGTTTCATGATGTTGGCTTTGTGGACACAAGTAACTTTCTGTTTCGCGACGTCAGCGCTCAGAAACCGCGCAGTGTAGGAGGAACACACCTTGCGGTTATTCTTCAAAGCGAAATCGAAGGCGAATCGGACAATACGCTCAGCCTTGGCACGAGTTGATATTTTTAGACTCTCGACGACACCGGGGATACTCTGGTGTTCAAGGCCAGAGTACTCTCCCTCAGTATTCTCACGGATGATAGCGAAGTCGACGTCGGAGTGACGCGTGGGGAAGCCCGGAAGGGACTTGCAAAGGACAACCGACGCGTAAATGTCGAGTTGTTGGCGCATGGCGACGTTCCATGATACGTGTCCGCCCTGGGAGATCGGAGTGAACAGGATACCTATGAACCACAACCCGATCAGTTCCTACCCGGACGGGATGAGCGCAAGATACGCTAGACTAACCCTTGAGACCGACACGGTTGCGCTTTAAACTGTCCATGGCCTGTCGGAAGAGGTCCTCTCCAGCGGTGGACATTCCAGAGACATTGTACTGTTCCCACTCAATGGGAGCGTTGACGTGTTCGAAGATCTCTTTGACGGAGTCGGTAATTTCAGCTCCGATACCGTCACCTGGAATCAAGGTGACCTGTGCCACATTGAACCTTGAGCGTGTCTGAGTGAGGACGACGCAGATCGTCACTTACGGTATAAACGCCTCCGTACTTGGTCGGAAGCTACACACAAACGTCGGAATCAGTTACAGACCATCCCGGAGCGGCCGCAGGTCGTACTCTGTGTGTTACCCTCGGAAAACCGGCGGCGAGGGTTGTGGCAGATCTCTGAAAACAGCATACAGTTCAGGATTCACCTCTTGAGGCGAAATAAAGTGTTTGAGCTCACACCGGGGGCGAGGATTGACCTCGAGGAACTAGTAAGAGCATTGCGGAGCATAATTTGCAGGACGGATGGTGGAGGGTCAAGGGAGGGAACGGTGAGGAGTATGCGAAAAACCTGTGATCGGGAATACTCGGTCGGCGCGCTGCAAGACGTGGATCACATGCAAGCGGATCACTCAACCCTCTTTCGCTCAGCTCTGACGACCCCGTACGGTCTTTACGCCAAACGAAAAACCCATATAATATTCCAGAGTGACTACTACCCCCCGTTTATGTCCTTATAAATGGTCGAGCCGACCGTTGTTCATAATCAAGATGGCCCCGAGGCAACCCTGCCAAACACATGGCCAACTGGTTCATATTATCTCATCTTGGCTTTTGTCGTCATTCCATTCTGCGCGGTCACGCCAGCCTCGTGGTGTTATGTCGCCTACTCTCTCTATACCGGTGCCATCTGGACCCTCACTTCAAGACAATACGCTCTTTTTGCTATCGCTCTAGCCGAGGTGTGTCCACTTTTAGACCCCTATATGACATTTGATCACGAACCGTGTGGGCGTGGATATCCAGGTGTTCTTCAGCGTACACCACTATAATCTGGCCAAATTTGTTTCTGGACCCTCCCCCGTTGGACCTTCAAACGTCGTCGATTTACAGGCTGCCTTCCGTCGTGTGTTACAGGCCGGCCTGGCCGGCTTGCCCGAGGGCGGCCCCTATGATGACGAAACGTTGGACTTTCATCACCCTGGAAGCCCCGCCGAAGTTATCACACCCCTCGCTTTCGACGACCCCCGTGCCGTGGATTTCCGTTCATACCTGAGGACTTGGTAAGCACTGGTCGTACGATCAACATATCTCCCCTCTAACGCCCACAAAGGTTTAAAAAGGTTCCTTGGTCAGCGATCCGTAAGGACGAGCTACGAAAGTGGGTGTACTGGTCAATGTTCAACGCACGCATGCCACCCCAGGAGTCTATGCCGGCTGCGCACAAGAATGCTATCGAGGAAGCGGTGGAGTTGATCGAGAGGCGATCTGGATCCAAGATACCTGAGGGAGCTAACCCAGCAGTTACTCCGATCCTCCTCACCCTTGACGACGTCCACATCTTATTTCGCCCCTTCCTCTGGTACATCTTCGTCGCTGTTAGTCACGTTTTCGCTCACAAGTTCCTGGAACTTCAATGGGGCGTCGAATTTAATGTGCATGGGGATGTCGAGTACATGGTTCGCATCCCGGCGAACTGGGATCCCGAAAACCCCAAGACACGGCCAATTGTGTTCCTCCATGGACTCGGGCTCGGGCTCCCTCACTACAGCATGCTCATTACAAAACTCCTCCGGAGGTTCTCGGACCGGCCGTTGCTTGTGCCCATTCAGCCGCATGTTAGCCAGCGGATGTTCCATACCGCGTTCGTTCGGCCCCTTGGCAAACGTGCAGCGATCAAAGGTATTGTTGGCGCCATGAGGAGGCATGGGTTCGTACCAGCGGATGACGGAAGCTACGAAGCGGCGATCGGTGACCCTACGACGGGTGTGACCGTGCTCAGTCACTCGAAGTGAGCCGGCTACACCTACAGACAGTATACCGCCTGCTGACCATTCCTCAGTGGCTCGTTTACGCACGCCTGGATGCTCAAGGAGTTCCCCCACCTGGTTTCTCGATCGTGTTTTGTCGATCCCGTAACGTTTTGTTTATGGGAAGGTGATGTCTGTTATAACTTCTTCTATAAGACCTGCAAGACTGTAAGCGTATCCTTCCAGTCCTGACGCCTACTTACCGCGTTTTTTAGGGCTTCGATATGTTGATGTATTACTTTGTTTGTTCGGAAATTGGCGTGGCGAACTTCCTACACAGGCATTTCGATTGGTCCGCCAACTCGCTCTGGTATGAAGAAATCCCACACGCCAAAGACCCGTCGAAGTCGATGTTTGTTCTCGGTGGCAAAGATTCAATTGTGAACTCCAATGTTCGTAAAACGTCTTGCTTGCTTCGGCCAACCGGGATCTAATCCCGTTTCTTTGCAGCGTGTTGTCAACTACCTTAAATCCCACGGCGTCAATAAAGGGCTGTTGTATACCCCAGAACATGCCCACGGCCAAGCCCTTTTCTACGGCTCTGACGCCTTTACTCAGATCATGGACTGGCTCGAGAGGCACTAGCGACCTATTATCCCTGTCCTCCCGAGTTTAACTATTACACGGAACCCTCATCCCTATTGGCACACCACTGTTCTCTCACTTTCTCTCCTCAGGACGCACCTACGGAATGTTGCATTGTATCCCTGCGTTTGCAGGTTTTCTTGGTGAATCGATACTTAAATGATACAGTAGTGATTTTTGTTACACGTGTTTTACTTTAATGAGCTGTAATCGGAACCGGATTTTGACGATGTTGACACCCCCTTCGCAGGCCCAGTTCAGGACGAGGTGTGTATTACTCCATATTTACGAGGATCTTCAGGATGTTCTCTCTCCAGACTGGTGCATTGGGGTCAGGGTGAAATTGGTTTGTCTGCTTGGTGTACCAGGCAGCCATGTCCTTCGAAACGGCTGCGTTCAAAGCTAAGCGTACGGCCAACATGCTGAACCAGCAAGAATGCGTACCAGGGAAGTCTGTCCCAAATACGAGCCTGTCAGGACCGACGAAGGATTGCATCGCCGTGAGAGTGGACTCATGCGAGCTCAATGCGGTGTCATAGTAGAACGTCTTGAAATCGTTCAAGATGTCGTCTGGAGTCAACCCGCTTCCCATGTAATTCGACAACACCGCTACCCGCGGGGCAAGGAACGGCGTGCTCCCCCCAAGATGCGCCAAGACGAAATTGATATTTGGGTATTTCCGTTTTCTGCCTGAGACCACGAGGGATGCGGCGGCTTTGAAGGTTTCGTGGGGAACTTCCACGATTGGCACGCCGAGGAAGTCGTGTGGGTCTGGGCGTTCTGGACGGGTTTGAGCGCCATGGAGGAAGACCGCTGCTCGACGTGCGTTCAGTTCTTCCCAGATTGGGTCGAACACGCGGTCCCCTAGGTATACTGCGGGGGAGGAACGGGTTAGGTCGACAAAGGCTATTAGCCAGGTACTATTGACTCGCCTGCATTTCCCGCATCGCCGTAGGAAGAGGATATGCTAACCCCGTTCGCCTTGAGGACGTCGAATGCATATCTTATCTCCTCGATCACCTCTGGAAGTGAATTGAACGACAAGGGGAGTTAGCCCGGGATGAGGTATTAAGTTGGGCAATTTAGCAGGAGTACATCCATACCTTTCGTGTTCCTCAGATCACCAAGTGTGGCCCAAAAACCGAACCTCGTAGGATATTTATCTCGCATCCCCTTTAGTTCTTCGTTTGCCGCACGGACGTCCTTCTGATTAGGAGGGTATCCTGGGGGTAGAGATAGTATGGCTTTGTCGATCTTGAGCTTCTCCATTGCGCCGAGGCTGACCCCAAGAGACCAGTGTCGTCCCTCGGCGGTCATCTTCCACCCCAGGGTTCCAGAGCCGGCTTCTTTCGCTGCTTGCAACGCAGCGGGGAACGCGTGGTGGTGAACGTCGATACGAGTGAAACTGCTCATGCTGGAGGTTGGTAGGGTGGTCAAAGGCCGCCTTGTAATCCACTGAGCGGATTTGGTTCATTGTCTTCCAAAAGTGGATTTGCACGAGTTCACGAGTTCAGAGCCACAACACCTGCGGATTTTGAAAGTTCACGATGCCCCCAGTCGAGACAATAATTTACAAACATGAAAGTCGAATATCACTTCTACTTCTTCCGTCATTTCTTCTTATACTCTTCCAGTTCTGGGGCTGTGTTACTGATGAATTGGCCATGTAAATCCTTCTTCGCCTTGAGGGCCAACGATGCAATGAGATAACCAGAGGCGTCGGGGGAGATTAGGACTCCTTCTGTATGCGCCTTGACGAACTTTTGGTGGTCGGTTGGCGTCATCTTGTCTGGAGAATTGCGGAGCAAGGCTTGCATCTGTGGCCAGAGTCAGTCAAACCCCAGGCGACCAGAGGCATTGGAGACGAACACCCGTGTCTACAACCCCTGGGCGGAGGGCGATCGCAGTGATGTTTGGTTCTTCATTCGCGAGAGTTCTGAGCCTGGTTAGGCACCAAATCGAGAGACCAGGACCAGTGGGCATTACCTGCACAGCGAGTTCAAGGCAGCTTTGGAGGCGTTGTAGGGCCCCCAACCAGCCAAACCGCCAACAGCAGCCCCAGAAGACACAAAAACAACTCTTCCTTGTGTTAATCGCAACGCCGGTACAGATGCTCGGAGTGCGGTAATCAAAGAGAAGAAGTTGACATCAAAGTGGGATTTCCAAGCAGCAAGGGGTGTACCCTCGTCCAAAATGGGGCCGAGTGGCTCGAGCACGCCAGCGTTCAGTATCAAGCCGTCGAGCCGGTTATGGGTCTTGATAACGGTCGAGATCGCATCAGTCAGCGTAGCTTCGTTCACTCTAGACCAGATGACGGTCAAGGGGTTGTCTACGTATCAGGGAAACCGACGGACATGTCGCATTGGTACGTTTTGAGGGATCCTCTGTGGGCTTCCTCGAGTTGTACCAGCTCGGGAGGTTTGGATCGGCATATGGCCGCGACAACGACGTTAAACTCGGTGAGCAGAGCTCTCGTTACGCCCAATCCGATGCCTCTGCACGGACGAGATTAGTTGATGTTCCCGAGGAATTGGTTCGGATAATCAAACCTGGATGCTCCGGTGACGATAACCACTGGCCTGGCCATTTTTGATGCAGCCGGGCGAGTCGCGATGAGCGCCAAGTGTCGGAGGAGATCGAGTGGAACCAGTTTGGAAAATCCTCCGGAATGTTCCGTCCGAGATTCCTACCCTTCGCGCCCCCCACCATTCACCGACGTGTTCTTCCTTCCGATACCCTCTGCGATGGCTACCAGGTCTCTCTATCGCGTCGCTCCCTCCCTCCTTAAGGCTAGGTCGCAAGCCTTGTCTTCAAAAGCCTCTCGTGCCGCCTTCTTGGCAGCACGGGGTTACGCCTCCGAGGCTGGTCACACGGTCAGTCCGTTTCGCCCCAACAAAGTCACATTCTAAACGGACCCATGGGCTCGCAGATGACCGTGCGTGAGGCTCTGAACACCGCCATGGAAGAGGAAATGTTACGTGACGAGAAGGTGTTTATTTTGGGGGAAGAGGTCGCCCGGTACAACGGTGCTTACAAGGTGCGTTAACTCCGTGGGCTCAGTTATTGTATACCGAAGTGTGCCAATAGGTCACCAAAGGTCTGCTGGACAAGTTCGGTGAGAAGCGTGTCATCGACACACCGATCACCGAGATGGGGTTCGCGGGTATTGCGACTGGTGCTGCTCTGGCTGGCCTCCGACCAATGTACGTCCCTCAAACGTGTGCTAGCCGCCAGTGAACTCACCTCTACTTGGGTAGATGCGAGTTCATGACTTTCAACTTTGCCATGCAAGCCATCGACCAGATCGTCAATTCCGCCGGCAAGACGCATTATATGTCTGGAGGAAACGTTCCATGTCCAGTCGTCTTCCGTGGTCCTAACGGTGCCGCCGCCGGTGTTGGCGCTCAGCACTCGCAGGACTACGCCGCTTGGTACGGCTCGATCCCCGGTCTCAAGGTCGTTTCTCCCTGGAGCGCGGAGGACTGCAAGGGACTTCTCAAGGTATAAGCTGTTACATCGCAGCCAAAGTCTCACAACTTACCGTTCATCCTACAGTCGGCCATTCGGGATCCTAATCCTGTCGTTTTCCTGGAGAACGAGATGCTTTACGGTGTTTCCTTCCCCGTGTCCTCCGAGGCCATGTCCGATGACTTCCTTATCCCGATCGGAAAGGCCAAGGTCGAGCGACAAGGAAGTGACGTAACCATCGTCGCCCACAGCAAGATGGTCACCCACTCTTTGGAGGCCGCTGACGAGCTCGCCAAGGAGGGTATCAAGGCCGAGGTCATCAACCTCCGCTCCATCCGTCCTCTCGACATCGATACCATTAAGGCGTCCGTCAAGAAGACTAGTAGGCTCGTCATCGTCGAGGGTGGCTTCCCCATGTTCGGTGTTGGCAGCGAGATTTGCGCTCAAATCATTGAAAGCGAGGCTTTCGACTACTTAGACGCCCCGGTCGAGCGTGTCACTGGTGCTGATGTTCCTACCCCTGTGCGTTTCATTTCTCAATTGGCACCATGCTCTATCTAATCGTCGCAACGTAGTACGCAAAAAACCTTGAGGACAAGGCCTTCCCCGACACACCCCTCATCGTCAAGGTTGCTCGTCGTGCTCTCTACCGCACTAATTGATCGTATTGAACCCGTTACTTACATACATTGACCCGTTTTACTCGCTCTGCATCTGGGATTATCGTAGACGTATATTAGACTTATACTTAAACCCAGCCCGACCCATGTCTAAGTTCTTCCCATCAACGCGACCGGGCCAGGCCCTATGCTTGCAATTCGCGTAAGCGAATTCTGACTGCGTTAGCGTGGGCACCGAGTCCTTCGACGTCTGCGAGCGTAGCGACGATAGGTCCGAGAACTCTCAACCCGTCTGCTGTGAGCTCCTGAGAAGTGATGTGTTTTTGGAAGGATTGGGTGTTGACCCCGCTGAACTGGCGAGCGTACCCATTCGTTGGGAGCGTGTGATTCGTGCCAGAAGCGTAGTCTCCACAGCTGAGCATGGCAGTTAGGGCGATGAATAGCCATGGATCTGCGGCTGTACTTACCTCTCCGGTGAGTACGGTCCGACAAATACGCTCCCAGCGTTCTGAACGTCTTCCGCTACAACCTTGGCGTCACGTATATGCAGAATCAGATGCTCGGGAGCGTAATCGTTGCTGAAATCCATCGCTTCTTTGACCGATCGCGTCTTTACCAAGATACTCTTCGGTATGGATTGACGCATGATATCCGCTCGTGGGAGAGCCCGTGCTTGTGCGTCGACCTCCCCTTCAATTTTGGTGATGGTTTCGGGGGGGAGGTTGACCGTGAGGAGGACAACTTGGGAGTCGACGCCGTGTTCGGCTTGGGAGAGGAGATCGGCGGCGACGAATGCTGGGTTTGCGGTTTCGTCGGCAATAACCTAGATCTACGCGTCAATCGAGTTCATTATAATAGATCAAAGTCACGTACCAGAACCTCTGAAGGTCCAGCTGGCATATCGATGGAAACCAGAGCATCCGTATCGTTCTGCACCAACATCTTTGCAGCGGTAACCCACTGGTTCCCGGGCCCGAATATTTTATCGACTTTTGGCACGCTTTCCGTCCCGTACGCCAAGGCTGCGATTGCTTGAGCGCCACCAGCCTTGAGGATCGCAGAAGCCCCGATGAGGTGAGCGACGTACACCACTTCGGGAGAGAGGGTACCGTCCTGTCTTGGAGGCGTGGCGAACACCACTTCGCGACACCCTGCAACCTGTGCGGGGATACCGAGCATGAGAGCTGTGGACGGCAGGACTGCGGTTCCTCCTGGGATATACAGTCCCACCCTGGCGATTGGTCGAGCGAACCGCGAGCAAACGACCCCAGGCATGGTCTCCACGACAAGAGTATCGCCATCGGCCTGGGCCTTGTGGAATTTGTGGATGTTCGAATATGCCTTGTCGACAGCCTCACGAACGTCGTCGCTAAGCGCCATTAACTCGGGTGGATACGGGGGAAGGAGTATTGGAGACTGAAGCTTGACTTTGTCGAACTTGGCGGTCAAGCTTAGGAGTGCCGCGTCGCCTTTGAGACGGACTTCTTCCACGATGGGTTGGACCTTGACCATCATCTCTGCCGACCTAAGTACGGGCCGGCGAAGGAGCTCGGCGCGTTGGGAAGGTGTGATTTGGGAAAGGTCATATGTGCGCATGCGGATGGGGTCGAATGGGTCAATCTCGATCTCCTGCGGAGGCGGGGGTGGGACCGCTATCGATTGTGGCTTTGGTGGGAGAGGTTTGATGACCTCTGGAGAGGCGCTAATCCATTGAGGTTTGGCGTCGCCTTTTCTCCTGCTGATCTTTCTCGCCTTCGCGTCGAGGGAGCGTTCGATGTCGGCCAAGCCGACGCCACCGGCAACACATCGTGTGAGGGCGAAGTAGATGAGGTCTGCTGCTTCGAAGGAGATCTCTTCCGGCGTTGTGGCTTGGCACAGCTCTTCGGCCTCTTCCATGATTTTAGATCTGAGGAGAGCTGAATCGTTGAAAAGCCGCGCGGTATATGACCCCTCGGGAGCGGACTCAAGCCTGGCTTGTAATGTCTTCTCGAGAGCGGGTAAACCGGCGAGTTCCCCGAAACATGACGATCGACCGAGGTGACAGAATCCTTCACCGTGCTGGATGACACTGAATTGGAGAGCGTCGGAGTCACAGTCGAGACGAATCTTGACCACCTCTTGGACTGCTCCCGATGTTTCACCTTTCCTCCAGAGGCCATGTTTCCTGGATTGATAGACACCCTTCCCGGTAACAATGGTTTCCTTGATCGATTCGAGGGAAGAGTAGACGAGACCCAGCGTGGTGTCTCCCTGGGTGTGGGAGGAGACGACGGTGGGGAAGAGCCCGTCAGGGCGATCAGAGGTGATGGACGCCAGGAAGGCGTCTGCGATGTGGATGCGTTGATCGGCAGAAGCGGACATGGATAATTGGTCGGTGGCGATGACTAGGGCGGCGTCAACGTTTGAAAGCTCGCGGATGGAGGACAGTGACAGCTGATACTGGCTTGTGGGTAGGACATAGATCGCGGATTTGGAGAAGAATTTTGAGACGGAGGATACGAGCCCGGGATCAACCGTTGGGCTTTTGAGAAGTACACCCGAAACGCTATCTTTCAGCGTTTCTGTTACTGCGGAGGCGTTGGCTACGTCAAGCAGGAGGAGGATGCGGTGTTTCGGGACGGTCGGGACGAGCTGCTTCGCGAGGGAAACAGGGACAACGACCTTTTGAATGCCACTATCGAGCAAAGGGATGATGTGATCGGGGTCCGTTGCCCTTTCATCATCGATGAGGAGATAAATGTCCGATTGAGTGGGGAACCGATGGTTTGGGTAGTCCTGGAGGGGGACGAGGAGTGGACCGAGGCGGCCAAGGACGGTTAGGATGTCCCTGTCCTCTGCC
>Ga0307511_10001255_pt1 | contig 26837 bp, 22 predicted proteins | sample 13_EM_MG_FD_200266 | JGI IMG/M metagenome (GOLD analysis project Ga0307511, IMG submission 200266) | Populus trichocarpa ectomycorrhiza microbial communities from riparian zone in the Pacific Northwest, United States - 13_EM | ecosystem: Host-associated > Plants > Roots > Unclassified | place...
TTTGAGCATCACCCCGTTTGAACAAATCCCTCTCCATGAACTGCTTACAAAGACCTATGATGCGAACCGAAATCCCTATGATTGCAACCAATTGCCCCTGTGGTAGTTAAGATTGGACACTACTGATCTTATGTCTATGATCCTGTTGCAGAGTCAGGACGTTGGGTTACCAGCCCTGCCGCTGTATCAGATGCCTTCGTCGTTTATAAGAATGGCAATGCAGCGGTTCAGGGTACTTTTACTACAGGAGGAACTATTAGTACCGCAGGTATCACTTCTACAGGCGTGATTACCGCGCAGCCGGGCGGCGACATCCCCATGTACGCTGGCTACTAGAATCAGGGTACTTCGCACTGGCGTTGGGTGGTCCATTCACCGGTAGTTGGGCCAAGCGGGCTTCATGGCCGCCGAGGTGCAAATCCTTTCGGCGTGACCCGCGTCATTTTTTCAGACAGCCTCTGGCTTGATAGATCATTCTCGGATAGTTAATCTCCTTTTTCTTTAAGCCATGAATCCCAAGCCACGCGATGTTTTGATTGAGATCGTGGCCAAGCACGGTCCCTCGCTGCTGACCTCTCCCGGACGTTGCGAGGGTGTGCTCAAGGATTATTGTGGCGAGTTCCGGCGCGAGATTTTCGTCCTGGTCAGTTGCCTGCGCGTGGGCGTCGTGGAGCAGTTGCAACAGCAAAGCGGCCCGTCGGTCAAGCTGGCCTGCGCGCGCCTGTCGCTCAAGCTGGAGCAAAACCTGGCCATCTCCAGCGACGCCGCCAAGTGGGGCGTGGAAAGTTGGGCCATTGCGCTGGGTCTGCTCGATGCGGAGGCTGCTTCCAGTCCGGCGGAGATGTCCAACGAAGGCATTGCGGAGACCCAACGGATGTCTCCCGAGTTGGCGCAAGAGATTGCGGAGCAGATAGGGGCGTCGGTTCAACTGGAAGCGCCGGAGCCGCCCGATTATGTGGAAGAGGAGCCTGTCCCCGAAATGCCGGTGGAGGAAAAAGCGCCGCCGGAATATCTGGCCCAGGAACCTGTGCCGCGCATGAGGTTGCCCGACTGGGCCAACCCGACACGCCAGATTGTCGTGCATCCCGATGCGAGCGGCCAGAAACCGACCTTACGCGAAGCCTTGCGCGATGCCGCTTCCAATACCTGCCTGGTCCTGCGCCCCGGCGTTTATAAAGAGGGACTCCACATTCGGAAGGATTTGCAAATTCGGGGCGAGGGCGATCCCCAGGAGATCATACTCGAATCGTTGGCTGCTTCAGTTGTGATTTTGGAAGGCGCCTGCCTTTACATGGCCGGGATCACACTTAAAGGAGTCAGTGGAAAAGACAAAAAAGCGGCTCCGGCAGTCGAGGTCAAATCCGGGCACCTGACGATGGAAGATTGCGATCTGACGAGCGATTCCTCCAGCATCATGGAAGTGAAGGGGGCAAAATCGGAAGTGATTTTGCGCCGGTGCCATCTGCACGACGGCAAGGCCAGTGGCATTCTTTTTCAGGACGAGGCGTCGGGCTATTTGGAGGAATGCCATCTTTACCAAAACAAGCTTTCCCATGTGGTGATTGGCAAAGGCTGTGCTCCGACTCTCTTCAACTGCAAGATCAGCCAGGCCCTGATGGCCGGAATTTACGTGAATGAGGGCGGCGGCGGGCTGATCGAAAATTGCGATATCTGGGGCAATTCGGTCGCGGCAGTGCAATGCCGACGGGGAGGGAATCCCCGGGTGCGTTATTGCCGGATCTCGGGTAGCGAACGTTACGGCGTCCTGGTGGCGGAACAGGGCGAGGGATTGTTTGAAGAGTGTCTTATTTTCGAAAATGCCCGGGCGGGCGTGACGATCGGACAGCAGGGCAAACCCCATTTTTCCGCCTGCCGGATTTGCGATAACAAGGGCGAAGGAGTGGAGATTTACGAAAAATCCGAAGGGGAATTTTCCGAGTGCGAAATTTTCAGCAACGAAGGCGCGAATGTCCTGGTGAAGGAAAAATCGAGTCCGTTATTTTCCCGTTGCGTCATTCATGACAGCCAGAACGAAGGCATCCGGGTTCTGACCAGCTCCACGCCCCGATTTGAACAGTGCGAAATTGCCTCCAACGGCAAAGCGGCCGCATGGGTGGCGCAAAGTGCCGCCCCCGTTTTCCAGGAATGTGTTTTCCGCAACGGATTGGAGAAGGGGATCGCGATCATGGACGGTTCGGCGGGCGAGTTTCTCGACTGTGAGATCACCGATCATTGCGGAACGGCGGTGATGGTGGGAACGCGATCCCAACCTCGTTTCGAACGTTGTCAGATTTCCAAGAATCTGGCTGCGGGCATTCAAGTTGAAGATGTCAGTACGCCCACTTTTCAGGATTGCCTCATCAATCAGAATGGAGGGATCGGATTTTCCTGCCTGCAAAACAGTGCGCCCAAGGTGGCCGGAGGCCAGATTAGCGAGAACGTGGGCGGTGGTCTGGTTGTTTCCGCGCAGGGCAAGGGGCGTTGGGACAATGTGCAGTTCATCTCGAATAAAGGCGACGGAGTACAGGTGTCCGATGGAGGACGCCCCTCGCTGAAACAGTGCAAGATCGAACGGTCGGAACAGGCCGGAATCCGTTTTCGCAACCAGGCCCAGGGGACCATTGAAGAAGTCGAGATCGTGGGCAGTGGTGGCCCCGGCATCGAGGTCGAGGGTGGGGCGAATCCCGCCTTGCGGCAGGTGCGCGTGCTGAAAGGTTCCGGAGTGGGAATTCATGTGCAGGCGCTTGGCGGTGGCAGCGCCGATCATTGCCAGGTGCGCGACAATGCGGGCGGTGATTGGGAAGTAGCGCCGACGGCGCGTCTGGCGCGGGTCGCGTGTTGAGAGGCTAATCCGGTGGTGTCCACACAAAGCGCCAGGGCTTGAGCGCCCAGAGTCCCGCGTAATTCACGCCGATGCGCGGCGTTCGTTTCACTTCGCGATTGGGCACCACCACACCCCGATCTTCAATCCAGATCGTTTCGCTTTGCAGATCATGGCCATTATGATCCATGCCGATGGAGAGTGCGGCGCAGACGCGTCCGGGCCCGCTGGCCCAATTCTTTTCCGCCACACCCGGTCGGCGTTTTTCCATCAATTCGTTTCCTGCTGTAATCTTCACTGCGCGTACCAGGACGGCTTGCGGCGAATCACGGGGCCCCGTGACGATATTAAAAAGCCGGTGCATGCCGTAGCAAAGATAGACGTAGGCCACTCCGCCGGGAGCGAACATGATTTCCGTTCGCGCTGTCCGCCGATTACCGTAGGCATGACTCGCCGCGTCCTGTGGACCGCCGTAAGCTTCCGTTTCGGTGATCAATCCTTCCGCATAACCGTCGGGCGCCTGCACGCAGAGAACTTTCCCCAGGAAGAAACGGGCTGCCCGTGTCGGTTTCGGATCAGAGTAATCCTTCCGCGTTAATTTTCTTCCTGTCGTGGCCATGGTTCAATTGTATCCAGACAACCTCTCGTCGAAATGGAAAAGAATCGTTTATTGCCAACCGCGCGGCGGCGATGCAGTTTTCCGCTGTTGAAGAACTTATGCTGAATTTACTTTTTGGATCGGTTCTCGTGACGAAATTGGACCGCCTGGGCACCTACGCGGCGGCGATGGCCTATTGCCTCGTGCTATCGCTGGTGCCTTTTCTGCTCGTGACCTTCACGCTGGCCACGCGTGTGGGGCTCAACTTGAGCCAAGCCTATAACGAGATGCTTTTGGAGGTGCTGCCCAAGGAAATTAATCCGCCACAAATTATCGCCACAATCGAGGCGTCGGCTCATGGAAGCGTGATGACGATCGGTTTTATTCTCGCGGTTTACACCTCCTACAATTTGATGACCCAGATCGTGCGCACGCTGCTTTTTATTTTTGACGACCCGCGCCGTCCGCAGGGCTGGAATTGGAGTCACTGGGTAAAATCGGGCATACTCCTTTTCATCTGGATGGTGCTGCTCCTGGCCATTTCGATCACTTCCGTGATGTACCCGGTGATCCATAATATTCTGAAGCAATTTAATCTGGACTCCGTGATCTGGACCCTGCCTTTGGCCATGATCCAGTACGCATTGGTCTTGGCGGCCATGTACGGGGCTTTTTTCCTGACCTTTCTTTTGGTGCCGACGAAACGCCCGGGAGTGGCCCAGGCGCGCAACGGAAGCCTGGTGGCCACGTGCGGATGGATTCTCTGCGGTTGGCTCTTTGCCGGATTGTTGCCCAAGATGATTCTGAGTTCCGGCGTGGTTTACAAGGCGCTCGGGTCCGTTGTCATTATTCTCCTGTGGGCCCAGGCCTGCTCGTGGTCGGTGATTATTGGGGCCTGCTGGATGGTGCGGTTTCCCGCCCGGCGCAAATTAAAAGTTCAGGTGGAAGATCCCGCGAGATAGGACAGGACTTCCTTCGCCGTTCGGCGGCCATCGAGCCAGACGTTCTCTATGCTCGAATGGGCGAGGGAATCTCCGCACATAAAAGCGCCGCGAGGCAGAGCAACCTGTTGCCGGGAATCTTCCCTGGGCCATGCCAGATGCCAGTAATGACCGAAGCTGGCCGTGCAATGCCCGGAGGGAAGATTCCACACTCTTTCATGCTCGCGGATCAGAATGGGAAGATAAACTTCGGGAGGAGCATCGGCGTATTCGCGGCTAAAGTGGGAGGTGGCTTGAACGATGAAAACCGCCTTTTTCCCGAGGATCCGTCCGGCCTTGTGGTTTTCACAATAACTGGCAAAGAGGGGCCCCTGGTCTTCGGATAACTGATGGGCGTAACAAGCACGGGCTTCTTCGAGACCTGCCCCGGTGTATTCCAGAAGCGCGATGAGACTTGGGTCGTATTCCGCCGGGGATTGGGCCAGGGAGAAAAGGCGTGCGGTTTGCGGTCCCGGCAAGGTGCTGACAATGGCCCGGTAAGTTTCGCCCATGCAATCGATGCCCGAGGGGCCGAAGGAGACGGTATCGACGGCGCGGTTCAGGTGGACGTTGAGCCCGGCAGAAAGAACGTGGGCCAGATAATTATTTCCCTGCAGAATGTAAAAGCGAGGGCCGAAGGGGCTGCTGACGAGTTGGTTTTCCCGGTCGAGAATTGGCGCGATGATGGGGCGAAATTGGCGGAGGTGGGTGAGGAGTTCTTTTTTGAAATCGGGCGACTGCGCCGTGAAGTATTGCACGCCATGATCGACGAGATGACCTTGCCAAAGCCGGGTGGCGCATCGTCCTCCAACAACCGGGGCTTGTTCAAAAACATGGACGCCAATGCCAGCGGCGCGCAAGGCCTGCGCACAACTCAAGCCGGCAAGTCCTGCTCCGATAATCGCGACAGGTTTTTTCACAGGGGCAATCTAGTCCTCGGCACGTTGGAGGCAATAGATTACATTTTATTCTTCTTAATTAGAAAACGCACCTTTGAAGTTGTGGTTATTAATGTCGATGAATGTGTTGGCATTTTCTTGGGCTTTGTCTGCTCTTTTACGGGGAATTCTTTTTGAATTTTGAGGAGTGAAGGCTAGACTTCACAAGTTATGTTGCGGTTACCCTCTTTCACCGGTTGCTTGAAGACCGGCGTATTTCTTTCCCTGAATTTTCTGCTGGTTTCCATGGTGACTGCCCAGGCAGCAAGCCATTCCTCCATCAGCGCGCAGGATGTGAATGGTAAGTTGGTCGCCTTGAACGGGCCGGGGCATTACACCGTGGTGCTGTATACGAATCCTGATTTGGAGGATGCGACGCGGAAGGTGACTCATGTGCTCGATCCCTATCGTTCCCGCTCCGATATCGCCTTCGTTCGCGTGCTCGATTTGCGGGGAGGAGTTCCACCGGACATGCGGGGCATTGTGAAGACGGAAATCCGCCGTCAACAGGCCAAGGAAGATCAGCGGCTAAAAAAAGAAGGCGTCGCGAGCGGGGATAAGGCCCCGATCATTCCCGACTTTAACGGTTCAACCCTCGATGCACTGGGCTGGGACAGCATTTACGACGAGGTGCATTTGGTGATTTACGATCCCCACGGGAACGAGGTCAAGCGTTTGGAAAAAGCGAACGATCCCAGGCAGGTAGCCAAGCTGGTCGAGGGAATTATGTGATGCCGGGAAACCGGCGGGACATGAATTGGTCGCCCAAGTGCGCTAGCTTGGGAAATAGAGCATATTTTGTTGGGATAGACGCATTATCCGCTCTCATTCCCGATGAACAATCTGTCATCCTGAGCTTGTCGAGGGATCAGACGCATTTTCTTTTTCCATGAGAGGTGATGTTCTTATTTCATGTCGAAATAGAACTCTTCAATCTTCTCCCACTGCCATATGAGTCCGATCCTTCGACAAGCTCAGGATGACCCGAAAGAGTGCGTCTACATAAATGGAAAATGCTCTAGCCCGGGGATGAGCAAAATCCTCTGGGGCTTCGTCGCGCTGCTTTTATTATCACCGCTCAGGGCGGATTCGATCTCACCACCTGTTCCGGATTCTTGGCAACGCGCCATTGGGCCGTGGGCTTGGCTTTTCCCTCGCGATCACGGCGCTCATCCAAACTTCAAGACCGAGTGGTGGTATTTCACCGGCAATTTGCACGATGCGCAGAAGAGGTCGTTTGGATATCAACTCACCCTTTTCCGGCAAGGTGTTCAATTCACCCCCGCGCAGCCGGAGAGCCGCTGGGGAGTCCGGGATTGTTACTTTGGCCATTTTACGATCAGCGATCTGGCGGTGGGAAAATTTCATGTCGCGGAGCGGGTGAGTCGCGGGGCTTTGGGCGAGGCCAAGGCTGCGACCGACCGGATGGATGTGGCGTTGGGATCGTGGACGATCGAGCAGAAAGAAGGAACCGAACAGATTCATCTCTCGGCGCATGACACCGACATGGCCATCGATTTCGAAGCGCATCCGCTGAAGCCACTGGTTCTGGAAGGCGTGGGCGGTCTGAGTCGGAAAGCGGACGGCGTGGGCGAGGCTTCTTATTATTATTCGTATCCGCGATTGGCGACAACGGGGCAGTTGCGGGTAGGGGACAAGACGAATGCAGTTTCGGGCCTGAGTTGGTTCGATCATGAGTTCAGTACGAGCTCGCTGGGCAAGGATCAGGTGGGCTGGGACTGGTTTTGCCTGCAGTTGGACAATCACGAGGAGATCATGCTTTACGCGATGCGGGACAGGTCGGGCGCGATTGATCCGGTATCGGAAGGAACCTGGGTCAAGGCGGACGGAATTTCGGAACGGTTGTTGCCCGGAAGTTTTTCCATTGAAAAGCTGGGAAGCTGGCGCAGTCCCGTCAGCGGTGCGGTCTATCCCTCCGGCTGGCATATTATCGTGCCGGGACACCGGGCGGATGTGTCCATTTCCCCGTCGATGCCCAATCAGGAGCTTCATTTGACGAAAATGGGCGCGCTCGATTATTGGGAAGGCGCCTGCACCATCAAGGGAACGGTGGCCGACACGGCCGTGACAGGTATCGGCTACACGGAGTTGACCGGATATGCGGGAGCGTTGCAGAACGGACTGTAGGAATAACATCGATTGGCGTGACGTGCGGCGTTCCGGAATTCGTTATCGCGTTGAGGTGGGAGGCCATGCGGGATCGTGAATAGTTTTCGCGACCGATGGTTCCTGTGGTTTATCGTTGAGGACAGGACTTCCGAATTGCAATTGTTTCGCCGGTCAGACAACATCGCCGGGTTGGTTTTCGCGGGTGTAGTTCAATGGTAGAACGGTAGCCTTCCAAGCTACACACGAGGGTTCGATTCCCTTCACCCGCTCTCTTTCGAGCAAACGGATGATTGCTTGAAAAACGGATGGATCGAGACACCCTTGGGTCATGATCTTCTCCTCCTCTTTGACTTCTGTACTCTCGGCCACCAAGTATCGCTTGCCGCGCTGGATCGGTTTTTCCACGGCCTTGGTTTTGATTTGCCTGGCATTGGGATTACGGCTTCAAGCGGCAGATGAACCGACGCCCCAGACGAAAAGTGCGCTCGAAACAGACGCCAGCGGATGGGAAGACATCATGCCGGCCCCGGATCTCAAGGGTTGGTTCCGCGTTCCCGTTCCCGCCACGGGGAAGCTTATCCGCGATCAATGGCATGTACAAAACGGTATGCTGGTTTGCGACGGCGATGGCGGTCACGATATGCTGCTTTTGGATCGGGAATTGCATGACTGCATTTTTCACGTGGAATTTTGTTTCACCAAACTCGAAGGCAAGAAGGGCTATAATAGCGGCGTCTATATTCGCAACTCCCGCGATGGGGCGATCTGGCACCAGGCCCAGGTAGGAAGCTTGTCGGGTGGCAACTACTTCGGGGTTACGCCAGCTGGAACGGGTACCAAAAAATTCGGTGTGGGTCTCAAGCCATGCCGGGTCAGGGAAGCAGGCGAATGGAATACGTACGAGCTGACCGCCCAGGGCACGCATCTTACCTTATGGGTAAACGGTTTTCTCGCGGCGGAATTTCCTGATTGTGGCTTGGACAAAGGTTATATCGGCCTGGAAGGCGAAGGCTTTTTGATCCAATTCCGCAATTTGAAACTGAAACCACTGCCCTGAGTCTCAAAAGAGCCAGTTTTTAATTTTAGCGAAGCTGAATTGAGCGAACAAACAGCAAAAAAACAATGCTGATTTGAGAACTTAACATCCTCTGCAATACCTTCTCTTTTTTTGTCACTCGTTCTTACATTACAGTCGTTAAAAACCCGGTGGGCTTGCCATGCTTACCCTTTTATGGCTTCAGTAAAGCCGCTATATTTTTCCCTTATTTCCAAAGGTGGACAAATTTGTAGTTTGCCTGTAACCTACGCACGTGCAAGAGGAAGCCTTTGGTTAGTATACTCGTTGTACAGTCAAAAATAAAATCAAATTTATAGCTTTAAATAAAAAGTATTATTGAATATTTTGAATTTAAAGTCAGGGTATACACTGTGCTTTCAATCAACTCAAAAATACATCAGGCCATTGGTAATAAGGGGAAGTTGTTATTTATTGATGATGACTCAAGCGTTATAGCTTCGCTTCATCTTATCTTCGATACGCTTTACGATACATTTTCCGCTTCGACCGTTGAGGAAGGGCTTCGCGTGTTTGAAGAGATTCACCCCAGCGTGGTGATTTTGGATCTCAAATTGCCTGATAAAAGCGGTCTGGAAGCGTTGCGGGAAATTCGCAGAATGGATTCCGCCGTAGCCGTGGTGATTTTAACGGGATACTCGACCCGGCTCGCTGCGGAAGAATCTCTCCGCTTGGGCGCCGTTGATTATTTCAACAAACCCTTTAATTCCAACGATCTCAAAAATCGTATCGAAAAATTGGCTTTGACCAGCTCGCTGCGCGAAAACGACAAGCAACAAGAAGAGACCTTCAAGGAAGTCGTCCACAATTTTTGTGACTTTCGGGACTTTCAAAATGCCTCCGCCGCCTTCTTGCACGATGTCTCGGGCCCCTTGTCGTGCTTGATGGCAGGTTCGGATATCTTGAGCCAAAAGGTTAGCGAAAAAAGCAACGTAACCGCCGCCGAGATTGGACATGTTATTACGATGATGTCGGACAGTGTCAGTTACTTGCGCGCCTTGGTCAATCAGTGGCGCTCCTTCTCGGATCTGCACACGCTCATGCACGATCGGTTTGAGGCCCAGAAAGCCGTTGATCTGGCGTTAAGCCAAGTCATGGATCAGCTCTCCTCATTGGGGGTGGTGCTGCAAATCCAGACCCAGCACGAAAAACTGTACGTTCCCGGCAATCATTTTGCGATTGCCCGAGTCCTGATTAATTTATTAAAAAATGCTTTCGAGGCGGTTTCACCCAATCATGGTCGCATTCATCTCACCGGATCGGCAAGCGAGGGCGTCTTTCAGTTTAAGATTTCCGATAATGGCCCTGGTATTTCTTCCGATAAGTTCGATCGAATTTTTACGCCTGGATTTACCACCAAATCGAGCGGCAAGGGTTTGGGCTTGTTTATTTCCCAGAAAATTGTTGAAGCGGTTGGAGGTAAAATCACGGTGTGTTCCCCCGGCACTTTGTCGGGTACTGATTTTGTCGTAACCTTGCCACTCGTCTAATGTCCAATCCTACTGCCGAAGTTACCAATGAAAGCCTGATTGTTTGCGAAAACAGTCAAAACATCAGCATCCGCGCCACGCTGTTGCGGATGACGCGGTATATCGTCAGCTTTGAGGTTTATAATCCTTACAGCATCCTGCAGATGTCGGAGGTCTTGCAGACGTTCAAGATCGTCATCGATGGGAAAACCATTTATTCGGGGCGGGCAACCATTACGAGCATCGTCAATACGGGGCTTCTTCTGGTCTGTGAAGCATCGCTGGATGACGAGAGCTGGCAGGATGTCGAGATCCTCTCGCCCACCGTCCAGGTCGAGAGATTGTCCACCGATTTCGAGCGACTGATTGGGGATTGGTCAAAAGTAGAGCAAGTATCGCCCGAGCTTAAAATTATCGTCTCGGATATGCAGGCGCTCTTGCGGGACGTTCGCCGCTGGCTCGAGCAGGTGGAACTTTCGCTGCGCACGGCCGCACCCCTGGTTCGAGGCAAACTCGAATTGGGTTTTATTGAAAAACTTAACACCCTGATTTTGCCCATAACCGAAGGGCTCTTTTTAAAATTCGAAAACATCGCCGGATTGATCCAGGAAGATGTTCGAGCCGTGCATCGTGCTTATGCCCGTCGGCAACTTCATCCCCTGATTCTCTGCTCGCCTTTCATGTACCGGACATTTCATAAGCCGCTCGGCTACGCCGGTGATTATGAAATGGTCAACATGATCCTGCGCGATCCAATCGAAGGAGCCTCACTTTTCGCCAAGGTCCTCAACACTCACTTTGTGGGAGTGGCTCCGGCGGAAGCCCATCGCAACCGGGTCACCTACCTGAATCGGGCCTTGCGCGAAGAGACCAAACAACGTGCGCGGCATGGGCTTATCACCAACATTTTTAATCTGGGATGCGGGCCGGCCAAGGAAATCCAGGATTTCCTGGTCTTTGACGACCTGTGCGAAAGGGCCACGTTTACCCTGCTCGATTTTAATGAGGAAACGCTCAATTACACCGGCAAATTACTCAATGAAATCAAGATGAAGCATCAGCGCCAGACGCCCCTGACGATGGTCCTGCGCTCGGTCCATCAAATTCTCAAGGATGGACCGCGCACGGCGGAAACGGGCAAGGATACACTCTACGATATCGTCTATTGCGCGGGCTTGTTCGATTATCTTTCCGACCGCATCTGCCGCAAGCTGATGGACATTTTTTACGACATGCTTGTTCCCGGTGGCTTGCTCATTGCCACCAATGTCGAGGCGTCAAATCCTGCCCGTCAAATGATGGAATATTTCATGGATTGGCATTTGATCTACCGTTCTCCAGAGCAACTACTGGCGGTTTCTCCGCAGAAAGCGCCGGCTGAAAATTGCAAGGTCATCAGCGATACCACCAAGGTGAATATTTTCCTCGAAGTTAGAAAGCCGCTGACCGATGCATAATCAGTTTCCATCACGGGAACTCAAAGAATCCTTTTTTGAGTATAATCGGGATGTCCGCATATTAAATTCCAAAGCCGGATGCATGCTGGTGGTCGTCTTGATGCCAGCTGGAATGTCCTTGGATTATTTTGTCTATCCGGAAAAAGTCGGTCTTTTCTTTCTGCTGAGGATCATCTGTTCCGTCATGGCCCTCATTTTATGGGGGCTACTCGGCACGGGATTTGGACGGAACCATTTCCGAATTTTGGGCATGATCTGGTTTATTTTGCCGTCATTTTTCATCTCCATGATGATCTACATGTCCGACGGCATTAACTCATCATATTACGCCGGCTTAAACCTGGTCTTGATCGCCATCTCATGGGTGGCGCAGGTTGATTTTCTCGAGACGATCGTCGCCTCCATTTTGAATCTGCTGATGTACTGCGTCGCCTGTTTCATGTATGGCCCGGTGAAGGTATCCATTCTTTTCAATAATCTCTATTTTATCGTCCTGACGGGAATCATCGTCATTACCGGAAGCTACTACGTCAATCGCCTGCGCTTCCGCGAATTCGCCCTGAGGACCGAGGTTGATCTCAATCGAAAAGAGCTGGAGGCATCCAACCTTAAGCTGGTGGAGATGGATCGGGCGAAATCCAATTTTTTTGCCAATATCAGTCACGAGTTACGCACACCGTTGACGCTGCTCCTGGGCCCACTGGAGCGATTGCGCAGTAGCGGAGCGCCTGCCGTGGTACCGCAGCAGAGTGAAATGCTCGACATCATGTACGGCAACGCCATGCGCTTGCTCCGGCTGATCAATGATCTGTTAAGCTTGGTCCGCCTGGATTCCGGGACGCTGGTCCTTCACAAGGAAAAAATCGAGATCAAACCCTTTATCGAGGGACTCGCTCTTTCGGTCAGCCCCATGGCTCAACAGGCCAAATTAAAATTTGAAACCAAATTTTTGGGATTGGAAAATGCCTTTGTTTATCTGGACCGCGACAAATTCGAGAAGATTGCCCTAAACCTTCTCTTTAATGCCTTCAAATTCACTCCACGCGGCGGCGAGGTCACCTTATTGGTAGGGGTAAAAGAGGGCAAACTTGACCTGACGGTGCGTGATTCGGGTGTTGGAATTTCCAAGAACGATGTCGCTAGAATTTTCGATCGCTTCTGGCAGGCGGAAGGCTCCACCACGCGACGTTATCAGGGGGCCGGCATTGGACTCGCGCTGGTTAAGGAACTGGCCTTGGCGCATGGCGGCGAGGTTTCCGCGGAAAGTGAGCCCGGACAGGGCACGGCCATGAAAGTTATCCTGGATGTTTCGTTCCCGGAGGAGGGCGTGGTTGAAGTGTTGCCGGAAGTGTTATCCAAAGATCAGGAAGAAGCGGATTGGCTGAACCGCCTTTACCGCCGGGCCGAGTTATTCCCGGCGCAGGCGCTCCCGACGGTCGAGGATCATCAGAATGGACGCAGCGAAAATTCCACAATGCCCAAGGTATTGCTCGTGGATGATGAGCCCGACATGAGGCGGTTTCTTAATTCCCAGCTCAAGGATCGTTACGACATCAGCGAAGCCCGGAATGGCGCTGAGGCGCTTGAACTGGCCAAGGCGACAGACTTCAGCCTGATTTTATTGGATTTTATGATGCCCGAAATGGATGGGATTGAGGTGATGAAGCACCTCAGAAATAGCCCCGGGACTCGATCAACCCCCATCATCATTTTAACGGCCCGGGCCGACGAGGATTTTAAACTCAAAACCCTCGCTGCTGGCGCTACCGACTTTTTGACCAAACCTTTTTCAACCACGGAGCTGGCGGTACGATCCCACAACATCGTCGCCGCCTACCAACTGCAAAGACAGCTTCTTGAGAAAACGGAACAGCTGGAAGCCGCGCTGGAACAAATCAAGCAAACCGAAAGCCAGCTCGTGCATCAGGCCAAAATGGCTTCCCTGGGCCAGCTCAGCGCGGGGTTAATGCACGAGATCAATAACCCGATGAATTTTGCCAATACCGCTTTTCATATTCTGAAAAAGCGCCTGGCGGCATCGCCCCTGGGGGAACAGGAAACGCTAACCAAACCCCTGGTCGATATTCAGGATGGAATTAAGCGGGTCATTGACATTGTCTCCAGCCTGAGAAGCTTCACTCATCCGGACAACTCTTCGTTCGAGTGCATTAATATATTAGATATAGTTACTGTGGGCACGCGTTTTGTACAAATCAGCTCGCAAGTTATTTCGTTGAAGATAGATGTTCCCAAAGATATTCAAATATGGGGCAATAAAAATCAATTGATCCACCTCATTATCAACTTCATACAGAATTCCATCGATAGTTTAATGGAAAAGGGAGCAGAGACCAAAGAGCTTCTGATCAGCAGCCAGATTCTAGGGGATAATGTGCAGATCGTCTTTTACGACAACGGCAAAGGAATTGAAGAAGAAAACATTGAGCGTATTTTTGATGCCTTTTTCACGACCAAAAAAGTTGGCGCAGGTGTGGGACTTGGCCTTAATATCTGTCATCGCATCATTGAGCAGCACAAGGGCGAAATTAAGGTCGAATCTCAAAAAAATGAGTTTTGCCGATTTACTTTAACCTTTCCTAAATACACACTCTAAATCGACTCATGAATACAACTTACGACTATAAGCAGTTTTCCATTCTCTATGTTGATGACGAACCGCAAACAGTCGCAAATTTCAAGGAATACTACGACGATACCTTTGATGTAAAAGTGGCCACCAGCGGCGAGGAGGGATGGAAACTATTCCAGGAAAGTCCCGACAGCTTTGCCGTTGTCATGACCGATCAGCGCATGCCCAACAGCACCGGTGTGGAGTTGCTGGAAAAGATCAGGGCTTCCCGGCCTCGGACCTTGCGCATTCTTGCCACGGCGTATTCCGATCTGGATGCCGCCATTCAAGCGGTGAATTCCGGCGCCATCTACAAATACATCACCAAACCATGGGATCCACCCACGCTGGAAATCACGCTCAAGCGCGGGATGGAATTTTTCCTGGTGCAACGCGAGCGCGACCTCCTGATGAACGAGAAAATGTTCGCCGTGCAGCGATTGATGATGACCGACCGTCTCATCAGTCTGGGAATTTTCGCCGCGGGATTAAATCATCATTTGCGCAACTCACTGACCGCCGTAAAAACGTTCCTCGATCTGGCTCCTTCCAAGCTAAAGGGCGAAGTGTTGGACATCACACATCTGCGCAATCCCGATTACTGGCACGATTTTTACGAAACCGTCCAGGGCCAGATTTCCAAGGTCGTTTCCATCCTGCAGGATATTAAGGAGATTCCAGAGCCTCCCACTTTGCCGCTGAATGATTCGGTTAAAATCAATGACGTGATTCAGTCTTTGATCGATGCCCAAAAGGCCACGTTTGAAACGAAGAAACTCAAGGTAACTTCCAAGCTGTCCCAGGTTCCGCCGATCAAGGGAAATTTGGCCATGCTGAATCAGGCCATTGGCCTTCTCCTGCAAGATGAAGCAATCAATGTCAATGCGAACGGCACGGTCGTCGTTTCGACAAAGACCACTTCCAGTAAAGGCGTCGAGGGCATTCTGATTTCCATTTCGGATGATGGTCCCGATCTTCCCGTCTCGGCGATGAATTGCATTTTCGATCCCTTTTTTGTCCGGCGCAATCTTCCGGATGAATATGGGCTTAATCTGCTGACCGCCTTTTTCCTGATTTATCACCATGCGGGAGAGATTGTCATTAAAGCGAGTGAATCGGGTGGCGCGCTCTTTGAGATTTTCCTCCCGGTAAGTCCTGAAAATATTCCAGACCGGCATGATGAGCAGGAATTTCTCCGGCGGGTTTTTGCCAGCGAGAAAATGTGGGAAAAGATACTGCTTGAGCTTTAACCCCTCACTATGAAATCCGCTGACAAACACCCATGTGTTTTGTTGGTCGATGACAACACGGCTGTTCGGGAATCGATTAACCTGCTGGTTACTTCGCTGGGTTGGGTTGCGGTTGAGGCGAGGCACGCCAAGGAAGCTTTGGAGCAACTGCTCAAACACCGGTACGACCTGGCGATCATCGATATCAGAATGCCTGAAACAAATGGCATCGAACTTTGTCACTTGATTTGCGCTCACCCCACCCATTCGATTCCCAAGATCATTATCTTATCGGGATATGTCGACCAGGCTTATCGTCAGGCTGCCCTGACCGCCGGGGCCAAGTTGATTCTGGAAAAGCCGGTGGGCAGGGACGCGTTACGCGAGGCTTTTAAAGCGCAAGGCCTGCCTTACGAAAGCTAGCCAGCGACTGGGTTGGATTAAGGAAGGCCGCTATCTCTTGGCCTCTTGGAGACACGAACATCTCCGAAACCAAGCAGTGTCAGGAGAGGCTTGGAGCCAATTGTTCCGACTGAGTTTCCGTCTCATGGAAAAGAGCGCTTCTATTCGGCGCAACGGTTTGTCCCTGACGATAAGCCGGCTCAAAGACAATATCCTTCACATCTTCCCCGGTCAGGATGGCTCGGTTCAAGGCCTCTGCGGCGCGTTGTCCCGCGGCAAAGAATTCAAATCCAACTGTCGCCAAGGCAGGTTCCAGATAGCGGAGATAGGGCAGGTCATGGAAACTGACGATGCTCAGATCTTCGGGAACGCTGAGATTTTCAGTGCGTCGGGCATGGAAGCTCAAGAGTGACGCGAGGCTGTCGTCAAAAGCCACCACCGCCGTCGGTCTCGGACGCAGCTTAAGCAATTCTTCTACGGCTCGGTGTTTATCGTTTTCGTCACCTTGGGCGGAAATTTCCGGTACTTGCGCGGGGTCTATTCCCACGGCTTGCAAAGCTTGATGAACGCCCTTGCGCTTGGCGGCATCCAGAAACAGGTCATAACCGCTCAATATTGCGATTTTTTGATGACTGTTGAGCAGCAGTTTTTCCGTCATCACGCGTGCCGCTTCAACTTGGCCAAGCCGAATTTGAGGCCCGGGCAAGTCTGTTTTACCGGCCAGGATATAAGGTAATTTACGATTCTTAAGGATTTCGATGTCTTCGATCGTCAGGTCTTGGGGGAAGACAATAATTCCACCCAGGTTGGCCGCCATTTCGGCGGACCATTCCTGAGGGGGGATGCTGATCACCATCATATTCAAACGAAGGGGAGCCAAAATGCTCTGAACTCCTCTCAGCATCTCGGCGATGGGCCGATGCTCGATCGCATTGGAGGGTTTTAAGAGAATACCAATAGCTTTCTGAACCCGTTTGGATGATGAATGGGCAAAAGTACCTTTGCCGTGTTTACGATAAATGAGGCCTCGGTTTTCCAAGTCACTTAACGCAAGCCTGACGGTGACTCGGCTTAGATTAAAACGCCGACAAAGCTGATGTTCGCTGGCGATGGGGAAACTGCCTTGCTCAGGGTTCGCAAGAATTTCCTCGGTTAGTACCGTAGCAAGATGGGACCGAGCTGTTAATCTTTGACTAGTTGACACATCTTCAATTAAGGGAATGTCGTCATTTAAAACAAGAGGAATTTTTAACTACTACTACAGTCATTGCTTCTCTTGGGAGACCCATCGAGAGGCTTTTGCTGATTCTCGTAGCGCCCGGGAGGCGGTAAAAGGCCTAACTTTACTTTCCGCTCAAACCGATGGGGCTTCCCACTCCAGTGATAAAGTCCCAGCCTACGGCACTTTTGCGGGTGCCATCGGTGCCCGTGGTGATATCCCGGAAGACGTTGGCATTTTTCAAATTACCATAGAGGCGGCTTTGCTCGGCTTGCGTGTTATTGGCAAATCCATTACCGGCAGTAGCTGCCAGGTTGACCACGCCTGCGAGACAGGGTGAGGAGAGGCTGGTTCCGCCAACAATCCACCAGCCGCTTTCTCCCCAGAGAGGCGTACTATCGTAAACATAGACGCCGGTATTCGGATCGGCATCGAAGGAGAGGTCGTTCGCTCCACGCCGATTGCCCACAATCGAGGAAATCACATTTTGAAAAATCGGGCGAGGTTCGTACATACTGAGGCCGCAACCCGTATTGGCCCAACCCGTTTCGCTTAGCAAGGTGCCACTGTTGTTTCGATTCAGACTCGTGCCGCCACAGCTGATCACGTTGGGGGAGACGGAGGGATATTCCACCTGGGCGCTCGTGTCGCCACCGGCAGCAAAGTAAACAACGCCGTAAGTGGTAAAAAGCGTGTCGTACCATTGGACTTCGGCTGGCATTTCGCCACCGCCCCAGCTCATCGAGACTTCTTTTACGCCCGCCAACCGGGAAGCGACCTGTACCGCATAATTCAAATCCGGCAGGGAATCACTCGCCGCTTCAACGAGATAAATTTTGGCATTGGGCGCAATGGCGTGGGCCCACTCGATATCCAGGGCTTCCTCAAGATTCCAACTGGAAATAAAGTTGCCACCCGACAGGGGCTTCACTCCTGTGGCGTAAACAACCTGGAAATTTTTATTTCCGCTCGCCAGGACATTGGTTGAGGTTTCCTGCGGCAGGCCAAATTGCCTGGAGAAAGCGTTAAAATCCTGCAGGGCCGTCGGGTAGTGATAGGAATCAACAATGGCAATGGCCCCGGAACCACCCGTGGATGGTAGGGAATAGGCGCTTCGTATCGTGGCCGGTACATTGAACTGAGCGGTGCTTGACGTTGTGGCATCGGCTGCAACTAAAACTCTGAGATGAGTATGAGAGTGGAACCATTCACCGGGGCTATGACCCGCCGATTCCGGAACTAAAACAGATAAGCGGGAAGGGGCGCTGAATTGGGCGAAAACAGGGAATGATGCGATTGTTCCCATCCAAGCTGCCAGCAAGATAACGCGATGTTTCATGGAAACTTAGTCGGGTCGTGAATGGCTGGATAACCCTTCCATCAGGCTAGGTTACCATTTAACGGTGTCAAGAGAGATCGGGCATGGCCAGCAGTCGGAGAAAAAAACTTGGGCCGTTGTGTGAAATCGGTTACTTTCTCCAGTGGGTAGATGGTCGCTCCCGCTTCGGCGGGAGAGGAAAGTCCGAACACCACAAGGCAGCATGCCGCGGAAAAGTCCGCGGAGGGCAGGGGCGAAAGCCTTTGCCGATGGAAAGTGTCACAGAAAACAGACCGCCGCGATGCGCTCGAACAGGTATGGCGGTAAGGGTGAAAAGGCGGGGTAAAAGCCCACCGCCCGGAGGGTAACCTCCGGGGCACGATAAACCCCATGCGGTGCAAGGCCAAACAGAGATGCCGGGTTGCCTGCCCGGTCTTGGACGAAAGTCCGGGGCCCATCTCGGGTATCGGTCGCATGCGCGCCTTAAAAAAGCGCCGCTGGTGCGGAGCGATCCGCGTCAGAGATGAATGACCATCGCCGGTGCGCCTTTAGCAAGCGTGCCGGAACAGAATTCGGCTTACGCCCGGAACAAAGAGGGGCGCTTCGGGAAACCGGGGCGCCCCTCGCTTTGTATACGGTTGAATTTTTGGACAGGATTAACGAATCCCGGAGCAAACTCCGAGGCATTCATGGTAGCCGTCGGACCTGCGGTCGGCAGTATGTTTCCCTCCGTAGCCGCGCTCGTAAGAGCGTGGCCTGCAGTGGTAGCCGTCGCACCGCTACAGTCTGTAGCGGCGGTCGGCGCCTGTCCTGAGCAAAGTCGAAGGAACCGTCGTGCCTTTTCTCCACGAGGTAGCCGTCGCGGACTCCGCGACGGTCCGGCGCAGAGCCTGCGCCGGCTACCTTAACAGGATTCATAAGGACCCCTCGGAAAATTCCATCAAAAGGCTCTTCCCCCTATACCGCTTTAAAAGCCAATACGGCCTAAAATTAGAGGCCGTATAAGCTAAATAAGATTTCGTCAATCCGGCTTGGCCTCCTGCCAGACATAGCGTCGCAGCAGGACAACCACGGCGCAGGTGAGAGGCACCGCCACGATCGGTCCCAGCAAGCCGGGCAGGAGAATGCTCCAAAACAGGATGCCGATAATAATGGCCAGAGGATGCAGACCGGTGCTGTGGCTCTGCACCCTTGGCGTGATGAAGCTCGACTCCGTCATTTGGACAATGGCAAAAACCACGAGCACCAGAACGGGCCGCAGCCATTGGCCGGTCGGGTCCTGTGCCGAAAGGAATCCGAGGAGCAGGGCCGGAAGAATACTGGAGATGATACCCAGAAAGGGCACGATGCTTAAGGCGCCCGTGATGACTCCCAGCACCAGGCTGTAGGGAATGCCGATGGCCCAGAGGCCGATGAAGGTCAGCATACCGTTGCACGCCGCCACGATGATCTGGCCCCTGAAGTAATTGACCAATACCTGATGAATTTCGGTCAGCACGGATACGACCTCATCGCGAAGCCACGCGCGACGGAGGGGGACAAGTTCCTGCCAATGATTGGCGATGCGCTCCTGGTCGGCGAGAAAGTAGTAAACGTAGATGGGGACGAAACCGAAACCGAGCAGGAAGCCAAAAGCCTGACCGACAGGGGCGAGCACGGCGTAAAGCAGGTTGGCGGCTCTTTTCGGAATTTCCTGCTGGAGCATGGGCAGATTGTTCGTCAACCATGTCTGGGCTTCCGGCTGGCTGGCCAGGCTCGCTTTCAATTTGGCGGCACCCTCGTTCAGAAAACCAGGCAGGGCATTGAAAAATTTGCCGGTTTGGTTCACCAGGGGCGGCAGGAGATAAGCCCAAAAAATGAGAAAGCCGATGATGGTCAGAAAACAAACGAGCAACGTGGCGGCCTGCCGATGCAGGCCCCGATTTTGCAAAAAGCTGACCACCGGATCGAGCATGAGGGCGATGATCATGGCCAGTCCAAGTGGCAGGAGAATCGGATAGGACCAACTGAGGAATGAAATGAAGCCGAGAAAAATGAGTGCGGCTACACCCAAAAGCATCATGACGGCCAGAACGGCGAGAGCAGTCCAAAGAATGCGCCGTTGGCTGGGCGTTGGATAACTGACCGCATCCGGTTGGGAGGGTTTGCGCGTGGAAGCCATGAAAATTAATTGCTCTTTTTGGGAGCGGGAGGTTCCGGTGGCGGTTCCAGGGGATTTGCCGATGCGCTGGTGTCGTTGCCCGAGGTGGAGTGGGCCAGGTCAGACGAATGGAAAGTCGCGGGCTGCGGGGTAATGGTAATCTCGAGGCGACGATTACGCGGGTGTCCTTCCTTGGCCCCGGGAATAATCGGTTGGAAATCGCCCCGTCCGGTGACGATCACGTTTTGAAAGGGCAGGGCGCCTTCTTCACGAAAAAAGCGAGAGAGTGTGGCGGCGCGACCAGCGGTCAGTTCCCAACTGGTCGCAAAGAGTGGTTGGGCGATCGGGGCTGGAGCGGTGGGTTTGGAGGAATGATCTTGTTTTTGTCCAGCGGTAGGCTTGGGATCGAGTTTGGCTTTGGCGGCATCCGCAGCCGCTTTTTGAATTTCGGCGTCGCTGTCGGTGTAATTTTCCACCCGCAATTCAAAGTTATCGAGCTGTCCGTTGAGTGCCTGGGCAATTTGGGTGAGCAACGCCTTACCCTCCGGCTTGAGCGTGGCTTCGCCGGGTGCGAAAAAGACCGAGATCGGCATGCGCAGGACAGGCCGCCCGCCGCGCGAAACCACATCGGTATCCGGGCCCTGGGTCAGTTTGCGCACGGTGTCGTCAAATTTTTTGACGACCGTGGCCTGGGCCTGGCTCTGCTCGGATTGGTTTTTGGATTGCCGATCCAGGGCTTCCACACGATTTTCTTCCGCCGCAAGTTTGGCCTCTTTTTCCTGCAAAAATTCCTCGCGGGTCTTGAGCTGCTTCTCGGAATCGCTAATGCCGGATTGGAGCTTGTCCTTTTGGGAAGTGAGCGTGTCGCGCTGTTCTTGCAGGGTTAGTACTTCATCGCGCAGCTTGTTGGCGCTGGCGTCATTTTCGTGATTTTTCCAGAAATAATAGCAGGCGGCCGCAGCGAAGAAAACGGAGACCAATCCCCAGAAAATGCTTACGCCTTGCGAACGCCCGACTCGCGGGGTGCCTTCGTTATATGCCACGCGTCTGAATGTAACAGCAAAGGATGAAATCGGGAAGCGTTTCGCTCAGTTGTTCCGGCCTTTTGTTTTGGAGCGCGCCGGGTTTTACTGATGGGGTGCAAATTTCGCGGCCCATTTTTTTTCGCCTGGTGCTCGTCTGTGCCTTCGTTGCTACCTGGATGCAGAACCTCGCTTTTGCCTGGGACCCGGAGGGCCATGAACTGGTGGCGACGATGGCTTATGCCCGTCTCAATCCAAAAGCACAGCAAGCGGTGACGGCGCTGGCTTGCGAAATTCAATCGCCAAACCAGCCTTATAATGCCGTGACCCTCGCCTGCTGGATGGATGATCTTCGCAAGAATGATCCGGGTCTCACCGATCATGGCCTGTTTTTTTCCTGGCACTACATCGATATCGGGCTTGATCCGGGTGATCCCAGGCCTTCGTTCGAACCGGGTGACGACAACGAGAGACGGGGCAATGTCGTGCAGGCTCTCAAGCGGTCCTTGGTGGTGTTGAAGGGTGGAAGCGATCCTTACATTAAATCGAAGGCGATGGCCTGCGCCATGGCGATGCATCTCGTGGGCGACATTCATCAACCGTTACACGCGGCGACCAAATATTTCATGACTCGTGGTGAGTTGCATCAGGATTCGGGTGGCAATAAGGAAGAGGTATCCAACGGCCCTGCGGGAATGGAGAGATTCAGTCTGCATCAGTTTTGGGATTCGGCGTGGCGCGCGTCCTTCGATTCCGTCAGCGGTTGTGTCGTGCTCGACCAACGTTTTCAGGACAGGGGCATTCACGATCCGCAGGCCGTGCGGGCTTTGGCGGAGGCCCTGTCGAAACAGGGAGCGTCGCAAATTCCTGTCGGCGGAATTGATATCGACCGCTGGGCGCTGGAGAGTCATCAACTGGCGCATGATTTTGCTTATCGGGAAATCACGGCCACGGAGAACAAGAAATACTGCCGCCTGAGCAGCGGTTATGTGGCCCGGGCAAATGCGTTGGCCCGTGAGCGGTTGGTTTTGGCGGCGGATCGGCTGGCGGTGTTGTTGAACAACACACTTGGTGCTGATGTGCCGTCGAATCCGCCTCCGTCTTATCCGCCGGGACCTCGGAGTGTGGAGTATTAAGAATCTGGTGCGTTAGTCTTTTAATCCCTTGGGGTTCAATTCCCCGAACTTGCTTCGGCTTTGCTGTAGCGGCGGTCTATGACCGCCGAGGGAAAAAGAAAGTGTGTCGCCCATGCTTCGGCGGTCATAGACCGCCGCTACAGAAGAATTCACCGGAGCTTGCTCCGGGGTTCTTTACCGCGACTGCCGCCGCTTCGCGCATTTCTCGAAGGGCCAGCGCAATATCGGGCCGTCCAAAAACGGCTGTGCCCGCCACGATGACTTCAGCTCCGGCCCGGACGCTGGGCACGACGGTTTCTTTATCCAGCCCACCGTCAACTTCGATATCGTATTTGAAGTTGGCCTCTTTTCTCCAGGCTCGGGCTTCCTCCACTTTGGGCAGCATGTCCGTCATGAATTTCTGGCCGCCAAAGCCGGGCTCGACGGTCATGACCAATATCCGGTCGATCTGGCCCAGATAATCGCGGATCGTGGAAAGGGGAGTCTTCGGTTTGATGGAAAGTCCCACGAGGCAACCAAGCCGCTTGATTTCACGAAGGGTTGTTGCGGGATCGTCCTCCGATTCGACATGGAAGGTGATGTTCGCTGCACCCGCTTCCGCGAAGGCCGCGACATATTGCAGCGGGTGCGAAATCATGAGGTGGACATCGAGCGGTAATGGCGTGAGTGATTTGATGCGCGCAACAATGGCCGGACCGAAAGTGATGTTCGGTACAAAATGACCGTCCATGATATCGACGTGAAGGAGGTCCGCTCCGGCCTGTTCCACCCTCGCGAGTTCGGCCTGGAGATGGCCGAAGTCGGCAGAGATAACCGAAGGGGCGATGCGGACGGGATTCATGGGTTAGGCTGGAGGTAGCTTTGCCGCAGCCGCATGGTCAAGCATCCAGATTTTGGCGCCATCGAGAGGCTGAACGTGTTGGACGGGATAAACAGGCTTGTCGCGATAGTCGACCAGCACTTGACGAAGCATATCTGTTTTGTCCGCGCCAGCGACGAGCAGGAGGACATGACGGGCGGCGTTCAGGACGGGGAAAGTGAAGGTGATGCGATCCGTCTTAAATTTTTCCACCCAGTTGGAGATGATCCAGAGTTTCTTTTCCGCCAGGCCTAACGAATCGGGAAAGAGAGAGGCGGTGTGGCCGTCCGGTCCCATGCCGAGCAGAATTGCATCAAAGCGGGGAAAGCCGTTGAGTCGCATCGATTCGGGGAAGATCGTGTGCATCTCAATCTCGCAATCGGCGGCGGCTCGTTTGGCATCGGGCAGCTCGGCGCAGATGCGGTGCAGGTTTGCTTCCGGTACCAGGCCGGTGGAGAGAAGCGTGTTTTTGACCATGAGATAATTGCTGTCGGGATGGTCGGGCGGCACATGGCGTTCGTCGCCGAAGAAAATTTGGGTTTTGTCCCACGGAAAATTCCGATGAACAGGATCGGTCGCCAGAAGACTGTAGAGTTTTTTGGGTGTCGAACCACCCGCGAGTGCGAGGGTAAAAATTCCCCGTGCGGCGATACTGCTTTGTGCCAGTTGGGTGAGTTCAAGGGCCGCAGCCTGGGCCAGGGCGTCGGCATCCGGATAGTCGTAGCGGGATTCCTGAGTCATGCGGCGATAATCCTACCGGGTTGGGATCGAAGGAGGCAAGCCGCCGACAAAAAAGTAATCGGGGAAAGTGGCCCGGCAAGGATTTGAACCTTGGACCAAGTGATTAAGAGTCACCTGCTCTACCGCTGAGCTACCGAGCCAAAAACGCCCTTTGCGAGCGAAGGGTTACTATGCAACGTTCTCCCGGAATGGCAAAGAAATTTGCTTCTGCGCTCCTGCAGAGGGCAGCAGGCCAGTGCGAAGTCTGCGGCGGCTACCTGACTATTCCTCCACGATATCGTGCTGGCCGGTGCGGTCGGGAGCGGTGGCGGGAAAGTGGGTCTTGAGGGCGTGGCCCGAACGTTCGATGGCGGCGACGAGGCCGTCGGTGTAACGGCCTTCCTTGAAGTGACTCGTAAGAAGCGCGATGAGTTCGTCCCACCAAACCTGCCCGACTTTTGCGTGTAGTTCGGTGCCGCCCACAACGGCAAAGGTTTGCGTCTTAGGGGCGAGAAAAATAAGCAGGCTGTTTTTGTCCGTCGCGGTTTCCAGTTTCAGTTTGCGAAATTGGTGATTGGCGGCGGTGAGGGGATCTTTCGCGCCACACTGACTGATGAAAAGAACGATGTCACCCGAGGTGCCCTCCTCGGCCGCTTTGATCGCCTGATGGATGCGGCCATGCTCCACGTTGTTCAAAAAGTGTTTGATCTTCATGGTTCAAATGCGGTTACCAGCTTCCTCCTGCGCCACCTCCGCCGAAACTGCCCCCGCCTCCGCTAAAACCGCCACCACCACCGCCTCCGAAACTGCTTCCTCCTCCGCTAAAACCTCCGCCACCAAATCCACCTCCGCTCCAGCCGCCGCTGGTGTAGATGACCGGGCTTCCTCCATAACCGTTGGACGAATACATGCGGATGATAATAAACAGGATGATAAGAAGAATGATCACCCAGGGAGGGAGACCGTTATTGCTCGTACGCTCTTTTCTATCCGCCACAGTGGAACCGTTCCCTTTGAATTCGCCTTTGGTGGCCGCAATCATCGAGGTGACTCCGGCTTGAATGCCGCCCGGATAATTGCCCTGTTTGAATTGTGGAACAATTAGCTGCGTGACGATGCGTTTACAGATCGCGTCGGGTAGCGCCCCTTCCAGGCCGCGTCCTGTGGCGATGAAAACTTTGTGATCGTTGACGAAGACAAAAAGGACGGCGCCGTTGTCCTTGCCCTGTTGGCCTACTTTCCAGGCGTTGGCCGTATCGGTGGAATATTGCGCAGCCTCAGCGTCCTGCGGAAGGCTGGGGTAGATCGCGACAAGGATTTGATTGGAGGTGTCCCGTTCGAATTGATCGAGTTGTTGATTGATCGCAGCGGCTGTCGCGCCATCGATTATCCCGGCCTGATCCGTGAAATAGTGGTCTGGTTTTGGCGGAAGATTTTGTGTTTGGGCAAAAAGGCTTCCCACCAGACCGAACAAGAAAAGGAGCGTCGTTCGCATCTGCGACCAACGCACGCTTCTTTGCTGGCTCATAACCGGGCGCAAAACTTAATGAGCGGGAGCGGCCGTGGGTGTATTGAAATCAAAATGGACCGGCGGCGGAACATCGCTGCCTTGTACGGCCTGGAAATAGGGTCGTTCGGTGAAGCCAAACATTCCGGCAAAAAAGACGGCAGGAAAGGTTTTGATGGAGGTGTTGTAGCTTTGGGCGGCGACGTTGAAATGATTGCGCGCCGTGGTGATGCGATTCTCCGTGCCTTCCAGTTGGGCTTGAAGATCGAGGAACCCCTGATTGGCCTTCAACTGCGGATAGTTTTCCGAGACGACGAGCAAGCGGGAAAGCGCATTGCCGAGGGAACTTTGGGCCTGCTCGAATTGCTGGAGTTTGGCCGGGTCGCTCGGGGCCTGGCTCGGGTCGATTTTAACCTGGCCGACACTGGCGCGGGCATCGGTGACTGCAGTCAGCGTTGATTTTTCGAAGTTTGCGGCGCCGGAAACGGTCTGGACGAGGTTGGGGATCAAGTCCGTGCGGCGCTGATATTGATTCTGCACCTCGGCCCACTGGGCATCGACGCCCTGCTTGAGGCTGACGAGATGATTATAGGTGCCCGCTCCCCAGACGAAAAACATAATGCCGAGAGCAATGAGTCCAAGAACGGCGACGCCGACACAGCCAAGAATATATTTACCCATAAAAGTGTGATTGGTTTCCGTGCAGGATAAGGCCTCCCCCGCATTTGGACAGGATTAATCGTCAGAATGGTCGATGGTCGATTTAACGTGAGATAGACGCAACTTAATCTCCGTCATCCTGAGCGGAGGCGAGTCGATCGATTTCTTTTAACCCGGAATACTTCTCGAGCCGCAGTCGAAGGACCTTGTGAAATAAAGTAACCAACAGAACAGTGGCCCAAAGATCCAGGATCAAAAGGAAGGCTTCTTGAGGGTTGCTTGTGCTCAAAATAAGAAACTGCTACCTCAAGCGAAAGCATCTTGGTTCGTTCTCTGTCTTTCTCCTTGTGGAAGAAGGTCCTTCGACTGCGGTTCGGGGCAGTCATGTGGTAACCCTCATGATTGGGCTCACCTCCGCTCAGGATGACGGATCATTTAGTGAGCGTCGCGATTAGTCATTCGCCGCGACGGCGAGCTTCGACCGGTCGGCGTCGAGCGGACGGCCAAAGGCGCAGAAGCGGCCTTGAT
>Ga0307511_10001256_pt1 | contig 26833 bp, 26 predicted proteins | sample 13_EM_MG_FD_200266 | JGI IMG/M metagenome (GOLD analysis project Ga0307511, IMG submission 200266) | Populus trichocarpa ectomycorrhiza microbial communities from riparian zone in the Pacific Northwest, United States - 13_EM | ecosystem: Host-associated > Plants > Roots > Unclassified | place...
ACGAGCTGGAGGCCCAGGAGCGCCAGCGCAAGGAACTCGTCGCGAACGTCTCGCACGAGCTGCGCACCCCCATCGCGGGCCTGCGCGCCGTACTGGAGAACGTCGTCGACGGCGTCTCGGCCGCCGACCCGGAGACCATGCGCACGGCGCTGAAGCAGACCGAACGGCTCGGACGGCTCGTCGAGACGCTGCTGGACCTCTCCCGCCTGGACAACGGCGTCGTACCGCTGAAGACGCGCCGCTTCGAGGTGTGGCCGTATCTCTCGGGCGTGCTCAAGGAGGCCAACATGGTCGCCTCCACGCGCGCCGGCATCGCGTCCGGCTCGGGCAGCCACACGCGCACGGACGTGCATCTGCACCTGGACGTGTCCCCGCCGGAGCTGACCGCGCTCGCCGACCCGGAGCGCATCCACCAGGTCGTCGCCAACCTCATCGACAACGCGGTGAAGCACAGCCCGGCGCACGGGCGCGTGACGGTCAAGGCGCGGCGCGGGTCACTGCCGGAGTCGCTGGAGCTGGAGGTCCTGGACGAGGGGCCCGGCATCCCGGAGGCGGAGTGGGCGCACATCTTCGAGCGGTTCAACCGGGGAGCGGTGAGCGCGCCCCACGGACCCGGCAGCGACGGCGGTACGGGCCTCGGCCTGGCGATCGCCCGCTGGGCGGTGGATCTGCACGGCGGCCGGATCGGCGTGGCCGAATCCGACCGCGGCTGCAGGATTATCGTCACCCTTCCGGGACTGTCGTCCGTGCCGAGTTGACGTAAAGTTCGCCCCGGAGCCACAAGATCCACGGCGGTCCGCGCTGACGGACACGTGTGATCAGGCACAGGCCCGCGCCGTTCGTGCGCCCGGCCCGCACCAAGACGCCCCCTCTGTAGCGGAACCACGCTTGTTTCCCGCCATTTCGGCCCCCGAAACACACTTTCCGGTGTGACTTACACGACGATGGACCGGCCCGACCTGACCTTCGTGGTCATGGGGGCGTAGCCTTAATTCCCGCTGTCCATCACCTTGTGAAGCGGAAGAGGGCGGTTGCCGCCGTGTCGTCACAGTCCCCCAGTAACTCGACCATCTCGACCGAGTCCGACCAAGCCGCGGGAAAGAATCCCGCGGCGGCGTTCGGCCCCAACGAGTGGCTCGTCGACGAGATCTATCAGCAGTACCTCCAGGATCCGAACTCGGTTGACCGAGCCTGGTGGGACTTCTTCGCCGACTACAAGCCGGGCGCGGCTGCCGCCCCGACCTCGACTTCGGCGGGTACTGCGGCCGCGGGGGCCGCAGGGACCTCCACCCCGGCCGCACCGGTGACCCCGGCTCCGGCCCCGGCTGCTCCTGCCGCGCCCGCCGCCCCGGCGGTCCCCGCGCCGGCGCCCGCAGCCGCCGCTCCGGCCCCCGTGGCCCCCCCGGCGAAGGCCCCTGCCCCGGCTGCGGCTCCGGCCGCGCAGCCGAAGAAGGCCGAGCCCGCGACCGAGGCCCCCGCCGGCCCCGAGTACGTGACGCTGCGCGGTCCCGCCGCCGCGGTCGCGAAGAACATGAACGCCTCGATCGAGGTGCCCACGGCCACGTCCGTGCGCGCGGTCCCGGTCAAGCTGCTCTTCGACAACCGCATCGTCATCAACAACCACCTGAAGCGCGCCCGGGGCGGGAAGATCTCCTTCACCCACCTCATCGGGTACGCGATGGTGCAGGCCATCAAGGCCATGCCGTCGATGAACTACTCCTTCGCGGAGAAGGACGGCAAGCCGACCCTGGTCAAGCCGGAGCACGTCAACTTCGGTCTCGCCATCGACCTGGTGAAGCCCAACGGCGACCGCCAGCTCGTCGTCGCCGGCATCAAGAAGGCCGAGACGCTGAACTTCTTCGAGTTCTGGCAGGCCTACGAGGACATCGTCCGCCGCGCCCGCGACGGCAAGCTGACGATGGACGACTTCACCGGCGTCACCGTCTCGCTGACCAACCCCGGCGGCCTCGGCACCGTGCACTCGGTCCCGCGTCTGATGCCCGGTCAGTCGGTCATCATGGGCGTCGGCTCCATGGACTACCCGGCGGAGTTCCAGGGCACGAGCCAGGACACCCTCAACAAGCTCGGCATCTCGAAGGTCATGACGCTCACGTCGACCTACGACCACCGGGTCATCCAGGGCGCCGCCTCCGGCGAGTTCCTGCGGATCGTCGCGAACCTCCTGCTCGGCGAGAGCGGCTTCTACGACGAGATCTTCGAGTCGCTGCGCATCCCGTACGAGCCGGTCCGCTGGCTCAAGGACATCGACGCGTCGCACGACAACGACGTGACGAAGGCCGCCCGCGTCTTCGAGCTGATCCACTCCTACCGGGTCCGCGGCCACGTCATGGCCGACACCGACCCGCTGGAGTACCGCCAGCGCAAGCACCCCGACCTGGACATCACCGAGCACGGCCTCACCCTGTGGGACCTGGAGCGGGAGTTCGCGGTCGGCGGATTCGCCGGCAAGTCCCTGATGAAGCTGCGCGACATCCTCGGAGTGCTGCGCGACTCCTACTGCCGCACCACCGGCATCGAGTTCATGCACATCCAGGACCCGAAGCAGCGCAAGTGGATCCAGGACCGCATCGAGCGCTCGCACTCCAAGCCGGAGCGCGAGGAGCAGCTGCGCATCCTGCGCCGCCTGAACGCGGCGGAGGCCTTCGAGACCTTCCTGCAGACGAAGTACGTCGGCCAGAAGCGCTTCTCCCTCGAGGGCGGCGAGTCGGTCATCCCGCTCCTGGACGCGGTCATCGACAGCGCGGCCGAGTCGCGCCTCGACGAGGTCGTCATCGGCATGGCCCACCGCGGCCGCCTCAACGTTCTCGCGAACATCGTCGGCAAGTCGTACGCCCAGATCTTCCGGGAGTTCGAGGGCAACCTCGACCCGAAGTCGATGCACGGCTCCGGCGACGTGAAGTACCACCTGGGCGCCCAGGGCACCTTCACCGGCCTGGACGGCGAGCAGATCAAGGTCACCCTCGCGGCGAACCCGTCCCACCTGGAGACGGTCGACCCGATCATCGAGGGCATCGTCCGCGCCCGCCAGGACATCATCAACAAGGGCGGCACGGACTTCACGGTCCTCCCGCTCGCCCTGCACGGCGACGCGGCCTTCGCGGGCCAGGGCGTGGTGGCCGAGACGCTCAACATGTCGCAGCTGCGCGGCTACCGCACCGGCGGCACGATCCACATCGTCATCAACAACCAGGTCGGCTTCACGGCAGCACCCGAGTCGTCGCGTTCCTCGATGTACGCCACGGACGTGGCCCGCATGATCGAGGCCCCGATCTTCCACGTGAACGGCGACGACCCGGAGGCCGTGGTCCGCGTGGCCCGTCTGGCCTTCGAGTTCCGTCAGGCGTTCAACAAGGACGTGGTGATCGACCTCATCTGCTACCGCCGCCGCGGTCACAACGAGTCGGACAACCCGGCCTTCACCCAGCCCCTGATGTACGACCTGATCGACAAGAAGCGCTCGGTGCGCAAGCTCTACACCGAGTCCCTGATCGGTCGCGGCGACATCACCCTGGAAGAGGCCGAGCAGGCCCTCCAGGACTACCAGGGCCAGCTGGAGAAGGTCTTCACCGAGGTCCGCGAGGCGACCGCCCAGCCGGGCGCCGCCCCGATGGCGGACCCGCAGGCCGAGTTCCCCGTCGCGGTCTCCACCGCGATCTCCTCGGAGGTCGTCAAGCGGATCGCCGAGTCCCAGGTCAACATCCCGGACAACTTCCACGTCCACCCGCGCCTGCTGCCCCAACTGCAGCGCCGGGCGACGATGGTCGAGGACGGCACGATCGACTGGGGCATGGGCGAGACGCTCGCGATCGGCTCCCTGCTGCTTGAGGGCACCCCGGTGCGCCTCTCGGGCCAGGACTCCCGACGGGGCACCTTCGGCCAGCGCCACGCGGTCCTCATCGACCGCCAGACGGGCGAGGACTACACCCCGCTCCAGTACCTCGCCGAGGACCAGGCGCGTTACAACGTCTACGACTCCCTCCTCTCCGAGTACGCGGTCATGGGCTTCGAGTACGGCTACTCGCTGGCCCGCCCCGACGCGCTGGTGATGTGGGAGGCGCAGTTCGGCGACTTCGTCAACGGCGCGCAGTCCGTGGTCGACGAGTACATCTCGGCGGCGGAACAGAAGTGGGGCCAGACGTCCGGCGTCACCCTGCTCCTCCCCCACGGCTACGAGGGCCAGGGCCCGGACCACTCCTCGGCGAGGGTCGAGCGCTTCCTCCAGCTCTGCGCGCAGAACAACATGACGGTCGCGATGCCGACCCTCCCGTCGAACTACTTCCACCTCCTGCGGTGGCAGGTGCACAACCCGCACCACAAGCCGCTGGTGGTCTTCACCCCGAAGTCGATGCTGCGCCTGAAGGCCGCCGCGTCGAAGACGGAGGAGTTCACGACGGGTCAGTTCCGCCCGGTCATCGGCGACGAGACGGTGACGGACCCCGCGTCCGTCCGCAAGGTCGTCTTCGTCACGGGCAAGCTGTACTACGACCTGGAGGCCGAGCGCACCAAGCGCGGCACCACGGACGTGGCGATCATCCGCGTCGAGCGCCTGTACCCGCTGCCGGGTGCCGAGCTCCAGGCGGAGGTCAACAAGTACCCGAACGTCGAGAAGTACCTGTGGGCCCAGGAGGAGCCGGCCAACCAGGGCGCCTGGCCGTTCATCGCCCTCAACCTGATCGACCACCTGGACCTCGCGGTCGGCGCGGACGTTCCTCACGGGGAGCGGCTGCGGCGGATCTCGCGCCCGCACTCGTCGTCTCCGGCGGTGGGGTCGGCGAAGCGGCACCAGGCGGAGCAGGAGCAGTTGGTGCGGGAGGTCTTCGAGGCGTAGCCGCCCCGAACAACCGCACGCGGCCGGGCCGCACCCCCACTCCGGGGGTGCGGCCCGGCCGTTTGCGCGCACTTATCCTTGACCCATGTACTTCACGGACCGTGGCATCGAAGAACTGGAGAAGCGGCGCGGCGAGGAAGAGGTCACCTTCGAGTGGCTCGCCGAGCAGCTGCGGACGTTCGTCGATCTGAACCCGGACTTCGAGGTTCCGGTGGAGCGCCTGGCGACCTGGCTGGCACGGCTGGACGACGAGGACGACGACGAGTAGCAGTTTCTACGACGGCCCGTCGCGCCGCCTGTGTCAGTCGCGCGGGCGGGCCAGGCCGTAGGCGATGCCGAGCGTCCCGTAGGCCAGGAGCAGTGCCCCCGCGGCGGTCCAGCCCGCGCTGCGGCGCCGTAGGCCCCAGGCCGTGAGCGGGATGCCCGCCGTCAGCTGGACCACGGACAGGGCACTGGTCGCGTACGTGCCGGACCAGGGGAGCCAGGGGCCCAGGCGGCTGTTGTCGACCGCTTCCAGTTCTGTGCGGACCACCTCTCGCCAACGCGAACGCTCGATCTCCCGGGCGTCGGGGCGGATGCGGGCGATCTCGCGGAGGCGGCCTGCCGGTTCGCCGGGGGTGAGGCCTGCCGGAAGGGCCACTCCCGCGCGCGTGAGGACCGCCAGGAGGCCGCGCAGACGGGTGCGGGCGTCGGCCTCGGGGTCCGGTTCCGTCAGGTGGTCGAGGGACTGGAGATCCAGTACGGGGTCCAGGGCCAGGCGGGCGGCGAAGGTGCGCATCGCCTCGTCCTCGCCTGCGGGAGTGCCGTCGGCGAGCCAGACGTATCCGACGGGACGGCGGAAGCCCGAGGCCAGGGTGTAGCCGGCGCGGTCGGCGTCCCACCACAGGGCGAGTACGGGCCAGGGGGCGCCTACGGCGAGTGCGGCGGCCCAGCCGGTGAGGACGCGGTCGACGGGTTCGTCGCCGTGCAGCCAGGGCCTGCCCTCGGGGACGAGCACGCTCCAGCCGTCGCCCGCGCCGGTCAGCAGCATGCGCTCGCGGAGCAGATGTGCCGCCGGAGCGACGGAATCCGCCTCCGCGCGGCAGAGCAGCAGCGCGCCCGGGCCGGCACCGGCCCGACGTCCGACCTGGGACTTCTCCGTGGACATGGTCACACGCTAGGGCAATACGCCCCTTTCCGCCGGTCGTTGGACGGTCGGGGTCAATCGGCGATCACCGAAACGAGTGTCTTGACTTTCCACATCCGCGATATATCGTGTTTCTCGGAAGACGCGATATGGCGCGTCGTGTCCGGTCCCGTCTGTGCCCCATCCCGTCCCGCGCGGTTCGACCGAGGAGGTCTGCATCATGTCCGAGTGGTCCGTCGCAGAGCCCAAGAAGCTCACGTTCGACGAGCCCGTGAGCGATCTCCATGTACGCATCGTCAACGGAACGGTGAACGTCGTGGGGACCGACGAGGGTTCCGCCCGCCTCGAAATCTCCGAGATCGACGGGCCGCCCCTGGTGGTGACCCAGCAGCACGGCACCCTGACGGTGGCGTACGAGGACCTGCCCTGGAAGGGCTTCCTCAAGTGGCTCGACCGCAAGGGCTGGCGGCGCAGCGCGGTGGTCTCCCTGGCGGTTCCGGCGAGCACCCGGGTCGAGGTCGGGGTGGTCGGTGCCGCGGCCGTCGTCTCCGGGATCAGCGGGCCCTCGCTGGTGCGGGGCGTCACGGGCGACACCACCCTCGTCAGCCTCTCCGGCCCGGTCCGCGCCGAGACGGTCTCGGGGAACCTGGAGGCCCAGGCCGTCACCGGCGACCTCCGCTTCAACTCCGTCTCCGGCGACCTCACCGTCGTCGAGGGTTCCGGGACCTCCGTGCGCGCCGAGTCGGTGAGCGGCTCCATGATCGTGGACCTCGACCCGGACGGCCCGACCGACGTCCGGCTGACCAACGTCTCGGGCGAGATCGCCATCCGACTGCCGCATCCGGCGGACGCGGACGTCGAGGCGAACACGGCGAGCGGTTCCATCTCCAACGCCTTCGACGGACTGCGGGTGCACGGCCAGTGGGGCGCCCACAAGATCACCGGCCGCCTCGGCGCGGGCACCGGAAAGCTGCGCGCCACGACCGTCTCCGGCTCCATCGCCCTGCTGCGCCGGCCGGCGGCGGAGGACGAGGAAGAGGGCGTTGAGGACGACGTGACCGGTGCCCCCGCGAACGGGGCCCGGGGCGACTCGGGGGACAATTCCGTTTCCGGCCCGGACGATGCTTCCGGCAGCGCCGCGGCCGACGGCACGACCGACAAGAAGGTGCTCTGACATGCCTCCCGTCTTCGCCCACGGCCGCCTCCGCCTCTACCTGCTGAAGCTGCTGGACGAGGCCCCACGCCACGGCTACGAGGTGATCCGCCTCCTGGAGGAGCGTTTCCAGGGGCTGTACGCGCCGTCGGCCGGCACGGTCTACCCGCGCCTGGCCAAGCTGGAGGCCGAGGGCCTGGTCACCCACACCACCGAGGGCGGCCGGAAGGTGTACGCCATCACGGACGCCGGCCGCGCCGAACTGGCCGACCGCAGCGGCGAGTTGGCCGACCTGGAGCTGGAGATCCGCGAGTCCGTCGCCGAGTTGGCCGCCGAGATCCGGGCCGATGTCCGGGGCGCGGCGGGCGACCTGCGGCGCGAGATGCGCGCGGCGGCCTCCGAGGCCCGGCGGGGCGCCGGCAGCGCGCGGGCTCGCAGCGGCGAACACGAAGGCACCGCCGGGGACTTCACGGATTTCGGCGACAAGGAGTCGTGGCGCGCCGCCAAGGAGGAGATGCGCCGTGCCAAGCAGGAGTGGAAGGAGCAGGCCCGGCGCGCCAAGGACGAGAGCCGGCGGGCCCGCGAGGAGGCCCAACAGGCCCGGCGCCAGGCCAAGGAGGCCCAGGCCCGGGCATGGGCCCAGGCCCAGGAGGAGATGCAGCGCATCGGCCGCCAGGTCCAGGAGCACGCCCAGGACCACTTCGCACGCGGCGACTGGCCCACGGGCGTACGGGAGAGCCTGACCGAACTGGCAAAGGAGTTCGGGGACTTCGGGAAGGAGTTCGGCAAGGACTTCGGGTTCGGGGGGCGGCCGGGTACGGGCAAGTCGGCCTCGGCACCGGCACCTGGGGCGTCGGCACCGGAGTACAGCCAGACCCCGGAGGACTTCCCCGCGGAGTACGAACCGGCCTGGGCTCACGAGGACTCCACGGGCGACCCGGCCCGCGATCTGGACCGGCTGCTCGACCGCTTCCGGGACGACATCCGCGACGCGGCCCGCGACCGAGGCGTCACCGAGGAGCAACTCCGCGACACCCGCCACCACTTGTCCGCGGCGGCGGCGCGCATCGGGGCACTGCTGCGGGCGCCGGGGGAGTGAGCGGAAACTCTTCGGCGCCGTCCGCACAGCCAGGTCAGTGACGCAGCGCTTCCACGGGTGGGATGCGGGACGCCGTCCATGCCGGGTACAGGCCGGCGAGGAGTCCCGTGGCCAGGCCGAGTACGGGCGCCGACGCAAGCGTGAGGGGATCGACCACCGGTGTCCACTGCCTTGCCAGGGCCACGGACACCACGACCACGCTGCCGATGGAGGTACCGACCAGACCGCCCACCAGGCCGAGTGCCGCGGTCTCGGCCAGGAACTGGATCGTGATGTGCCTGCCACGCGCGCCCAAGGCACGCCGCAGCCCGATCTCCCCGACGCGTTCCATGACAGCGACGAGGGTGGTGTTGGCGATTCCCACAGCACCTATGACAAGGCACACTCCGGCGAGCAGGAGAAACAGCTGGCGCAGGTCGTCACCCACGGCGTTGCGCAGTGATCGCGGGTCGGGAGGTGGAGTGACCCGGAAGAACTCCGGGTGTTCGGGGCGCAGGGCGACGGCCACCTCGTCGGCGATCTGTCGGGCGGCGCCGAGCTGAGTGGAGACGAGCATCTGCGCGCCCTCGTCCGCGGGCGGGCCCCATGTCCGCTCGGCGACACTACGCGGCACAATGATCGACATCAGCAGTTCGGGCTTGCGCTCGACGTCGTCGAGTATGCCGATCACGGTGAACGAGGTGCTGCCGATGAAGACGGCCGGGTGGGTACGCAGCGTGGTGATGCCCAGCCGTGCCGCAGTGGCCCCGCCGATGACCGCCACCTGTTGGCGGTGGGTGTCGTGGAAGGTGTCGAAGGCGCGTCCTTGGGTGAATGTCGCATCGGCCGCCTGCCAGATGCCCGGGGAAGCCGCCACGACCTGGGTCTGTGCCTCGACTCCGCCGACATCGCCCATGGGTGAGGTGGCCACGGTCCGGTCGGGCCCGAGCCGGACACCCCAGTAGACCCCCGCCGCCCGTACTCCGTTCAGTCGGGAGATACGGCCGTCCGCGTCTTCGGGAAAGGCGAGGGCGGGCGCGTCCGGATCTTTGGGACTGATGTCGGCGACCGTCACCTCAGTGGCCGTGAGGGTGTCGAAGCGGGTGTCGATCTGGGATGCGGCGGTGGCGGTCAGCCCCAGCACCGCGATGAAGGATCCCACGCCGAGCACGGTACCGAGCGCGGTGAGAGCCGAGCGTGCCGGCCTCTGGAGCACGCCGGCCACAGCCTCGGACAACAGATCGCGTACGGCCAGCCGTGAGCGGTGCGGGCTGCGTCCGCCACGCGCCTTCACACGACCACCCGGCCCTGGCCGGGATCCGTGAGGACACCGTCCCGGATGGTCACTGTCCGCTGCCCGTGCGCGGCGACCTGGGGGTCGTGGGTGATGACGACGACGGTCATGCCTTCACGGTGCAGTCCGTCCAGCAGGTCCAGCACGGCGGCGGCGGTCGCGGAATCAAGATTGCCGGTCGGCTCGTCGCACAGCAGCAACGAGGGCTCGGCGACCAGCGCACGCGCCACGGCGACACGTTGGCGTTCTCCTCCGGAGAGCTGCGTGGGAAGGGCCGCAACGCGATGTGCGAGACCGACGCGCTCCAGCACCGCCGCAGCGCGCACCCGACGCTGCCTGCGGGCGATGGACTGGTAGACCATGGCGAGTTCCACGTTCTCCTGGGCGGTGCGGTGCGGAAGGAGGTGGAACGCCTGGAACACGAACCCGACGCGCTGACCGCGCAGAGCAGCGAGATGCGAAGCGCTGATCGCCTTCGTGTCGATTCCGTCGAGCAGGTAGGTGCCCTGCGTCGGTGTGTCCAGCAGCCCGGCGATGTTCAGCAGTGTGGACTTCCCCGACCCGGACGGGCCGACCACCGTGACGAACTCCCCGCAGCCGATGCGCAGATCGCATGGGTCCAGGGCGGCGACCGCCGGTGGGCCGGGGTAGGTCAGCCCCACACCACGGAACTCGATGACGGGCGTCCGCTCATCGGCCTTCATCGCCGGGTTCCCACCACGACGTCGGCACCCGGAGCCAGCCGGTAGCCGTTCTGCGGGGTCACCTGGACGAATCCGTCCCCCGAGGCTCCGACCACGACAGGGATACGGCGTTCCTCGGCGCCCACGCGTTCGGTGACGCTGATCAGTCCGTCCGCACCCGAGGACAGGGCCGAGGAGGGGACGGCGAGGACCTGGTCGCCGGAGGAGGCCGCCACGATGGTCAGTTGCACGTTCTCCCCGTTGAGCTCGGCCGGCAACGGCTTGGACGGCGCAACCTTGACCGTGTACTTTTCACCGCCCGACTGCTGATCGCCGTCCTCGCCCTGCGCTGCTTCCCTGCCGACCGACGCGACCTTCCCCTCGAACCGGCGACCCGCCAACTCGGAGTAGATATGGACGGCTTGCCCCGGTCTGACCATCTCCCTCTCCTGTGGAGTGACCGTTCCCTCGACCGTCAGTGCACCCCACGACAGGGACAGAAGACCCGAACCGGGTTCGTCGCCGACTTTCACCCGCACATCGTCCACGCGGGCAGGAAAGGAGTCGACGAAGACGACCTCGGAGAGCGGCACGACGGGGGTGCGAGAGACCGGGGTCTCCTTGACAGGCTCCTTGCCCCCGGCCGGGTCCGGGTTCTCTTCGGCCGGTGCCGGGACTTCCACAGTCGGTGCCTCGTATCCGATGGCCCGGTAGAAGGAGCCGACCGCCTGCTCGGTGCCGAGCCCGAAGACGCCGGCACGATCGGCTCCGGTGGGATGCCCGGCGGCCCGAAGGGCCCGCTGCAACTGCGCCACGTCGTCGCCGCTCTTTCCCTGCGAAAGGTCTCGGTAGGCGGGCACCACGCCGGGCAGAACGAACAACGGCCGCCCCGAGATCTCCAGGAGGACCTGCCCGACAACGGCCTTGTGCCCCGCCCCCGTTCCGATCTTGGTCACGACGGAGCGCCCGATGTCCTTGTCCGACTGCGGTCCGGGGGTCACCTCGATGTGCCGGGACGTGGTGACCGTTCCCCGGGCGATCACGGCCTGCGAAATCACCCGCTTCTCGACCCTGGCCGTGAGGACGTCCGGAGGCGGCGGTGCCGACTCCGCCGCGGCCTGGGCCGGGGATTTGACGAGAACGGCGGCACCGGCACCCGCACCCGTGCACAGCACGCAGGCGAGGACGAGAAAGGCGAGGCCCCGGCGACGAGCGCCGAGGCCCCGGTCGGCACGCTTCACCGCGTCCCTTCCACAACGGAGGCTGCTTTCTTCACCGCCGAGTCGAGATCCCGCCGCTCCCTGTCGAGCAGTTCGGCCCGAGAGTCGATCTGCTTCTCCTGAAGCGCGGTTTCGGCGCCGTACCAGATCCTGGCGACGTCGGTCCTGTCACGGCAGGAGATGTCCGCCGTCGCGGTTTTGATCTCCAGGGGTGTCACCTCCTGGGACGCGAATCGCTGGTCGTCGCTCGCGTCGAGCGGCCGGTCGTACGTGAATCCGCCGGCCCGCATGCAGTCGGACCACGCCTTGAAGGCCTTGACCACGGCAGGGTTCTGCTGGGACTCCACGAAAGTGCCCGTGCTGAGCTTCTGGGCGACCGGGGTACCGCCGGCGCCGGCCGAGAGCTTCCGATCGGTTTCGCCGAGGCAGCCGCCTTTCGGCACCGTTTTGCCCCCGATCTGCTCGACTCCCCCCTCCAGAACCTCCGTCTCGGGGCCCGTCCCCGACGTGTCACCCACGGCACCGACCTCGACCGCCCTGTCATACGCCTCCTGTTCGGCGGCCGCCGGCTTGTAGCCGCGCTCCCTGGCCAAGGCCATGTCATGGATGCCGTAGCGCCAGTCGACCAGGGTCTTGGGACCGAGCCTGGGCAGATCGGGGGCGGGCTGCCAGCTGAGGCCGTACTTCTTCATGCAGTCGGCGGCGAGTATCTTCCGCGCCTGCGATATCTGCTTCCGCTCGTTGTCCGAGGGGAGGTACCCCTCGATGGGAAGGACCCAGGTGGCCGGGTCGGAGGCGTCGAAGGCGACGGTCGACCTCGGGGTCGCCCGGGAGGACGTCGAACCGTCCGAGCCCGCCGAACACCCTGCTGTCGACATCATCGCCGCAGCGGCCACCAGCACACCGGCACCGAGAACTCTCTTCGTACCCAACAGCCCGTACCTCACCGCCGGTCAGAGCGTCTGCCAGGCGAAGGACGCGTTCTCGTTGTACGTCACGGAGAGATTGCTCTGCGAGCGCGGGCTCGCCCAGTCCGACGACCCCTTGTACCCGGCGTTGTAGTAGGTCACCGCGTAGTAGGTGGTGTGCTTGTTCTTCACCGAGGCGGCGTTGTTCTTGATGCCCTGCCCGTTGCCGCTGCCCCCATGGCAGAAGTTGAGCGGCTGGAGACCGCCCTGCGGGGCGCCGCCGATCCGCTCGTCCGCGAAGTCCCAGACGCTGTAGCCGACGTTGCGGTATGCGCCGCCGTGGTTCGAGTTGTAGTAGATCGCGTACTTGAACGTGGATTCCGCCTGCGTCTTCGAGCACGCTTCAGGGCTCATCTGGTTCTCGAAGCCGTCCGCTCGGGCCGGCGTCGCCGCCAGGCCCAGCACGACGGCGGTCATCGCGAGCATCGAGGCACTCAGCTTCATGTTCATGGTGTTCGTCCTTTCGAGTCGGTCAGGCTGCACGGCGGCGACGGGCGGGCTGCGACATGTCGACGAGCACCCCGGCGCCCTGGCCGGGGGCGCCGTCCCAGGCGCGGAGCTTGGCGGCGACCTTCGCGAGCCGCGGGTCGCCGGGCTTCACATCCAGGTAGAAAAGGCCTTCGTAGGGCCGACGGTCAGCGCCGCCCCAACGGACGAGGCCCTCGCAGTCGGCGAGGATGTCCCGGATCAGCAACTCCTCGCTCTCGGTGAAACCGCCGCGCGCGCCCAGCGGATACGAGCCGGGACGGACGACGACCGCGGTGCCCGAGGCCAGGTTCGACTCGGGGTGACGGCTGTCGCGGATCTCCGACGGAGGAACCCAGCCCTCGATCGGGCGGGGCTCACCGGGCAGACCGAGGGCGTCGATGTCGTAGTGGAAGCGGCGGATCACATGGACGAGGACGGTCTCGACATCACCCATGCGTACCCGGACGTCGAGCGAGGTGCCGGGGACGGGGCGGGTGTAGACGTTCCCGCGGTCGTCGCAGACCTTCTCCATGTCCCAGCCGTTCCGCGACACAGCGCCGGCCAGCACGTGGGCCTCGCGCTGCTGAACCCGTTCCCGGGCTCTTCGTACCGCCTCGCGCAGCTTGGCGGGATCGGGGGTCGTGTCCCCCGCGTATCCCGGTGTGGCCAACATCTGTGAACCGGCGACGGCGCCGACGGTGATGAAAGCGGCGCGACGCAGTGCGGTACGCCGCGACAGAGGGGCTGTCACTTCTGTTCCTCCTTGGGTTGCACGCGCGTGAATCCGGTGAGCGTGACGGCGCAGACCGCAAGGACCGCCGAGGCCGGATTGACGTACGAGGGGATGACGGAGGCGTCGACGGTGGCACCGTCGCTGGTCCGGCATCCGAAACGCAGTGGAATGAACGACGGGTCGTAGCCCGTGAGTTGTCCCGTGGGGACCGCCTTGTTGCACGCACGGGACTGCTCGGTGTCGTCGAAGAAGAACAGGTGAAGGACGCCCCAGGTGTAGACGCCGATCAGGGCGGCCCATGTCAGGACTGCCGCGGCCCCGAGCCACGCTCTCCTCGTCCCGGTCGTCCGCGCCCGGACCAGCAGCCTGATCCCGCGGACGGTCAACCAGGGCGTGGCGACGACGCCGAGGAGGATCAGCAGGAGGACGACAACGGCGTTGTGTCCTTCGTAGGGAGCGTCTCCTGACACCTGAACTCCTGTCACATGTTGCGGGAGATGGAGTTGTACTTCTCCATCACGTAGTACAGCCCGAGCCGCTTCTTCGCCTCGGACAACGCCGGTTCCACGCGCGGCCCCTGGTAGCGGCGCAGCACCTCGTAGATCTCGGTGTCGGTGTAGTCCAGGCTCGGCCTTCGCAGGGCCGGGGAGCTGTCGTCGCCGCCGGGCTTCCCGTCGATGTCCCAGTTGTGGATCATGGCGACGCTGGTGAGGGCGAACTCCTCGCTGTCGTACGCCTCCTTCCAGATCGAGTACTTGTCGTCGTCGTTGTTGACATCGAGAATCCGGCGGCCGTCGGTGTAGCCGGCCATGAGGCAGTGGTTCCAGGCTCCGACGAGGGTCACGGCGCGCTGCTTGCCGATACCGGTGGACGTGTCCCTTATGTATTCACCGGTGGTCGCGTACGCGGCGATCACCGTCGCCCAGGCAGCCTCGTCGAGCGGTTCGATGTGCCGCATCTCCCAGTAACAGGAGGTCTGGATAAGGGCCTTGCGCATGTTGTAGCGGTTGGAGAGTTGCGTGATGAGCGCATCGTGGTCGACGACCGCGGACTGGAAGCACTTCCAGTGCTGGTAGCTGCGCGTGCCGCCGTCCAGCGGGTAGCCGAGCGACTGCATGAACTTGCCGACGTCGATCTGCATGGACTCGATGACGTCATCGGCGAGGCGCCCGTCGGGCTTGCTCGGCCGGGGCGCGTTGAAGGAGCCCTGCCCGGTGTCGCGGCCGGAGGCGATGTTGTTGTCGATCTCGATCGCGCCGGCACCGGACCCGACGGTCCGCGTGACGATCTGGTCGTAGGCCCAGTTCTCGGGCAGTGGATAGCCGAAGTTGCCGGAGAAGCCGGAGGACATGTCGGAGACGAAGGACGCGGTGGCGTGGCCGGCCTCGGAGACGCGGGTGCACACGTTGCGCGGGCCGTAGACGCCGATTGCGAACCGGCCGCCGTCGTCGGCGATGGCGTCCTGGATGCCCTTGAAGTGCGGCAGGACGCTGTTGGTGACGTCCTGGTCGAGGGCGTCGAAGTCGACGGCGAAGAAGATCCGGGTGCCGGGCTTGAAGCCGTGGTCGAGGGCGGCGTTGATCGCGGCCTGCGCCGCCGCGCGACCGAGGGGGTAGCTGAAGTCCTCGGCGCCGCGCCCGAAGGTCTGGTAGATCGGGAAGCAGCGCAGTCCGTTGTCGGCGATCGTCTGGAGTTCGCCGGACTGGATCGCCTTCTCGGGCAGCGAGGTGGTGGACGCGTTGGTGAGGTACCGCCCGATGTACTTGATGCCCTCGGCCTTCAGCGCGGTCGCGCGCGCCGGTGTGATCCGGGTGACACCGTCGCAGGCCTCGCCCTTACGGGCCTGGTCGCCGTAGGAGACGAGGAGCGAGGCCCAGGTCGAGAAGTCGCCCCGGCCTGTGACCGGGAGCTTCGCGAACGACTGGAACTGGCTCACGGCGCTGGAGAGTCCGCTGGTGAAGGTCGAGACGAAGGACACCGGGCGCTGGTTGAGGACCATGCCGCCGGAGAACAACTGCACCCAGGTGCCGGAGGAGCCGACGTCCAGGGTGTGGTCCCGCAGGCCGGCCTGGGTGCCGGGGCCGAACACGCCGTTGGCGACGCCGTCGGCCATGCCGATCGTGAACTGGACCGCGTAGAGCATGGACTTGGCGACGTCCCGGGAGTGGTGTCCGTCGCAGGGGATGATGTTGAAGTCCCTGCGGTTCACGAACTCGCCGTTGAGCCAGCGCTGTACCGCACGGATGGCGTCCGAGCCGCCGTTCACGGTGATGTAGGCGTCCATGTTGAGCAGGCCCTTGAACACCTTCGGTGTCAGGTCACTGCCGGGGAAGGCGAAGTCGACTCCCATGTCCTGCTTGAGCCTGGTCATGGATGCCTGGACGCGCTCGTTGTACTTGCCGTCGATCTCGCCGCCGTCGTAGCCCTTGCAGTACAGGCCCGACTGGATGATCCGGCAGAAGTTCTCGCTCGGGACGGTGCCGCTGTTCAGGCGAGGGTATTTCGTCTGGAGGGTGTTCAGAGTGGTGGGGCCGAAGGTGTCCGACAGGGCGGTGATGCCGAGTTCGTACTGGAGGGCCCGGGTCAGGGCGAACATGGTGGTCCACCCGGTCACTCCGGTTTCCGGCACCCGGTCGATACCGAGCTTGCCCGCGTAGGCGGTGTTCACGAATGTCTGGGCTCTACGGACCATCTCGTCGGCCATAGGCGACGGCTTCTCCTTCGTTGGGGCGCATGGGCGCACGGCAACTCGCCCGCACGGCGGCGCGGACACCGGTGGTGAAGAGAACGGGCGCGACGGCGCCGGAGGTCGAGGTATCGAGGAGATACGCCGCGTCGGGGCGGCGTCAGAGCGATGTGCCTGGCGGCCTGCAGGCACCCGCGGTCGGCGTCGATGGTCGACGTCGCAACATGTCCAGATCCCCCCTGGCGACGCGGTTCCCCCGGTCGCCCACCCGTTGACTGACGCAATCAGCAGCGGAGCGGTCAAGATCCGCCGGATGCGGTCAAAATCAAAGCACAGGTAAAAGGATGGTGAGAAGTACTTAATTTTTTTTCAGGCTTGATTGGCGCAAAACCGCCTCAGCCGGCCTTGGACTCTCCCTCGCCGTGGAGCACGCGGACGAGGGCGTCGTACGTCACCCCGCGGTCGGCGAGCACCTCTCCCGGCACGCCGGGGAGGATGGTCAGGGCGAGGAGGAAGTGCTCGTCGCCGATGTGCCGGTCACGGTGGGCGACGGCGATGCGCAGGGACTTCTCCAGGACGTTCTTGGCACCCCGGCTGAAGGTACGGCGGCCCGACCGCCACTCCTTGCCCTTGCGGTCGCCGGACATCGCCCCGACGCCGTGCACCTCCTCGACCCGGGCGACGATCTCCGAGACGTCGATACCGAGCCCGGCAAGGGCGTCGGCCTCCGACCGGGAGAGCCCGGCCCGTCGGCGCGCGTCACCCAGAGCCTGTCGTACGGACTCCTTGCGTTCCTCGGGAGCGAGACCGAGGGCCGCCAGGGCGAAGGAGGCCCGGCTGCCGCGGCGGTCGAGGAGCGCCAGCAGCAGGTGTTCGGCGTCGACGGCACCCGACCCCGACCGCTCGCAGTGCTCCACCGCGCCCTGCACCACGGCGCGGGCATCCTTCGTGAACCGTTCGAACATCACTGCCTCCCGTACTTCTTGTGGACGGCCTGCCTGCTGACTCCGAGTTCCGCGGCGATCTCCTGCCACGACCAGCCCTGATTGCGCGCAGCGCGCACCTGCACCGCCTCCAGCTGCTCCACGAGCTTGCGCAGCGCGGACACGGCGCGGAGGCCGACCCGTGGGTCACGGTCACCCGCGCGCTCGGCGAGATCCGTTGCTTCGGTCATGATGTCAACCTACGTTGACACGCGCCCATCTGTCAATCAAAGTTGACAAACGCCGACGGCCGGCCCGGAAGGAACCGGACCGGCCGTGAGCCAGACAGAGAGAACGAGACGTCAGCCGTTGGTGAGCACGATCTTGCCGAACTGGCCGCCGGAGTCGAGGCGTTCGAAGCCCTCGCGGGCCCGGTCCAGCGGGAGTACCTCGTCGATGACCGGGCGGACACCCGTCGTGGCGCAGAAGGCGAGCAGGTCCTCCAGCTCGTCCTTGGTGCCCATGGTCGAGCCGACGACCTTGAGTTCGAGGAAGAAGATGCGGGTCAGTTCGGCGTGCGAAGGGCGGTCGCCGCTCGTGGCGCCGGAGATGACGAGCGTGCCGCCCGGCTTCAGCGACTTGACCGAGTGGGACCAGGTGGCCGCGCCGACGGTCTCGATGACGGCGTCCACGCGCTGCGGCAGCCGCGCCCCCGGCTCCACCGCTTCCAGGGCGCCCAGTTCCAACGCCCGCTTCCGCTTGGCCTCGTCCCGGCTGGTCGCGAAGACCCGCAGCCCGGCCGCCTTCGCGAGCACGATCGCGGCCGTGGCGACACCGCCGCCCGCGCCCTGCACGAGCACCGAGTCGCCGGGCCGTACACCGGAGTTGGTGAAGAGCATGCGGTACGCCGTGAGCCAGGCCGTGGGCAGACAGGCGGCCTCGGCGAAGGACAGCTCCTTCGGCTTCGGCAGCACGTTCCACGTCGGTACGGCGACCTGCTCGGCGAAGGTGCCCTGGTAGTGCTCGGTGAGGATGGAACGGGGTTCCCTGGGGCCGACGCCGTGGCCGGTCTGGCCGATCACGGAGTGCAGGACGACCTCGTTGCCGTCCGCGTCGACGCCGGCGGCGTCGCAGCCGAGGATCATCGGCAGCTTGTCCTCCGCGAGGCCCACGCCGCGCAGGGACCACAGGTCGTGGTGGTTGAGGGAGGCGGCCCTGACATCGATGGTGCTCCAGCCCGGCCGGGCCTCGGGGGCGGGACGCTCCCCCAACTCAAGGCCGGAGAGCGGCTGGTCGCGGTCGATTCGGGCGGCGTAGACGGCGAACATGACCTTGACGATAGGCTCCGCCGGTTGGCCAGGGAACTACCGGGCGGTGTGACACATGCCCTCTTGCGCGAGGGGTGCGGGGCATTTGACCGAGTGCCACTGGGGGCTGCGCCGAGCACCCGCGGCCGCCGAGCCACCGCAACGCTCCACGAGCAACGCCCGCCCTCGAATCGTCCGAACGGGCGGGCGGGTGGGAAAAATGGGCCCACGGCCTGGGCCCGCCGACGAACCCGAGCCACCCACGGGCTACACCCACCCCTCAGATCACCCGAACGGGTGGGCGGGTGGGCAAAGAAATGGCCCCGCCCAAACGGACGGGGCCATCGGAGCTACCGTCGGGCAACGCCCTCCGCCCGCGCCGCCGCGGCCACAGCCGCCGTAACCGCAGGCGCCACGCGCTCATCGAACGGTGACGGAATGACATAGTCCGCGGCGAGATCGTCCCCGACGACCCCGGCCAGCGCCTCGGCCGCCGCGATCTTCATCCCCTCGGTGATCCGAGAGGCCCGCACCTGCAGCGCGCCCGCGAAGATGCCCGGGAACGCCAGCACGTTGTTGATCTGGTTCGGGAAGTCGGACCGGCCCGTGGCGACGACCGCCGCGTACTTGTGCGCCACATCGGGGTGCACCTCGGGGTCCGGGTTGGCCATGGCGAAGACGAACGCGCCCTCGGCCATCGAGGCGACGGCCGGCTCCGGGACCGTACCGCCGGAGACACCGATGAAGACGTCCGCGCCTTCCAGCGCCGCCTCCAGCGTCCCGGAGAGCCCGGCCTTGTTGGTGAGCTCGGCGAGTTCCCGCTTGACCGGCGTGAGGTCGTCCCGGTCGCGCGAGACGACGCCCTTGCGGTCCGTGACGGCGACGTCGCCGAGCCCGGCCTCCAGCAGGAACTTGGCGATGGCCACCCCGGCCGCGCCCGCGCCGGAGATGACGGCCCGCAGGTCGCCCAGCTCCCGCCCGGTCAGCTTCGCCGCGTTGCGCAGGGCCGCCAGCGTCACGATCGCCGTACCGTGCTGGTCGTCGTGGAAGACCGGGATGTCGAGCCGCTCCTGGAGCCTGCGCTCGATCTCGAAGCAGCGCGGCGCCGAGATGTCCTCCAGGTTGACGCCCCCGAAGGAGGGCGCGAGGCGCACCACGGTCTCGATGATCTCGTCGACGCCGGTGCAGTCCAGCGCGATCGGCACCGCGTCCACGCCGCCGAACTGCTTGAACAGGATCGCTTTGCCCTCCATGACGGGGAGGGAGGCCTCGGGACCGATGTCGCCGAGTCCGAGCACCGCCGTACCGTCCGTCACGACGGCGACCACGGACGACTTCCATGTGTAGTCGTGGACGAGTTCCGGGTGCTCCGCGATGGCGGTGCACACGCGCGCGACGCCGGGTGTGTACGCCAGGGACAGGTCGTCCTTGTCGCGGATCGGCACGGTGGCCTGCACGGCCATCTTGCCGCCGCGGTGCAGCGCGAACGCAGGATCGAAGGAATCGAGGGGCTCGGCCCCGCCGTCCTGATCCGTACTGCTGTCGCTGCGAGGATTGACGATCTCCGCTGCCACTTTGTCTTACCCCTTAGGTCTTCATTGATTTGAGGGTGGCCACTCCCTGGTGAGGGGTGGGCGGGCACCGCGCAGGGCCCAGAGAGTTGATGCGTACGAGCACCTGCGCGACGGGCGCGCCGCACACGCGCCCTGAGCCCCGGATGAGGGGTGTAAAGAACCTTCTTACCGGACGGACGGCGCCGAGGACGAGTCCAATAGGCGCAAGGTCACATCTCGTCGGCCGAGGGCGGAACGATGATCGATCACATCGTGAGACATACCGAAGATCTTCCGGCCGGAAGGAGTGATTCCAGCAGATGGTCCGTGATCAGGGCGTCCTGATGTACCGACCTGGTGCGTTTCGGGGGTCACCCGTTATCCGATTTTGACATGGGGAGTCCCCTGAATGGTTCAGTCCGAATGGCAAGATGCCCTAATCACACGAGGTCGCGACACCCGAAGGTGTGTGTTCTCGTCGACCCGTCGGCACCGCCATCCATTCGCCGGAGGAACCCATCATGACCGCACGCTCCGCCCGTCGTACGACCGCCCCGCACACCCGGCTGGCAGCGGTCGGTGCGATCGCGGTCGCCGGCTCCCTGCTGCTCGCCGGCTGCGGTGACCAGACCAAGAAGGGCAGCGACTCCAGCAGCGCGTCCACCAGCTCGGCGCCGCTGGCCTCCAAGCTGCCCGCCTCGATCCGCAGCGCGGGCGTCGTCAAGGTCGGCTCGGACATCGCGTACGCGCCGGTCGAGTTCAAGGACAACTCCGGCAACGTCGTCGGTCTCGACCCCGACCTCGCGGCCGCGATGGGCAAGCAGCTCGGCGTGAAGTTCCAGTTCGAGAACGGCACGTTCGACGGCCTGCTCACCGGTCTGCGCTCCAACCGCTACGACATCGCCATGTCCGCGATGACGGACAACAAGAACCGTCAGAACGGCGTCGACCCCGACACCGGCAAGAAGGTCGGCGAGGGCGTCGACTTCGTCGACTACCTGACCGCCGGTGTCTCGATCTACACGCGCAAGGGCCAGACCGAGAACATCGCCTCGTGGGCCGACCTGTGCGGCAAGAAGCTCGCCGTCGAGCGCGGCACGGTCTCCGAGGACCTCGCCAAGTCCGAGTCGAAGAAGTGCACCGGCGGCAAGAAGATCACCATCGAGCCCTTCGACGACGACCAGCAGTCCCAGACCCGCCTGCGCTCCGGTGGCGCGGACGCGGCCTCCTCGGACTTCCCGGTCGCGGCCTACGCGGTGAAGACCTCCGGCGGCGGCAAGGACTTCCAGCTGGTCGGCGAGCAGGTCGAGGCGGCGCCGTACGGCATCGCGGTCGCCAAGAGCAACACCCAGCTGCGGGACGCGCTGCAGGCGGCGATGGACGCCGTGATCAAGAGCGGCGAGTACCAGAAGATCCTGACCAAGTGGGGCGCCGAGGACGGTGCCGTCAAGTCGTCCGTGATCAACGGCGGCAAGTGACCGCGGATCCGCCGTCGCTGAGAGGCAACATCCGTGACTACTGACATCGAGAGAGCGCCGGGGCCCGAGGACACTCCCCCCGCCGCTCCGAAGCCCATCAAGGCCATTCCGGTCCGGCACTACGGGCGCTACGTCTCCGCCGTCATCGCGATCGGCATCCTGGTCGCGATCGTCTACGCGTTCGGCCAGGGCAAGATCAACTGGCATGCCGTGCCGGACTACTTCTTCGACCACCGGATCCTGACCGGTGTCTACAAGACCCTCCTCCTGACGGTCCTGTCGATGGTGATCGGCATCGTCGGCGGCATCGGCCTCGCGGTGATGCGGCTGTCGAAGAACCCGGTGACCTCGTCGATCGCCTGGTTCTACATCTGGTTCTTCCGCGGCACCCCGGTCCTGGTCCAGCTGTTCCTCTGGTTCAACCTGGGCCTGGTCTTCGAGTACATCAACCTCGGTCCGATCTACAAGAACTACTGGTCGGCCTTCATGACGCCGCTGCTGACGGCGCTCCTCGGCCTCGGCCTCAACGAGGCCGCGTACATGGCGGAGATCTGCCGCGCCGGTCTGCTCGCGGTCGACGAGGGCCAGACCGAGGCCTCGCACGCGCTGGGCATGAGCCACGCCAAGACGCTGCGCCGGATCGTGATCCCGCAGGCGATGCGGGTGATCGTGCCGCCGACGGGCAACGAAGTGATCAACATGCTGAAGACGACCTCGCTCGTGGCGGCCGTCCAGTATCCGGAGCTCTTCCGCTACGCCCAGGACATCGGCCAGAACTCCGGTGCCCCGGTGGAGATGTACTTCCTCGCCGCCGCCTGGTACCTGATCATGACGTCCGTCCTGAGCGTCGGGCAGTACTACGTCGAGCGCTACTACGCCCGCGGTTCCAGCCGTGCGCTGCCGCCGACACCGCTCCAGAAGATCCGGGCGAACGTGCTGTCCATCGGCCGTCCGAAGGGAGCAGCGGCATGACCGACAAGCTCACCAAGACCGACTCCGCCACGACCGACCCGTCGGTCCCGATGGTCAAGTCCGAGGGCGTCCACAAGTCGTTCGGGCCGGTCGAGGTCCTCAAGGGCATCGACCTGGAGGTGAAGTCCGGCGAGGTGTTCTGCCTCATCGGCCCCTCCGGCTCCGGCAAGTCGACCTTCCTGCGGTGCATCAACCACCTGGAGAAGGTCAACGCCGGCCGGCTGTACGTCGACGGCGAACTCGTCGGCTATCGCCAACAGGGGGACAAGCTCTACGAGTTGCGCGATCGCGAGGTCGCGGTGAAGCGCCGGGACATCGGCATGGTCTTCCAGCGCTTCAACCTGTTCCCGCACATGACGGCCGCGGAGAACATCGTCGAGGCACCGGTGCAGGTCAGGGGCGTCAACAAGGGGCAGGCCAGGGAGCGCGCCATGCAGCTCCTGGAGCGGGTGGGGCTGTCCGACAAGGCCCAGAGCTACCCCTCTCAGCTTTCCGGCGGCCAGCAGCAACGGGTCGCGATCGCGCGGGCGTTGGCGATGGACCCGAAGCTGATGCTCTTCGACGAGCCGACCTCGGCCCTCGACCCGGAGCTGGTCGGCGACGTCCTCGACGTCATGCGCGACCTCGCCGAGTCCGGCATGACGATGATCGTCGTCACCCACGAGATGGGCTTCGCCCGCGAGGTCGGCGACAGCCTCGTCTTCATGGACGGCGGTGTGGTGGTCGAATCCGGCCACCCGCGCGACGTCCTGACGAACCCTCAGCACGAGCGGACGCAGTCGTTCCTGTCGAAGGTTCTCTGACGCGGAGCAGTGCCGTGCGAGTGCCGCTCCCCGCTCCCTCTGTGAAGCGGGGAGCGGCACTCGCGCACGTAGGGGCCGGGTCGGTCGCGCCGCCTCACGTCGTCCGCACGGAAAGAATGAGGCCCCCCGCCAGCAGCGTGTCGCCCTCATAGAGCTCCGAGCGGAAGAGGTTGATCGTGTCGTGCTCGGGGATGAGGTCGGCGAAGCCGGTGCACTTCTCCCAGCCGACGTCCGACCCGCGGTAGCTGTAGCAGCTGAAGCCTCGGCCGACGCCCTCCATGACGCCGCGTGCCTCCACATGATGCCCGTCGGCCGCGGTGTCCCTGATCCAGAACACATCGCCCAGTGCCTGGTAGCAGGCGACGCCCGCCAAGCCCCCGCCGTAGGAGACCTGACTGCAGCTTGAGCCCGAGGGCGGCGAGGACCCGGCGATGCTCGCGTACTCCCGGTAGTTCGTGACGGCCGAGGCCGGCGATGCCGTCGTACCGACCAGCACCGCAGCCGCCGCACCGGCCACTACGAGGACCTTTCGCACGTTCATGGCTCGTCCCTCCTGCCTTGCCAGTGGACACGCTTCCAGTGACCGGAGTGTGCGCGCGTCACTGCAGCACGACAAGGCTCGGGACATCGGCACGCTCAGGACGAGGCCGTGACGGCACCGGCACGCCAACAGCCGGACGAGTCGGCCTACTTCAGCGCCAGCAGCAACGTGTCCCCCGGCGAGCACCACACCGCCCGCGCCTCCCCGAACCCCTTCTCGCGCAGCACGCGCGCGTGCCATGCGGGTGAGGGCATGTCGCCGTCCGCGTGGGCGCCGTAGATCTCGAAGCGGCGGGCGGTCGGGGCGGCGAGGACCGGGTCCTGGGCGGCGAGTTGCCACCACTCGGCCCAGTCGAGGGCGCCGTTCTTCTGGGCCTGTTCCATACGGGCGTGGCTGCGGGTGCGCTCGATCGCGTTGATCCGGGGCGTGGTGTCGTCGATCATGTGGTCGGCGTTCATGAAGACGCCGCCGTAGCGGACGAGTTCGGCGAGTTCGCCGTAGAGGGCCGCGAGGGGTTCGTTGCGCAACCAGTGCAGGGCCGTGGCGGTGAGGACCGCGTCGTACGAGTCGTACGGCAGCTCCCTCGTCCACCGCGGGTCCTTGAGGTCGGCCGTGACGAAGGAGACCCGCTCGTCGCCCTCGAAGGTGCCGCGGGCGATGGCGAGGAGGGCGGGATCGAGGTCGACGCCGGTGCTGGTGGCGTTCGGGAAGCGGGCCAGCAGCCTGGCCGTGATGCTGCCGGTGCCGCAGGCGAGGTCGAGGACGCGCGGCTCGGGCCCGACGCAGGCCTCGACCATGTCGAGCATGATCCGGAAGCGGTCCTCCCGGTCGGGCATGTACCACTCCTGCTGCCGGTCCCAGCTCTCCTGCCAGGACTGCCAGTCGGTTCCGACACCGGTCGTCATGAGGACCCCCTGTCCACGCACTGTGGCAATGCCACTGTCGTAATACCCTGGAAGCACGATCAGCTGTTACCCGACCGCATCCACGACCATAGAGCGCCTCCGTAAGGACTACAAGTGGAACTGGCCTATTACTCGGACTATGCCGTGCGCCTCGTCAACACCGAGGAACCGGCCCGGGGCAAGGACGTCCTGACCTCGGTCGAGGCCGTGCGGAACCTGTTCGGCAGCAACAAGGAGGCGGCCCGCCGCGCCACCGACGCCGACGTCACCCGCTTCCGTTCGGTCCGGGCACGGCTGCGTGCGGTCTTCGAGGCGGCCGACGGCGGCGACGAGACCCTCTCCGTGAACCTGCTGAACTCGCTCCTCCTGGAGTTCCCGGTCAGCCCGCAGATCTCCGGGCACAACCACCGGGACGACGACGGCCGCCCGCTGTGGCACATGCACCTCGCGGACCACCCGTCGAACGCGACCGCCGGCTACGCGGCCATCGCGGCGATGGGCCTGGCCTTCCACCTCACCGAGTACGGCGTCGACCGGCTGGGCCTGTGCGAGGCACCGCCGTGCCGCAACGCCTACCTCGACACCTCGACCAACCGCTCCCGGCGCTACTGCTCGGACCGCTGCGCGACCCGCGCCAACGTGGCCGCCTACCGGGCCCGGAAGCGCCTGGAGGCCGACCGGTCGGAGAGAACGGGCCTGGCGGCCGAGAGCGCCCAGCGCGCGAGCGCGAGCGGCGAACGCTGACCGGGCCTGAGCGGCCGGTACCGGAAGCGCACCCTGCCCAGCACCAGGTCCTCGGGCACGGCGCCGTAATCAGTACTGTCCCCACCTGCGAACGCGTTGTCCCCGAGCACCCACCACCCGCCGTCCCGGCGCTCCACGGCCCGCTTGACGACCAGCAGGTCCTGCTGGAACGGATGCCGCAGCACGACGATGTCCCCGGGCCTGACCCTGGCGCCGTACTGGACCACGAGCAGATCCCCGTGGACCAGCGTCGGCACCATGGACGGCCCGGTCACCTCGGCCGTCCCGAAGGGCAGTACGGCCCTCCCGCGCTCGGTCTCCTGCGACAGCTCCGGCATCCCCGGCACCTCCCCGGTCCTATCCTCCACCAGTCTGAGTCCGACCCTGGACTTTTGTCCTAAGCCCATGGGGGCACTCGCGAAATCAGCTTCTCCAGGGAGTAATGTCCCACCTGAGAAGACGATCACGAGGAAGGAACGCTCCATGCTTTCCCGCCTGTTTGCCCCCAAGGTGAAGGTCAGCGCACACTGCGACCTGCCCTGCGGTGTGTACGACCCGGCCCAGGCCCGCATCGAGGCGGAGTCGGTGAAGGCCGTACAGGACAAGATGGCCGCCAACGACGACCCGCACTTCCAGGCGCGCGCCATCGTCATCAAGGAGCAGCGCGCCGAGCTCGCGAAGCACCACGTCTCCGTGCTCTGGAGCGACTACTTCAAGCCCCCGCACTTCGAGAAGTACCCGGAGCTGCACCAGCTGGTCAACGACACCCTGAAGGCCCTCTCGGCCGCCAAGGCGTCCACCGACCCGGCGACGGGCCAGAAGGCGCTCGACTACATCGCCCAGATCGACAAGATCTTCTGGGAGACCAAGAAGGCCTGACACCCAGTCGGCCCGTCCCGACCGACCGGCGATCGGTGCACCATCGCAGGTCAGTGGGTTGGGGAAGGGGCTCCGCCGGTTCGCCGGCGGGGCCCCTTCGTCGTTCCTGCGTCAGCGAACTCAACCTGTATCGCCAGTACTTCGACCTCGTCGCCGGTGACGTCATCCGCTTCCGTATCAAGGGCACCGACGAGAGCTGGAAGCCCTGGGCGCCCTCGCGATCCAGATCGAGCTCCTCGACCACGGCCCAAGGCACGAGCCACGTGACTGACCGAATCTGGGAGCGTCAGCGACTCTGAGTGACGTCGTTGGATCACCGAGACACCCGCCACAGGCCGACGATCGGCTCTGTCGATCAAGCAGCGGTTCGCAGGTCCCCGGCAGTCAGCAACGACACCAGCCGGATGCGCTCAGCCGCGAGGGCATCCGCACCACCCTGCTCACGGTCGATCACGCACAGAGCCTCGTGA
>Ga0307511_10001257_pt1 | contig 26829 bp, 20 predicted proteins | sample 13_EM_MG_FD_200266 | JGI IMG/M metagenome (GOLD analysis project Ga0307511, IMG submission 200266) | Populus trichocarpa ectomycorrhiza microbial communities from riparian zone in the Pacific Northwest, United States - 13_EM | ecosystem: Host-associated > Plants > Roots > Unclassified | place...
GAGTTATCCCAATAGGCCATTTTAGGCTTCCCTGTTCATGCCCGCATATCCCAATAGGCCATTCTCGGACTCCTGCGTTTCCCGTGATGTTTCCCGTGATATCGCACGTGAGAGTAATTCCTACAGTGCACACTTTAGGTATACCCATGGTGGGGCGGAGCCTACTACTGGTAAGTAACGGACGTGGGCGGCATTTCGCAAAGTCGATCTACGGATGATTCAAAACACGGATATGATCATGGGGAAGGTCTAGTTTAGCTACGGTAGAGTCAGTCGGTTGTCGCTAATTGGACATCATTCAGTTGCTTCCCAGGGATGTTGATTTAGACTTGTTTCCTTGTGATTAGATTACGGTCAAGCAACTGTTACTATTTGATTTCGCCATGTGGGAGCAATCCGCAACGCAACACGGACACAACACATGGTGCCTTTATCTTGCTCTAGCTTGTTAAAGAGTATTTTTTAAAATGTCGAGTCTGTTTTGGAATATGCCGCCAGCTCACAGGTAACGTCGAATCGGCCCTGCAAAAACAATTCATAACTCCCGTGGTTCAATCTGGTCGTGAATGAATGGCGTCCTCCGAGTAGAATTTGCTTCTAACCAAGTTTGGTACTCCATGATCCGTACATCTCAGCAAAACCCTACTCCATATATTTCTCCCTTCATATACCGGATGAGGCATGTCTGAGTGCTGAATAAGGATATTTTAGGCCTAAAGTGACTCAGGGGCAAAATTGAGGTTCTCAGGACCCATGTGACTGGTATACCCCCTGCCTGTGGGCTAGCGCCATTTTCTATACCGTAGGTAACCCTTGCTATACCGGACAGAAGCCGCTCCTGTTAGACAGGTATGCGTGGAGAACAGCACAGCGGTGAATAAATGTGGTCGATGAGGATTCACTCCACCCAATAAAATAGTATGCAGACGAGAAGTAGTATTGTGTGATGTGATGTACAAGCCTCTATCTACAGAATAATGTAGGCGAGCGACCGCTCATAACATCAGCGGCCCACTCTTGCAAAACCTGATTACAGTCCTTACAAAGGCTCGATCTATATAGTAGCAGCTATTAGGCTTAGTAATTGCCAACCCGGGTCGGGAATTAGTAAGCTGCTATTTGTGCTGGTATGTGCTGCTAGCAGGTAAGCGTCAGATTATAGGTAACTGTATGCCGACATAGGGGATGCATATGTTCTGCTTGCACAACCGTTTCTGCATCTACCCATGTAACGCACAATATGTACTGTACTTAGATCCTCACAGATCTGCGTGCAGTAGCTCTCAATGCTTTTCTCATTTGTTTGTAGGTACATAGTACATAAGGACCACTCGAACAGGGGACACTCTTCTGGCCTTCGGCTGCACCATGCCATATTCGGGGGCTGTCGGTTGGGTAACCGGGATTGTTGGCGGGGCCCTGTCCGTCAATCAGTGCTCGGCAGCGTTTGAAGTAGAGGATATGATCGCCAATGACATACCCCGCTCATACTAGTACGTCATTTATAAATCCCCGATTGCTTTTTCTAAAACTTCATGTTTCAAGTTTTGGAGATTAAATTTTTCGATTTTGACAAGTGAGTGATTGCGGGTCTCCAGTCTTGTCGAAAATTCGGATTGTTAACGAAAAATGTTCATTTAGTTTTCAATTTATTTAAAACAATCTCCGTGAAGTCAGCTGCAGTTTCCCGTCTGAATTTCCGCTGCACCATGGCTGCTCCACCAGATGACAGCATTGATGTAGGCTTCTTCCCTCACCCCAGATTTCAAGTGAATCAGCCCATTACTCACATCTTCACAGCCTGTCCCTCAACTCCTCGAAACCGAGCGCTCTCTCGCTCTCCCATCCTTCACCCATGCCACTGCCTTCCAACTCGGCATAGTAATCCGCACTCTCGCACTCTCCCAACACCCCAACTCCACCATCTTCATCTCCATTGCTTCCGCCGTCGCCCTCCCCGAAGCGCCTGCATTGATTTTATTCCAAACCTGCACTGGTCCCGACTACCTCCCCGACCATATGCACTGGCTTGAGCGCAAGCGAGATACCGTTCTCCGGTTCGGATGTAGCTCCCTTGTGATGAGGGAGAAAATGCGCCGTGCTGGTGGGGGCCCTCCAGTTGGGGATGTGGAGGCTCAAGCAATGTTGGTGACTAAGTTGGGGGTGGACGGGAAGAAATTCGCTGCGAACGGTGGAGGGGTCCCCATCAGGGTGAAGGGTGTGGATGGGATTGTGGCTGTTGTCTGTGTCAGTGGGGTCCAGCAGGAGCAAAATCATGGTCTTGCAGTGCAGGGCTTGAGGTTACTAAAGAAGGATCTAGAGAAAACGGCATAATGGAAATAACAAGTTGGAGGGAAGTGGGAGTGGCTTGTACAATAATGTGGGGACCCTCTTGGACGGTGGTGGATTTTGAAAAAATGTACATGCGATCTAGATTTCTGGGGGGTGAAAAATAACAAGGTTATTGTTACTGTGACTATTGTACCAAGACAAAGGCTATTGTTCTTCCTTACAACATGCGACTACAATATACTCATAGTAGATCTCACGAGCACAGCCATATCTTGTGGTGGTGGGACCATTAATATTGTTGATATCAGAACTAAGTGGCCCTGGCAGCTGCAGGCATAGGTAGGTACCGTACATGCATCTTCACAACCCAATAATACAAAAAAGAACTTTTATTTATTTCAAACGGATTTGTTCGTAATTGTGCACGAGAAAGGTACTTGACTATTCCGGAGAACGTGAATGAACAAGGAGGCATGCAAAATGAAAAAACGCTGCGTGTGCTCCTTAAAAATTGAAAGTCACAAGCGATGCTTACATGAAAGGAACCATCCCCAGGATATAAGTTGATATTTAAAGACGACGAGTGGAATACCAAACAATATTCTTCCACCTCATATAACAAGCCAATGCCGATACTCGATAAAACAGAAAAAGGAAGCGAATATATACACAACAATACAAAATATGAGTGCAACAGCGCTGAAGCAATAAAATTTCCCCTCGTCCCACCGCAATTTCTCTCCAAAATGCTAGTGCTAGCCGAAACTATAATAACCCACCGCTATCCGCCCAGGCCCATACTGCCATGGTAGTAGTTTTTTTTCTTTCTCTTTCCACATAAACAGTTCCGTTGGGGAGGGTCTGACATGCCACCCGGAACACTGTGTGGATTCAAGGGTGTGGCAGGCTCCTCTGCCAGTCCAAGCGAGGTGATAAGTACACAGGAGAATAGAATGAAAGTACAGCAAAGAAAATATGACAATGCTGAGAGGATGAATTGATGTACATAAGAGATTCGTGAAAAATAGGGTCTTGCTCCTACAAGGCTCCGGCACTCACCAGTCAGTTGCGGGGTCAGGCCCACCATGCCCAGCAGTAGCTGAAAAAGTCCCTACCATGCCCTACTAATCCCCACCCCCGCCCCCGCTGCCACTTAGGTTCGTTGAGCCCCTTCCATGTTGTTGTTTGTGTGCTAACTAGCTCCATTCTGGTAATGTGGTGTCGAAGGCGGTCGAACATCATGTGGTAACCAGCTTCCCGGCGGGTGGTTTCCACAATGGGGGCATGCTGGTGAGTCTCCCTTACATATCTGGAACTTCCAGCTGCGTTGGGCCCCAATCCATCTGTACCTAAGTGTAGGCTGAGAGTATTTGCCTGCTAGCTGGTCCTGATTGGCGTCATGGCGGTTGTGCGTGTTCGTGCTTGTCTTCTGATGTGTCTTCCCCGCGGCCCTGATTCCCTCGTGTGTGGCTGTCTGCGTTACCATACTAGTATGGCTACCACCAACATACATCTTCCATCTCGCTCTCGTCTTCACTTGCCATCATCGCATCCTCAACTTCAGGTAACACCTCAGACAGTTCTTTCATTAAGATTCCCTTTCTACGCTTCCCTCTCCGTGCAGCCTCTGAGTCGATACCAACACCACCATATCCATTAGCATTGAGAATCTTCTTTCTAGGCGATGTTGGCGGTGTTAGGGGTGGCGGTAGATCACCAGGAGTGGTGAATCTCGAGTCTGCTGCCTGCAGATACATCGGAAGTGTAGTCTGTACGTTGGCAATCCTAACCGCAGTTGGTAGTGGGCGCGTCAGCTTGTTGCTCTGGTCTTGAAGAATCTTGGTCTTCTTCGCCTGTGGTTTGGATGACAATCTCCCATTCGGAAGCTCCGACTCAAGACCAAGTACGTCTCGCTCTAGCCAGTTCCCAATGCTGTCCCCTATGTCTGTAGAATCTATCGCACCATGACCGGTGAAGCTTCGCTTCAAAGTTCTCGGGAGTCCTCCAGCTTGCGAACTCTGCCGAGGTTTTGTTCGCTCCAGCCATAACCTCGTTAGGCCCCGCATTAAACCATCTAGTTCCCATCTTTCCCACTGGATACTCTCCAGAACTGGATTTGTGAATGGAGCATTCTTACTACTCTTTCCACCTTTTCCAGCGTTGGGGAATTGAACAAAGACTATGCGTTTCCGCTCCTCTTTCTTCTGTACCCTACCTGGCTTTCCGACGCATAAATGAACCTGAAAGGACGCCCGTATGTCGTCTGCGTGAATATTGCTTGCGCCTTCACCCTTGACCTCATCTGAGAGTAGCATGCTATTTCCTACTGCGTTCTCCTTGTTTTTCTCTGGGGTGTTGACTGGTAGAAATGCCCAAACGAACGAAAGCGTGTAGCTATGGTTCGTCAACGGGTTGGAGAAGGTCAGTGCCTTGACAAGTGGGCGACCAGAAAAGTCCACCCCAATGCCAAAGAGTGGCTTTGTGAGAGACGCTTCTCGTTCCTAGATTTGGGTTTATGTCAGTATTGATGGTAACGGTGATAGGAAGTCAAATGGTAGGCAACTTACACCACTCCAATAGACCTTCTCAACGCTGAGGCCTCCCAGAACACCCTGGGCTGGAGCCAAACCGCCCTGATGCCCATTCTCATATATCAACCGCTTAACTTCCATTGTGGCCTCCAACAGTGGATCTTCCACTCGTCGGACTTCCACAATCCCACCAGGTTAAACAGCGAAGTCCCACCATGTTGGGAGTCACCACCAACCACTATGTGCTCATTGAAGGATCCGGATCCAAGCCCGGGTACCACCATGTTGCCTCCACTGCCAAAAAGGGGAGCTTGGTCACCTCTACGGCCAATATAGAGTCTATACTCCGCTTGGCTCACCTTCGCTGCAGGTGGTCCCATCACACCCACACCAGGGACAGCCAACTGTACGATAGAGAAAATACTAGAGCTCCCTGGTCTAAACCCCTCACCGCCAGGTCCACCTTCGGCAAGCCTAACAGCGTTAATCCGGTCTTGCTTCCGCTGCTCTCGAGATTGACCCGCAAAAGACGTTTTGGTGGGAGCTCTCAGTGTAGTAGCTGTGCCATGACCAAATGCCGACGCTGCAGGTATTATGTCCTCGTCAGAGGAGATCTCAGTGTCTGACATGAAAGGGTATGGTGATGACGCAGTGGCTACAGGAATGGCTATAGAAGACAGCTCATTGCTGGAAGTACGGTACTTAGCCGATATGCGTTGTGGTCGCCCAGTGGATAGCTGCTCAGTGGCCGAGGAAATGGATATCCCGCCACGACTCTGCAGTCGCGATCCAGAAGCGGTACCTACTCGCGGTCCATAGTCTTCATCCATGGGGTCGTCGACTAGAGTATCCTCATCCTCTACGATAAGGGAAGATAACTTCCGAGCCGGCCTCGATCTCACCCCCAAATCCATGTCTCCAGCCTCTGCAGCTGCGCCGTGACCAACATCCTTCTCTTGCCCCATGCTTGATAGGACGTTGGGACTATTGTTAATCTGCAACGTGGGTTTCTTACTTAAATCAGGCTTAGGGATGTTGTTCGGTATTGTGGGTGGTACCGGCACTACATCCACTACATGCCCTGACTTACGTTTCGGTTTTGGCCGTGCTCTATACTTTGGACCCTTCACATATACACTTGACCATCTTTCCACATCCGCGGAAGATGTCTCGCATTCCTCTCCAGACTGCATTCGTGTGTCCCCAGCATCCACACCACCCTCCCAATACGCGACTTCTGAGTGTTTAAGGACAATGAAATCCCCAAGGTCGGGTTTGTCCGTTGCCATGGGAAGCCGGTAAGTGCCCTTGATCCCTCGCCTTGGAAGGCCCCCTGGAGGGTGCACACCACCATTTCGCATCGCGTAGAGGCCTACGTGGGTTCCAATAATCCTCCCAGAAGCAGCATCTGGAACACGTGGTACATAGTTCTCACGAGGTGGTGAGATAGGCGACAGTGGTCGCATATCTGGAGACAATAAGTGTATAGTGTGTGAGGAATGTGAATTCTTTCGCGAATGGGCCCTTAGCGGGGTTGCTGGAACCGACTTTGCTGTCGGCATTTTGCCAGGTGTGCTGGGTACTGGTTCCTTGGGTGTTAAGGTAGGATTCGGCAGTTGTCTCCTTTCCCTAGAGCTAGCGAGTGTTGCAAAGTTGCCCACGTCGTCAGCTAAGGAAAGAGGTGCTGGGGGCTCCCGCCGCTTTTTGGCTTCGGGCAGGCTCCCGGTGACAGTCTGTGTTATATGTGCCACAGCTCCATTGGGCGTTTGTTCCTCTGTGGCCGAAGGTATCCCAAGCGACACCGCTCTCGGCATCGGACCAGGAGACTCAAATATGTTTTGCTTCCTGTCAAATACAGCTTCTGGTGTGCCAAGTTCGGCCTGGAGTGGTAGGATCCGTGGTAGCACAGGGTTCCTTTCATGTGCCCCTAATGGAGTTTTGGTTCTCGGTGGAGAAGCAGATCCTCCACTTTGGTGGGAACCACCCCTAGAATGACTCGGGGCATAACTGGGGAGAGCATAGACCCTCTTCTCAACTCCCCCCTTAGATGAATCTAGTCCGTCCATTATCTCTGTTATTCGCTCCTCGCCGGTGAGAGGGTCGACTTCAAAATACCTCCTCTTTTTGTGTGTTGGTGGGTTAGATGTTTGGGCGCGGGACATTGGCACGATGTTAACAGGACTACTATAGCCGTTACCTGCCACCTTAGCGGCATTGGGGTTGGTGGTATTACTGCCTACATTCCTCACCTGTTCATGGCCATTACTGTGACCGGCAGGTGGCCTGCGCGTACCAGAAATAGCCTTTCCATTCTCCAGCTGGGAATCTGGTGTCATGTCGTTACCAGACGTATGATTCGGGTGCAAATGATTTCCTCCAAGTTCAAAAACGCCAGAACATCGTCTCTTCCCTGTCACTTTCGAAAATGCACGAGTATCCAGCCCAGAGTCCCGGATCGTCGTCCTCTTAGGCCTTGGAGGACTGGGCGGCGGGGAAGGATATGTTTTTTTTATGTCGCGTTGGATGGATCTGATCCGTTGATTCTCCCTGGGGATAGGAGCGTGTGAGGAGCTTCGAACGCCTGAGGTGGAAGATAATATTGTGAGGTCAGTATTATCAGTGGATGAGGACATTCGGTGTGATTTGTTAGCGCGCCGCCTGCGGACACGTGCGTCAGCCTCAGCCTTCTGCCACTGTCAACTCCGAAGGTGACTCACTACTAGTTTGGCTGTAAATAACGCCCGTCTACGTGCGATAAGAGCGAAGGATTTGAATGAGATAGAACTGCCAGACACCTCTCGAGCCCGATAGCAAGTGCTTGTGATGACACTCCAGAAGATTAGCCAAGTTGTGCTTGGAGCGGCTCCGAACGCAGATGCGCCAAATAAGCAAGTAATGAGCATACGAGATGCAGGGATGACTAATTGATTGAGCGGGGATAACTCTTCAGGGGTAGGAAGTAAATAGATAGAGACTGGTTGACCTACCAGATGACCTGACACGGAACGTGCGAACCTCTAAAGATTTCGGTATGAAACTTTAATGAAGGGCCGAGGGTTGATTTACGGAGTGAATAGTCGGCTGACCCTTGTTGCAACGTTCTCCTGACACGATATGATCCGTACTATTGCGTATAGATGACACGGAAGGAAGAAGACAGGGGTGGGGGCTGAAAGAAATGAATGCGAATCAGCCATCATATGTGAACAAAGTGTGCCGACCCTGGAGATAGGGATAACATCGAGTGGGGCGAAGCACTGCACAAAACATTATGGGGTTAACGTTACCTGTGCGGCAAGGGGACAACTTGTTCTGGTTGAGACGAAAAACGGGTGAGGAGAAATTTTGTGACCCACACCGAAGGCTAAAAATGTAGTGTGACCTAAGAAAGCAGAGAAAATAAGTAAGCCTGGCACGAGATTCGTGAGTTGTTGCACATACCGGCCTAAACCCGAGCGTAATCGGATTCTCTCGATGTTCGGTCTTTTGGCGCTTTGAGTCCTTATCGTTCAGAACGGTTGTAAAGGGACAGGTTGAAATATTGAGTGAATCTGTCGGGCGGTGTGGGGAAGATTTTGGTGAGTAACCTTCGCATCAAGTCTTCAACAAAAACAGTACCCAACACCAAAGACGCGTGTTGTAACTCACCTTAGGAAATCGCAACCCTTTTTGTGTACAAAACTTGCCGCTTATAAACGGAGCAAACACTACAAGTGACGCCACAGCAAAAGTGCAAAAGATTGAGATGAAATCAAGTCTTTGGTCGGCGAGGAAACCTTTCTAACAGCTTTGAGTGTCGACGTTCGACGGAATGTGGAACAGGTCAGCAAGCTTAAAACTACTTAACTACAGAGAGGAGCTTTCGGGTGCTTTTCAGAGCAAGGCTCGAATTTCTGCCTGGTTTACAGCCTGCGTGATTCGGGAATATCCTAGTCTATCGTTTCCCTTTCGTGACCGTGTGTCGATGTCTCGAAGGTGTGAGAAAGAGGGAGCGACCAAATTTGAACAGATAACAATGCCTCAGGTCTGAGCGAGAGGAACTCAAGGTCAATGGGGTAGACCGTGATTAGATCTGTGTATAGAGGAGGTGTTTGATAATTGCGGGGGGGAGTCAGCTTCGGGCACGGTCGCCCTCGCTCAATCGATGTCTTTCTAGGTAAGTTGATGTAGGTACGGCTGAGGAAGATCGAAAATGACGATACGGGGGGAACGAAAACTTGGAGGAAAACTATGGTTCTTGGCATTTAGCTTACTAGTATTGTTTAGTGGGATCGGATGTTGGCTACCTTTGCGTAATTCAGGGCGAGGATGGTATGTACCTAGCCGTATTCGAGAACGGAGTGTATAGTCTCGGGTCAAGGCAGGAAAATTTGAAACCCCTGCTATCTGGGAACCTGGCAGGTAAGTGACGGCTAAGTGGACTACTTATAAATTTTCAGATACCATACTCATGAGCAAGCCAATCCGATGTATAATATTGTACCAACATACGTAGCTAAATCAAGTTTTTAATTCTTGCCATCATTACGAATTTTTGTATGATGAAGTGTCCTTGTAGTACGTAGGGGCGTGCTTATAAGGTCCGAAAACCAGTCTGGCAAGGAGGATCGACCGACATATGCATATGCGTGCGCAATTAATATTATCAGTTTAGGTCAGAAAACGCACGGAAGAAGAAATTTTGATCAGCGATTTAACCCTGGCGGGTGAATGCTTAGATGGCCAAGATGCATGTGTTATGCGACAGTGAGGTCCGTAGCAATCGCCTACCTGTAGCGAGCTAGGTCTTTTTCAAGACCTAATAGACTAAACTATTTACCTTAGAGACGCACCCTTTCATCAGGGGGAGCATTCTAATCCGGCCGTATCATGTTTATATTTAGAGCCATGCGAGATCCCCACCCGTCCAACTTGTATTGTCGGCTCAACAATACCTGATGACTCTCAGGACTAGTACTTCTTTGAAGGGGCGTCGGCATCGTTCCCTGTGGCAAGGTGCGATAACCGATTGTTCTGTTAGGTAGTTTAGGCTACCAATCTATAATATTAGGAACGTCCCTTGCCACATGTACACCCAAATCTAACATTATCCTGTCAGTTTTTTTGGGCTCGACTAATCTGCCCTTCTCCAGGTCAATTGAGCTTACAAGTGCGCGCACGATATACCTAGGGCCGTCGACATACCGTAATAAGACCATATGCCTAACCTGGTAAGGCTCTGCCTGAATATAAGGGCCTGTTGTACCCAGGCAAGTCACCGGATAATGCGAATAAACCTGTATGCTGACGGCCATATGGCTCAAATAGGAATAAAAGACGGTGCAGGTGTGGGATTACAGTTGCAATCGATCGATTTGAATATCATAATCATGGTACAGCTAGGTGGCAAAAAGAATTAGACACTGCATACAAATGCAACGTATGTCATCCACCTAACCCATACATAAGTCTCAAATATGCAGCGTTTGGGCCTCTTTATGCACGGGGGTGTCCAGTTCTTTCTGCCACCTAGCTGTATCCGTATTCGTGGTTTAAGTCTGACAACTACCGTATCGAGTTCCTAGCGGCACCATCTGACTAGGGTGCAGAGGACGCGCAGGGGGAGTCCTCCGAATCTGATGAATCCACCGACAGACCTTGCAACTACTTCTGATTACTAACGTAGTGAGACTAACCCGGGTCCTAGACCCAGATTTTCGGATAACCTTGATGGCGGAATTCGCGGATTAGTAGGCTATCTCCCTCCCTGTAAAACAACCGTAGGGCTGCAGCTGGGTAGTCTTACTCGCGAGTTAGTAGGTACCGGAGAAACTCGATGCTAACAAGGTAATGGTACCTAGTGATAAGACTGTACAGTACCAATCCACAAAGACACCTAAACACGAGACGCCTCGAGAAAGTCTCAAGTCATTCATCTTTCAGTGTTCACACGTGTTCATAAGACAGCCAGAGCTGCCATAAGGCTATGACGCAGCCCCTGAAGTTCTGTGCACAGAAGTCTGTTTCGAGACGCCCCGCCTTGTGCCCACTTCTATAAATCACAAGATTATAGAAACAGCTAGGCAAGCGTATGCATGTCGCAATAGCACGAGTAAGAAGGCCAGCGCAGCCATCTATGCTCAACGGAGCAATTATAGAAGAAAGGATCAGGAAAGGGAACATATTGATAATAAATTGAATGCCAATTTCACTCATGAGCCTAATGTACATATGTACATGTAAGACATGGAACGGAGAGTCACGGTGTGAGAAAGAGGAATCCTACTTTCAAGTTGTTACAGTAACATGGTATGCCAGCTTTTCAACTACACCTTGATCACGACATTCGCGTCCCTAGGGATCTCGTCGAGGGATCAGCACAACCTTTATTTGTTTGTGAGCAGGCCTGGCCACGAGTCGAGCCGACTCGAACCGAAAGCTCGAGCCCCCGGTCGGAAAAGCTCGAGCCTGCCTTGAAAAATACCCTAATGTGGGCAAGCAAGCATGTGACCTCAAGATGTTCTATCATGTTAAAACTGACTCAATGTGAAAAGGAATCACCCAAATACTAGCATCAACGCTCGTAGAGTGTGGAAACATGTACACTGCATTCCGATGTTGTACAGTGTAATTCAGCTTATACAGCTACAAAAATCGTCTCCGGGAATCTCTCCAGCTTATCTAAAAGAGTCACATTGTGACTTCATGAACCAAGTGACGTGATCGTGACGTTAGCTCATAATTAGCTATAAAGACGCCTATGTTCTAAAGATAGTTAGCCTATGAGACTCTACTTATAACTCTCCAGCAATGAGGGAACCGGCATCTCCGGTCGCGATTCAGTAGCTCTTACACAGCCTGTTCGTGCAGCATGACAAGATCGATCCATACATAGTTTGTAGAACCACGCCCTGCGCGTAAATGCTACCAACGATAGCAGTGCAGGGCGTAGTCCAGATCCTGATACTTCCGCGCCAGTGAATGGACCATCGGGTTCACTGGAACCAAGAATATCGTTCCTATCGTATTTATGAATTCCGGAGCAGTTGGTCATGTTGTCGGTAGGTTCTAGGTTCTAGGTTGCTTCGTGAGTCGAGTTAGCATCAATAGTCATGAACGAGTCACTAAAGTAAATGAGGCATATACCTATGCCCTAGAAGAGCTCTAGGCCATTACAACCTGGAAGGAAAGCGGTTTTATGGTACCAGTGATTAACTAACCGTGTAGTTCTTCCTAGGAGTACCGGTGGACAAACACTCTAGGCTCGATAACAGTGACCCCCGACCTTCTCGATGTCCGGTTACCCAGCATGCGAGGAGCATTGGTAAAGACCTTCAAGCCTGAGAGTCCACGTATAGCCCCAATGAACTAGCTAAACGCAAGCGTTACATTTAGGCTTTGTTCATGATCAAGTGCGCATCCTCAATAGGCCTGGGCAGACGACGACTTGTCTCGCGACCGCCTGGTAAATGACGAGACTTCTCGAGACGTCTCGTGCCTAGGCCTAATCATCAAGGGAGACCTACGGGGCCGTACGAGTGTCTAAGTACCCAGCTGTGAGTTTTAGCAAATGATATATGACAGAGTGACATACATATGGTGTGTTTGACGGCCTTTGCAGAGTGTTATGTACTCGTAGCCTACAACCAACCTATAGCTACCAATGGTCTAGTTAGATGTATACCCAGGTAACAAAACACTTCCGTCCACTCTCGTCCACTCCAAAACCCCGTTGAAGGCTATCGAGCACCGCTATGTTGTAGATTGCGACTCAGGCTTTGGAGCTGGCACGCCATGTGTCATGTGGAACTTTTGGTTTTATTTTTATTTTCAACAACTCATTACCTACTTGCACTGAATCTTTCTAGATTATAGCGAGACACCGTGTCCCCATAGCCAGCCGAGCTGGGTGACTGTACTTATCTAGGGCTAGTCCCTGTCCTTGTCGAGAAGCTTTCACAACCGCGAAAACCTCTCCACCTCCTCTCCCGCTCCCTCCAGGGTCTGCCCCTTGTCGCCTCATATCAAGCTGCATTGTAGCAGGTGGCCCACGTCATTCAATTGGCCATACTAATGATTCCGAAATGCTTGCTGGCATGTCAGTCAATCGTTGATTAATTTGGTTGACCTCATCATATGGAACAGCTTGAACTGGATCCGAACATGGTTTACAATCAAACAGCCGTATGCTATACCCATCGCTAATGATCAATCACATGTTGCGACTTGTTTCAAACCCAACGAAAAATTTTCCCCGTATGAAGAACAAAACAGCGGGACTCTGGAGATATGGAGTGCGAACCAAATTACAGCACTAGTGCATTTTTCTTTTTCTTTTGAGTCACAACCTCGCATGCACCTTGTGGGATGGCGCGGCAGAATAGATAGAAGATATGTGCGTGACATATGCAGTCAGTCAGACATTTAGGATCCCTAATTGAGCTGGCCATGGTTCTGTTAAGTACATACTGAATATGCATGAGAATCTAATGTTTGCTCTATGTTCAACTCAGATTTGAGTCAAGAGGGTAATTTATGGTATATGTGCTTGGAGAAGAAAAGCCCAAAACAATTTTCTCGATTGGAGCTACAAATTTTCGTACGTTGTTCTGAAAATGGATTAAAAGGAATCCAGTATGTGTCACGCAATAGCGACGTAATGCCAATATGATACCCTGCCTATTTTGCTTAGCTTAGAACGGCAGTGGCTGCAGCAACATTAGGGGACTGGGCTATGTGAGGATTGCCGCTCCCCTCCTGTGGCTCAAGTTACTGGTAAAAATGGTGAACGCGTGTCTGGTTATAGCACTAGCTGGTGCTCTAGGTCGATACTCGTGGGTTCCAATTGTTGTTGATGGTTGAAGTTTTAGATCCTGCTAAGTGGTGGCAAGGCTGATTCCACGGCAGACCAAACGGATCGGCTAGATGGAGTTTGACAGGCCAGGGCAACCGCAGCACACTCGGCATGTGCATGGATGCAAGCAGCCCACCCATGATTGGTAAGCACTCCGATGTCGATGCGACGTCAACATCTAGATTTGGCAATGGTAAGCTGGAAGGTGAGTTCTCATCACTTCAATAAGTCTTCGCGAGGGACCAAGGGAATCAGACCTGTTAATATATACCTAGCATTTACGCACTGCGAGTCCGAACGTCCGTCATGATCCTGTCATGAAATCATTCAGCTCAAGTGTACATGCCAGGGAAGCGTGTGTAGGCACGAAGCAATAAACGCAACACAACGTATGTCGGTGGTATTGTGACGGTCGCAACACCGATTTGTCCTTGAATTCTTGTTTATTACGCTACGATAACTTTGTGGTATGCTACACAGAGTCCTGAAATAGGCGGATAGCATTGGTGGAAAGAGTTCTCGTTCCCTAAGTTACGGACTAATTCCAAGGTCAGCCTGGGATTTGTGTTGGAATTTGCTTCGTTCAAGCTCTTTCGCGGCTATGGTGGTCGGCGCTTTCCTGTGGTCCCTGTACATCGGCAAAGAGCAATAGGTTCTCTCAGAGGCAAGGCAATCTGAGTACTCTATTTATGATGTGCATGCGCGGAGCTTACATGAATTCCGTCCAAGTTACGTACGTACGTACAATGTGCTGTGTATACGCGACATATAATTACATGTTACAGTAGATACAGTGCCTGGGGGAAAGCTACTACGCCCATATTGTATAATGTATCCTGGCATATATACATATATTATTACTGTGATAGCATATATACTCGAGTTCACTGGGATATACATCTTATCGATAATAATAAAAATCTCGAAGTTGCACATCATGAAGCGCCGGCCGACGTCTTCCAACCCTATTTTTGTCTACTTTTGTTCCTGTCGACACGTTGAGAGGATTATTTACGTAGGGGGCTGTGTTGGTTGAGCTGCGCCCTGGCACGCATTGTACCCTGTTCATATCTCTGAAAGTACATTTACCGGGCACGTTGGCAGCCGAATTAAGTGCGACTTAGCGCTAATGAGCTGTGCATGCAGCGATCGATGCCCCTGCAAACTTGGCTCGATCGCTGGACCCAATTAGAATTTCTATGATAAGGAATTTGGGAAATTTGCAACTCCTGATGGCAAGAGACGTTACACTCCGGAGTTATAGCTGTATAAATACAAAGATGTAACCCCATAATCACTATGAGGTGTGAAGGGGTCATTCGCACAATGGCTAAAGCGAGTCAATTGGAGGCAGAACATAATTTTGATATTGAACTGATGCTTGTTGTAGGTATCTATGAATTCTCTCTGACATTAGTTATGTTAACCTGAAAATTCCCGCAAAAAGATATGATCCACACTCTCCACTTAAGCCAATGAACTTGACCACCATTCGCCAAATTTACAAAAAACAGTGAGGCTCTGCAGGTGTTATGAGCTCCTACAGAGTTTATTTGACACGTAGGTTAGAATATACTAGAATTATATACGTTGATTGGTCTTGGAGAATTGACAGGCATTAGACGCACGCACATTGAGACACGGGGCTTGCAGTAGTCGTCACATCACTTGGAGACTTGCAGGGCACATTCTCAGCAGCTATCAGGAAATGACTAAAGTTCGGTGAGATAGTTCCAAATTCCCAGATTGACACATGTGAACACCCACTGGGGGTACTATAAGTCCGGGTCCATTCAGATAATTCGCGCTTAATTATCTACTCTGTTGTGGGGCCGCTCCGAGGCCTAAATATCGGTCGCACTTACCTCTCCCACATGAACAGATATGCCTAAGGATTTGGCGTGGCAAGATGGCGATGGCCATAGAGCGGGCGGTGAATGAGTGGGTGATTGCGGAAATCACGGCTTATTGGTGTGCGTCACCGATGATCATCAATCAGAGTCCTTTGACCTAAAATAGTGTTTCCTGCGTTAGAATCGCTGCACCTAGAGTACTAATACACTCTGAACTCCCGCTGATATTCAAAGGTGCCGATCGCGAATGCCTAGATTGCAACGCCTCTCCGTTGGTCTACATACGTTTTGATTACGTTACAACTTGACCACTTCCCTATCCTCCGGATGATTCCGCCCAAGTCTACCTCCACCTATGACTAGATAAGTGCAACAAACTGCACGTGAGTGCCGTAATTAAGCGCAGCTTAGAGTGGGGGCCCACCACCCACAGCACGCCATGAAACTAACCTTGATGGCTTTAGATATAGGCGTATGATCATATAGCTAATCAACCCACGCTCGACACTTGGAGGTCTCAAAGGCAGTGGGCTGTGTTCAACGACACGATATCAAACAATTTAAACGCTAAATTAGGTCTAAACAGTAGAGGATTTCGATGTTTCGGCTAGCGCACACTCAGAAGTCTGTACATGGAGAAACTCATGGTTTTGGTTGCTTCATATACCTAGAAGGTACTACCTTTCTATCATACTCGCTGCGGAAATCGTTCGGTGCAAGCCCTAATAGGTACCCCAGCCGGCCTCACGTGATGACTGGACTAATATGAAGAGATGGAGGGCTCTGGGTACCTGGGGTGCACCTGATTAACTATATATTTGCCCTTAGCATGCCAAATCTGGGCGGTTTAAGTATGCATATAAGTTCTTAGCCTGCCGTACCAACGGTCAAGATTAGTTGCCTCCACGTCAGCTAGAAGTAGCATGCACAGACGGCAGCTAGCACCCACCAGACAGGAATTTTCGTGGAAATATTCCTGCTATTGGCGCACTTTAAATATGCTATCCTATAATCATGATGATTTGTCCATCGTTCGACACCCTCGGTTCGTCGAATGATTGAACGGATCAGCCACGGTTGACAGTTCGGCAGCGCTTGCAGCATGCACTATGTAGTAGAAGTACTCGGCAACAGCATATGGAAATAGCATTGGAAGCCGAGCTAATACCGATTGGTGTACTACCTGTAATACCTGTACCTTAAGACAATGTAACTCGGAGCATAGAATACACCGATTGTTGCCCATCTGAAATCTGTAGCGTGTTTTGCTCCTAATTTGCGGTATTTGCAAAGCTACTGGGGAACCACTGCGGCTTTCGAGCTAACTAGGTGTGCCCCCTTGGCCGAGTGGTTTGTACTCGGGGGTCCGAGTAACAGCCACCCCACCAAGTTATTTTCCTTTGTTGGAGTTAATTAAGTGATTTACTCCTGATCACGAGTTATGTAATCCGCTGCGGGTAGGACTATGTGTAAGCGACCACAAAGTTATCGTAGCGTAATAAATCTACAATCACCTACATACGGTACCATGTTCTAGACCGCTCGTGGCAATCGGCCTGCCGTGGTAGGCAAATATAGGTACCACCATAGGCATAGCAGTCGTGCTGGTCATAGCAATTGTAATAATATCTTACCTGTAAGGCGAGAATTTAGAGCTATTACCTGGCCCCCCCTCATTGTATGCAGTTGAATAAGTTTCGCAAAGGGCCGTCAGAGAGCTTGCACCAGAAAAGCCACTCGCCGTTCACGAGATAACCATACCTTACCCACGCCTAGCATATTGTAGTTGTGTATGGCGTGGAAACGGTGTTACACATCTATGCCACTTCTGTGTGGAGCCCTGGGTGGGAGCCGGCTCGTTGATTTTATAAGGAGGCTCGAAAGCCCCAGACGCAAGCTTTCACACAAATTCAGCGTAAGAAAAATTAAAAAGAAGAAAAATTCACGTCAAGAGGCGGGGTGCGCGGGGGGTGCGCTCCTAAATCTGTTTTTAGACTCGCTCCTAGAGGCCCCAGCTAAGGCGTCCAGGCTCGAATTTTCCCTCGCCTCCGTAGTTCTATATATGTAGCTATCATGGTGACCATCAAATACCAGGACTGATGGTATATAATCAACTTTATGATGAATTTTTAAATTTCCAGTGGACGAGATACATAAGTCACTGCCACGGCAGGTCCCACAGCGGTAGGTTGATGCAACAGGAGATGATCATATGAGGAGATACAATAGATATTGTAAATAATTGGTTACTTAGTTAAGAGGTAACTAATGGCTATTGCTAAATCGAGCTATAGGAGGACGTGCCCACTCTCCGCTTCAGGCTGGTGATACCGTGATAGTACACAGTAATACAGTATCAATCTTAGGCCGCTTCTAGTCTTACAGAGCAAATCCAGAGTAATCCACAGCCCAGCCCAGCCCAGGCGGCCTGATCTGTAAGCCCGGCCTATTCATCCTGAAAACACTGGGCCAGCACATGTGCACAAGGGAGAAGAGAATCCTGCCGTAACCACTGGTGCTGATCACCAAACTGATAGTACTCGAACTCTACTACTCCCACCTTTCTTGGAAAAAAGGCTATTGGAGGATAGGGGAATCGTATGCAAGATTGTATACTACGGTGTAGAAAACCCCGAAGTTCACATCAATCTAGGTATTGTGGGGGTAGGTAGTTATCTGCCCTTGGACTGTAGGTGAAAACGATGAATACAGTCGAGCCTCTATAAATGCATACCCTCTGGACCGGTGAATCTTATGCATATTGACAGGGTGCGGTTACAGACAACTCTCGTTATAAGCATACCCGATATAGTGTCCCTCGTAGTCCCCCCACCTATGTAACGGGGCGGAATTTTCTCTCGATATAAGCATATATTCACTATAAGTATGCCACACCTCTGGTCCCGACCGTATACTTATAACGAGAGTTGTCTGTATAGAGCTTGGTGAACTAGGTCACGTGAGGGTACTGGGAGTGACAAGGGCAATCTATATGGATATAAATATCAACGAAATCAGCTCAAGGGGCCTCTACTCCTGCCGCTCCCGCACCCCCCAACCGGCCTAGATGGTGCTACTGCATTCTGATGAAGTTGCTCGGCTGCGGCATTGGCGAAAATATGAGGTAATAGTGGATTGCCGCTGTGGCTGTTCCGCAGTTGAGAAAGAGGATACTTCGCAAGCCCATGCAAGTTTATTGAGGTATTCCCTCTTGTTGTGGGTCGTCTTGCACTCGGTCATCCCCGGTGCGTACACTATCATTTGGTACTTCCATCATCAGGGTTGATAACTGAGCGTCTGCATCGCAAATAGAAGCAAATAGGCATTTTCCCGACCAGCGGGACTAGCCCCGATCCACCACTTATGCAGGTGGAATTCTTAGTGCTTGTCGGGTTTGGGACCGGAAAATCGCTTTGCATGTAATTATAGAAGTATTAATTTATCACCATAGCTCCAAGTACGACTCTATGCATTTTGAGATGTTATGCATTTTGAGATGTTATGCATTATGCGAGGTTATGCATTTATAGGGGACAGCGGTTCGACTGTACGCGGCAACATAATTATATAAAGATACACCGCTGGGCCTCTACATTTCTGCTCTGAATCTCTGCGCTGACACGTATAGTGTAAGTACTGTACCTACAGTTCTCTTGAGACTTTTGCAGTCTGCGAAACGGCGGCAAAATTATAGTCGCGCGCGCTTGCAATATCTATATATTTTTATTTTTTAATAAACTCATTACTCATATTCGATGCAATATATATGTAGTGTGGGCAATAATACGGTCGGTCGGTCCGTGAGTAGGACTAGGACGGACTGGTAAATCAGTCGGCCCATGACAAAAGAATGTATTGGCCTAGTCGGACTATGGAAAAGTACTATAAAAAGATACAAAATCAAAAACAGAGCGAAGGAAGATAGGTAACAGCAGTCAAAAAAAGGCGAAGGGAAATAATTGAGGGAAATTGCATTGTTGATGGATATCAATTCTAGATCCGACTTCAGTTTACCTCCGTTTCAATTTGCCTTAGCATACCTTTGACAGCTCTAGCAAACCTGTAGGCGCATTGAACAGACTGGGGGTGTTCTGCTCCATCCCGCAACATTGACGATTGGTCGGTCGGTGCATCCCTTGGGCAGGGGTGCTACTGTTCGATCCATTTACCAATTGCACACAGACCGAACTAGGACCGATCTATTCAGCATTCAGTACCCATTCCGTTATACTCTAGTTCACTGAGTGTACAAAACTACAACGCAGATAACTTGAGTGTGTGTTAAAGAGTGACATCTATGGGTAGTGACAACAACTACGTTGATTACTGAATGGAACAGAGCATAGCAGTTGGACCAGGTGGCTACAGCCAGACCAGGCGCATTACAGTCGCATCAGGGGGCTAGGTACAGTCGGGCCGCAGTCCACACATGGACCGATCAGGACATGACTCCTGCGGACTACCGTGGACTAGGCCATAAAAAAGGTGGACCGGGACCGAATAGTACGCCTATAGCCCGATTAGCCCGTTGCCCACACTACATCCATGTGCCTCAGGCCTAATTTTTGCCATATATGTGATTGTTAAACCTGGAATTAGGCTGTTAGGCTGAAGTTGTACCTACATTGTCACAACCTACATGGTCACATACCTTGAAATACTATACTAATTGCTAGTTTAATTAGGTCTACCTATGTTGGTTGATAAACAGGAGATGAAATTCAAAGCCCAACTTCTCAAAAAAATTGGGATTAGGGGTGACAGGGAGCCATTAGGAAATTCACCCGACTCAGCCCCCTCCAGTCATGCCCTACCTACTTTTTTACTAGTAATTTGTACAGGATTCTAGGAATAGGCCCTAAGATGCTTCATATCCATTGAGATATATCAACATGTACTACATAGGAGTTACGTAATTACACCGTGATTCCTCATCCCTACGGTACAAACACTTGACCGGCAAAATCCTCTTAACAGTAAGTAGAAGCCTTTGGGATGTTTAGATCTCATGAGCTCATCTAAAATTTACCGGCCAGTACTGCAGTACACTCCATATATATATGTCCTGCCCTGCCCGCGCACGAGATTTGAGCCATGCCTATGACAGTGCGGGCTGTGGTGGCAACCTATGCGTCATGGCAAGCCATACCTCTGATGTAAAGTTGTAAACTGCCATGAGCAGCCCAGAGCATACCTATACTCTAGGTACTTACTCCCGATGTTTATATGTACATTCGGAAGTGCCGATAACTGCCCCGTGAATAACTGTAGGCACCAGTCTTGCGCTTTCCCGTCAACAAGGCACTTTGTATTCCGAGCCATTATGTAGCCTCGAGAGATCCACATACTGAGTTAATGCGGAGTTTGACTCACTGGCAGTGGCAGCTCCACTACGCCAGTGTGTGGCATGCATTGTAAATTTGTAACTATTCGTTTTCATGGGTCAGATCCAGACATGTACAATATCTTGTTCATGCGAGCAGGATTAAATCTGATCAGGATGAATTCCCCTTCGGCAGCATACTACTCTAATGAGTAGAAATCTACATCTGAATCAAAGAGGCTCTGGTATCGAGCAAGGCGGCTTGAATCTAAAAACGATGTTTTTCATGATTAATATTCGCATTCAATCTGCGCGCGGGGTCGCATCTCTAGCAGTCATGTCTTATATAGCCGACTTTACAACCGCTGGTCAACCCCACTCGGGAAACAAGCCTAGCGGCTCTGTAGGGTTGACATGACAGAAACAAAGACATTTGAAACTCTAAATCCAAGTAAATTAGCACCTCTAACAAAGGAGAATGGTCACACTTTCCGTCTTCAAGCCGAGCCTACCGTGCACTCAACTGAGAAGTTCTACATGCACGATTTTTACATATTTCCCACATTATATGTAGCACCTGTTGCATACCTGAGCTGTCTGTTGAAAGTTTTGGGGATGTGTGCGAGAAAACCGGCGTCTAGCTCAACATCAACAATAGTACCTCGATATAAGAAATCTCGATCGGTCTGGTTAGAATTTGTATGGGAAAATAAGAAACTCTCGATATAGGAAACTTTCTTAGGTATTTGGCTTTCTTATATCGAGGGAGTAGTTGCTTGAGCTTCAAGCCGTGTGCATCGTTCCGAATGATTAATAAGATCTAGCGAACAAGGTCCGCTCTATTGAAAAGGCGGGAGGTTAGAGCCTACAAGGCAGGCCCGCCGGACGCAGCATCAAAAAAGCATCACGTGTCTTTCCAGGCCTCACTCGGACTTTTGCAAGTTTTCCTAGCTTTTAGTATACATCCTGGTTATAATAAATCTCGCGTTATAAGAAACTCTATGCCGGTCCCTGGCAGTTTCTTATATCGAAGTACCACTGTAGGTATACTCTGCCCTGCCGCCTGGGAAGCAACCAATTTCAGGCTTGGCAAGATTTTCCTTGTTCGCGGAGAATAGTAGCTTGAGTTATGGGCATCAGCAAGTTGTCTGATTGAGTTTAAGGTAAGTTATGGTAAGTAGGTAGACTTTGAGAGGTGGGTAAAACTGCCAAGGTTGGGCCAATTCCCGCGAGTGGCCGAGAATTACAGTACGGTAACCTATGAATTATGATCGTGAACAAGAGGCATTGATCATGTGCGAGGTCGATAAGGACGATATAATAGTGCGCCTGCGTGACTGACGGCCAGTCGCATTCTGTCCTTGTGTGGTCAGGCTCTGGAGCGCTCCCAACCAATACCTAACGATCGTCGAGATTTCTAATTTTACATATACCTACAGGATTCCACCCTCTACACTGACTTAGAACTATTTGCTCAACACCAGCATGTGGTAGCTATTAGCCCCCAAAGGTATAATCGGGCAGCAGAGACACACAGGTGCTAGCCACTCCAGCGATCCCAGTATTTAAAAAAAAAAAATTTTAAAAAAAAATGCCCCAGCGAACCTCTCCAATCAACCCCTCCAATCAGAAACCAGACAACCAACCTATCGGATACGGACAGAAAATGCAATCCAACACTACCGGTACACCTACAGATTATCCGGGGATAAGGTAAGGCGCTGGAAGAGCACGTAATTCCGGGCTTCGAGCATCCAAGATCGGCGGATATCCTGCCCTTATGAGACAGCCGGTCTAAAATTGAAACTGATCTGCTGTGCATGCACAACCCCTGTCCTATTACCTACTCCCCCCGCCCTATACCGTACCAACCAGACAACCAGTAACTCTTTTCGGAAGCCGCAATCCAATAAGTATAACTGTGCTCAATAGATAACAAAGGTTGCCTCTGACCCCGTGTAATGAGTGGATGTCCTTCACCCAACATCTGATACTGCATGTACCCCACACCACATTCCTAACACATGCTAGCCAATTGACTCCTGATAAATACACAAATATAAATAGTTTGAACCAATGGAGTAAGAATACAGTATATTATTAAAACCATTGGCTCATTCTATCGAGAGTATTTTCATCATCCACTACAGAAGGCCACTATTTGACCGTACACTGTGCCAAGCGAAAAAAAAGGTTTTAAGTGCGGATAAATACTGCATACGGTACCTATCTTGGCACGGAACCAATAAATTATAAACGGGGTCCCGTCTCTAAAACAGGACTGCTAAGTTATTTGGGCGGACTAAGACATATCGGGCATTTGTGTGACATACAAATTGTGCACAGCCCTATCTCGGATACAGAACACTAAAAGGGAAATGTTCCAGTACTTACAAGGCAATTATGTTCCAAGTATGATACTTTGTACGCCAATGAAGTGCTTATATATGTACTCCTGGTCAGCTCCTGCCCGGAACGCGCGCTAATATGTTGAACTGACCGATCTTACCCACATGCCAAGCATCCTAGGAGCTTACAAAAATTGTGTGGCATGGAGTAACCAGACTACATTGGGAGTCTCATGCCGTACCCTAGTATTTCAATTTTGTAACATTACAAACCACGCATATGGTCAAACTGCCAGCCGCTGACCAAACTAGGTACAGGTACTTAGGATACCCTCATGGGTTAAACTTCTGACGAGTTGGACTTCGGACTGCGGGTATAGAGATCTCACTGATGCCAATACCTAACTGCTACTATACTCAAGTCCACCACCCACAATATAACCGTATAAGCATCTCATATCTGGAGGTCAGCGTAAGGCTGAAGGCGCATAAGACTGTATTTTCATGTCATTATTCATTCTAGTACACATAATATGATCTGCACATGGATGAATTCAACCGTCGACGCCAAGACTGTTTGGATGACCCTCCAGCATTAACGCCTGTTTTTTCCGTGATCTACGGTGCCCCCTCTAAGTGAGAAATATCCCCCTCGAATCTGGTGAACCTCAGTTAATTGGGTCAAACAAAGTATCATATGATTTATAGAGTCTTGATACAAAGGTCTCATCTGGATCCTCATGGATTACTATACAATTAGTGCTAGGAGTCACTGTTGTCCAATCTCTACAATGACCGCAGCTACAAGGGTGGGCTCACCGCAGTATGCTTGAAACTTAAAGATGACTTCCCTTGGCCCGGGGTTGTTCCGCGCCCCATCTTACACGAGGTTTGCAACCGAGTCAAATTTCTACTGCAGTAAGTTTAGGGCGGTATCTTTCCGAAAGCGGACCCCACTTTCTCGTAAACAGGTTAATGTTATATCGCGTGAAGCTTCTTCAGGCATGCTTTATATAACACTACCACTCCCTCGTTAGTTCCCGATCTACAGCACTCAAGTCAGTCCTTCATTTACCAGTTCCATACATTTACAGACAGTTGAGCTTCTGGTTAAGCTCCTGCTTCGATTCTTATATAAACACCGTTTTTTAATTTTTTAATTATTCTTTCACTTTCGTTTTCACACAACCGACCTAATTCCTTCTTTCACAGACATAATATTTCAAATATCCAACATGCATTTCACACTCACCACAATCTTTGCTGCGACAGCGTTCCTTCCTCTCCTCGCCAGTGCGCATCTGCACATTAATATGCCAGGCTCCTACCTTGGACCTGATAACATGGGCCCCGTCAATCCATCCGGAGCAAATTTCCCATGCACAGTCGATAACTTCAACAATAAAGCCGGTGGAGGCCCCACTATAACCCCGGGGAGGAGCAGTAAATTCCAGCTCATGGGTACTGCGGTTCATAGTGGTGGGAGCTGCCAGATATCAATTACATACGATTCTCCCCCAAATAAGAATTCGAATTGGAGAGTCATCAAAAGTTTTGAAGGCGGTTGCCCAGTGAACCACAATGGCAACCTCAACGAGGGATTGGGGGTTAATCATAAATTACCCCCCCTGGTATATACAGTACCGAAGGGCATGCCGAGTGGCGCTGCAACTATTGCCTGGTAAGTTTGATTGATTGTCAAGTGAAATATTGTAGCTAATCAAGTCAATCACAACAGGACATGGGTAAACAATACTGGAAATCGCGAATTCTATATGCGTTGTCAGGCCGTCAAAATTTCTGGGGGGGCAAAGGACAAGCAGGTCTTCAATAGTTTACCACCGATGTTTGTTGCGAATGTCGGTAGTGAGAATAAGTGCACAACTGTGGGTGCTGAGGGAAAAAATATTTCATTCCCAAAGCCAGGGAGCCGCAAGGTAGGGAATGGGAATGCAAAGCCGAGTGGGAATGATTGCTATACTGCTGCGGAGAGGAGGAAAGGGGGGAAGAAATAGGTTCCTGATGTGGGTGACACAATATCTTCGGGATATCAACTGAGGCGCCTCACGTGGAAGTTGGCACTGTGTCAGTGAGGTCCTGTGGGGAATCCTGTAAACAACCTATTAAACTAATTATACCTCTTCGTTGATATTGGTTATGAGCAATATGAGCGACATTTTCCTTCGGCCCCACGGTTTCAAATTCGATATCGTTTCTGAATAGATCCCTGCGTGTGTAGCGGGTGAAAAACTTATGGTTTGATTAAAACCGCAAAATGAGGGCGTGGCGACATGCACGGGCAAGAGAATGTGATTGTATGCCAGGCAGTACCCAGTACTTTACCAGCTTTTTAAGAATTAGACTGAATAGTTCCTCATTTACCCTTTTTGTGAATGATCCTGAAATCTCGTAAATGCTCTGTAGGCATTGTGTTCTATTCGCTGCAATAGGAGAACCAAATTCTCTGTATATAGAGTTGACACAGGGGCCGTCTGGGGGGAGTACATACTTTGCGGATCGTGTGGAGATGTCGGGGTTCTTACAGTATCCTGACGGTATTACCCAAGTAGATCTTCCCGAACTTTTTCTTTTTCTTGATAGGCCTAATTCAAGTTCCACTTACGTCGTAGTGACCTGTAATTTTCATTTGTACAATCGGTTATGTTCAATCTATCTAGCCATGGTAAGGCAGCACATTCCTGGGCACTTGGAGTATTACCGTAGGATTTAAAAGGAAGCTCCGAATAGAAATTGGTAGACCACGTGGAAGATGTGTGTATGATTGCAAATTTTAACCACCTTACGTTTCGCATATAGCTGGGGATGCAATCAAATCTCTACTTATAAGCATACCTAATCTATCCTACATGAACTATCCTAGTTATTGTAGCAAGTAATATAGATCCTAACTTCAGCATGTTACTCAGAAAGCTAACTTCTAAATCTACATAGTCCAGCCCCCAACATGCATGGAGGATTCCTGTGAAGGGAATGTACTACTGTAATACTTGCAAACCTCGTGTAGATATTTTGTACACCTGTTTTAGGCACGGCCTTGGTTCGAGAAAATATTTAAGTTGAAATTTGTACATCCAAAACCCCGCTTGTACCATCAGCTCGTAGGTGGAATCATATTGATACTAATGAACCCATGGGCCATAGTCATGCATGACGAGGGAGAAACTGGCTTGTTCAATCCCCATGAGATGCAATCAAATTCCAATTACCGCTCTGGAGATAAAATATATTTTGGCATCGCTTGATTCCGTATCCAGTGGCACGGAATCAGTTTGGAGATCATTTCGTCTTCCTATAGAGCTACCTCAGATGCTTTCAGAATGTATAACACAACCCTAAAAATCGACCCCCAACTCTCCCTTACTCAATCTATCTGGTAATTTGCTGTTACCCTGAACTGATTGTTTAGCTCCTAACCGTGTGGTTGCGCTAGGGCAAAAGAAGGAAAAGCTACTTCAAAGGCGTAATATAGAGACTTCTTTTCTCGACGTTGATTAATTACAACCCCCCCCCCCCAACGCACTTGGAGTTTCCCTATGGTTCCTGGAAGAAATCCACTACATAGACGTTTGCACTTCAACGAGAAAGAGTTAATCGAGCTTACTATATTTTCCTCCTATCAGAAGGGATT